>Ga0209382_10011218_pt1 | contig 11130 bp, 3 predicted proteins | sample SoiMetdeltSBSDD5_FD_187599 | JGI IMG/M metagenome (GOLD analysis project Ga0209382, IMG submission 187599) | Bulk soil microbial communities from a Populus tree surrounding site in Tennessee, USA - Soil MetaG P. deltoides SBSDD5 (SPAdes) (version 2) | ecosystem: Environmental > Terrestrial >...
GTCAGGATGTCGCCCATAGCAATCGGCGAGATGTCATTCTCCGCGCCGCGGATCATCGCGTTCGCCGTCGCGGTCGCTGGCGTAGTCGCCACGTACCTGTTCCTGACGCGCACCTACGTCGGCACGGCGATTCGCGCGATCAGCCAGGACCGCCAGATCATGCCGCTGATGGGCGCGGACCCCGATCGCCTGTTCGTCATCACCTCGGCGATCGGCGGCGCGCTCGCCGGCCTTGCCGCATGTCTGCTCGTGCTGCAATACGACATCCATCCGGCGATCGGCCTTTCGTTCGGCCCGATCACGTTCCTGATCTGCGTGCTCGGCGGCCTGGGCAATCTCGGCGGCGGCCTGGTCGCAGCGTTCGTTTTCGCGCAGTTCATCTCCGTGGGCGGGTTCTTCTTCCACATCGAGTGGGGCTACGTGATCGCGTTCGTGTTCTTCATTGCGGTCATGTTCTGGCGCCCGCAGGGCATCTTCGGAGGCAAGTAGCGTGCGGAACCTTGCGTGGATCGGCCTGGCGGTTCTCGCGCTCGTTCCGCTCTCGGGCATCGGCAACTATCCGCTGCACCTCATCATCAGCTGCCTGCTGTGGGGCTACGTCTACACCAGCTGGTCGATCATGGGGCGTCTCGGCCTGGTCAGCTTCGGCCACGGTGCGTTTCTCGGCATTGGCGCGTACTCGGTCGTCATGCTGTGGAACCACTTCGGCGTTTCGCCCTGGCTCGGCGCGATTGCCGGGATCCTCGTCAGCATCGCGGTTGCGCTTGCGATCGGCTTTCCGTGCTTCCGCTTCAAGATCGTCGGCCACTATTTCGCGCTCGTCACCCTTGCGCTGTCGGAAGTAACGCGGCTGGTGATCGTTGCGCTGCGGGACCAGACGGGCGGGTCGCTGGGCGCCACGCCCAACACGGCGCTCGCGCAGGGCGTGACCATTTCGTTCGAAGCGCTGCAGTTCCAGTCGAAGATCGCCTGGTTCTACGTCATCCTCGTGTTCTGGCTCGCGGCGCTCTGGGTCTGGCATCTGGTCGACCGCTCGATGACGCGCCTCGCGCTCGAGGCGATCAGCCAGGAAGAGGACGCGGCGGCGTCGATCGGCATCAATGTCACGAAGTCGAAACTGTTCGTGACAATCGTCTCGGCGATGATGACGTCGATCGGCGGCGTCCTGTACGCGCAGTACCAGCTCTACATCAACCCCGAGACGGTTTCGGGCATCGGGATTTCCCTGCAGATGGTGTTCGGCGTGATCGCGGGCGGCATGTACGTGATGCTCGGGCCGACGGTCGGCGCCGCGTTTACGCTGCTGCTCGCCGAGGGCTTGCGCCTTGCGCTCGGCGAGCACTTCAAGCAGTTCCCGGCGCTCGACCTGGCGATCTACGGCCTCCTGCTCGTCCTCTTCATCATCTACCTGCCGAAGGGCATCCTCGGCGCAGCGCTCGACGCCTGGCGGAAAAAGAGGGACGGACTCCAGCTATCGGCCAAGCGGGCCGGCTAGCTGCAGGCTTGCCCGGAATCTCCTCTTCGCCTACCCTTTGCAGGGCTTGCCGCACCGCCCGCTAGCAATGGCAACGCGTCCCAAGGCGACCGATTCGACCGAGGTCCAGCGACTGCGGAAGTCGCTCGCACGCGAAAAAGAAAAGCGCGTCGAGGTCGAGAAATTGCTCGTCCAGGAGCGCGAGCAGCAAGCCGCCAGCGCCGAGATCCTGGCGCTCATCCGGCGCTCGCCGACGGACCTGCGGCCGGTGTTCGATGCGATCGCCCGCCACGCGCTGGCACTCTGCGGCAGCGTGCAGGCCAACGTCTTCGGTTTCGATGGCCAGTTGCTGCACTTCCTCGCCAGTGAAAACACCCGGGCCGAGCAGGTCGACCTGATCCGTTCCGCCTATCCGAAGAAGCCGGACGCGTCGACGGCGGCAGGGCGCGCAGTTCTCGCCAGGAAGGTCGTCCGCGTCGAGGACGCACTCAGTGATCGGGCCTACGACCAGCGCATGGCGGTTGCCGGCGGCTGGCGGCGGGTGCTTGCGGTTCCGATGATCGGCGACGGCGTGGCGCTCGGCGCCATCGCGGTCGCCTGGCCGGACTCCGGGCCCATCCCGCGCGCGCAGGAGAGGCTGCTGAAGATCTTCGCCGACCAGGCCGTGATCGCAATCGAGAACGTGCGGCGCTTCAACGAAACCAAGGAAGCGCTCGAGCGGCAGACGGCGACCGCGGAGATCCTGAAGGTGATCAGCAGTTCACCTACCGACGTGCGGCCGGTATTCGAGGCGATTGCCCGAAGCGCAGTCGCGATCTGCGGCAGTCTGGGCGCCAACGTGTTTCGCTACGACGGTGACCAGCTGCACTTCGTCTCTGGCTACAACACGCTGGGCGAACAGGCCGCGCTGATGGCGACGAAGTTTCCGATGCGGCCCGACCGGTCCCAGGTCGCTGGGAGAGTCGTTCTCTCCAAGTCCGTGATTCGAATCGAGGATGCGCTCTCCGACGCGGAATACGACAAGCGATTTGCGGTCGTCGGCGGCTGGCGCAAGGTGTTGGGCGTCCCGCTGTTGCGCGAGGGCCAGCCGATCGGCGCCATCGTTGTGCGCTGGGCGGAGGCGGGTCCCATCGCCAAGCAGCAGGAGGAGCTGCTTTACACGTTCGCAGACCAGGCGGCGATCGCGATCGAGAACGCGCGACTGTTCAACGAAACGAAGGAGGCGCTCGAGCAGCAGACCGCGATCAGCGAAGTCCTTCGCGTCATCTCCAGCTCGCCGGCCGACGTCCAGCCCGTGCTTGAAGCAGTAGCTGTGCGCGCCGCCAAGATCTGCGATGCATCCGATGCGCGCATCGCCCTCGTGGAAGGCGACCATATCCGGCACGCGGCGGGCTTCGGCGATCTGCCGCCGACCCGGGAGCATATTCCTCTCGACCGTGGTGCGCCGATCGGGCGTGCGGTGATCGACCGGGCCACCGTCTACATTACGGACATCCAGGCCGAGACGGGTGACGATTTTGCGCTCGCACGCGAGATCGCAGCGAAATCGGGCTGGCGATCGAATCTGGTGGTGCCCCTGATGCGCAAGGACGCGGCCGTAGGTGCCATCGCATTGCGCAGGCGGGACGTCCGGCCCTTCACCCCCAAGCAGATTTCGCTGCTGCAGACGTTCGCCGACCAGGCGGCGATCGCGATCGAGAACGTGCGTCTTTTCAACGAGACGAAGGAAGCGCTCGAGCAGCAGACTGCGACAGCGGAGATCCTGAAAGTCATCAGCGGCTCGCCTACCGAAGTGCAGCCCGTGTTCGATGCGATCGCGCAGAGCGCGGTTCTACTCTGTGGCGCAATGTTTGGCGCCGTGTTCCGCTACGACGGCGAGCTGGTGCATTTCACCGCGCACCATGGATTCTCGCGTGAAGCGCTTGAATTGATTCAGAGCCAGTTTCCGCGCTTGCCACGCGGGTTCATGCGGGCCGCCATTGTTGATCGCGCAATCGTGAACTCACCGGACGTTCTCGCGGATCCGCGCCTGGCGAACCTCGAGCTTGCGCAAATCCTTGGTCACCGCAGCGTGCTGGCCGTACCGATGCTGCGCGAGGGCCAGCCGATCGGCGGCGTGATCGTCTTCCGCAAGGAGGTCGGGCCGTTTGCCGATGCCCACGTCAACCTGCTGACGACGTTTGCCGATCAGGCAGTGATCGCGATCGAGAACGTGCGCCTGTTCAACGAGACGAAGGAGGCGCTCGAGCAGCAGACCGCGATCAGCGAGGTGCTGCGCGTGATCTCAAGCTCGCCGGCGGACGTCCAGCCGATCCTCGAGGCCGTGGCCTCGCGCGCGGCGCGAATCTGCGACGCCACCGACGCGCGGATTTTCCTTGCCGAAGGGGACTGCATCCGCCACGCGGCGGGGTTCGGCGACCTGCCGGTGGTCGTCGAAAACCTCCCGCTGACGCGCGGTTCTGCCATAGCGCGTGCCATCCTGGATCGTTCGTCCGTTTACATCGCGGACATCACCGCCGAGGCCGGCGAGGAGTGGGCAATCTCGCGCGAAATCGCGGCGAAGTCCGGATGGCGCTGCAACCTGGCGGTTCCCCTGATGCGCGAGAATCGCGCGCTTGGCGCGATCTCTCTGCGCAGGAGAGAGGTCCGCCCGTTCAGCGACAAGCAGATCTCGCTGCTGAAGACCTTCGCCGATCAGGCGGCGATCGCGATCGAGAACGTGCGCCTGTTCAACGAGACGAAGGAGGCGCTCGAGCACCAAAGGGCGTCTTCCGAGATCCTTGGGATCCTCTCGCGCTCTCCGACCGACATCTCGCCGGTCATGGCGGCGCTCGCGGAGAGCGCCGCGCGGCTATGCGAGGCGACCGATGCGCACGTCTGGCAGCGCGAGGGCGATGACATGCGAGCAGTAGCCTCGCACGGCGCACTGCCACTGCGACGGACGCGGCTTCGCATCGGCCGCGATTCGGTAGTCGGACGGGCCGCGCAGAACCGCGAGCCCGTTCATGTGCACGACCTCGCGGCCGTTTGGGAGAAAGAGTTTCCCGACGCAAACGCCATGGCAGGGGGCGGCTACCGCACCGTCCTCGCGGTACCTCTCGTTCGCGAAGGCATTTCGATCGGTGCGATCCTGATCCGCCGCACCGAGGTGAAGCCGTTCGCGCCGAAGCAGCTCATGTTGCTGCAGACCTTTGCCGACCAGGCCGTGATCGCAATCGAGAACGTGCGCCTGTTCAACGAGACGAAGGAAGCGCTCGAGCGGCAGACGGCGACGGCGGAGGTATTGCAGGTTCTCTCGGGGTCGCCGTCGTCCTTGGAGCCGGTGTTCGAGGCGATCCTCGGGAACGCGAGCAGGCTTTGCAACTCGCATCTGGCCATCCTGAACCTGTACCAGGATGGAAAATTCCGCACGGCTGCCCAGTTCGGCGGCAATCCGGAATTCGTGAAGTGGGTGCTCGAGCGGGGGGCTTTCCATCCTTCGGAATCGATGACGCTCCTGCGGATGATCGAGACGAGGCAGCCAGTCCAAGCCGAGGACCTGAAACAGAGCGAGGCCTACCGCGCCGGTAAGGGACAGACCGTCCACATGGTCAACATCGGCGGCGCGCGGACGTTCCTCGCGGTGCCGTTGTTCAAGGAGGGCGATTTGCTCGGCAACATCGGGATCTACCGTCCCGAAGTGCTTCCTTTCACCGACAAGCAGGTCGACCTTGTCCGTTCCTTCGCCAACCAGGCCGTGATCGCGATCGAGAATGTGCGCCTGTTTAACGAAACCAGGGAGGCGCTCGAGCGCCAGATCGCAACCGCCGATATCCTGAAAGTCATCGGGAGCTCGCCCACCGATACGCAACCGGTGTTCGAGGCGATCGTGCAGGGCGGCCTGAAGCTTTTCCCCAACGCCACCATCGGCGTTACGCGACCGAACGGCGCAAGGCTGGAGATGGTTGCGATCGGGCATCGCGATCCAGCGATCGCCGAGGCCACAAGGACGAGGTTCCCGATTCCGCTGACGCGGGATTACCTGAACAGCCGGGCGATCCTCGACGCACGCATGATCGACCTTCCCGATGCGGAGCTCGAGAAAGATGGACCTTTCGCGCCGGGGATCCGCAATTTCCTGGCGACGGGCAACCGCGCGATGACGGTCATGCCGATGCTACGGGGCGACGAGGCGATCGGCACCATTGGCGTCACCCGCGCCACGCCGGGGCCGCTGACCGACAAGCAGCTTTCGCTGCTGCGAATCTTTGCCGATCAGGCGGTGATCGCGATCGAGAACGTGCGGCTCTTTAATGAGACGAAGGAGGCGCTCGAGCGGCAAACGGCAACGGCCGAAATCCTGAAGGTCATCGCGAGCTCGCCGTCGAGCGTGCAGCCGGTCTTCGACGCCATTCTGGAGAACGCGACGCGGCTTTGCGAGGCGGAGCTCGGCGGCCTTTATCTAGCGCAGGACGAGATATGGAGCATGGTCTCGTTCCGCGGTGAGGATCCGTCGGTCCAGCAACTCTTTCGCGATATAAGACCCGGACCGCTTACCGGCCTCGGGCGAATGCGCCAGGCGGGAAAACCGGTCCACATCCCGGACTTGCGTGCCGACGCCGCGACCGAGCAGCGCGACCCGGTCCGGATGGCAACCCTGGATCGATTGGGGGCGCGCACCTTCCTGGCGGTGCCGCTGATCAAGGACGGTGCGATCCTTGGCGCGGTCGTGATCTACCGGCGCGAGGTCAGGCCGTTCGCGGACACGCAGATCCGCCTCGTTCGGACGTTCGCCGATCAGGCGGTCATCGCGATCGAGAACGTGCGCCTGTTCCAGGCGCTGGAAGCTCGCACGAACGCATTGACGCGCTCGGTGAGCCAGCTCACTGCCCTGGGAGAAGTGGGTCAGGCGATCAGCTCTACGCTGGATCTGGAGAAGGTGCTGAAGACGATCGCGGCGCATGCCGTGCAGCTGACCGGTCTCGATGTCGCGACGATCTACGAGTTCGACGAGGCGACCGGGCAGTTCGAGCTGAGGGCGTGGCAGAACATGCCGCAGGATCTGATCGCGGTGTACCGGGAAATGCCGCTCCGGATCGGAGAAGGCGTGATCGGAAAGGCGGCCGCGTTGCGCGAGCCGGTGCAGGTCCCCGATATCCACGATCCGGGCTACCAGACGCGGTATCGCGATCTGCTGATCCGCCAGGGGTATCGGGCGATCCTCGCTGTGCCCATGCTGCGCGAGGGCCGCATAGTCGGTGCCATCACCGTGAGCCGCAGCAAGCCAGGCGAGTTTCCATCCGAAGTCGTCGAGCTCTTGAAGACGTTCGCGACGCAGTCGGCCCTGGCGATCCAGAACGCGCGGCTCTTCCGCGAGATCGCCGACAAGAGCCGCCAGCTCGAGGAAGCGAGCAAGCACAAGTCGCAGTTCCTCGCCAGCATGAGCCATGAGCTTCGCACACCGCTCAACGCACTCCTCGGGTTCAACGAGATGCTGTTGGGCGAGGTTTACGGGCCGATATCGCAAGACATGCAGCCGCCGCTGACGCAAATGCAGACGAGCGGCAAGCACCTGCTGCGGCTGATCAACAACGTGCTGGATCTGGCGAAGATCGAGGCCGGACGCATGGAGCTCGCGCTTTCGGACTACTCGGTGCACGACACGGTAGAGAGCGTGCGCGCGACGCTGCGGCCGCTCGCCGAGGCGAAGGGCCTCGATTTCCTCGTCGAAATGCCGGCCGATCTTCCGCTCGCGCATGGCGATTCCGGCCGGATCACGCAATGCCTGATGAACCTTGCCGGCAACTCACTGAAGTTCACGAAGGAAGGGAAAGTCGCCATCCACGTCGATCAGCGGGATGGCTTGCTTGTGTACCGCGTGAGCGACACCGGCATCGGCATCCCGCCGGACAAGATCGATAATCTCTTTACCGAGTTCAAGCAGACCGACGCCACGATCGCGAGCGAATACGGCGGCACAGGGCTTGGGTTATCGATCAGCAAGAAGTTCGTCGAGATGCACGGCGGGCGCATCTGGGTGGAAAGCGAGCCGGGACAAGGCTCTACGTTCATCTTCGAGATCCCGCTGCGCGCGGGAGAAGGAAAGGGCGCATGAACGGCAAGACGATTCTCTATGTCGAGGACAACGACGCGAACCGCATGATCGTGCGCGACCTCTTGAAGCGCACGACGTATCAGCTGCTCGAGGCCCACGACGGGGAAGCCGGCGTCGCGAAAGCGATCGAAGCGCGCCCCGACCTGATCCTGATGGACATCCAGCTGCCGAAGATCTCCGGGCTGGATGCGATCCGGCGCCTGCGCGCGGACGGTCCTTGCACGAAAACGCCAATCATTGCGATCACTTCGTTCGCGCTTTCCGGCGACGACCAGAAGGCGAAGGAAGCAGGCGCGACTTCATACCTGGCGAAACCGTACAGCCCGTTCGACCTGCTCAAGCTCATTCGCATGTACCTTCCGGAAACATGAAGAAGGCGAAGTCGAGCTCTTCGAAAGGTGCTTCTTCACGGACTCGCGACAAGCAGCGAGCGCTCGAGAAGCAGCTCGCGGCGGCGAAACGCAGCATCGAGCAGGCGCGCAAGGAGGCGCGCCTGCATAAGAGCGACGCAGCGAAGCTCCGCAAGGTCACGGAGGAACTCGAGCGCACCCAGGAGGCGTTGAAGGAATCGCTCGAGCGGCAGAGGGCGACCGCCGGCATCTTGAGGGTAATCGCGGATTCGCCGACCGATATCCGCCCCGTGTTTGATGTCATCGTCGAGCGCGCAGTCCAGCTCTGCGGCGCGCGCTTCGGCCGGGTCTACCAATACGACGGCACGACCATCGAGATGGTTGCCGGCCAGGGGTTGAGCGTAAAGGGTCTCGGGAAGGTCCGGAAAGTGTTCCCGCGACCGGCTTCGGAGGACACGATCGTGGGGCGGGTGATCCTGGCGAAACGGCCGTATTTCGTCAGGGACATCAAGCGCGACAAGGCGGTGCCGAGGCTGTCGCGCCAGATGATCGAGGCGCTCAATACCCGCAGCCAGGTGACAGTTCCGATGTTGCGCGCTGGCAAGCCGATCGGCGCGATCACGACGGGCTGGGACGCGCCCGATGCGTTCGACGACCAGAAGGTCGAGCTCCTGCGGACCTTCGCCGACCAGGCGGTGATCGCGATCGAGAACGTGCGCCTGTTCAACGAGACGAAGGAAGCGCTCGAGCGGCAGACGGCGACAGCAGAGGTTCTGAAGGTCATCAGCAGTTCGCCGACCGATATCCAGCCGGTGCTGGACGCAGTCTGCAACAGCGCGGCGCGGCTGTGCGAGGCGAACGATGTACTGATTCGGCGCGTGGAGGGCGATGTGCTGCGGGTCGTCGCTCACATGGGCCCCATCCCGCTGCCGGAGGAGGTGCTGGCGCCTCCCTTGTCGCCGGATCACATGGCCGGCCGTGCCGTGATCGAGCGACGCACGATCCATATCCACGACGTCACGGACCCGGACGTGCTGAAGGAGTATCCGGCAGCCCTGTCGCGCGCGCAGAAGGGCACGGGGTTCAAGTCGCTGTTGATCGTGCCCCTGATCCGGCACGGCAAAGGAATCGGCTTGATCAGCATCCGGCGAGTCGAGCGACGTCCTTTTTCGGAACAACAGATCACCCTGCTGCAATCGTTCGCCGACCAGGCGGTGATCGCGATCGAGAACGTGCGCCTGTTCAATGAGACGAGGGAGGCGCTTGAGCGGCAGACGGCGACGGCCGAAATCCTGAAGGTCATCGCAAGCTCGCCCTCCGACGTACAGCCGGTGTTCGATGCGATAGCGCGCAGCGCGACGCGGCTGGTCGGAGGCTTTTCGACGACGGTCGCACGTCTCGAAGGCGAGATGCTTCAGTTGGCAGCGCTGACATCAACGAGCGACGCCGGCGATGACGCCGTCCGCAACGTGTTTCCTCTTCCGCTTGGCAGGGCGTTGCACTTGGCGACGGCGATCCACGGGAAGGAGCCCTGTTGGATCGTCGACATCGAAGCCGAGCCCGATTCGCCGGTGAAGACTACTGCGCGCGTCCGTGGATGGAGATCCGCGATTGCCGCGCCGATGCTGCGCAGCGGCGCGGCGATCGGGGTGATCAACGTCACCCGCCCCGCGGCGGGACCCTTCAGCGATCACGAGGTCGAATTGCTGAAAACCTTCGCCGACCAGGCGGTGATCGCGATCGAGAACGTGCGCCTCTTCAACGAGACGAAGGAGTCGCTCGAGCGCCAGACCGCGACCGCGGAGATCCTCAGGGTGATCGCAAGCTCGCCATCCGACGTGCAGCCAGTGTTCGATGCGATCGTTCGCAGCGCCGGGCGGCTGTTCAACCGACGGGCATCGCTGCGCCTTGTCGAACAGGGGGCGATCCGGCGTCGCGCACGAAGCGAATCTGCTGCATCCGATTCGGCGGACGTGGTGCCAATCGACCACGACAGCCTTGCGGGAAGGGTCATTCTGGATGCGGTAGCGCAACAGGTTCCCGACACGCTCGGACCGGATGCGCCGCCCTACGCCAAGGCAAACGCGCGTGACTGGGACTTTCGCGCCAACGCCGCCGCGCCCTTGATCCGGGATGGCACGGTGATCGGCCTGATTGCCGTCGCGTCGCCCCATCCGGGTGCGCTGTCGGACAAGCAGATGGAGTTGCTGCAGACTTTTGCCGACCAGGCCGTGATCGCGATCGAGAACGTGCGCCTGTTTAACGAGACGAAGGAAGCGCTCGAACGCCAGACTGCGACGGCGGAAGTGCTGAAAGTCATCAGCCGTTCGTTCACGGCTACCCAGCCCGTGTTCGACATCATCGCCGAGCGCGCTGCGCGGCTGACCGGAGCCAGTTACGGTTGGGTGTTCACATTCGACGGTGAATGGATTCACGCGGCGAGTTCGTTTGGCTTGAATTCGCAGGCGATTGAGGCGGCGCGGAAGGCGTTCCCAATGCGCCCGAGCGGAGGTTCCTACACGGCGCGCGCAATCCGCGACGCGGAGGTGGTGAACGTGGCGGACGCTCTGGCCGAAACGGATCCCGAATATGCGACGAAATCGGTCGCCGCGGCCGCCGGGTATCGCAGCGTGCTCAGCGTGCCCATGTTCCGCGACCGACAGGTGATCGGCGCGATCGTGGTCAACCGGGCCGAGGCCGGGAGCTTCGCGGACAAGGAGGTCGAGCTGCTCAAGACCTTCGCCGACCAAGCCGTGATCGCGATCGAGAACGTGCGCCTGTTCAACGAGACGAAGGAAGCGCTCGAGCGGCAGACGGCGACGGCGGAGATCCTCAAGGTCATCGCGAGCTCGCCATCGGACGTGCAGCCGGTGTTCGACGCGATCGTCAAGAGCGTCTCGAGGCTGTTTGGTCGCAAGGCGGCGCTGCGCACCGTCGAGCCGGAGGGGCTCCGGCGCCGGGCGCGCAGCTACGAGCCGACGCCGGGCGAATTTCACGGCGCTGAAGTCGAGCCGTTGGACTCGAGCGCCATCGTCGGCCAGGCGATTCTGGGAGGCCGAGCGCTCCAATGGCGGGACACGCTGGTAGAGGGTGCGGCGACTTACGGGATGGAAAAGGCCAAGTCGCTCTCATTCCGCTCGATTGCGTCCGCGCCGCTGCTCAAGGACGGCAAGGCGGTCGGCGTGATTTCGGTATCTTCGCCGGAGCCGGGC
>Ga0209382_10011219_pt1 | contig 11129 bp, 10 predicted proteins | sample SoiMetdeltSBSDD5_FD_187599 | JGI IMG/M metagenome (GOLD analysis project Ga0209382, IMG submission 187599) | Bulk soil microbial communities from a Populus tree surrounding site in Tennessee, USA - Soil MetaG P. deltoides SBSDD5 (SPAdes) (version 2) | ecosystem: Environmental > Terrestrial >...
CGCGTGGTGCGGTCCAGCTGACAGCTCGGCGAGTGTGATGGCACTGATCACCATCTCGTCCGGAAGATCATCCGAGTCGAGCGCCGCGAGGTGTATGACAATGTTGGTGTCGATCAGGCCGCGGGTGTATGACAATGTTGGTGTCGATCAGGCCGCGGGTGATGTCTTCACCAGTCACGGTCGGCGAGATCCTGATCGACCGCAGCGTCGATGTCGCGGCGGAACTGGTCCGGGTCCAGCACTGGGGCGGTCGCGAAGGCGGCGATGACCTCCTCGCGTGGAACGAAGGTCCGGCGCCGCAAGGGGATCAGCCGGCCGATCGGAGTGCCGTTACGAGTGATCGTGAACATGCTGAGACACGGAAGCATGCTACCGCCAAGACGCTACGAGGTGCTACAGGCTAAGGCGTCTGGTTCAGGAAACAGGCTCCTAGGCCACGGTCCAGGTGTCGCGGCCGCGCAGGAGGGTGGCCAGCTCGGGGGCGTGCCCGTTGCGGGCGCCGGCCAGCTGGGCACGGACCGAGTCGTCGTAGGTCGGCCGGGAGACCGAGCGGAAGACGCCGGTCACGGTGTGCGTGAGGTCCTGGTCGGAGAGGCGGGACAGCGCGAAGGCGAGCTGCACGTCCGTCGGGTCGTGCACGACGATGTCGGACTCGTCCACCTCGTCGGACTTCGCGACCCGCAGCCCGAAGCCCTCGCGGACGATCGCGAACACATTCTCCTTGCCGAAGCGGATCGGCTCGCCGGCGACCAGGGGGATCAGCCGGGACTCGGCGTCCTCGCCGCGGCGCAGCACGTCGAACGCGCCGTCGTTGAAGATCGGGCAGTCCTGGTAGATCTCCACCAGCGCGGTGCCGCGGTGGTGCGCCGCGGCGCGCAGCACGCTGGTGAGGCCCCGGCGGTCGGAGTCAAGCGCGCGGGCGACGAACGTGGCCTCGGCGCCGAGCGCGAGCGAGATGGGGTTGAACGGGTTGTCGATCGACCCCAGCGGGGTGGACTTGGTGACCTTGCCGACCTCGGAGGTGGGCGAGTACTGGCCCTTGGTCAGGCCGTAGATCCGGTTGTTGAACAGCAGGATCTTCAGGTTCACGTTGCGCCGCAGCGCGTGGATCAGGTGGTTGCCGCCGATCGACAGCCCGTCGCCGTCGCCGGTGACCACCCACACCGAGAGGTCGGGGCGGGAGACCGACAGGCCGGTCGCGATCGCCGGCGCGCGCCCGTGGATCGAGTGCATGCCGTAGGTCTGCAGGTAGTACGGGAAGCGCGAGGAGCAGCCGATGCCCGAGACGAACACCACGTTCTCGCGGCGGATGCCGAGCTCCGGCAGGAACCCGCGCACCGCGGCGAGGATCGCGTAGTCGCCGCACCCGGGGCACCAGCGCACCTCCTGGTCGCTGGTGAAGTCCTTGGCGGTCTGCTTGCCGTCGGCCAGCGGAACGCCGTGCAGCGCTCCGATCTGAGGCACACCCAGCTCGATCACGGTCATTTCCGAACCCCCAGCATGACGTCGGTGAACACGCCCTGCAGCTCCTCTGCCTTGAACGGCAACCCGGCCACCTTGGTGTATGAGATCGTGTCGATCAGATATCGGGCCCTTAGTAGCATCGCAAGCTGGGCAAGGTTCATTTCAGGCACGATCACCCGCCGGTAGCCGCGCAGGACGTCGCCGAGGTTGGCCGGCAACGGGCAGATGTGCCGCAGGTGCGCTTGAGCAATGTTCATCCCGGACTTGCGTACCCGCCGGCAGCCCGCGCCGATAGGGCCATAGGTCGACCCCCAACCGAGGGCAAGTACCTCCGCCTCGCCGCTGGGGTCCTCGACCTCGACGTCGGGCACCGCGATGCCGTCGACCTTCGCCTGGCGCAGCCGCACCATGTGGTCGTGGTTGTCCGGGTCGTAGGAGATGTTCCCCTTGCCGTCGGCCTTCTCCAGGCCGCCGAGGCGGTGCTCCAGACCCGCGGTGCCCGGGATCGCCCACGGCCTGGCCAGCGTCACCGGGTCGCGCAGGTACGGCCAGAACTCGCCGGACCCGTCCGGCGCGTTGGGCCCGGTGGCGAACCCGACCTCGATCTCGGGCAGCTGGCTCACGTCCGGCACCTGCCACGGTTCCGAGCCGTTGGCCAGCGAGCCGTCGGAGAGCAGCACCACGGGCGTGCGGTAGGTCAGCGCGATCCGGATGGCGTCCAGCGTCGCGTCGAAGCAGTCGCCGGGGGAGCGGGGCGCGATCACCGGCACCGGGCATTCGCCGTTGCGGCCGTACAGCGCCTGCAGCAGGTCGGCCTGCTCGGTCTTGGTGGGTAGGCCGGTGGACGGGCCGCCGCGCTGCACGTCGACGATCAGCAGCGGCAGCTCCATGGCCACCGCGAGCCCGATGGTCTCCGACTTCAGCGCCAGCCCGGGGCCGGAGGTCGTGGTCACCCCGATCGAGCCGCCGAAGGCCGCGCCGAGCGCCGCGCCGACGCCGGCGATCTCGTCCTCGGCCTGGAACGTGGTGATGCCGAAGCCCTTGTGCTTGCTCAGCTCGTGCAGGATGTCGCTGGCCGGGGTGATCGGGTACGAGCCGAGGAACACCGGCAGCTTGGCGAGTACGCCGGCCGCGACGATGCCGTAGGCGAGCGCGGTGTTGCCGGTCACCTGCCGGTAGGTGCCCGGCGCCAGCTTCGCCGGCCCGACCTCGTAGGTGGTGGCGAAGCTCTCGGTCGTCTCGCCGTAGTTCCAGCCGGCGCGGAAGGCCAGGATGTTCGCCGCCGCGATGTCGGGCTTCTTGGCAAATTTCTCGCGGAGGAAGCGCTCGGTGCCCTCGGTCGAGCGGTGGTACATCCAGGACAGCAGCCCGAGCGCGAACATGTTCTTGGCCCGCTCGGCGTCCTTCTTCGACACCACGAGCGACTCGTCGGCCTCGACCGCGCCGCGGGTCAGCGTTGTCATGGCGACCTTGTGGACGGTGAAACGGTCCAGCTCGTCGCCGTCGAGTGGGTTGCTGGCGTAACCGACCTTGGTGAGGTTGCGTTTGCTGAACTCGTCGGTGTTGACGATCAGCGTCGCGCCCGGCGGCAGGTCCACCAGGTTCGCCTTCAGTGCCGCCGGGTTCATGGCAACGAGTACGTCGGGCCGGTCGCCCGGGGTCAGGATGTCGTAGTCGGCGAAATGCAGCTGGAAACTCGAAACCCCGGGCAGGGTGCCCTGCGGGGCGCGGATCTCAGCGGGAAAGTTCGGCAGCGTAGCCAGGTCGTTACCGAACGCAGCAGCTTCCGAGGTGAAACGATCCCCAGTGAGCTGCATTCCGTCGCCGCTGTCGCCGGCGAATCGGATCACGACCCGGTCCACCTTGCGGACCGTGCGCTCAGTCACCGTCGTAGGGTCACCGCTCATGGGCCACAATTCCTCTTCCTGCCTGCCATCCTAGTCGCGCCACGGACGGCGTGCCGGATGCCTCGCCACAATCGAGAGTAGTCCGCTGATCAGGAGGCGAAGTCGAGCCATGCCATACAACGGCTAGAGAGCCGCTGGGGTGAGCAAGTTCACAGCACACCGGCGGGGTCAGCGGCCCGACCGCGCGGCCGCGATCCGTTCGGCGAAGGCCGGCGAGCCCATCGACGCGAGCTGCTGGACCAGCTCCAGCTGCACGGCGTCCTCGTGCTCCATCGGCCCGGCCGTGGCGCGCATCGAGGCCTTGGTGGCCAGCACCAGGTCGCGCGGCGCGGCGGCGGCGTGCGCGGCCAGCCCGGTCGCCGCCGCCAGCACGTCGTCTGCGACCCGCAGCACCAGCCCGAGCCGCAGCGCCGCGGCGGCGTCCAGCACCTCGCCGAACAGTGTCAGCGCGGCGGTGACCTGCGGGCCGACCGCGCGCTGGGCGAGCCAGGTCATGCCACCGCCGGGGTGCAGCCCGAGCCTGAGGAACCGGGCGTCGAACCGCGCGGCCGGGCCGGCCAGCCGCACGTCGCAGGCCAGCGCCAGGTTGAGCCCGGCGCCGACGGCGGGACCGTCGACGGCCGCGACGGTCGGCAGCTGGCAGGCCGCCACCGCGAGAAAGCCCGCGTAGATCGCCTGCAGCCCCTGCTCGCGCTGGGCGGCGTCGGCCCCAGCGGCGAGCTGCGAGAGGTCGCCGCCGGCGCAGAACGCCGGTGGGTCGCCGGTCACCACCACGGCGTGCACGCCGCTGTCCCGCTCGCACGCCGCCACGGCGTCGGCCAGCTCCAGCGACAGCTCGGGGGTCAGCGCGTTGCGCCTGGCCGGATCGGACACCGTCAGCACTGCCACTCGGTCCTTGCCATCCACCCGCACCTGCGCCACGGCCTCGTATCCTGCCCCACCCGGCCGTTCGCGCAACGGGAGCCACCTGTGCGGGCTATGGCGTCGGCGGTCGTTCCAGCAGCGTCGAGAGCACCACGGTGGACACCGTGCGGTCCACGAAATCGACGTTGCGCAGCCGTTCCAGCGCGGTCTGCAGGTGCGCGATGTCGGCGGCGCGCAGGTGCACGATGGCATCCGCCGAGCCGGACACCGTGTAGGCGGCCACGACCTCGGCCAGCGGCTCCAGCCCGGCGCGGATGTGGCCGGGAGCCACATTGCCCCGGCAATGCACTTCCACGAACGCCTCGGTGCCCCAGCCGAGCGCCTCCGGGTCGACCACCGCGGTGAACCCGCGGAGCACGCCGGAATCGAGCAGCTTGTCGACGCGGCGCTTCACGGCGGGGGCGGACAGCCCGACCCGGCCGCCGATCTCCGCGTAGCTGGACCGGGCGTCGGCGACGAGGCACGAAACGATCTGATGGTCGATGCGGTCCATACGCAACATTTTGCCGCAACAGAAACGACACAGCTTCGTTGATAGCTGCCCGGCGGCCCGAATACCCTCGAATCATGTCGATCGTGATCGAGCCTGGTATCGAGCGCGGCACTGCCCCGGGGTCCGCCAGCACCGAGCGGATGCCGACTGGCCGGCGCTACCTCATGTGCCCGCCGCGGTACTACTCGGTCGAGTATTCGATCAACCCGTGGATGGACCCGACCCGCCCGGTCGACCTCGGCCTGGCCAGGCGGCAGTGGACCGAGCTGCGGGACACCTACCGCCGGCTCGGCCACCACGTCGAGGAGATCGAGCCGCAGCCCGGCCTGCCGGACATGGTGTTCGCGGCCAACGCTGGCACCGTCATCGACGGCCGGGTGCTCGGCGCCCGGTTCCGTGCACCCCAGCGCGAGCCGGAGGCCGAGCACTACCGCCGCTGGTTCGTCCAACACGGCTACCGCGACATCGTGATGCCGTCCATGATCAACGAGGCGGAGGGCGACCTGGTGTGGACCGGGCGCTGGTTGATGGCCGGCACCGGCTTCCGCACCGATCCGGCCGCGCACGCCGAGGCGCAGGAGGTGCTCGGCGTCCCGGTCGTCTCGTTGCAGCTGGTCGACCCGCACTACTACCACCTGGACACCGCCCTCATGGCGCTCGACGACAGGTCAGACACGTCGCTGGTGGCGTACTACCCCGGGGCGTTCTCGGCGGGGTCGCAACGGGTGCTGCGCCGGCTCTTCCCGGACGCGGTCATCGCCGACGAGGCCGACGCCGCGTGCATGGGGCTCAACGGCGTGAGCGACGGCCGGTACGTGGTGCTCCCCGTGGAGGCGACCCGCCTGGCCGGGCAGCTCCTCGATCGCGGCTTCGAGCCGGTCTTCGTCGGCATCTCCGAGCTGCGCAAGTCCGGTGGCGGACCCAAGTGCTGCACCATGGAGCTGCGCTGAGCGTGGAACCCGCCTGGTCGGCCGCGCGTTGACCGGGCGTGCGCTCCAGCTTCAACGGCCTGAAGACGGCAGTCCTGCTCGGCGCCCTCAGCGGCCTGGTGCTGCTCGCCGGCTCGTTCTTCGGGCGGGCCGGACTGCTGATCGCCCTGTTCGCCGCGATCGCCATGAACGGGTACGCGTACTTCAACTCCGACCGGCTGGCGCTGCGGGCGATGCACGCCAGGCCGGTGTCCGAGGCCGAGCAGCCGGCCATGTACCGGATCGTCCGGGAGCTGGCCACCGCCGCCCGCCAGCCGATGCCGCGGCTCTACATCAGCCCGACGGCCGCGCCCAACGCGTTCGCCACCGGCCGGGACCCGCGGCATGCCGCGGTCTGCTGCACCACCGGCATCCTGGAGCTGCTCGACGAGCGTGAGCTGCGCGGCGTGCTCGGCCACGAGCTGTCGCACGTCTACAACCGCGACATCCTGATCGCCTCGGTCGCCGGCGCGCTGGCCTCGATGATCAGCTTCCTGGCCACCATGGCCATGTTCGCCGGCATCTTCGGCGGTGGTGACGACGACCGGCCCAACCCGCTCGCGCTGCTGCTGCTCGCCATCCTCGGTCCGATCGCCGCCGCCGTCGTGCAGCTTGCGGTGTCGCGCTCGCGGGAGTACCAGGCCGACGAGTCCGGTGCCGGACTCACCGGCGACCCGCTGGCCCTGGCCTCCGCGCTGCGCAAGCTGGAGTACGGCACCAGGGCTGCGCCGCTTCCGCCGGAGCCCGCGGTGGCGTCGCAGTCCCACCTGATGATCGCCAACCCGTTCCGGCCCGGCGAACGTGAGGTGCGGTGGTTCTCCACCCACCCGCCGATCGCCGAGCGGGTCCGGCGCCTGGAGGAGCTAGCCCGCCGGGGCCGCTGACCTCGGGACCGCTGATCTCGGCACCGCTGATCTCGGCGCAACGGTGCCGTCGGCCGCCACCGAACTCGCGACGCTCATGACGTACTCGCCGTACCCGGACTTGGCCAGCCGGGCACCGAGCTCGGCGCACGCCTGCGCGTCGATATAGCCCATCCGCAGCGCGATCTCCTCCAGGCACGCGATCCGCACGCCCTGGCGGTGCTCCAGCACCTGCACGAAGTGGCCGGCCTCCATCAGCGAGTCGTGCGTACCGGTGTCCAGCCAGGCGAAACCACGGCCGAGGTCGACCAGCAGGGCCTTGCCGCGGCGCACGTACTCGGCGTTGACGTCGGTGATCTCCAGCTCGCCGCGCGCCGACGGGGTGAGCCCGCGCGCGATGGACACCACGTCGTTGTCGTAGAAGTACAGCCCGGTGATCGCCCGGTTGGACCGCGGCACCGCCGGCTTCTCCTCGATGGAGATCAGGTTCCCCTGCTCGTCCGCCTCGCCGACGCCGTAGCGCTGCGGGTCCTTCACCGGATAGCCGAACAGCACGCAACCGTCCACGGTGGCCGCGTGGTGCTGCAGCGTCTTGGAGAACCCCGGCCCGTAGAAGATGTTGTCGCCGAGCACCAGCGCGACCGTATCGTCGCCGACGTGCTCCGCGCCGATCACGAACGCCTCGGCCAGCCCGTTCGGCTCGGCCTGCTCGGCGTAGCTCAGCGCCAGCCCCAGCTCCTTGCCGTCGCCGAGCAGCCGCCGGAACATCGGCAGGTCCGCGGGCGTCGAGATGACCAGGATGTCGGTGATCCCGGCCAGCATCAGCACCGACATCGGGTAGTAGATCATCGGCTTGTCGTAGACCGGCAGCAGCTGCTTGGAGATCGCCTGGGTCAGCGGGTGCAGCCGGGTCCCCGAGCCGCCCGCCAGGACGATGCCCTTCACCGGTAGTTGGTGAACTGGAGGGCGATCCCGAAGTCCTTGTCCTTCAGGAGCGCGATGACGGCCTGCAGGTCATCCTTCTTCTTGCCGGAGACCCGCAGCTGGTCGCCCTGGATCTGGGCCTGCACGCCCCGCGGCGCCTCGTCCCTGATCGCCTTGCTGATCTGCTTGGCCTTGTCCGCCGCGATGCCCTGCACCAGCGTGCCGGTGACCCGGTAGATCTTCCCGGACAGCGCCGGCTCGCCGATGTCGAACGCCTTCAGCGAGATGCTGCGCTTGACCAGCTTCTCCTTCAGCACCTCGATCGCCGCCTTGCAGCGGTCCTCGGTCTCCGCCTGGATCGTGATCGACTCCTCGCCGGCCCAGCTCACCCTGGCGCCGGTATTCCGGAAGTCGAACCTCGTCCCCAGCTCCTTCGCCGCCTGGTTGACGGCATTGTCCACTTCCTGCCGGTCGACCTTGCTCACCACGTCGAACGACGGGTCCGCCACGGTTGCGCCTCCATCCTCCGGTGCTGGCCGGTTGCTGGCCGGTGCCGGCCCGGGTGCCGGCCGCCGCCGAGGGTACCCAACCGGTTGGAACCCCACCCCGGCCGCTGTGTATCCTCCCTGGCACGGCCGACAACCCGGCCGAGCAAGGCAGGTTGCCCGAGCGGCCAAAGGGAGCGGACTGTAAATCCGTCGGCTACGCCTACGAAGGTTCGAATCCTTCACCTGCCACACCAGCGAGAACGGCCCCTGACCAGCGGAAACACGGTCAGGAGCCGGTGTCGCATGTGTCCGGTTCTGCCCGGGTGTCACCGGGTTTCAACGGGTGGTTACGCCAAATACGCGCCCAAGCCGTCAGACGCCGAGGGCGCCGGCCAGTCGTTTTCTGGCTTGCTGTTCGCCACCATCGAGGCACTTTGCGTACACGCGGAGCAGCACCGCGACGCTGTGTCCGGCCCACTCGGCTACCCGTGGTGCCTCGATGCCGGCGTTCAGCCAGGTGGACACCGCGGCGTGGCGCAGGTCGTAGGGCCGGCGGGCCCGTGCCGGTCATCACTGTGGTCCCCGCCTACTGGCGTTGGGCTTGCGGCAGCAGGCCAACGCGTTCGCGCTGTCCGGCGATGGGCGAGCCTGTATCCAGGCGATAGACCAGGCGATGGAGGCGGTGAACACCGACGGCGAACCGGAGCCGCTGGCGGTGTACTGCACACCGTCTTACCTACAGATGGAAGCGGCCGGATGCTGGAGCAGGCTAGGCCGCCCCGACCGGGCGGCACAATTGCTGAGCTCGGCCTTGGCTACCTGGCCGTCACGCGACCAACGGGACCGCGGTATCGGCCTGGCGCGGCTCGCTGCCGCCCATGCAATGGCGGGCGTGATTGACGGAGCATGCACCGTCGCTCGCGATGCGGTCGGAGTGGTTCACCTGGCACCGTCGGCGCGCGCCATCGCCGAGCTGGGCCGATTGCGAGCGCGCCTCGCCCCGCACCGCCAACACCGGGAGGTTGCCGATCTCACCGACGAACTCCGATCATTAATTCAATCCTGACTTGCAGCCGAAAGGTCGTCATGTACCCTGCTACCCACCACTACAGCTACGGAGGAGCAATCCCGACGTGCCGACATTGCTGTACTTCCGATCGGTAGTTATGAACAACATGGCGCTCGCCTACCTCTAGCAACCGACACGATAGTTGCTCAAGTCATCGCCGAACGCCTTGCCGACACCTACAACCTGCTGCCACTCCCGCCCGTGACCATCTCCTGCTCGCATGAACACGAAGGACTGCTGGCCGGCACCGTCAGCATCACCGCCCGCACGCTCTACACCGTCATCACTGACATCGCGGCATCGCTAGAGCGAGCCGAAATTCGCAAAGTCGTACTCGTATCTGGCCACGGCGGCAACTACGTCCTATCCAACATTGTCCAAGAGGCCAATATCACAGAACGTCGAATGCTCCTCTATCCGAACCAAGAGACATGGGTACAGGCACTGAAAGATGCTGGCTGCCGATCAGATCCACATAGCGACATGCACGGAGGCGAGATCGAAACCAGCATCTTGCTACACGCAACACCCGGCCTGGTTCGAAAGGGCTGGCGGGACGTAGATCACAACGTCCCCCAGAGACCCGATCTGCTCACGGTAGGTATGAAAGGCTACACGACTAGCGGAATAATCGGACGCCCGTCCTTGGCGGTGGCCAGTAAAGGCGCGGCTCTCATAGATGGCATTGTGCGGGCATGTGCGCCACACCTCGATCTGTTGCGGCGGTAGTTCCTCTCGCGCAGCCCCGCCTGCGGCGGCGGTGGCGCTGGTGGTGGTGGCGTGCCATTCTACCGCTGGAGCACTCGACCCCACCCGACGGCCATGATCATCAACCTCAGGGGATTCGCAACATTGGGAGGCGCATCAAGTGGCTATCGTTCGGAGTACCACTCGGGAGCGCAAATGGCGAGCATGGTCCGGTGATCTCGAACAGCTACAACGCATCGCCAAGCGGTTTGAGGAGTTAGCCCAGGCGCGGCAGCAGGCGATGGTTAGTCAAGTCTCGTGGACGTCTGCTCTCGCAGAAGAGCAAATCCGGCCGGCTGATGACGGCCAGCTGTATGAGAGCTACGTCCGCGAGTCTGGCCTAGAAATATCTGTGGCCATCATGGAAAGTGGCGACGTTGCGAGAGGCTCATCGATAGAGGTTTTCCCAGAGGTAGATTATCGCAACGTTCAGAACGTCCGTATGGTGTTTGGTCATGGCGACGAATTCCTAGAGCTATGTTTTTCGACAGCGGCTGTCGACACGACACCCGTCAAGTTGGCAGTTTCGTCAAAAGATATCGGCTGGGCAAAGCTGGCCTTCGCCACGCTATCAGACGAAGTTCAGACGGGCGTCCCGCGGTGGGCTCGTCTGAAGGGCGAACGGATCAACGGCGTGTTGGCTCTGACTATGGGCAGCGTAGTCCTTGGCGTTGGACTCGCGGCAGTGAGGCAAGCGAATGTTTCGTTACCGCGCTGGTCGTGGCCGCTCGTAGTTATTTTGATCGTGATGGCAATAGCTTTCACTCTCCCATCATTGTCGGATCGGCTGTTCCCGTCATTTGAGGTCCTGCCAGTTGGCTCTCGCCCCACTGGCAATCGCGTACTCATTTGGCTGCTCGGCGCCTGCGTCACCAACCTAATTGCACTGGCTATTGGCATTTACGTAAACTACGTGAGTTGACTGCGTGCTGGTGTTCGACGGGGGACCAGATGGGGTGATCCAATCCCGAGAGGTCCTCGGCTGGGATTTGTGTCGAGAGCGGTCTGCACGTCTCCCACCGCGAGATGAGCCGAGCTATCGCCATCGCCACCACCGCGCACGGGCGCCAACTGCCCCAGCTGCCCGCAGGGCGAGGGCGAGGTTGTTGCGGCTTTGCAGTGTGTCGGGGTGGTCGGGGCCGAGGATGCGTTCGAGGGTGGTGAGGGTGTCGCGGTGCAGGTCGGCGGCCTCCTGGTAGCGGCCGAGACCGTACAGGGCACTGGCGAGGTTGTTGCGGCTGCTCAGGGTGCTGGGGTGGTTGGGTCCGAGGAGGTGTTCGCG
>Ga0209382_10011220_pt1 | contig 11129 bp, 7 predicted proteins | sample SoiMetdeltSBSDD5_FD_187599 | JGI IMG/M metagenome (GOLD analysis project Ga0209382, IMG submission 187599) | Bulk soil microbial communities from a Populus tree surrounding site in Tennessee, USA - Soil MetaG P. deltoides SBSDD5 (SPAdes) (version 2) | ecosystem: Environmental > Terrestrial >...
TTGGCGGCGCGACATCGTGGATCGACACCTTCAAGTACGAGTCGATCGATTTCCTCATCGTGCGTGTGGGCTGGACACCGGACAGCGCGAACGTCGTATATCAGGTTCAGGATCGTGAACAGCGTTGGCTCGATCTCAACGTTGGAGATCGGACCATGTTTCGCGAGGAAAGCAAAGCCTGGGTCGGTGTTACCGACGAGCCGAAATGGTTACGCGACGGATCGTTCCTGTGGTTAAGCGAACGCAGCGGATGGAAACACATCCATCACTACTCCGCCGACGGCCGCCTGATACGTGCGCTCACCGAAGGACAGTGGGAAGTGCGCGCCTTGCACGGCATCGACGAATCCAGTGGCTACATTTTTTTTGCCGGAACCAAAGACAGTCCCGTTGCGAATCACACGTATCGCGCGCGTCTGGACGGATCATCGATTGAACGTTTGAGCAATGTGCGAGGAAATCACAAGTCGATCTTCAGCTCGGGTGTGAGGCGGTTTGTCGATTATTGGTCGGATCCTCAAACGCCGCCGCAAATGACGACGCATGGGTCAGATGGCGCGACGTTGGCAGTGGTCGAAAAGAATTCCGTTGAAGCGCTGGGTCGCTATGACCTCGGCAGGATCGAAATGCTTCAGGTTCCCACGCGCGATGGCTTTGTGATGGAAGCGATGATGATCAAGCCGCCGGATTTCGATTCTGCGAAAAAGTATCCGGTCGTGGCGTACACGTATGGCGGACCGCACAACTTTCAGGTCGTTGACGGTTGGGGCGGCGAAAAAATGATGTGGCATCACCTGCTAGCGCAGATGGGATACATCATCTGGATATGCGACAACCGAACGGCTAGCGGGAAGGGAATCGAGCCGACCTGGGCGTCTTATCAGAACCTCGGCGAGCTTGAATTGCGGGATGTCGAGGATGGGATCGCGTGGTTAAAGAGCCAGGCTTACGTTGATGGCGAGCGAATCGGGTTGTGGGGATGGAGCTATGGCGGCTTCATGACGGCATACGCGCTGACGCACAGCACGACGTTTAAGATAGGCATTTCCGGTGCGCCGGTGACCGATTGGCGGAATTACGATTCGGTTTATACCGAACGGTATATGCGCACGCCGCAGAACAATCCCGATGGGTACACGAAGGCCTCCGTTGTTAAAGCCGCCGCGAATCTTCACGGGAAGTTACTCCTGATTCACGGCGTGACCGACGACAACGTTCACGTGCAGAACACCCTGCAATTCGCGTATGAGCTGCAGAAGGCGGGGAAATCGTTCGAGTTGATGATCTATCCGCGCGCCCGGCACGCGATCACGGACCCAGCGCAGTTGAAGCACATGCGGGCGATGATGACGGATTTCATTGTCAGGAACCTTTAGTTGCCGAAAATGCCACTGGAGAGAGAACGTGAGGGGCTAAGGCCCGAGTCCCCTCCTTCGCGAAGGAGGGGACTGGCCTTGCCGATTGGTATTTCGTAGTCTGGACGATCTGCCTTCGCGACGGCGTTTTTACGGCACGACGTGTTGGGTTTCACGCTCACGACTCAATGGGGATGCGCTTCGGGCCGCACCGATTCCGAGCACGAGGATAGCGGGGGATTTTAAACCGCTTGCCTCTTCGGCGATCGTCTCAATGGCGCCAAAGCGGGATTCTTCGTCCTGCCAGGTGCCGCGAGAAATCACTGCGGCAGGCAGATCCGAGGGACAGCCATTGTCCAGCAGCCATTCTGTAATCCTCGGAGTTCTTGCCAGTCCCATCATCACAACCACGGAGCCTCCCGCCATTAGCAGCGTGCGGGCGGCGTCCCATTCCTGTGAGTCGAACGGTAGCGACTGCGGTGCTGCCAGGACCATGAAACCGTGAGAGACGCCGCGTTCGGTAAGAAAGACTCCGGCGTTGCCAGGCACGGCCGTGACGCTGCTGACGCCGGGAACGATCTCGAAATGAACTCCGGCCTCCGCAAGCGCGCGAACTTCCTCGCTGAGCCGTCCGAACACGAACGGATCGCCGCCTTTGAGGCGGCACACGATCAACCCTTGTTTTGCGTGCTTCACCATGAGTTCCTGAATGCGAACCTGCTGCGCGTCTTCTGTGCCTTTGCGTTTCCCGACGTCGATAATCATTGCGTCGGTCCGCGCCTCTTCAAGTAAACGCGGGTCGACCAGCCGGTCGTGCAAAACGACGTCGGCCTGCCGCAGACATCGCATCCCTTTTACCGTGATGAGATCCGGATCCCCAGGTCCTGCACCGACGAGAAACACTTGACCTCTCCCACCGGGAGAGGTCGGCGCGAAGCGCCGGGAGAGGGTTTGATCATTCACAATCATTCTCGTGCGCCGCAACGCTTCGTTCTCATCACACTCCCCAACCCAATCCACAATCCCACTCGCAATGATTCTCTCGTACACCCGCTTCCGTTCCGCCATGGTTCGAAACCGTCGTCGAACCTCGCCGCGGATTGATCCCAGCAACGACACAGCCCGGCCGAAATCCGCCGTCACGATGTCCGCGAGCCTCGCTTTGAGCCACGCCGTAAACGCCGGGCTTTTGCCGGACGTCGACACCGTCACAAGCAAGTCGCCGCGCCGAATAACGCCCGGCGTGATGAAATCACACTGCGCGGGCTCATCCACCGTATTGACCGAAATTCCCCGCGCGTGCGCATCGTTCCACACGCGTTGCTGGACCTCCGGGGCATCCGTCGCCGCAATGACGAACAGCGCACCATCAAGATCAGCGCTGTCATACGGCCGCTTTACGACCGAGATCTCTCCGGCCTGCGCCATTCTTTCCAACCGCGGAGTCATCTGCGGGCTAACCACGCTAACGCGCGCTCCAGCTTCGAGGAGCGAGTCCACTTTGCCTTCAGCCACCGCGCCGCCGCCAACTACAACCACGCGCCGGCCGGCGACTTTCATCAAAATCGGGTAGTACATATTGCTTTCACCATGGGTCCCATCTTCGGTTGCTCCGGCACGATGTGGGGACGCACACCGTATTGTTCGAGCGCCCGCGTTGTTACCTCTCCGATCGAGGCAACCTGAGTTCGGGTTTGCAAGCTGTTGCGCAACCCCGCCATCACGTGGAGATTCGCTGCTGTTTCGAATAACGCACGCACCTGAGGAGCGCTTGTAAAGACGATGATGTTGATGGGACCGCGAATCAGATCCTGAATTAACAGTTCGATCTCGCTGAGATCGGAAGCGGGGGAGTACGTGTAGACCGAAACGGGAATAACGGTCGCCCCACGGCCTTCGAGCGCGGAGCAGAGCACCGGGTTCGGCGTGCCATAGAGTTGTACTGCGATTCGCTTGCCGGACACGTCATGATCCCGAAGCGCCTCGATCACTCCTTCCGTCGTTGCTGAAGCCGGAATGATGTCGATTCGGACGTTAGCTTTTCGCAGCGCCGCCGTCGACTTCGATCCGCGCGACAGGATCGTGACTTCGGCAAGCGATTCGAGCAGCGCCTGACGCTTACCCATCGCCTCGGCTTCCTCGAGGATGAGATTCGTACCGACGCCGGTCATGAAAATCACGAGATCCAGGCCGCCGGAGATCGCGAGATCGACGAACGTTTGCGTGCTTGTCCGATCGGCCAACACCGTTTCAGTCGTGAGCGGGCAAAGATGGACTCGCGCGCCAAGCCGCTGGAACATTTCGGCGAATTCCGTACCGAATCTAGATTCCGGAATCGCGATCGTCATCCCTTCGAGAGGCCGATCTAGGACGCGCATTCACCAACTCCGATTTCAGCTTTGAACTGTTCGGTTTCGCCAAGGTCGTATTGAAGATCTTCCCGCCCGACGTAGCTGCTGACCTGCGTATAACGTTGCAGTAGGCTTCGAAATCGGCCGATTCCGACGCGCTGCAGCAACTCGCGAAATTCTTCATCTGGACGGCGCGCGCTGACGTAAAAGTCGAGAACGGATCGAACGGCGTCCGGCGTGAGTCGCGCCGGGACCTTTGCGGCGAATTTTCCGAATGTCGCCTTGCCCTCGACAGTCTGGCCGCCTAGAAGGATGGAGTAGACCGGCATTGTTTTGCCGTCCACTTCAAGTGACGCACCAAAGAGTCCGACATCGGCAATGTGATGCTGGCCGCACGAATTCATGCAACCTGAAATCTTTATCGAAAGCTTCAAGACTTCGGGAATGTCCGCGTACCGATCGGCGATCGAATCGCGCAGCGCCGCCGCGAGTCCGCGCGAGTGCGTCAACGCGAGTTGGCATGTGTCGGCGCCGGGGCAACGCGTGATGTCGGAGATCTGTCCTTCCGTTTCGACCAGGCCAAGGTTCTTGAGTGCTGCGAACAAGTGCGGAAGCTCATGAGCCGCGACCCAGCGCAAAATGAAATTCTGGCCGATGGAAATTCGTATCCGGCCGTCGGCGTAACGGCGCGCGATCTGAGCGAGAGCGCGAAGCGACGCCGGCGTGATGTCACCCAGCGGGACCGCAACCGCCACCACATGCCAACCGCGCTGCTTTTGCTCGCTGACGTTCGTCTTCAACCAACGTTGGTAAGCAGGATCGAGCCATCGAGGCGCCGGCCCGTCTACCCACACCCATTTCTTTGGTGGCGTTTCTTCAGAAGGATCAATTTCGATCGGCATGCGGCCGGAGCGGGTCAGCAGGATCTGCTTTCGTTCAGAAAGGATGGCCTTGTGCAATCGCTCCTTGCCCCATTCACGCGCGATGAACTTCATCCGCGCCCGCATGCGATGCACGCGTTCGGGTCTTCGTTCGCCGTACCGGTCAAAAACGCGGATTGCCGCCTCGATCGTGGGGATGATCAGCTCCGCCGGTGTGAAATCTTCGAGCCGGTCAGCTGAACGAGGTTGAGCGCCGAGGCCCCCGGCTACATAGATGTGAAACCCTCGCTCCAACTTGCCGTCGGACGACCGTACCTTGGCGACCGCGCCGATGTCGTGAATGGGAATCCGCGCATGATCTTCGGCGCAACCTTCGAAGGCGATTTTGAACTTACGCGGCAGATTCTGATTGATTGGATTTCTCAGAAAATACCCATTCACCGCTTCGGCGTACGGCGTGACATCAAACGCTTCGTCGGAAGCCACACCAGCGAAAGGGCACGCAGTGACATTACGCACGGTGTTGCCGCATGCTTCGCGCGTGGTCAGCCCCATCTCGGCGATCAGCCGTAACAGCTTGGGCACGTCGGCTCGCAGGACGTTATGGAACTGAATGTCTTGTCGCGTGGTCAGGTGCGAGATTCCTGTCGGTGTGAATTGTTGGGCAATGTCGGCAACTCCTTCAAGTTGATCGGGAGTGATACGGCCGAACGGAATTCTGATCCGGATCATGTGCCGGTCGGCGGAATTTCGAATTCCGTAAACACCGTTTTCCAGCCGGAAACGTTTGAAGTCGTTGGGATCGGATGCGCCGGATTCCAGCGCCGCTATCTCTTCTTCGAAGTATCGGAGTTCAGTTTCGATTTCCGGGGCTAGCGTCTTCATTTGAATTCTTCCTAACCACTACTGGCGATTAGTGGCAGAACGTCACTTTTTCGTTCTGAAAATGAAAAAGCCCACCTTCCGGTGGGCTTCCAAATTCGGTAAAACGCCGGTTTTACCGAGTCAAGAAGCGAAAGACCGACAACAGATCCAGTTGTTGCTCAGACTGATGTAGGTCGCTCGCTTCATGGTAAGCGACTATAGCTAAATGACTTCTATATTGTCAATAAAGTTAGTAAAGAATGCATTTCCAGGGCCCGTTATTTCTTGAAAATGCTCTTGGGCATCCGGACGTGGACGCCCATGTTGGGCTTATCCACCAGCTGCGTGATCGCCACGTTGCCGGCGAGGCTGACAACCTGATATGCCTGATGCTTGGTCAGCCCTCTCGTCTCGGCCAGAAACTCGACCATTTCCTGGATGGCGATCTTCGTCGCAACAGTCAGGTCGGGGTCCGCACCCATGGTTATGTAGTCCGTCGCGGTTTCGGCGCGCGGCCAGTTGAGCTTCATGCCTTTTCGAACGGTCAACTGCAGGCGGCCGCGGAGAGACGTTTCGATCGCCGTCTGATCGACTTCGCCGTCGCCTTGCGCAGCATGACCGTCACCGACCTCGAAAAGCGCACCGGGAACAAAAACCGGAATGTAGAGAGTCGAGCCGACCACGAGTTCCTTGTTGTCCATGTTCCCTGCATGCCGACCCGGCGGATTGCTGCTCACACGCCCCATATCGGGTGCCGGTGCGACGCCCATGCTGCCAAAGAACGGACGCAATGGAATCACGATGCCGGGCATGTACTCCGAGGTCATGGTCTTCTTATCCAGAGTCATGATTCTCGACGGCACGCTTCGATCGCAGTTTTCGGGCATAAAGCCGCTGCAGCCGTTGTATCCGTAGTCGATGGGGAAGTCGATCGAGAGGACCTTGACCTCGAGCGTATCGCCGGGTTCCGCTCCCTCGACATAAACCGGACCGGTTAGGATGTGCCCACCCGGTCCTTTAGGATACTTCTCTCCGTTCACCTCGTTGACGATTCTCCTGAGCGAGTCCTGAATCTTGTCGGGTTGAACCCCGGCTCGCTGGAGACCGGCGGGATTGTTGGTCAGTAGCGTATCGACATCGATGATGTCGCCGGAATTAATCCGCAGAGCCGGCTTTGCTTCCGACCAGTAGTACCCATATGCCACGGTTTCCGGCGTCGCTTCGAGCCGATGGGTTTGGGGAGCCCGCGTCTGACCGAGCAGAGTCGTTGTTGCGAATAGGAGGATAAGGAGTCTACGCATAGTGTCCACCTCACAAGAGATGACGCATTATAAGGCCACCGCCGCGTAGCGGCGACGGTTGTTGCCGAACTGTGAGGCCACAAGTCGTAATCCCCTCCTTGCGAAGGAGGGGTGGACGCGACCTAAAGAAAAATGCTGCGAAGCATCCTTTGACAGGAGCGGACGGGGTAGTTGTTTCAAGCTACCGCTTATTTGTCCCGAATGGTTTTGATAATCGGTGGCTTGAAACAACTACTCCGTCTGCGCCAGCCATGGAACGGGGCCATTTTCTTTGTGGCGCAGCCACCCCTCCTTCGCGAAGGAGGGGACTGTCGCTCGCTCCCACACATTCTGTACCAAACGCTGATCAGGACGTCGTTTTCAGACGGTCCAGAACGTGGTCCTGGATCCACTTGGCGTCCCACCATTCGGTCGCATTGATGGGGACGCCCTGAAGGAACAGGCCGAAGTGCAAATGATCGCCGCCGGCCATTCCGGTGGCGCCGCTTTTTCCAATGATGTCTTTCTTCTTCACGGTCTGGCCCGGCTTGACGTTGATCGAACTGAGATGCCCGTATAGCGAGATCATGCCGGCGCCGTGATCGATCAACACCGTGTTGCCGTAAATTCCAAAGTAGTCGGCGAGAACGACCTTGCCGTCGTTCGCAGCTTCGATGGGATACTGCTGCGTCACGGAAAGATCGAATCCCACGTGATCCTGCTGATCGACAGCCTTGCCCTGGTACATGTACGTCCGCCGATCCGCAAAATACGATTCAACCTTTGAATTACTGAGCTGTAAAAACGCGCCATTCCACAGAAATTGTCCTGGAGATTCCTTTGCCAGTTTCGCGATCATGTCGTGATTTTCGCGGCGCAATTTACTGTTGAGTTCGACAAATGTTTTGATGGGTTCGCCCTGGTCCCGCATGGTCGGACTGTGCGGCATGATTTCAGAGACGACCTTCTGCACGAAGCTGTCTTCAAGCAGGATGTCCCGCGAGCGGAACGCTTTGGGAAAAACCTTCTTCCAGAATTCAGAGACCGACTCGTTGCCGGCATCATCGCGAGCCACAACCTTGATGGGAGTGTCCGCCGGCAAATCATAGGCGAGCGCGAACAAAGCAAACCGCACGTTCTTGTCGGCGCCGCTCAGCGGGAAACCCGGGAAGAAGTGCGGACCCGCTTGAACGCCGGACACAACGGCATCGTCGCCGATGCGATATACGACGCATTCGGAGCCGCCCTGATTGATGTAGTGTTGCCCGGTGAGCACTTCGAGACGCGGCGGATAAATGTCGAATGCAAAATCCTTCGTCAGGCTGCCGTGGTTACCGCGGGTGAAACTTCGCAGCGAGTAATCGGTCGCGCTGACTTCCAGGCTGGCCGGCCCTTCCTGTATCTTTGTCTTCTCCGCGATCAACTTTCCGACGTCGTAGCTTTTCGTTTTTTCCGCGCTGGATTTGTCGAATGACTCATCAACAAGAACAACCTCGCTATCCTTTTGTTTGAGCCGAATCGTGACTGCCTTCAATCCGGTTCCGGCGTCTTCAACCTTGACGTTCAATGCTGACGATCGGCCGAGCGTTTTGAAATCGTGATCCAGGGCGATCGTCGGCGGCTGTCCTTCAAGCCGTTTATACGTGAAGGCCAGACCGGCGCCCGCAGCAATCAGAAGCAACACGACAAAAAGGATGAGGATCGAGGCGCCACGCGAGCCCCGACGGTTTCTGTCATCAAACTTCATTTACACACTCCCAAACTCAAGAGAAGAACCGAAGACGCGAAACTGTAGGGGCGGTCTATGACCGCCCGTTTTCGTCGTCGCACAACCGAACGCGCGGTCACAGACCGCGCCTACAGCATAAAGCCCCGGCTACGCTACTGCGAAGACTGCGTTCGGCTGGTGTTCTTGTAAACCTTGCCGGCCTTCATGACAAATACCACGCGGCGCAGCGCAGCGATGTCCTTCGTTGGATCGCCGTCGACCGCAACGATGTCGGCTTCATAACCGGGAACCAGCGCGCCGATGCGGTCTTTCATACCCATCGCTTCGGCGTTCAATGATGTCAGACCGGTGATCGCATCCATCGGCGTCTGACCGGCGACCTGCACACGGTAAACGGTTTCGCGCGCATTCTGTCCATGAGCCCCGGCGCCGGCATCGGTCCCCATGATCAGCTTGAGGCCTTTTACTTTCAATGCCCGTTTGAACATGTCGAGCTTGAGGGGAATGCCGTCTTCGGTGAATTTGAATCCGGTCTCGTCGAAGTTTCCGGTGCCGAGATACTTCGGCTTGTTCTCAATGTAGTTCTGCGACACGAGACCGATGTTCGGCTCGAAGAATGTTCCTCGCTCCGCCATCAGCTGAAGCGTGGCATCAGTGACCTGGCTGCCGTGAGTCACGGCAAAACAACCGCCGAGGACCGATGCCTTTACCGCGGAGTCGGCGTGAGCGTGAACCCAGGTTCGCTTACCGAGCATCTTGGCTTCTTCGCAGGCAGCTTTGATCTGTTCGTCGGTGAGTGTCTGCGCGCCACCTTCACGAATGCTTTTCGAGGCGAAGATCTTGACCAGGTCGGCGCCCTCCGCGACGATCTTGCGGACAAATTCGCGGATTTGTTGCGGATTGCCTGTCGTTTCGTTCACCGGCTGGATGGACGTGAACAGCCGAGGCCCCGGCAAAACACCTCGCGCGATCGCGTCGCGAAGATCAGGATCGAGCCGGCTGCCGATGCTTTGTGTCGCGGTGAATCCGTTCATCAACATCGCGTATGCATTTTCCGCCGCATACAGCATGCTCTGTTGCGCGGTTTCGCCGCGGCTGCCCGCTTTGCCGTCTTTGCCGAAATGAGTGTCGATATGCACGTGCGTATCGATCAACCCGGGAAGCACGGTGACGGTGGAGAAGTCATACGTCGGACGCTGCGACGATTGTCCGATGCTTTTGATCTTTCCATCCTCGACGACGATGGTCACGTTGCGGCTAACGCCTCCTCTGCCATCGATCAGCGTGCCCGCTCGAATTACGATTGGTGCGTTCTGCGCGAACGCAGTTGAAGCCATCAGCAAAAAAACGACAAATAGTTTTCGCATGGCGTCCTCCCGGGTGATCAGTATATAAGCGGTGTCAGAGATCAGCCGAACTAACTGTTATGCTTTTCTTTGCCGACGATCTTAATTGAGGAGCTCGCCATGTCAGAACCGACAAGAGAAGAATTGATGGCTCGTATTGCAGAACTCGAGAAACAGGCTGGTTCGAAGAAAAGCGGCCGGCTCGAATTCAAGGTCAGTGAAAAGGGTGGCGTCAGTGTCTACGGCCTTGGCCGATTTCCTGTGACGCTCTATTACGAACAGTGGATCCGTCTCCTCGGTTCCGCCGACGGTTTGCGGCAGTTTCTCGAAGAGAATAAAAACAACCTGAAACTGAAATCCGAGTAGTAGCTCTGAACAAGCAGGGAGACTCGTATGAAGCGATTGCTCATGTCGATCGTTTTGTTGCTGGCGCTGAGCACGACATTGTCGGCTCAGTTCGAGAAAGTGTTCATGGATACGCCGTCGCCGGAAAAGGCCCGGCAATGGCTGTTTGCCTTGACCGAAGAACCTCACGTCGCAGGCACCGCGGCAGAGAAGAAAGTGGCGGACTATGTCGCAGACAGGTTCAAGGAATTTGGCTTCCAGACCGAAACCGTCAAGTACGACGTCTTCCTGAATCATCCGAAAAATGTATCGCTCCGCATGACGATTCCCAGGGACGAAAAGCTGTCTTTGGTCGAAGACGTCTATGCGAAGGACAAGGACTCCAGCACACAGGGTCAGTTCCCCGCATTTCACGGATACGGCGCCTCCGGTAAAGCGTCGGGCCAGATCGTGTATGTCAACTACGGTGCCCCGGCTGATTTTGAACGGCTCAAAGCCATGGGGATCCCCGTTGCCGGCAAGATTGTACTTGTCAGATACGGCGGCCCGTTCCGCGGCTTGAAAGTGAAAGAAGCGCAAGACCGCGGCGCAGCCGGTGTGCTGATTTACTCGGATCCGGCCGATGATGGCTATATCAAAGGCGACATTTACCCCGAAGGTCCGATGCGTCCGCCTTCCGCGATCCAGCGCGGGTCGGTACTGTTCCTGTCGCATGTCCCCGGAGATCCGAGCACGCCGGGTTATGCGTCTACAGACAGCGCGCGACGCCTGACACGCGATCAGATGCAGAACGTCCCGAAAATTCCGTCACTGCCCATCGCATACCGCGAAGCGGAAAAGTTGATGCGCGAACTTGGAGGGAACCGCGTTCCCGACACGTGGCAAGGCGCGTTGCCGTTCACCTATCACGTTGGACCAGGGCCGGCTTCAGTCGAAATGGACATCGAGTACGACGAAGGATTGAAGCCGATTTACAAC
>Ga0209382_10011221_pt1 | contig 11129 bp, 8 predicted proteins | sample SoiMetdeltSBSDD5_FD_187599 | JGI IMG/M metagenome (GOLD analysis project Ga0209382, IMG submission 187599) | Bulk soil microbial communities from a Populus tree surrounding site in Tennessee, USA - Soil MetaG P. deltoides SBSDD5 (SPAdes) (version 2) | ecosystem: Environmental > Terrestrial >...
ACGTCATCGTCGGCGACCATTGCGTGGTGGGCAATTCGTGCGAACTCAAAAACGTCATGATGTTCAACAACTGCCAGGTGCCTCATTTCAATTACGTCGGCGACTCGATTCTTGGCCACAAATCCCACCTCGGCGCCGGCGTGAAGGTGTCGAACGTAAAACTCGACAACTCCAATGTGATGGTGGAGATCGATGGCAAGCCGTTCGATACCGGCCTGCGTAAGTTCGGCGCGTTGATTGGTGACGGAGTGGACATCGGGTGCAACGCGGTGTTGAACCCCGGCAGCATCATTGGCCGCGGGGCGGTGATCTATCCCAACGTCAACTGGCGGGGCATCCTGCCCGCCAACATGATTGCGAAGAACAAGGCAACGGTGGAAGTGGTGGTGAAGAGACCGAAGGAAACAACGTAAGACTTCGGCGATAACCCGTAATAATTCAATGAACGGAAACGCTCGCCCTCACCCCGGGCCGGAACGATGCAATTGGAGAATTGGACCGCCCTCACCCTGTCCCTCTGCCCCAGGAGAGGGAACTCCCTTCGGCCACGCTGGGACGAATCACTCGACGGTGAGATTATCCGAAGCGTTCGAGAGCTTCTCCCTCTCCTTGGGGAGAGGGTCGGGGTGGGGAGGTTCAATCGTGGCCGACCGAATAGGTGCAGCGAAAGCATGATCGGCGTCATCGAATCGCACCCCACAGGTTCCAGCACCGACCTCGTTAAGCAGGTCCAGGAAATTTTTTCGCCCGCCGGGCTTTTGTCGCGCGCGAAAAATTTCGAGTATCGGCCGCAGCAACAGGAGATGGCGGTCGCCGTCGCGGAGGCCCTCGAACACAAGGAGCACCTCGTGGTCGAAGCCGGCACGGGCGTCGGAAAAAGTCTTGCCTACCTCATCCCTGCCATTCTGTTCGCGGTCGGCAACAACAAAAAAGCGGTCGTCTCCACGCATACCATCAATCTGCAGGAGCAACTCGTCGAAAAGGACTTGCCGATGCTGGAAACGATTCTGCCCGTGAAGTTCAACTTCACGATGCTCAAAGGCCGGCAGAATTATCTTTGCACCCGCCGCTTGCACAAGGCGATGCAGCAGGCCGACAGCCTGTTCACGTCGCCCGAAGTGAGCGAACTCCAGCGCATTTATGAATGGTCGAAGAAAACCACCGACGGAAGTTTGTCGGACTTCGACATCGAACCCGACTTCAAGGTGTGGTCCCAGGTCTGTTCCGAGCGGGGCATCTGTTCGCCAAAAATCTGCGGCCATCAGTCCGAGTTCGGCAAACAGAGCGGCATCTGTTTCTTTCAACGCGCCCGTCACCGCATCCTGTCGGCGGACGTGCTGGTGCTGAATCACACTCTCTTCTTCACGCTGCTCGGTGGCATCGACGAAGAGATCGATAGCGGCATCATGTTCAAAAACGATTTCGTCATTTTCGACGAGGCGCACAACGTCGAAAGCGTCGCTTCGCGGCATATCGGACTGAGTGTATCGAGCGGCCAGATGCGCTATTCCCTTCAGCGGCTTTGGAACCCCCGCACGGAAAAAGGGCTTCTCGCCACCTTGCGCCAGGGCGCGTCGGTGAAACTGGTCGCCGACCTGTTGCACGAGGCGGAAACTTTCTTCGGCGAAGTCGAATCGGCCTGCGAGGAACTCAACCGAAGAACGACTGACGACGACGACGACGACCGGGCTCCGCGCAGACGTTTGGCACCGCCGTCCGGTCAACGGACATGGACGGAATTGCGCATCCGCCGGCCCGATCTCGTTCGCGACAATGTGACCTTGCCGATCCAACGGCTGCGTGAGGCGGTGGGTGAATTGATCCAGCGCAGCGAAGACAAGGATACCGGACAGGAGTTGCTGGAATGCAACCGGCGACTGGGAGAGTTGCGCGAGGAAGTGGCGATGTTTCTCAGTCAGAGCGCTCAAGACCATGTCTATTGGGTCGAACGCGCCGGCAAGGCGCAAAAGAACCTCGCCCTCAACGCGGCGCCAATCGACGTCGCCGAATTCCTGCGACGCCGGCTCTTTGGCGCGGACACGTCCGTCATCATGACGAGCGCGACTCTGGCCACAAAAGTAGGACAGACGTCCCGTCTGCCCGGCGAGGGCGCCAGCCCGGGCAGTCCATCTCCGGCTGCAATGCCCGCAGCCAAAGGAAAAGAGGCGGGCGGGACGCCTGCCCTGCACTATTTCACCCGCCGCGTCGGCGCCGATGAAGCGGTGCATCTCCAGGTGGGCTCGCCGTTCGATTACGAGCGGCAGATGAAATCGTTCGTCGTGAACAAAATGCCCGATCCGCGCGAAGGCGGCTACCGCGATGCCCTCGGGCGGTGGATCGAGCATTTCGTCTCGATGACCCACGGCAAGGCCTTCGTGTTGTTCACCAATTTCAAACTGATGCTGGAGGTCGGCGAATCGATGCGGCCGTTTTTCGACAAGATCGGCGTCGAGTGTTTCGTCCAGGGCACCGGCACGCCGCGTTCGCTCATGCTGGAGAAATTCAAGGCGGACGTGGATTCGGTCCTCTTCGGCACCGACAGTTTCTGGCAGGGCGTCGATGTCCCGGGCGAGGCGCTGTCGAATGTGATCATCACCCGACTGCCGTTCGCCGTGCCCGATCATCCGCTGATCGAGGCCCGCATCGAAGCGATCGAAGCCCGCGGCGGCAATGCGTTCACCGAATTCTCCCTGCCCGAAGCCATTCTGAAGTTTCGCCAGGGAGTGGGCCGATTGATTCGCACGAAGACGGACAACGGTATCATCGTGGTACTGGACAATCGCATCCTGACGAAGCGTTACGGACAGATGTTTCTCGACGCGCTTCCCAGGTGCCCGGTCGAGATAGTGTAATTTCCCGGCCCGGGCTTCGGTTTTGCCCAGCGCAGGCTGCCCGCATCGGACCCGTCAAAGATGTAACAATCCCGGCGGGCATTGTGGCTTGTCTTGGGCCGAGAGTTGGTTCAGACTCGGCGCATGTCTGAGATCGCACAATTTGCCCGCCACGGGGCGGCGCAGGTCACGACGAAGGTCTTGCGAGGCGTGCACAAAAAGCTCCCGTTCCTGAAGGTTGAGTTCGCCCAGATCAACGCCCCGAAGTATCCGCACCTTGTTGATCAACTCGAATTCCTGGCCGTCGTGGTCGAGGATTTTGCCGATGGCGAGGCCGATGAGGTTCCTTACGTGGCTGTGGCCAGCGCAACCTTCGCTCTCATTTACGCGCATCGCCAGTTCGACCTCATTCCGGACAGCGATCCCAAATATGGCCGGGCGGACGACTCGTCCGTGGTGCGGGCAGTGCTGATCGAGCACGAAAGGGTGTTTGCCGAATTCGCCAAGAAACGCCACCTGAACTGGTCCAAGATCACCGTCAAACCGTGATGGGCGGCCCACTCCCGCTCAGACGACGGTGACCGAATTCTCGAGGGAACCAATCCCTGAAATGTTGATGCGCACCGAGTCCTGAGCCCGGAGGGTAAATCCGTCGGGAGGAACGATGCCCGTTCCGGTCAACAGGACGGCGCCGTTCGGGAAACTCTGGCTGCGGAACAGGAATCCGGCGAGGTCCTCGAACGAACGCTTGATCTGGCCAACGGACGTTTCCCCTTCGAACGCGGCCCGTCCGTCACGTTTGATCTGGAGTTGGATCTTCCAACTGCGGGCGTTCTGTTCGCTGACCCCGACGGTAATCCATGGGCCGAGCGCGCACGAGCGATTGTAGATTTTGGCCTGCGGCAGATAGAGCAGGTTTTCGCCTTCGATATCGCGCGAGCTCATGTCGTTACCAATGGTGTAGCCGACGACTTTGCCGCGCGAGTTGATGACCAGAGCCAGCTCCGGTTCCGGCACGTTCCATTTCGAGTCTTTGCGGATACCTATCGCCTCACCCGGACCGACGACTTTTGCGGGCATTGATTTGAAAAATAGCTCAGGCCTTTCCGCCTCATAAACCTTGTCGTAAGCCGTGGCGCTGAAGTCGCTTTCTTCCATACGCGCCTTCTTGCTTCGGAGATAGGTCACGCCCGCCGCCCAGACTTCCTGTTGGTCAACGGGTGCGAGCAGCCGCACCTTTTGAATCAAATGCGCGCGCAGCGTGTCCTCTGTAAGCTCGCGGAGCAACCGCACGGGATTGTCATGTTCGAGAACCGATTCGAGCCTTTCGACACCCGCGGTTGAAAGGTCGAGCACGGTTGCATCGTCCAGCGACAGGCCCACGACGGCCTGGTCATCAGCGGTCAGGAATCGGCAGAGTTTCATGATTGTCAGGTGCTCACGGCCCATGAACCTGCCTGCCCCTTCACCCGCCCTTCGGGCACGCTCTCCCCCACTGGGGGAGAGGGATGGGGTGAGGGGGTGCGGTTCATGGGAATCGAACTCACTTGGGCCGCGCCGGGAGCTGAACGCTGAACATTGACCAACGGCTGGCGCGGCTCTCCCTCTCCACGGGGCCGCGGACGAAGTCTCGGCGCAAGACAAGAACCACCTGGGCCGGGGTGAGGGCGAGCGTCAAATTTCATTGAAAAGTTTACGGCTAAGCTTGGTCCAAATACACCGTCCTGAGCTTCAAGTAAAACTCAATAGCTTGGAGGCCTTGTCGAAAAAAGCAGGTGCATCATGTTTCAAAATCCGCCGACGCACCGAGGCGCGGTTTTGGTCCATGCGGCGGGCTGGACACCGGCGCATTTGGAATCGCCATGCCACGAATGATGTCAACGCATTCCTTCGGTTTGTCATAGTCCACAACGATGTCACCCAGGCAAGCTGTATGCGTGCAGCCTTGCTGCTCCGCGTCGCGTAAAACCGCCTGGAGTGCGCCCAGATTAGCGTGGATGTCGGCGATGATGGCGTATTTCACAGCCAGTGGCTCAGTTTGCAACATTCGGTGGGGCGGGGCGAGAGTCCTCGCGAGCCGGCTCGTCGGTAGCCTTGCCCCACCAAACCGCACCACTACCGGTCGTTGACTCGACTTGCCGACTTACGCCGAATAATCCAAATACACCGTTTTCAGCTTCGAATAGAACTCGATGGCTTGCGGGCCTTGCTCCTTGAAGGAATCCGTGCTCGATTTCTTCACGCCGCCGAACGGCGCCTGCAACGCCAGGCCCGTGCTGATCTGGTTGATCTTCACGACACCCGCCTCGATGCGCTCGGCATAGAGCATCGCCTTTTTCAGGTCGCGGGTCACCAGGCTGGCGCTCAGACCCACGTCAACGCCGTTGGCCACGGCGAGCGCTTCGTCGAAGTTTTCGACCGCGATGATGCCGACGACCGGCCCGAAGACCTCCTCGCAAGCGATGCGCATGGTCGGTTTCACGTTGGTGAGGATCGTCGGCTGCATGAAATGGCCGTGGGCAAAGTCGCCGTCGGTCAGGCGCTGGCCGCCCCAAACCAGCTTCGCGCCCTCAGCCACGGCGGCGTCCGCGTAATTGAGGTTGCCGCTGAGTTGTTGCTTGCTCACGGCGGGGCCCATCGTCACGCCTTCCCGCAAGCCGTTGCCGACCTTGATCGCCTCTGCCCGCTCGACCAGCTTCTTCGTGAACGCGTCGGCCACGCTTTTCTCAACAATCACCCGGCTCGTGGCCGTGCAAGCCTGTCCCGTCAATCCAAACCCGGCGATGGTCACCAGCTTCACCGCGAGATCCAGGTCAGCGTCGGCAAGCACGATGGTGGGATTCTTGCCGCCCATTTCCAGCTGCGCGCGAGCCATGCGCTGGGCGAGCTGCTGGTAAATCTGGTTGCCCACGGTGTAGGACCCAGTGAACGACAGCGCGGCGACGGCGGGATTGCTTGCGAGTTCGCCACCAACCGTGCGGCCTTCGCCGATCACGACGTTCAGCACGCCTTTGGGAAGTCCGGCTTCGGCAAGCGCCTTGGCTACCTCAAGCGTCATCGCCGGGGCTTGCGTCGCCGGTTTGATGACCACGGCGTTGCCCGACACCAGGGCGGGCGCCATCTTCCACGCGGGGATGGCGACGGGGAAATTCCACGGTGTGATGAGGCCGACGACGCCAAGCGGTTCGCGTCGCGTGAAAAGTAAGTTACCGGGCAGGTCGTGGGGAATGGTCGAACCGCCGAGCGTGTAGCTGAGTCCGCCGAAGAAGCGGAAGATATCGGCCGCGCGCTGCACTTCGCCCGCGCTTTCGGCGAGTGTCTTGCCCTCCTCGCGAGTGAGCAACTCAGCCAACTCGGCTTTGCGCGATTCGAGTATTTGCGACGCCTTGCTGAGGATACGTCCGCGCGCCACCGGCGTCATCGCGGCCCAACCCGGATACGCCTCCTTCGCCGCTTCGATGGCTGCGGCGGCATCGTCCTTTCCACTGAGCGGATACTGCGCAACGACTTCGCGTGTGTCCGCCGGATTTACGTTTTGAACGGTCTGGCCGGACTGGGCCGGGACCCAGTCACCACCGATAAGATTTTGATAGGAGCGCATAAAGAATGTCGCTCACAGAGATACCACGAAGTCCGGGCAAGGGAATTCTTTTCTCGTCGCCGCAAGACCAACGTCAGTCAAGGAACCAACCGACGAATCCGCCGGGGTCGATGCGGGCAAGCGTGAGTAAGGTCACGAGAGAAACCAGGTAAACGACGATCCGCGCGACAAACGATTTCAGTGACGCGAACGTTTCTGCGACCGGGAGCATCGCAATCCACCCCAACGGCGAAAGGCTCGTCAGGAAGATGGCGATTGTGATGACTGAATAGCTCGCGGCGAATGAGATCGAGTGGATCTGCTTCGGATCGGGATGGCTTAGGGTCGGCCAATGTCCCAACACCAGACGTGCGTGAACCACGCCGGCATAGAACACGAAAATTGCCAGCGCGGGTGCCAAAGCCAGCATCCAGAGAAAGCAAGTGACGGCACGCCGGTCTATTGAATTATGCCGATGTTGCATTTGAGTTTGCCCTTCTGCGTCGCGCCGCGTGCACCCACAAAATGGCGAGTCCCACCCCTAGCAGCACCCACGTCGAAGGCTCCGGCACTGCGGGCACGGATTGCGCATCGACCGGCTTCAGCCCGGCGGTTTGATATTGAGTCTGGGTTTCCAACACCACGGCGCCGCTGATCGGCGTGACAAGCTGGTAGCGACCGGCGAGTTGCAAGGCCTGGTCGAATTTTCGCGCGGCGATAAGTCGAGCGATTTCATCGAGCGCCCAAAGGCGCGCGAGGTGAAGCGACGTTTGCTTGCCTTGCATCGACGCCACGGGCATATCGGCATTCAGGCGTTCGCGAACAAGCGCAAGGCTTTTGCCGCCCCACGATACAATCAACCGCTTCAGGTCGTCGTCGAGTCCACCCAGGCGGGCAACCGACCTGACCGCTGCAACTCCATCCAGCTTTTCCACAACCCGGTTTGGGCCGGCGTGTGTTTGGATTTCGTGGAGCAGGGGAAACTGGGGACGACGTTCAAACCGCTGCTTCAACTGTTCCGCGTTGTCGAGCAGGATTGGCTGCGGTCCGTGAATCCAGACGACGACACCCTGCGGGCTCTCTGCGGCGAGATCCCACGCGCGCACCAGCGCAGGCACGTTGTCCTGACCGCCCGCCGCTTTCATCCGCCGGAGTACTTCAGGCACGCGACGAAGCGCTTCGGCAGAGGCCCTTTCGACGCGCAACGGCGAGTCGGTCAGGTGGTCGTTTGCGACGAGCACCGCGAATTCGATACCCGCCGGAAGGTTCTCGAACGTCCCGGCGATTGCGGGAAAATGTTCTTTCATGGCTTGCGAGCCATCGACCACAAAGATGACTCGCTGCGGCGGCTTGGCTTCGCTCTCCGTAATGATCTGCCGAATCATTCGATTGCTCTCGTCGCGAGTATCGACGGTCCAGGCCTGGCGCATCGCGCTGTCGCGGCGGATGCGCACGACGTTTTGCGGACGGCCCAGATCGGACTCGGTCAGATCGCCGCGCAGGGCGGCGAGACCGGATTGGGCGCGATCTGCCCTCAATCGGCCGCCGGCGCTTTCGAGCGGTTGCTTCGATTCGACCCAAACGGTGTGCTTGAATTCCTCGGAGATGGTGAAGTTACGTTCGAGAAAGCAGGGCCAGCGAAACGCGGCTTCGCCGGATTCCAAAAGGATCAACGGGGCGGTCATGCCGATCCGAGCTTTCATCACGGTGCCGTTCGGCTGGACTGGAAAACATTGAACCAGCACCCGGTCTGGACCGCACGTCGTCACCAACACGGGGTCGCGGCGTTGCGTGACGACGTTCTGGTAAGCTTCGCGGACCTGGCTGCGTCCGCCGAAAGCCGCCTCGCGTTCTTCGCCGTTGATCCAGAGCGTCAGTCGTGAAACCACCCCTCCCGGGGGCAAAAGGATTTGCGCGCGGGCCTCGCGTTGGAGCGTCGAGACATTCTTGAACTCCAGGGTCCATTCGACGTACGCAAGCGCCGCGTCGGCGTCGATCAAGCCATCCTGGCGCGAACTCGCCAGCGAAAGCCCTTTAACGCGCCCGGCGACGGCGTCTCCACCCTGGTCGTTGTCCCACGTGAACTCCTCTTCCAGCACGTTCCACCGTCCCCGCGCCGTGTAGATTTGCGGCGGCGCCACGGTGTTGAACGCGCGGCCCGTGACGCGGTAATAGACGTTTCGCGCGTCGGACTCCGACACCGGATGACCGTCCGTGAACAGCCAGGAGATCAAGTCGAGATTCTGCGCCCACTGCGTGCGGCCATAGCAGGCGCGCAGCAGGCCTTCATCGCTGCCAACCGAACGGAGCCATCGCAGCCCGCGGGTTCTCTCGTCGGGCGAATCCGACGTGGCCAGGCGCAGACCGATTTGGGTCAGCGACGTGGGCAATTGAATCAGGGCGATCACCACGAAAGCGAGCGCGGCCCCGCGCCAAAGACCAGGAAGAGCACGGTCGTGTCCACCGAGACCACGCAAGTGATGTCGCAAGCGGGACGCGGCGATAAACGCGAACAACGGCGACATCGGCAAGAGGCCCCATCCGAAGAAGATTACCGCGAACACCGCTGGCGGCATGATGGGCAGAAAAATCAACGCGTAGAACAAGGGAATCCCGATGGCGAAGGCGTTAAGCCATGCCAGCAGAGTTCGATGCCGGGCATCGCCGTCGCGTATGGCGCGCCAGACCAGGATATTCGTCAACGGCACGAATGCGACCAGCAACACGTGCCACCACGTCGGAATCGGATCGAAGAACGCCCCGGCGCACATGTGTGTGGCCAGTTCGATACCCAGCGTGATCAATGGGAGCACGACGCCGAAGATGAGCAGCGCCAGATGCAACGGCTTCTGCTTTGCGAGCGGAGGCCTTGGCTCCTCGTGGCGTTGGCTGGAGTTGATTGCGGGAGAATCGACGGCGCGAAGGTCCGGTTCTCCCATGCGGCCGAGTATCCGACGAACATCATGTTCCGTTACGGCCAGCAGTTTCGCCGCGGCGATTTCTTCGTCGATGTGGCGTTTCAGGTCTTCGGCAACTTCTCCGGCGTCGGCTCCCGATGTTTCAAGTGTTGGCCGCATGCGGGCGCAATAACGCTCCAGCTCCTCCCTGGCGGATGGGGTCCATCGAATCATACGGGCACTCCTTTCCTGCGCAGCGCTGCAACACTGTCGTTGAGCGCGTCAAGATAGTCATTCATCATGGCGGCGACCTTCTTGCCTTCCCTGGTCAGCGAATAGTACTTGCGAGCAGGACCTTCTGAGGATTCCTCCAGGCGCGCGCTGACGAGACCTTGCGCGCGGAGTCTCGACAGGAGCGGATAAAGCGTTCCTTCCGTCATGCCGAGTCCCGTAATGTCCACGAGCGATTTGACCAGTTCGTAGCCGTAACGTTCGCGCTCGGCGAGGGCGTTCAGGATGCACAACTCCAGCACGCCCTTGCGCGCCTGCACGGTCCAATTGTCGAAGAAGTCGCTCATCGAGGAGTTTCACCTAATGACCGCAAAGGACCAAGCGCAGCGGAGGCGCAACAAAAGCCCCTCACCCTTAATCCCTCTCCCCGCGTCGGCGCACCATTTCCGATGCAACAGCGCGGGGAGAGGGCAGGGTGAGGGGGCACTCGAATTCCACCGTGTCAGCAGTCCCGGTGCAAGGCTACTATTTCGGAGAGACGACACTAGCTGGCCTAGCGCGTTAACGAACTGCTTTGGCTGGTCTCATCGCTTTGTTTCGCGCATTCCAGCCAATGGGTGACGAAGAACTTCTTTTCCGTCGGCAGGAGGGTATCGGCTTTGCCGATCAAAGGGCGGAGAGCGGTTGTCATTTGCAGCATCACAAGGATGAAAATGATCATCCACACCTTGATGCCTCCGGTGCGGTCTGCATGGGCGCTGGAGCCCGCGTTCAGGAAACGCAAGCCGAACCAGGTCGAGACCAGGAAGAACGCCAAGTGCAGGGCGCCCATCGCGACGATCGATTCGGTGGATTGCGAAAACACCCAGGCCACCGGCGCGAAGCCGATCAACAGGATCGTCATGAGCGTTGCCAGGCCAGCGACTAAACCGACAACTTCGACGAGCCGTGCCGGCGAGCCGCTCAGGCAGGCGAAAATATAAAGGCTCGGCAGACAAATCAGCGCGGACAGCAGCAGCCCGGCGGCAATCTTGAGCGGTGCGGCCCAAAACTGGGTGCCGCCGGAAAACGTGCCAACGACCAGGCCGTAAATCAGACCGCACACAACAGCGACGAAGGCCATGGCGGCGATCAATCGTCCGGATCCCGGTTGGCGGAGTTGATAAAGTACCCGGCGCGGCTGACGCAGGATTGATTCGATGGCAGAGACGACGTTTGGAATGGGCACCTGCTCATCCAGGTTGGTTTCGGGCGGTGGCGGCGTCGGCGCGCCGGCGGTCACGGCGGCCAGCGCAGGTTGGGGAATGAGTGGTGGAGTGTTCGGATCGTTCATAAGTGTGAATGGATTTGAATGGGTTCAGGATGAAAGCAAATGGCCGATAGCGCGGAAGACCGTTTCATAGAAATTGCCTTGAAAGGCGTTGTCTCGAAAGAATTGGACGGGCAATCCGGGGGAGCCGATGAACGGTCGGAGAATCCAGCAAAGCTGGCTGCCAAGAAACAAATTGCCGGCAAGCCACGCAAAGAGAACTTTGCGGGCGACCCCTTGGCTGCCGTTCACAGCCTGCAGCACGCGAAACAGTCGTACGT
>Ga0209382_10011222_pt1 | contig 11129 bp, 3 predicted proteins | sample SoiMetdeltSBSDD5_FD_187599 | JGI IMG/M metagenome (GOLD analysis project Ga0209382, IMG submission 187599) | Bulk soil microbial communities from a Populus tree surrounding site in Tennessee, USA - Soil MetaG P. deltoides SBSDD5 (SPAdes) (version 2) | ecosystem: Environmental > Terrestrial >...
AACACCAATTTCACCAGCAGCACCACGCCAGTGATTAGCTGGCGGCACGATCTCTATGACGATTTGGGGATGGTGACCAGCACCTCCTACTACGGCACCGTGGGCGGCCAGACCCAATTGATCGTCGTCAACCCCGCTCATCCGCTGGCGGGCGGGTTCAGCGGAACGGTGACCGTTGTCAGCAATAGTTCGACCTTCGCATGGGGCTCGCCCAACGCCAACGCGCTCAAGATCGCGACAACCGTGAGCAACCCCACCAACTACGTCATCTTCGGCTATGAAAAGGGAATGAGCATGCCCGGTCTGGTGGCCCCGGCCCGGCGCGTGGGGCTGTTCCTTTCGGATCCCAGTTCCATGACCAACCTGAACGCGAACGGATTTGCGATCTTCGATGCCGCCCTGAACTGGGCGATCACGCCGCCCTGTCCGCCCGTGCTCGAATTGATGTTCGTGATCGACTACTCCGGAACAATGACGAACGCCACGTCGACCAACGGAGTCCCACCACTGACTCAAGCCCGGAACGACGCCATTTACATTGCGACCAATCTGAACCTGAGCCTGGATCGGGCCGGCGTCGTGGCCTTCGTCGGCACCAACGCCTCCACGATGCTGAAGCAGGCGTTGACCAACGACCTTTACGCCATCACCAACGAAATCGGAAAACTGACCAGTCCCGGTGACTTCACGCGAATCGACCTTGGCATCAACGTCGCCCAGGCCCAATTCACAACCAACCACATTGGCGGCGCGCAGCCGGTCATAATTCTGTTCAGCGACGGTCTGCCCAATTCCTCCAGCACCAACGAGACCTACGCCGCGGCAGGTCTGGCCAAGCAGCTTGGAGCGCGTTTAATTTCAATCGGACTGGGAACCAACGTATTCACGAGGCTGATGCAAGACATGGCCTCCAGCCGGTGCGACTACTTCTGGGAGCCACAAAGCGCGACACTGGCGGACATCCTTTTCTCCATCACCAACTCGGTCTGCCGGCTGACCACCAATCAGCAGCCCAACGTTGCCATGGTCGCTCCTACCAACGGCCAGTTCTTCGCCAATTCGCCAACCAATATCTTCCTGGCGGCAACCGCCAGCGACCCGGACATCGGCGGCTCGATTACAAACGTCACCTTCTACAGCGGCACAAATAGCATTGGCAATGGCACCTTCAACTCGCTCAGCAACCGTTACGAGTTCATTTGGGAGAATGTCGGCAGCGGTACTTACACGCTCTCGGCCAGAGCGACGGACAATTTGACCCTCACGGCCTCCTCCGCGAGCGTGAGCATTACGATCAACGGCTCGCCATTCATTGAACTTCGGACCCCGAAGAATAATCCCGGCTACACTGCCAACGCAACCGTCCCGCTCTCCGCCTATGCAGTGGGGAACGGCGCCTCCATTGCCAAGGTCGAGTTCTACCAAGGCACGAACGCCACTGCGATCTTCACCAACACCTCCCCAGGCGCGGGGAATATCTTTTCTAACAATTGGACCGGCGTGATAAACGGCACATACGCCGTTTATGCGCGCGCGACGGACACGAACGGCGGCACCGCCCTTTCCCAGGTCGAAGTCTTCACCGTGAACACTAACCTGACGTTCCCAACCGTAACAATCACTAGCCCGACCAACGGCCAGCAGTTCAAGGCTTGGGCAAACATCAATATCACAGCTTCGGCCACGCCTTCAGGACAGATTGGTCTGGTTGAGTTCTACGCCGGCACAGACTTCCTCGGCAGCGACACAAACGCCGTCTTCACCGTTTCGCGCAACGGCTGGAAACCGGGGCAATACACCCTGACCGCCCGGGCCACGCACACCAACGGAACCATCGCGCCGTCGATACCCGTCACTATCACCGTCAAAGCGCCCGAGCCGACCAGCAATGGGTACTGGGACCCGCTGTTCGGTGCTCCGTTCGGCGAGCCATGGGAGCAGGGCGAGGGGGACGGGTTAAATGAGGATGCCTTGGAATTGGATTCCTCCGGCAACGTCTATTCGGGCTCCGTCTTTTTGGGAACAGGGCCGCACCTCCGCATTCTGAAATGGGCGAGTTGCACCTGGAGCACGCCGGTGTACCCGTACAATAACAATCTGGTTTATGCCCTCCGATGGTCGGGCGCGGATCTTTATTTCGGTGGCTACCTTAACGCTATCGGCCCCAATTTCGACATCTATCATATCGCCAGGCTCAGCGGAACCAACATTCTACAGGTTGGCAACGGTCTGGATTTCGAGGGCGCTTCAGAACCGGAATGGTGGCCTTATTCACAACTCGGCGTAAGGGCGATCCAGTTCATTGACGGCGATCTCCACATTGGCGGTAGCTTTACATCGGCAGGTGGCGACACGAACATTGCGTTCATCGCGAAGCTCGCCGGAACCTCCACCAATTGGAGCCAGGTGGGCACCAACTGGCTGAACGGGACCGTGCGCGCCATCGCAGAGTTTGGTGACACGATCTATGTCGGCGGAAGCTTCACCAACGCCAGCCATCCTTATCTTGCGAAGTTGGCGAATGGACAATGGCAGGCCGTCGGCAGCGGGGTCAACGGACCGGTTCGGGCCTTGACGGCACACAATGGCCGGTTGTTCGTAGGGGGAGATTTCACCACGGCAGGCGGGTTAACCAACGCCAACTGCATCGCCTGCTGGGATGGCAGCCAATGGACGACGATCAACAACGGTTTCAGCGGCGGCCAGCGTGACGACCCCAGTCTGCCCTACGAAGAACTGGCTGCGACCCGTGTGGACGGCATTGCCGCGCGCGGCAATGATATTTACGTAACGGGCGACTTCACGAATGCCTGGAACGGTCCCACTCCTGTGCTGGTGAATTACGTGGCCAAGGCTTCATGGAGCGGAGAGGATCAAACTTGGTCCTGGTCGGCTCTGGACGGCGGCCTCAGTTACTATGACGGACTCGCTGACTATCCCACGCACGGCCGGGCGATTATCATTCGGGAGCGAACCAACTCGGTGGGCTACGACGTAATCGTGGCGGGTGCATTCGCCCGGGCGGGTGGTGTTCCCAGTTTCGATTTGGCGCGCTGGATCGTCGGCACTTCTGATTGTCCCACGAGTGGACCCGCGATTATTATCGACGACCCCGACGAAGGCCAGATCCTCACGGGGACTGATACCACATTTCGAGCCACAGCCACAGCCACGGGCACCAACACGATCGCGGGAGTCGTTTTCTTCCGAAATGGCACGTTGTTGGGAGACGGCACATACAACAGCGGCAACGCTAAATGGGAGTTTCCGGCCACAGACTTGGCACTCGGACCCTACTCGGTCACGGCCGTTGCCACCGACAGTCAGACCAACTCGGCCTCGTCTGCCCCGGTGAATTTCACCGTCAAAGAGACGCAGTCCACCGGCCCGACGGTGCATCCGGAAACGTTCGTTGTGTTCTCGACTGGCGTCGCCACGAACCTCAACGTTTTGGCCAACGACTCTACCAACGTTGGCCCGCTGCGCGTCGTCGGCGTGACAAAATGGGCGAATCCGTTCACAACCCTGCGCGTCGGCTCGGTACGGATCGGCTACGAGGGCACGAATCTCATCTACCACGCCAATCCCTACACCTTCGGGACGAACGTCATCAGCTACGACGTGGCGAACAGTGCCGGCACGAATACCGGCAATGCCACCGTCATTGTCCGAGCACTGCCGGCTGTACAGATTGCCTCGCCTGCCGCCGATATCCGAACGAACGCTCCCGCCTCGCTCACGATCGACGGCACGGCTTTGGACTACGACGGCGCCGTGACCAACGTGGCCCTCTACCTCAATGGCACCAATCTGATTGGCAACACCACCAATCCCTCTTTCTCCTTCGCCTTCAGCACCAACGTGCCGGGTTTCTACACGTTCTACGCGCTCGCCACCGACAACCACGGTTATACGAACGCGTCGCCGCTTGTGACGGTCAATGTTTACAACACCCTCGGCAGTTCGCCACCGGTTGCCTCCATCAGCAACCTGTTCTACACGATCACCAACAATCACGGCGTTGAATCCATCGTTTATCCCGTCATCCGCGATGGCCAATTAACCTTGAGTGGCAGTGCCTACGATCCTGACAATACCGACGACGCCTACGCCATCCTGCTCTTACGCCCCGATGATCCGAACAACATTTTCGCGAACCTCACGCCAGCGCCGCTCAATTCTCAGGGCTACACGAATGGGGCAGTTGTCAGCGGTACTCTCGCCAAGCTGGATTTTTCCGCCATCCCAAACGGCATCTATGATCTGGTGCTGGCCGCACGGGGCGGAGGCGAAGAAACGTTCGCCATCGTGCGCGTCTCGCTCGACACGCAACTCAAGGTCGGCCGCTTCACCTTCAGCGAGCAGGACCTCGTCATCCCTGTCAACGGCCTGCCGCTCACCGTCATTCGCACCTACGATTCCTTCAATCCGGTCGAAGGCGATTTCGGCTTCAACTGGACCTACGCGATCAATGACATGGATGTGGTGATCGACGAGGATCGGCAGATCGTGTCTGCCATCACCGCCCTGGACGCCGACGATCCGCTCGACAAGACCGGGCTTAACCTCGACCTGCGTGTGGGCGGTGGCCGCAACGTCACCCTCACCCTGCCTGACGGCACGCGCACCACGTTCCGGTTCACCTTCGTCAACACCGCCAACGGCGACGATTGCCCGGGCTGTGTGGATGCCAAGTGGATTGCCGCGCCCGGAGTTTATGCCACGCTCACCACACCCAGTCCTGCCACCCCTGACAACATCGGCGACAACACGCTGATTCCGCTGCCGGGCTTTGGCCCGGTCTGGCAAGCCGGAGGATTATTTACGCCGATGGATGCGTTCGATTTCCCGAAATTCGTCCTGACCATGCAGGACGGAACGAAATACGAATTGACCCGCGACCTGCCCGGCCAGAGTTCGCCCACCTATATTTATCAAGACGAGGCCGGGTATTTCGGCGAGGAATTCGTCATTTCCTACATCCAGCCCCATCCGAACAAGCCCCGCGTCAGCAAGATCGAGCAGCGCACGGGCGACATCATCGTCATCAATCCAGGCGAGATCGCCCACTATGCGCCGGGCAGCACGAACGCCACACGCACGGTCTGGTTCGAGCGAGACGCCCAGAACCGCATCACGGCGATCCGCGACCCGATCAGTGGAAGCGGCGGGGTGCCGGTCGTGCGATACGTTTACAACGAAGATACCGGCAATCTGATCCAGGTCCACAAGTTGGTGGATCGCGCCGCCGTCACGTATGCCACAAATCGCTACCACTATGATCACGCAAAATTCCCGCACTTCATCACGGCTATCGACGATGCCATCGGCAATCCGATCACGCGCAACGAATACGACGACAATGGCCGGCTGATTAAGAACATCGACGCCCAAGGCAACGCGACTGCCTACACACACAATCTGACGAACAAGGTCGAAACTATCACGGACCGCCTTACCAACAGCACGGCTTTTGTGTATGACGCCAGAGGCAATGTTACGTCGATTACAAACGCGCTGAATGAACTCTCGCGATTCGCTTACGACGACCTGAACAATAAGACCAGTGAAATCAACGCATTTAACGAGACAAATCGTTTCGTCTTCGACACGAACAGTTTCCTCTCGATCTCGATCAATGCACTCAATCAGACAAACGGTTTCACCCATAACCAATACGGACAGACGCTTACGGCCACGGATGCGCGCGGAGTTATCGAGCAGAATGGCTACGACGGCTCTGGCAACCCCATCGCTCTTACCAATGCCTACGGCACGCCAGACCAGTCTGTCACTGTTTACACATTCGACTCGTTGAACCTCCTGACATCGCAAAAGGACGCCATGGGGAACATCACGACCAACCGGTATGATCAGTTTGGCAATCTGACTAACGTCACGGTCATCGACTCCGGCGGCACCACACTCACATTCACAAGTTACGGCTACGACTCCAACAACAACCGAACCAGTCAGACCATCATTCGGACAATTCCGGGCGGCACGCAAACTAACGTCACTTCATTTGTTTTTGACGCGCAGAATCGGCTTGTTCAGACAATTGAACCCGACGGCAGGACGAATATCGTCGTGTTCAACGAACTCGGGAAACGAGCGCAGACCATCGACAAGTTGGGCCGCATCACCAGCTATCAATACGACGCGCGAGGCAACCTGTCCCGTGTCACCTTCCCGGATCAATCCATGGAGTCTTACGCATACGACGCTGGGGATCGGCGCGTGTACCTAACCAATCAGCTTGGTTACGTGACCCAGTTTCAGTACGATGCCCTTGGACGGCTAACGAACACGATTCTTCCCGACCTCTCAAGTGCTGCAACGGTCTATGACGCAGCCGGGCGAGTCGCGAAGACGATAGACCCGCGCAACGTCACGACCGCTTACGGCTACGATGCCGCCGGTCGCCGGATCGTGGTTACAAACGGTTTCGGCATCGCCGGTCTGACAAACGTCACCGCGTACGCCTACGATGCCAACGACAACCTGACCAACTTGGTCGATAATCTCGGTCGCACGAATTCCTATTTCTATGACGCCCTCAGCCGCCGGACGAATGTCACCTTCCAGGACGGCACGAAGATCGTCACACAGTACGATGCGCTGGGACGGCGCACTGTCGACATCGACCAGGCCAACAACACAAACAAGTTCGGCTACGACGGCTTGAGCCGCTTGACCAGCGTTACGAACGCATTGGGAAAAGTCACACGCTACCAATACGACGAAGCCGGCTATCTCACCAACCAGGTCGATGCACTGAATCGCGCCAACACCTTCGAATACGACGCGCTGGGCCGACGCATCAAACACAGATTGCCGATGGGGAGTTCATTCGAAGAGAAGTTTGGTTACGACGGCGTGGGTAATTTGATCGCATACACAAACTTTAACGGCTCTGTTATCACCAACCAGTTCGACGTGATGAACCGGCTCTGGAAGCGCTGGAACGGTTCGACGCTGTTGGAAACCTACACTTACAACGCAGTCGGACAACTCACCAACAGGGTTGATGCCAGCGGCACATGCAGTTGGGTTTTCGATAACCACGGCCAGCTCAAGACCAACGCGACGCCCGTGGGCACGCTCTACTATCAATACGATGCAAATGGTAATCTGACCAACTTGCTCTCCTCCACGGCCAACGGAGTCAGCATCGCATACGAGTACGATGCACTCAATCGTCTGACCAATGCCATCGACAATCGCCTGAGCGGAACCAAGAACACGGCTTACACCTTCGATGGCGTTGGCAATCTTGCCACACTTAGATACCCGAATGGAATTACGAACCTATGGCAGTACGATTCGCTGAATCGTCTGACCAATCTGACCTGGAAGTTGACCGGCAACCAACGCGGAGATTTTACGTACAAGTTGGGAGTGGCGGGCAACAGAACAAACCTCGTGCATAACGTCGGCGGTTCCGTCAGGACGAATTCCTGGCAGTACGATGCTCTCAATCGTCTGACTAACGAAGTTGCTACGGGAGCTGGCCCTACCGGCAACCTTGGTTATGTCTATGATGATGTAGCCAATCGTACCAGTCGCAGTGGTTCTCTGGGAAGCCTCGGCGCAACGAACAACTGGTACGACCTCAACGACCGTCTGGACAACGACAGCGTGACCAACAACGCCAACGCGTGGTTCGACGCCAACGGAAACACACGGACAAACGGGACAAGCACCTATCTCTACGATTGGGCCAACCGGCTGACCAATGCCAACAGCGGAGCCGTGGTAATAACATACAGCGCCGACGGCCACCGACTAAAGAAAGTAACTGCGACTGCGACAAACCTTTACTTGGTTGCCACTGTGAATCCAAGCGGATACGCGCAGGTGGTAGAAGAACTGAGTGTCGGTGGAAGCGGCACTACCAACCTGAGCCGCGTTTACACGTACGGTCTGGACCTAATCAGCCAACGACAGATCAGCGGAACGGTGGTCACGTTCTATGGCTACGATGGCCTCGGAAGCGTACGCTGCCTTTTCGATAGCACTGGCGCCATTACCAACACTTACGCCTACGACGCCTACGGAACGGTAATCGCCTCCAACGCGCCAGTCGCTAATATTTACCTCTACACGGGGGAACAGTACGATCCAGATCTGGGATTGTATTATCTCCGCGCGCGCTATTATGGATCGGACGCCGGCCGCTTCTGGACGATGGATCTGCAGGAGGGCAACCAAACAGAACCACTCTCTCTTCACCGCTACCTTTACGCCTCCGCCAACCCCGTCAACCGGATTGACCCGACCGGCTTTTCAGATTCCAACGTGGCACAGCAGACAGGAACTCTCACGGTTGGCCAGATCATCGCCCAGAGCGCGGCCTATTACGCTTACCGGGCCGGACTGAAAATCTCGTTCAACCTCGCCCGCGTCGCACTTAACATTGATAAGGGCCTGTTCTTTATAGAGGTCGGCGGCGCGGCTACGGTAGGGTCGGTGGTCGTCCTCGATAGCGCGCTCGGAGTTATGGATCGCGCCTCTCAAAGATGGTTGAACAACAACGTCGTGATAGTCGAAGGCCCGGATGCAAAGCCTGCCATCGGGCCTACTACCCGAGGAACAATTCTGGAGGGAGTCGGCCTCGGGCCGGAACCGGGCTACAAAGGCGGAACGCTGGAAGTTTTTGACGGGCAAAACAGCAAAGGCGTCTCGTTCTCAGCGAAGACGATCGGATTGGCAACCGGGCCGGATTTGGAAGGGCGGGTTCTCTCCCGCATCCAGCAAGAGCTTCAGAAACTGGAAGGAGCGAGTGATCGCTTGCTCACTGGAAGCGGCGAAGCGCGAATCGAGCCGGGTTCGACCAAATTACAGGTCACGATGATTGGAATACCGGAAAATCAAGCGCGCATTCTCAGCAGTCCAACCTTTCGCGCAGCGCTCTTGCGTTATCGCGAGTTTTATCGTACGTGGGTAAGCACCGTTCCCATCAAGAACTGGACAATGTTATGGACGAAGAAGTGATTGTTTGGATTCCCGTGGTTGGCGTTTGCCGGCACGAACGCACAGGCGAATTCAAGTTGATTCGTTGGGCTGCCGAAGCAGGGTTTGGGGGAAGCAATATGGCGGGACCACTGATCCCGGTCACAAAGCAAGAGATGGCTAAAGAGGGTTTGCGTATTGTACTGGAGTCCCTCCGCTCCTACCGCATGTGGCCAGCGGGGACCTTACACGAGTCCGAGATCGGTAGCATGGACTCACGCACGCGCAGTAAATTCGTCAAAGATCACCAATTCGTGGACGTGCTTCAGAGAGACAAGAAGTCAATTAACGTCAGGCCGAACCATCGTGTAGGAAGAGGCTGGCGAGGGATCACAGGCTACCAATACGAAGAGGTCCGCCTCAAACTTCCGGTTACTCAGGAGCAGTTCTACCAAACGCTGATGAAGGCATTCGAGGTGGCCACTTGACGGCGCTTCCGCACCGACTGCTTCGCACGGAGAATCTTATGGTAAGCACCGTTCCGGTCAAAAACCGGACAACAGCTATGGACGAAGAAGTGATCGTTTGGATTCCTCAGATTCAAGTGTGCCAGCACGAACGAGCCGGTGAATTCAAGTTGATTCGATGGGCCGCAGAGGAAGGGTCGGGGGTGACTACTACGACGGGACCGCTTATCCCAGTGACAAAAGAGCAGATGGCTAACGAGGGTTTACGCATTATCATGGAGTGCCTTCGGACTTACCGCATGTGGCCGGCGGGAACGGTTCACGAATCCGAGATCGGTAGCATGGATTCGCGCACTCGGAGTAAATTCGTCAAAGATCACCAATTCGTAGACGTGCTTCAGAGAGACAGGAAGTCAATCAATGACAGGCCGAACCATCGCGCTGGCAGAGGCTGGCGGGGAATCACCGGCTACTTGCATGAAGAGGTTCGGCTCAATCTGCCAGTCACACAAGAGCAATTCTACCAAGCGCTCTTGAAAGCGTTTGAAGTGGCCACTTGAACGGACTTGACTCGGTTAGCTTTCGGATAGACCGATAGACCAATACACCGCGCACAATGTCGCATTTTGTCGCTACACGGAGACGGACCGGATTGATAGAGTCCAGCCATGAACAAGAAACTGTTTCTGACAATTGTGGCGGCGCTGGTGTGCGCCTACCTCGTGATTCGAGTACTGCACGAGTTCATCGACGGGTTGATTGTCGCAATTAAATCCGACGAGCAGCGAGAGATTGGCTTCGCCGCCATTATGAAAAGCTCGGACGCCGTTCCTGCCGGGACCGCGACTTGATTTGCACCACCTCTTGGGATAAGTCGCTGTCGCAGCAAGCGAGATTGACCTTGTCACGCTGGCCAACAGTTTCCAATGCATTCATCTGCTTCCAAGCATCGGGCTGGACGGAAACCAAGCGAAACAATAGCAGACGACTCAAACGCATTGAGGCGCCCCGGACGCAAATCGGCGGTTGTCCTCGCCGTTCTTCTCGGAGCATTCGTGCTAATTCAGTGTCTCCTTCCTCTCAACACGGCCATTCAGATTGGCGCCGACGAAGGCTTTGAACTCGCGAAGGCCACGCTTTGCCTGAACGGCTACAAACTGTACTCCCAGGTCTGGAACGACCAGCCGCCGTTACACACGTTCCTCATTACCGAGATTCTCAGACACCTCACCGATTCGCTTCTTGGCCCTCGATTGCTGACATCTCTTTTCACGGGAATCCTCCTCTCTTCGATCTTCTTCATTGCTTTTCAACTCAACGGCCTTCGAACTGCCGCGCTCACGACGGGGCTGCTCATCGCATCGCCAGGATTCGTCGAATTGAGCTCCTCTTGCATGCTGGAGATCCCCGCCCTTGCTCCCGTCGTCACGGCGCTTTGTCTGTTATTGCTCTGCCCGCAGACCAAGTGGCCCATTGCGGCGATATTTTCGGGTGCTCTGTTTGGTCTCGCGTTCCAGATCAAACTCATCAACGTGATTCTGCTGCCACTCACCGCGCTAATCGTTTGGGAACGCTTCCACAAGCACGTGTCTCCGGCCAAAACTCTTAGCTCATCTCTGACTTTGTTCGCCGGAAGTCTGGCTGTCAGCTTTGTCGCCATAGATTTTCTGGTCGATGACGGAGCCTTTTTGCGACATTTCCAGCAAT
>Ga0209382_10011223_pt1 | contig 11128 bp, 11 predicted proteins | sample SoiMetdeltSBSDD5_FD_187599 | JGI IMG/M metagenome (GOLD analysis project Ga0209382, IMG submission 187599) | Bulk soil microbial communities from a Populus tree surrounding site in Tennessee, USA - Soil MetaG P. deltoides SBSDD5 (SPAdes) (version 2) | ecosystem: Environmental > Terrestrial >...
ATCGCGTTCTTCCACCACCCGCCGTACTCGTCCGGTGAGACGCATGGCTCGAACGAGACGCTGCGCACACAGCTCGAACCGATGTTCGTCAAGCACGGCGTGAACGTCGTGCTCACGGGCCATGAATATCCGGTCTGGAACGTTGCGTTCAGCCTGGATGGCCGGCGCGTGCTGACGGGGTCGTATGACCAGACGGCGCGGATTTGGGACGCCGAGACCGGCCGGCAGCTCGTCGTGCTCAAGGGGCATGAGGGCAGGGCGGGGGGCGTGGCATTCAGCCCCGACGGCCGCAGCGTGGTGACCGCCTTCTTGGACATGGACGCGCGCATCTGGAATGCCGAAACGGGCGAGGCGACCGCCATGCTCATGGGACATGGATCCTTCGTGTGGGGCGCTTCGTTCAGCCCGGATGGCCGACGCGTGGTGACCGCCGCGGCCGACAAGACGGCGCGCATCTGGGACGTCGAGACAGCCAGGCCGATCGCCGTGCTCACGCATGAAAATGCGGTGGTTCGCGCGGTGTTCAGCCCGGACGGCCGGCGCGTGCTGACCATGACCATCGGCCGGACCGCGCAAATCTGGGACGCCGAGACGCATCAGCCGACCGCCGCGCTCAGCGGGCATGAGCGTCCGCTCAAGGCCGCCGCCTTCAGCCTTGATGGCCGGCGCGTGGTGACCGCGTCGTCCGACAAGACCGCGCGGATTTGGCAGGTGTTCCCAACTACCCGGGAGTTGATCGACTACAGCAGGCAGGTCGCTCCCCGCTGCCTCACGCGCGACCAGCGTGCGAAAGCACTCCTGGCAGCGGAACCGCCGGCCTGGTGCATCGAGCTGGAGAAGTGGCCATACGAGACGCCGGAGTGGAAGGAATGGCTTAAGCTCAAGCGGGCGAACGCGAATCCGCCGCTGCCTGCGCCGAAAGAGCTGCCATGGCCGCGTGGCATGTGAGGCGATGACAACTTGCGCTGCCGCCGGCGCGGACCCGAAACAACTCAACGGCGTTTGAACAGCCGTCGCAGGCCCGCAGCCAGGCGATAGATGACGTGGGACTCGATGCGCTCGAGCCGGTCCGACCGTTGCCTATAGTGCGACAGTTCTTGTCTCAAGGGAAACGACTGATTGAGCGACGCGAGCTGATCGACTTGCGGCTCGTGCCCGGGAACGAAGAAAACGAACCAGACTTGGCCGCCGATGTGGAACCAGTCGAGGCGGCGGCACGCCAACCCCGCTTCGGCCGCGGCCCGCTCGATGGTCGCGGCGCGGTATCGGACCGTGTCCGGATAGACCCACGCCTCGCCGGCATAGTCGTCCTCGCCTTCGACGAAGCTCGCGGCGAACAGCGAGGCGTCCTTCATCGAAGCCCGGGCCTGGGCCAGGCAGCGCCGAATCTGCGGCAGCGAGGCGTGTGAAAAGATCGACTGGGCGACGAGAAAGTCGAACAAGACCCCGAACGACGCGCACGAGAAATCGCGGTCGAAGAGAAAGCGCGGCCGCTTGCGATCGACCAGCTGGCTGCCAAGCTCGCGCTCGATGCCTTCCTCGACCAGCCATTGCTCGGGCTCGATGCCGAAGTATCGGTCGGGCAGGAGATAGATCAGGAACAGCTTGCCGGCGCGCAACGAGCCGCAGCCGATGTCGAGGAGCGTGTGCTCCTGGCGCAGCCCGAGCAGCGTCATCAGCGAGAACTGCATGTGGGCAAAGATGTCGTAGGTCTGCGTGTCACCGATGAATGCGCGGTAGTGGTGCGAGCCGGGCCGCGCGTTCTCGCCGATGTCGGGGAATTGCGAAGGCATGTCAGGTTGCCCCTGTGGCGGTCCCCGATGGGCGCGCGGAGCGCCGTGCCCGCGGATTGAGTTTGCGGACCCTTTGGCTAAAATGCCCGTCCTTGCGGGCGTCCAAGTCGTTCATCCACGCCTTGGCAACAACTCCGGGGTTTCTCGATGCCGACTCTTGAGGATTTCGTCAAATCCAAAGACGTCGCGCTGCGGCTTCCGCTGTCTTTCGATCCCGACCGGTTGGCCGCCGATCTCGACCGCATGGAACCGGACTGGTGGCATGCGCATCTCGGCCCCTATCACGACGGCAATTGGCAGGCGATCGCGCTGTGGGCGCCCAACGGCGATCGCACCAGCCAGTTCAGCAAGGGCGGCGCTTTCGCGGCAACCGAGGCGCTCAAGCGGTGCGACTATGTCGGAGAGGTGATCGAGCGCTTCCCTGGCCGCAAGAGCCGCGTGCGCTTCCTCAAGCTGCGCGCCGGCGGGCAGATCTTTCTCCACTCCGACCCGCTGCACACGATCGACAGCGGCATCGTGCGTATCCACATCCCGGTGCGCACCAATCCGGAGGTGGAGTTCTGCGTGCACGGCCGGCGTGTGGCGATGCGGCCGGGCGAATCCTGGTACGTGGACGTGCGCTTCAAGCATTCGGTCAGCAATTTCGGCACCCAGGAGCGGGTCCATCTGGTCATCGACGTGGTTCCGAACGCGGGCCTCGACGCGCTGTTTGACGCAGCCGAGTCGATCGGCACCGGGATGCTGACCGGCTATTTCCTCAAGCACTCGCTGCCGCGGCGGCTAGTGCGCTGGCTCGACATCGGCAATTGAGCCGGCCGGCCGCGCCGGCGCGGGCTTTCCGCGACCGCCCGTCAAATACGGCGCGATCGCCCGGCGCACCTCGGGCTGCTTGAACGCCCAGAACAGGCCGTCGAGATAGAAGTGCAGCAGCACCAGTGCGATCGTCACCGCCATCAGGTTGACCTGCAGCACCATGAACAGGGCGCCGCCGGCGAGGAGCGCGGGGACCAGCACCCAGGGATCGCGCCACAGCCGCGACATCGCGCGCTGGCCCAACGAGCCGGTGCCGTCGGCGAGCTTGCGGCCGTTGAGCAGCCAGACAATGCCGAGATACTGGATGAAGTGTCCCATCAGCATGCCGAGCGTCGCCAAGTTGGCGTCACGCACCCAGAGATAGGGGTGGAACAGCAGCAGGCTGGTCGCCAGAAACGCGAGTTCGGCCCTGCTGAATGCCGGGCCCTGGCGGTGCCGCTGGATCATCGAGATGCCGAGCCGTGTCAGTGATACGACCGCGGCGGCGAGCGCGCCGTAGAACAGCACATCGGGCAGATAGGGCGACCGATTCGACAGGAAGGTGTGCAGCGCCGGATACCAGTCGAGATGCGCCACCGTCATCGCCAGGCTGGTGGAGATGATCGCGGCGTTGGTGATGGTCTTCAGGCGCGGATCGAACGCGCCGGCACGATGCCGATAGATCGACTGGATGCCGCAGCTCTGCCGCGCCACGTGATAGGCGTTCCAGAAATAGATGACCACGATGATGATCGCCGGAACCTCGAACCAGGCCACGGCTCCGACCGCCAGAACGATCAGAATAGGGACCACGAAATAGGCGAACCAACGTTTGCGTTGATAGGCCGCCGTATCGTCCCAGAAATAGAAGGAATAGGTCGCGAGATAATGCGGGCCGCCGATCAGGGTCGCGGCGGCCAGCGCAAGTATGGTGTTACCGTCGCCGGGGGAGGCCAGCAACAGCGCCAAGCCCACCAAGGGCGACAGGATGAAAAACGCCAGATCGAACGACGGCGACTCGATCCAGCCGCCGGGCGCAGCTCGAGATGGATTCGCGAGCCCGTCCGCGGTTCCTACCGACATAGCCGCTCCTCATCGGACTTGCGCGGGCTGCAGCCGGGTTCTTTGCCGCGCGGGGGCGTCTCCATTTGCGCATGCGCGCGGCGTAGTCGGCGTTGCAGCACACCCAAAGACCAGGACGGCCGGGTGTCAAGCCGGAATTCGCCGAGCGCTGCGGCGAGCTGGCAGCCATTGCACTCGGGACCGGGCGCGCGATATTGTCGTCCCGGGCAATCGTTTTCCCGGTCGTGGGATGGCACCAAGTGTTTGACGAGGCGTGGCAAGCGGCGGCGGCGCTGTACGCGGAGCTCGGTCGAATCAAGGCCGTCCTGTGGACCTATCCGCTGGTGCCGTCGCTTTGGTTCGCGGTGAAGATATTTTCATTCGTGTTCGTCGTTGTGTTCTTTCTGGAATGGCTGACCGGGGGCAATCTGCGCCGCTATCGCACCCGCAATTTCTGTACCGACATGACCTATGGCATTTTCTACACCGGCGGTATCTACAATATCCTGGTCTATGTTCCTCTGGTCGCCGGCCTGACCCTCATTCTCCCGTCCTGGGACTTCCGGCTCCTCAATTATATGCCGGGGCCGGTCGGCTTCGTCATCTACTGGATAACCGCCGACTTCTTCGGCTATTGGATCCATCGCTGGTATCATCACAACCCGATCCTGTGGGAGTTCCACAAGGTCCACCACGCCCAGACCGAGCTGACGTTCGTCACATCCTGGCGCAATCATCTGGTCGAGCAGATCGCCTCCAATGTCCTGATGTTCGTGCCGCTGTTGGTGCTGGGCCTGCCGCTCTGGTTTTGGGCGCCGCTCACAGTGATGCAATACGTGTTCGAGGGAATGCAGCACTCCGATCTCAAATGGCGCTACGGAAAGCTCTATCCGATCGTCGTCAGTCCGGCGTTCCATCTCATCCATCATTCTCCTGATCGCGCCCGCCACGATAGCAATTACGGCAAGATCCTCAGCGTGTGGGACTATCTGTTCGGAACCATATCGGTGGGCGAGCGGCCGGCGCGTTATGGCGTGGCCGGCGTCGACATGCCGGTATCATTCTGGGGTACGACGGCGGAGCCGTTCATAACGCTGTGGCGCAAACGCCCCAGGCTCTCTGCCGAACGCCGCGAGCGCTCGGTCTGAAGCCGGTCCGGCAGCGCGAAATCGCTAGCGAGAGCATGACGTTGGGCGCCGTGTGAGCAACCATTGGTCAGCATGGCCCTCCCATTGACGCACTAGCGAATTCCGTATAATTCTTAGCCTTCGTTGCCTCGCAAACCCTTCGTATCCACATCGAGCGCCAAAGTGGGGGATTAGATGGAAAAAGCGGCCAAGAGCAATCACGAGATCGAACTCGGCGAGCGCAGCGAGCTGCGTCCTTATCAGAAGCCCAGCATCCGCATCATGGATGAGAAGGAAGTTCTGAGCGCCTTTCAAGTGACCGTCGCCGGCACCACGTGGTGGGTGATGTAACTTAGGACTTCGTAGTCGCCAGCCTCGATGCAGGCGGAATGGTGGCTGCAGGCTCCTGAGATCCTTGAACGGTGTCGCCGGCGGGCGGCGGAAAGCGCCCGCATCAGCCGTTATCGTTTTGCGCAGGGGTGCCTTGTCCTCGATTGCGAGGACGAGGCGCTTTCGCGTCGTTTCCAGGAAATTTATCCTGAAGGCGAGGATGACGATGCGGGGTCGGACGGATGCCCGCACGTGACATGCGTTGTACGCGCGCATGACGACGCGGCCCTGGCGGCGGTGATCTTCGACGACCCCGAGCCGCTCGATTCATTCGCGTTTTGCCGGGCGCTGTTTCCCGACCGCGGCTACGTGGAGGGGCCGGCCGGCGCCGCCGGCTGGCGCACCATCGCCTCGCGGCAGAGCCCGGGCGAACCGCAGGTGGCGTTATGCGATCGCTACGCGCTCGTCGACCGGCGCCAGGTTTGGCAACCTTTTATCGCCAACTACGCCATCAACCGGGTGCTGCGCCTGCAGCGCGAGATGCTGTTCTTCCACGCTGCCTCGATCGGGATCGAAGGCCGGGGCGCAATGATCGTGGGGCCGAAGGCCTCGGGCAAGACCACCACCGCAATGGCGCTGGCGGCGCGCGGGCACGCCTTCCTGGGCGACGAGATGGCCGCCGTGCACCGGACCACGAAGGTCATGCTGCCGTTCCGCCGCGCGGTCTCGGTGCGCCGGGGACCGCGCGCGCGCCGGGTGGACGAGCACCTGGCGCGGTGCCAGTATCCTGCGGAAGTGTTCCCGGACGGCGGCGAGCGCACTCTCGTCAACATGAGCAGCATGTTCCCGGAGGCCGGCGATGCGCCGGCGACGCTGTCCTGCCTGGTGTTTCTGCGGCAATTTGCCGATCGCCCCGCGGCGGTTCCGTTCGCGTTCGGTCTAGAACATTTCCAGATGCTTTCGCCGCTGGCGTGTAGTATGTGGGGCGTGCCGGTGGGGGCCAGGATGATGGACCTGAGCCGGCTGCTGCGCGGAGTGAGGTGTTATCTGCTCGATCCGGGTCAACCGGACGACACCGCCGATCTGATCGAGCAGATCACGAGTGGGAGGTACTTGCATTGAGTATCAAGCTGAACGTCAAGCAACGCGCGAACACCGTGGGTACGTTGCGTTTCGTCAGTGTCTTCTTGATGGAAACCCTGGCGCGATGGATTCCCACGACGCCCGAGATGGAAGTCAAGATGCTGCTGAGCCGCCAAGTCTGGCGGATGGCGCAGCAGGCTGATCGGCTGGGCCGCCGGGGACGCGAGCTGCGCGCTCCGCTGCATTATAGCCGCCCGCCGCAGCAGGATTTCCAATCGGCGCTCAAGCAGCTGGCGGCGGTCACTGATACCATCGATCGCATCGATGCGTTCCACGACGTTGCGTTGCCGGCGCTCGCCGCCGGATACAAGAGATATCTGGCGGAAACCGACCGGCTCACCGACGAGCCGACCGTCATGATCTGCGAGCAGGCGCTGGCCGAGATCGAGACGATGCGACGCGAGCGCAACGAATGGGGCAGCGAGATCCCCAAGGCGCGTGCGACGGATTCGTCCGCGCTCAAGGCCGCACGGCAGGCGGTCGCCGGCGTCAAGGACATCGTCGATCACTCCGAACAGGCCGCGTAGAGCAAGCGAGGGAGTCCTCAATCATGGAACCGTTCGAGACCAAGGTCGTGCGCGGCGTGACGCTGCGCAAGGATCCGGCCCGGGAACCCTGCTTTACGGTCGCCGACACCGATGACCAGATGATCTCCTGGCCCGATTGGTCCGACCAATCGAAGCGCGAGCGCATCCATCGTCACATGAACAACGAAATGACGACGACGGAAGTGGCCGCCCAGTGCCTGTGCGATTTCCCCGACGCGCCCTGGGAGCTGCGCATGGAGCTCGCCCGGCAGGTATGGGATGAAAGTCGCCACGTCATGGGGCTCTATCGCCGGCTCAAGGAGCTCGGAGGCCACAAGGGCGAGTTTCCGGTGGCGAATTTCGAGTGGACCGTCTCCTCCTATGTCGACTCGGCGATCGGGCGCATCACGGTGATGAACCGCACCTTCGAAGCCGGGACCATGGACGTCATGGCGTCGCTTCCCGACGGATGGCGGGAGGAAGGCAAGGATCCGCAGACGGCCGAGCTCTTGGACGCGATCGCCGCCGACGAGATCCACCACGTCCGCTTCGCCAACCACTGGGTGCACCGGCTGTGTGCCGAGAACAAGCGCAACCTGCTCAAGGTGGCGCAAGCGGTTCGTTACCTCGACGTGGCGCAAAAGGCGCTTTCGCCGGCGCCCGGCACCACCAATCTGGTCGGCGTGGCGGTCGAGAACGTGGCGATGTCGGCGCCCATCAATGTCGCCGACCGGCAGCTTGCCGATTTCACCGACGACGAGATCTCGGTCCTGCTCAAGAAGCACGATCTGGAGTCGCTGGTGGCACCGGGGGCGGGCGCCTGACCATGACCGCCCCCAACCCGTCCCAGGAGTATCCCGACAGTCCCGCCCGCGATGCCCGGTTCACGGTCGTCGACACCTGGCGGGAGTGCGCGAATTTCACGGACGGGGATCCGCGCAAGATCATGGAGTTCATGCATCGGCAGATGAACGAGGAGATGGACGCGACCGAATGTTCGGCGCGCAGCCTCACCGACTTCCCTGACGCGCCCTGGGAGCTGCGGATGTTCCTCGCCCGCCAGTGCGCCGACGAGGCGCGCCACGCCCTGGTCTTCAGCAAGTTGTTCCAGGAACGCGGCGGCAAGCTCGGCGAATATCCGGTGATGAATTTTCAATACCGGATCATCTGCAAGATACCGACTTTGGTCGGGCGACTGGCGGTGCAGAACCGTACCTTCGAGGCCGGTGGGATCGACGCTATCGGTTTCGGCATCGATGATGCGCTCAACCAGGGCGATGCGAAGCTGTCGGAATTCTTCGACATTCAGTTCGCCGACGAGATCATGCATGTCCGCTGCGCCAACGAATTCCTGCACGAGATGATCGCCAAGGAGCCGCGCCTGGCGCTCAAGGTCGGGACCGCCCTGAAAGAGGCGACGCGCGCCTTCGAAGAGGTTTTCGAGGGCGGAGGCACGGAAGTCGCCAAGTACACCATCAGCGAGCAGGGCCGTCTCGAAGCCGGCTTTCGGCCGGAGGAAGTCGAGCTCTCCAATAGGCTGGCGGAGCAGCGGCGCGAGCGCGCCACGAGCTAGTCCGGTGCGCACCAAATGGGCGAGAATCCGGTCGCGGGGTCATCGAGCGAGCTCGTAGCAGGCCCTCCGTGGGCGCCGGCCATCGATGATCTGGCACGTCTGCGCGCCCTCACCGGCAAGAGCCAAGCGGTGATCCACTCGGAGGTGCGCGGCGCCAGCATGGGGGCGGCGATCCCCGATGGCGCGCGCATCCGCATCCGCTGCGGCCCGGAGAGCAGCTGGGGCGCCGGAAAGGTCATCGCCTTCCTCGCTGGCAGCCGCATGATGGTCCACCGCATCGTCTATGAGGGCCGGCGCGGACCGGCGCGCAATTTCGTGCTCACCCAGGGCGACCGCAACTGGCTGTGCGATCCGCCGGTCAATCGCGCGACCGTCGTGGGCGAGGTCGAGGCGTTCTCGACCGGCGGCGAATGGCAGCCGATCGGCGCTCCGCGCATCGGGTTGCATCGGCGGCTGGTGGCCCGCTCATCGCAGTTCTTGATGCGGCTCGCGCTCGAATGGAGCCCGGCTTTCGCCATCTGGCTCTCCCGTCCGATCAGCTGGCTGCGCATGGGCCCGCGCCTGGTCTTCTTGTTGTTGCGGCATTACCGCGCCCGCCATGTGCGGCATTAGCGCCATCGTTCGCTTGGACGGCGACGCGGCGGATGACCTGGCGGACCTCGACCGCATGCATCATGCGCAGCGGCATCGCGGGCCCGACGGCGAAGGCGCCTTCACGATCGACCGGACGTTCGAGGGCATGCGCTGCGAACGCGTGCCCGCCCGCGGCGACGGACGTGCGGCGGAGCTGCGCGTGGTTGCGGCCGTGCGGCGACTGCGGATATCCGACCTGCGGCCGGTTGCCGATCAGCCGCTGGTCTCCGCCGATCAGCGCTGCTGGGTGATGCTTAACGGCGCAATCTACAATTTTCGCGAGCTGGCCGCCGAGCTGGCCGCCGCCGGTCATCGCTTCCGCACCGGCAGCGATACCGAGGTGGTGATGGAGGCCTACCGCCGCTGGGGAACGTCCTGCTTCGGGAGGTTCAACGGGATGTGGGCGATCCTGATCGTCGATCTCGATCGCAAGGTGGTGGTCGGTTCGCGCGATCGCATCGGGATCAAGCCCTTCTATTTCGCGCTCGACCGCAAACGCCTGCTGTTCGCCTCCGAGCCGTGGGCGATCGCGCAGGTGCAGTCCGGTGGCCCGGCCATCGGAACCACCCGTTTCTTCGAGTTTCTCAGTGGTTATCCGCCGCAGTCGGCGGCGCTGAGCTTCTTTCGCGGCGTCCATCCGGTTCCGGCCGGCACCTCGTTCGAGGTCGGCCTCCAGGATGCTCGGCTGTCGGAGCCGCGCTTTCAGAGCTACTGGAGCTTGGCGGATTATCGGAGCGACGGCGCCCCGGCGATCACGTTTGCACAAGCCGCCGACCGGTTTCGCGAGCTGCTCAAGTCGTCGGTCGCCGGCCAGAGCCTGGCCGACGTGAAGGTCGGCAGCTTGTTGTCCGGCGGCTTCGACAGCTCGACCATCGTCATGCTCTGGTCGGAAGTGGCGGCCGCGCGCGGCTCCCAGCGTCCCGATACGCTCTCGATTGCGTGGGACGACCCGGCCATGAGCGAGCGCCCCAATATCGAGGCGATCGCCGCCAAGGCCGGCAGTGACAGCCACATCCTGGAGCTCACGGCGCGCGACGTCTGGGCGGCCGTGGACGAGGTCGTCGAGGCGCAAGGCCAGCCGCTGCTCGGGCAGGAATTGATTGCGCAGTATCACGTCTACCGCCTGGCGCGCCAGCAGGGTGACATCGTCGTCATGGACGGCAACGGCCTCGACGAGCTGCAGGCCGGCCTGCCCACCTACGAGATGGAGATGGTGCTCGAGCGGCTTCTGAAGCTGCAACTCGTCGACGTCGCCAAGGAATTGCACTGCATCGCCCGCAACTACGGGCGCTCGTATTACAACGTGCTGCGCTTCTATCTGGAGGCGCCGCTCAAGCGCTATCTGCGCAAGGGCCGGGTGCTGCCGTCCCAGCCATGGCTCGACGAGCGTGCTTGCGCCGCCTCCGATCCCGATTGGAGCAACGGCCGCGCGCTGGACTCCGGCTGCGATCCCTCGCGGCTCAACCGCATGCTTTATCGCGAGACCCGGCACACCAACATACCGGCGGTGCTGATGTACAGCGACCGCAATTCCATGGCGCATTCGGTGGAAGCGCGCTTTCCCTATCTCGACCATCGGATCGTGGAGCTGTGCTTCTCGCTGCCGGCGTCCTACAAAGTGGGCTTCGGGCGGCGCAAGCGACTCCTGTTCGAGACCGCGAAGCAATATCTTCCGGCACCCGTGATCGAGGGCAGGAAGAAGATGTTCGTGCTGATGAGCAATTGGATGCCGCTGCGCGGCGAGCATGGTCCGGCCATGCGGGATGCGGCCCGCAGCCCGGCTTTGGCCCGTCTCCCCTATGTCGACGCCGCCAAATTGCAGGCCTTCGTCGACGACTACCTCGCGGGGCGGCACGACAACGGCTACGCGGTGTGGCGCATTTACACGGCGTCGCGCTGGCTGGATCTTTTCAAGCTATGAGCGCGCAACCGCAGGCGCTGAGGATCGCGCTGTTTTGCACCGCGTCCCGCTTCAGCCTGGCGGCCCTGGGGGAATTGGCGGCGCGCCGGCTCGTCGCCGCCGTCGTCCTGGCGCAGCCGCCGCGGCGCGGGCTGCGCGGTTCGCTCTCGAGCATCGCCGGCATCCGCCGCATGTCGCCGGTGGAGGCCGCCGCGCGCGAACGGAGGCTTCCGGTCATCTTGGCGACC
>Ga0209382_10011225_pt1 | contig 11127 bp, 9 predicted proteins | sample SoiMetdeltSBSDD5_FD_187599 | JGI IMG/M metagenome (GOLD analysis project Ga0209382, IMG submission 187599) | Bulk soil microbial communities from a Populus tree surrounding site in Tennessee, USA - Soil MetaG P. deltoides SBSDD5 (SPAdes) (version 2) | ecosystem: Environmental > Terrestrial >...
CCCGCCGTTCGCTGACACGGCATAGAACAACGCCATAGTCGGTTCGCTATCGGGAGTCGGCCCCGCCACCAGCGTTGGCCACACCACATGCACGCGGTTGCGGGCGTCGATCGCAATCGCCGGACCATTTTCGGGACAGCCATCGAGGACCCACTCATCCTCGCTCACGCGGACAGGTTCAGCGAATGTCCGCCCTTCGTCACGCGACACCGTAAACGCGATGTCACGGACATTGCCGGTGTATACATGCCGCCAGGCAGCATAGACGGATCCGTCCGCACCCGTCGCAATCGCCGTCTTGCAGCAGTAGCACACGCCTCCCGTCAACGCTTGAGCGGTGGCCTCACCGTCGAGGCTCGCGAAAAACAGTTTCGAGCGCTGCGCACGAGCCGCGCCGTCCGTCTGCTGTGCGCCGTGAGCCGCATGATTGTGTCCGGAGGCGCTCGCGCCGGCACCGGATGCACTTCCCTGGGCAAGCTCCCGGTGATCCAGCCAGACGGCGACGACGTGTCCGTCGCGGTCCGTGGTCACCGCGTGCCACCCGCGATTGCCAGGCGCGTCGGTCCCCGGGACTTCTGTCGGACGTGCGAACGATTTGCCGCCGTCGTCCGATTGCGCCGAGAGCAGGCGCGTACCGGTTGCTCCTTTCGCAGTCCACACGACGACGATGGCTGGATCACGACCGGCACGTGGAATCAACGCGACATGTGGAGGTTGCTCGCCGGACAGGCTCGCAACCGTCGCCGCGTCGTTGACACGCGTCGGGGTGCCGAGGGTCCGGCCTCCATCGCGACTGGTGGCTACGTAGACATCGGTCGCTCCGTCAGCGTCCGCAGCTCCCCATGTAACGGCGACGAATCGGCCGCTGGCGGTGATCGATGGCTGAGCGTTGCTACGCCCGTTCACGGCGAGTTCCGCCGGGCGCCCGGTACACGCAAAGCACGCAAACACAGCCGCACACGCGGCTGCGATCGACGTCGTCCGTAGGCCGGTTCCTTTCGGGCCCCGGGCGATCGGGTCTCGCGTCATGTCAGAACCTCACCCGCAAACCAAACTGAATGCTCCTCGGTTCTCCAACGGCTGTTATCTGACCGAATGTCGGCGACGGACTCGTGGGGTATGCGCCCGATCCGAAATTGGTATTTCGCGTGAGCACGTTACGCCGATTCGTGAGGTTGAACGCCTCAGCCAGTGCCTCGATGTTTACTCGCCCCGTCACGCGGACGACGCGAGTGAGCCGCATACTGAGATTGAAGAAGTCGCTCCCGACGCCGGCATTGCGTTCGATGAACTCGTCGTTCACGATTGGCCGGCCAGCCGTGCCCTGAACTGTCGTGATGCCGGACGTGATGTTGAACGGCAGTGCGGAGTACGCCTGCACGAGGGCGCTCAGCTGAAACCCGTGAGTCAGCCGCTCCCAGGCGGTCGTTGCGGGTTCCATCGAGGTCTGGACCGCGCCGTTGATCACCAGGCGGTGCCGCTGATCGTCGTCCGAGCGTCCCCAGTCCTTCGAGAGATCGAAGGGATCGATCGGAGAGCTGAAAAAGAACTCCCCGAGATTGTTCATCGACTTGGACAGCGTGTATGAGACGCGATACTGTCCCCAGGCCGTCGGCCGCTGCATGAACGAGACATGCAACCCGTGATAGTTCGAATCACCCACCGACGAGTACTGGCTGTTGTTCGCGTAATTAGGATTCGGCCTGCATCCGTTGTTGGTTCCAGACGCGACGCAGGTCGGTACGTTCTGATTCACCGACATGATCAGGTGCAAGCCACGCAGGTATTGGTAGCCCACACTCACCGTGGCGCGGTCACCCAGCTGTTGCTCGAGTTCCACGCTGGCCTGCCGTGAATACCCGTTCTGCAGGTTCCGGTCCATCGTCGTCAGGTTAGGTAACGTCACGGACGGAACCAGAGTGCCAAGGATGTTCGGAAACGCCGGCGCACCCGCCTGAGTGGGTGACAGGCTTACAGCGATTTGCCGCAGATTGTCGAGATCGGTCGTATTTCCCGCCGACAACAATGCATTGGCTAGCGCCCGGAGCGGCACCCGGTCGAAAAAAAGTCCGGCGCTGCCTCGAACGAGGGTACGACGCGACTCGAATGGCGACCAGGCGATGCCGAAGCGGGGCGACAGGTTGTCCGTATCGGTGTCGATGGTCTCGAGGAACTGCAGATCGTACCGCAGTCCAAGATTCAGGGTGACCTGCGGACCGACCTTCCATTCATCCTGCGCATAAATCGCCAGGTTGGGATTGGTTTGCGCGACCTCAGTCGCGCCAAACGTCTGCGTGAATCCGGCATTGTTATAGAGGCCACTCTGAAAGTTCTCGAGCGACGAGAATGTGTACGCACCGCGCACCGAACGCGGAAAACTGATGCGGTCATCGTTGTACAGAAAATCTGCGCCAACCCGGAACGCATGGTCACCGGTGTGATGCGACAGGTTATTGACGATTTGGTACATCCGGTTCAGCCGTCCCGTCGGGCTGCTCGACAGCCTGCCGAACGACGCGATGCCGGCAATGCTGACCGCGGGTCCGATCAGGTCGGTAGGCGGCGCTTGCAAATCGCCATGCGCGAACTGGGCGCGCGATTCCAGCACTGTTCGAGACGAGAGAATTAACGTGTTGCCCACGGCGACTGTCTGGTCGCGGTTGTCGAGGGCAGACGATGCGCTCGGGGCGTTCAGTCCACCTGCGCCGCGCGAATTCTCCGAGCTTACGTCGTACAGACTGTAGCGAAGACTCAGCTGGTCGCGGCCGCTGACCTGGTGATCGACCTTGGCCAGGAGATTGGTGGAGTCCACGGGATTTGGATACTCGCCTGTCGTGATTTGCGGAGCCCGGTAGCCGACCGCCGCCAGGCGGGTATTCACGGCGCTCACGTTGCCCGGCAAGATCGTCGTGAACCCGGCCTGATCGAGTGCGCGCTGCTCGACGTTGCCGAAGTAAAACGTTCGGTTGGACACGATGGGTCCGCCAAGACTCGCGCCATACTGCGACTGACTCATCGGCAGTTTCGTGGACGAGAGCGCGTTCACAGCATTGAAACGATCGTCCCGAATGTAGTCGTACGCGGTGCCGTGGAGGCTGTTCGTGCCGCTCTTGGTCACCACGCTGATGTAGCCGCCGAGCGCGCGGCCGAGCTCAGCCTGTCCTCCTGACGTAATCACTTGAAACTGCTCGACCGCGTCTATCCCGTACGTGATCCCGCTCAAGCCGGCGGCGTCGTCGTTCGCAGACAGGCCATCGACGATGAAGTTGTTGGACAGATTGCGTTGGCTGCTGACCGACAGGCTCACCCCTGGAACCGCCGATGTCTCCGGGAAGATCTGAGTGCTCGCGACGTTCGTGGGTGACACGCCGGGTACGAGGAGCGCCAGCTCGAGGAAGTTTCGGCCGTTCAACGGCAGGCTCCTCGCTTCGACATCGGAAACCGTGCCGGTGATCTGGCTTCGGGCAGTCTCGAGTACGGCCGCCTGGCCGGTAACCGTGACGTTCGTGTCGACACCAGCGAGCGCCAGAGACACCGGGAGCTCGAATGCAGCACCAGCCGTCAGCGTAAGAAGCCGTGTGAAGTCCGTAAACCCCTGTTGCCGGACAATTACCTCGTACGGGCCAACCCTCAGGTAGGGGAACCGGAAGCGTCCGTCTTGATCGGTCACGGCTGTAGCGGTCACGTTCGTATCCAGGTGCCGCACGCTGACCTGTGCATCAGGGATCACCGCTCCCGATGGGTCGCTTACGCGCCCGCCGACACTGGCGCCCTCAATGGACTGCTGAGCGGCTACAGGACACGCCCATGCGACCAGCCACGCCACAAGGGCGATAGTTTCTACGCGTCTCACTTGCACACCCCAAGAGAGAGAACACAACACGCGAACGAGGCACACCTGCGCCTCAGTGGTCGAAAAGCTTTGGCGTGTTATGCGCGGGGAGGTGGGGGATCGGGGGCCGTTGGCCCACGAGAGACCGTCGTGGCCGGGATGTTGACGGGAGAAGGAGCTGGCGAAGGAATCATCACCAGAGTAGGCGATGTGAGCACGCCGACGAAACTGAAGATCGACGCGACGACAGCGGCGCCGCCACTACCAGCATTCCGCAGCAGACAGATGGACGAGCTGCGCACCGGCTTATGGTGCATCGGACACATCGCGTGGTCACCGTGCGTGCATGTGCACTCGGGCAGCTCGTCGATGATTCCAGCCCACAGGACGATGGGTACAGTCGCGAGCAGTCCCGCCTGGCACGAGAGCCAGACGAGCGCAACCAGTCCGAGTGCGCGACGAAGGCGCCGCATGAGCACCCACAAGTTAGACCCGGCCTTGCGGAGTTGTCAAATTGTGGTGGCAACGCCACCGGGACGACTACGTCAAAACGACAACTGCAGACCGAGTCTCGCCGACCGCGGAAGAGCCGGACGGGGTCAAGCCTTTAACGCTTCATTAATGCTTCAGCGCGGCGCTTATAGGCTTCCCACTCCCGTGCGTTGTCACCGCCACCGCCACCACCCGCATCGGGGTTCGGCTTGATGTACATGGGTTCCTTGTCGCCCATTGCAAGCAGTTGTGCGACGAGCTGCGCGTTCGTATCGAGGTTGATCGCGCGCTGAATGAGTGTCACCGCTGAAGGGGCCACGACCACGACGCCATGACCGCGCATGAGCACGGCGTTGCTCTTGCCGAGCGCTTGAGCCAGGCCGCGTCCCAGTTCCGCGTTGTTGACCCCACCGCCGGCATCGCCATTCTTGAACGCAGGAACCTGCTGTCCGATGAACCCGGCGCCGGAGAAGAGTGGCCGCAGAGGAATGTTGCTCGACGAAAACAGCAGGAGCGACGGCGTGTGACCGTGCACGACGGCGGTGACGTCTGGACGCGCCCTGTAGATCTCTGCATGGATGAAGCGTTCCAACACGAGCGCACGTCCGCGGGCATCGGCGACTCGTCCGTCGAGGTCGTACTCCATCAGATCGTCAGCGACGATGAGCTCAGGCGCGCGGCGCCATGGCATCAGAAATCGATTGGCATCGAGCCGAACGCTCACGTGACCCGCTGTGTCGAGGAAACCCGAATCGAACAGTATCCGCGTCGCGACGACCACTTCTTCCTTGATCGACTCGGTCGATCGAGGTGGCTGCGACTGCGCGGCGTCGATGACCGGTCGCGACTGCAGGACAATCGAGAGCACTACCGCGAGAAGCATCACTTTTCGCATGACGTCCTCCTGAACTCACGTAGGGCGCGGCTTTACGCCGCGCCTTACTTTACGCCGCACCAGGCGGGCCGTGAAGGCCCGCCCTGCGATTGTGAAACGGGTTCCGGTTCTAACCCGCGGCGGCGGTTTGAGTAGTGAGTCGTGACTGCTTGGCAAGGCGCTCGATCTGACGAGAGGCGATGACGTTGCAGTCCCGGGCGTACGATTCGTGATTCCGCTCGAGGTCGGCGAGGCGATAGACGTAGTTCGCCATCAATCCAAAGGAGCGGCGAACCCCGGATTCGGATGTATCGGCCAGCCAATTGAGGCGTTCGAGTGTCGCTCCATTCGCGAGGTGGAATCGAGCGACCGAGTCGAAAGGTGCCTTTCCTTGCTTCGCGCTGGTCAGGTAGAACGCGCACAGCTGCATAAGCTCGTCGCGCAGGTCTGCTGCGATTGGTTCGTTCTTGAGGCGCGCTGCACGCGACTCGAGACGGTCGAGGATGTCGGTACGCTGCGTCGCCAGCCACTTGTGAAAATCAGGGATCGGGGACAGCGTCGCAAACCTTTTCGTCCGCGGAAAGCTGCGCTGCAAGTCCTCTACGACCTGCTTGATCAGCAGGCTGCCGAAAGATATTCCTCGCAATCCCTCCTGGCAGTGAGTGATCGAATAGAAAACGGCGCAGCGTGCTCTGGCAGGATCCAGAACCGCCGCGTTCGGATCGAGAAGCGGCTGAACCCGCGTGCTGATCCGTTCTGTAAGCGCAACCTCGATGAAGATCAGCGGTTCGCCGGGGAGCGCGGGGTGAAAGAACGCATAGCACCTCCGGTCTGCCGCGAGCCTGCGCTGGAGGTCATCCCAGCCCTGAATCTGATGCACGGCTTCGTACTGGATCAGCCGCTCGAGCACGGCGGCGGAGGTTTGCCAGTCGATCCGGCGAAGCATCAGAAAACCGCCGTTGTACCACGACCTGAACAGGTGAGCCAGGTCGCCATCAATGCCGGCGCGTTCCGGGTGCGCCCGCAGCGACGCGAGGAGATGACGGCGCATCTCGATGAGGGCCGCCATGCCTGCAGGGGCCAGGTTCAGGCGACGGAAGAGTTCCTGCCGCGGCGATTCGGCAGCCGCCTGCAGCCGCAAGAGCGTATGGGCGTTGGGCTCGCGTCGGTAGGCATCAGCCGCTCCCGCGATCTGTTCCGGATCGGGCAGGAAAGAATCGGTCAACATGTCGAAGAACGCGTCGCGCGACGATGGATCCAACAATCGATATGACGCGAGCAACTCGGCAGCGACGCGTGCGCCCGACACTTCACCGCGCTCTGATAGCAACGCCTCGCACAGCTGAAGCACTTGTTTCGCTCGAGGCTCGCCATTGCGCGACCGCCAGGCAGCGGCTCGGGAACGAAGCGACCAGATACGCTTGAGCAAAGGCTCGGCCGGGACCGCATCGGCGGTGAGCGGTTGGTCAGATTCGTCCGACGGTCGTCGCGTCGTTCCGGCGTCGCTTCCCATTACCGCTTAGCATACTGATCTTTTCAGGAGTGGACAGTAGGCCGTAAGCACTATGCAGTCGCGACGAGCTACCCGACTAGGGAGTCTCGACTAGGGACTATCGAGTAGGGAGTATCGACTATCGACTCCCGATTAACAGCTATGATTAAAAGTATGATGCTCACTCGCAAGGAGGCTCTCGATGACTCTTCGAATTGGTGATACGGCTCCTGATTTTGAGGCGGATACCACACAAGGCCGCATCAGGTTCCATGAGTGGATCGGCGACTCCTGGGCGGTGTTGTTCTCGCATCCGAAAGACTTCACACCTGTGTGCACCACTGAGCTGGGGTACATGGCCAAGCTGAAGCCGGAATTCGACAAGCGGAACGTGAAAATCATCGGCTTGAGCGTCGACCCGGTGGGAAACCATGAGCGCTGGGCGAACGACATCAAGGAAACGCAGGGCTACGCGCCCAACTATCCGATGATCGGCGACACCAACCTGGAGATTTCCAAGCTCTACGGAATGCTGCCGGGCGATCTGGTCGGCACGTGCGAGGGACGCACGCCGGCCGACAATCAAACCGTCCGGAACGTGTTCGTGATCGGACCCGACAAGAAGATCAAGCTGATCATCGCTTACCCGATGACCACCGGACGCAACTTCGACGAGGTGCTGCGCGTGATCGACTCGCTGCAGTTGACAGCGAAGCACAAGGTTGCAACACCCGTGAACTGGAAGCACGGTGAAGACGTCATCATCGTGGGGTCGGTATCCGACGATGAGGCGAAGAAGATCTACCCGCAGGGGTGGAAATCGCCGAAGCCGTATATCCGCATCGTCCCGCAGCCGGGGTCAGGCGCGTAGAGCGACAGCCGAGACATAAGGGCCGGATCCCGGCCCTTCGTCCGCTGCCGGCGCCGGGTCTGGCAAATCCAGGTATTTGCGCTCCTCTGCACGGATCGCGCGATATCGCGCGAAGACCTCGCGCGACGACTCCAGCCCGCAAAGCGACCGCCACGTGCTTCCGCGGAACGTGTGCGCCAGCATCTTCGCCCCGTTCCGGAGCACGAAGAGCGGGTCGTGGCGGAAGGCCGTCGGTATGTGGCGTACCTTCATCCACCGTTCGGCCTTCCAACGCATGAATTCGATCTCGTCGGGTTCCAGATGCGCGCTGCGCGTGACGGCCGTGGTGCCGTCGTACTCCTCCAGTCGCCGATTCACAATCAGATTCCGCTGCTCGAAATCCGCCGTCATCGGCGTACCCGGATATGGCGTCGGGTGCTGGATGTACGGCCAGTCGATGTAGCGTTTCGCGAACGTGAGGTTGGCGGCAATCGACTCGCGCCGGTCGTCGGGATTGCCCACGATGAGCCCTCCGACGACGAGCATGCCGTGGCGATGCAGATGATCGATGGCCGCCGCGGCCGTGTTGGTTCGTGTGCCCCCACGTTGCCGGCTGTTCTTGGCGCGCGCCTTCAGGAACGCGAGATCCTCGTCCAGGATGTTCTCGATGCCGAGAAAGACGTATCGGAATCCGGCCTGCTGCATCAGCGGCGCAAGCGTTTCGCCGTGGGTGGCAATCGAGGCAGTCATTGCCTGCACGAAGTAGTCGATCCGGTTCAGTCCAGCAGCAATGATCGCGCGGCAAAGCGCCTCGAACCGATCCGTGTCGAGCGTGATGTTGTCGTCGACGAAAAAGATCGTGCGGGCGCCGCGCGCATGCGCGTCGGCGATGTCTTCGATCACCCGTTCGATTGAGAACCGATGAAAGTTTCGTCCCCGCATCTGGATGATCGAGCAGAAGCTGCAGTCGAATGTGCAGCCTCGCGAGGTCTCCACGACGTCAATCGGCCGGCCGAGCATGGCGTAACCCGATAGGACGCGCGCGGCACGTCTGGGAGGGCGTATCTCGCCCTTCTCAATTGTGCTGATCGCGCGGGGCGGATTGCGGCGGAACGTGGCGCCGTCGCGGAACCAGAGCCCGTCGATCCGGTCGAGCGGCCGTCCGGCTTCGAAGGCGCGCAGGAGCTCGCGGAAGGTAATGTCTCCCTCGCCGCGCACGATCACATCGGCGCCGGCGTCCGGGTGTACCCATGCCTCTGGCGCCAGGCTCGGATCGTAGCCTCCCACAACGATGCGGACGTCAGGCTTGAGCGCGCGGACGAGCGCGATCATGCGACGGGCGGTTGCGCGCTGGAACGTCATGACCGAGAGTCCGACGACGTCGGGCCTGATCGTGGACGTCAGCTGCTCGACTGTTTGACGAACAGCGCCCTGGGCCAGGACAAGATCGGCGATCGCAACTTCGTGATGTGGATCGACGTTGCCCGCAAGGGACCCGAGTGCACCGTTCGGCATCCGCACGGCGATCGTCGGGGTGTGTTCGAAAGAGTCGGGCATCGAGAGCAGCAAGATCCGCATGACGACTCTCCTCAGGCGCGGGGCCGGCCCGATGATATCCGATAACGACAAATGGTCCGATCGCGCCGGAGTACTTGGCGCAGCGCGGTTAATTTCGTGTTTCGGTCTCCAGAGACGATCTGGTCTTCTCCTCCGCCCATTTCATTACTTATGCCGGCCATCGGTGTGAGGGACTCCATGGGCACAATTACCGCGCGCGCGTCGCGGTGCACGGGCGAGCTCGATCCCACAGACAAGCTCGTCTTTGACTTCCTCGAGCTGAAACGCATTATGCGCCTGTTGTGTGGGGAGATCGATCACCTGGTGTTGTTGCGCTCGCGAGCACGCGCATTCACGTGGCCAAAGATGCTGAGGTAGTGCGCGTCTCGGTCGATGGCCAGCCGCGGTACGTATTTCCACTTGCGGATTGTGCGCTCCTGCCTGTCCCCAACACCACCGTCGAGATGCTGGCGGAGCTGCTGGCGAAACGCCTGCATGCGGAGCTCAACGCGCTCGGTGCCCAGGGCCTCACCTTGATCGAGGTGGAGATCGAAGAGAGCTTCGGCCAATCTGTAACGTATCGGATGCCGTTGCAATGAGGCGTATCGCCCGTACACCGACGCGCAAATCGCTGAGCGGCTCGGCACTTTAGAGGGTTGGTCGCAGAAGTGACAAGGCCATTCGCAGAACCTACGAGACCGACGGGTGGCCGATCACGTTGATGCTCGTCAACGCCCTCGGCTTCATCGCGGAAGCGGGCGATCACCATCCGGATCTCGTCGTAGGTTATCGACGTGTGACGGTCACGCTCTCGAGCCACAGCGCCGGCGGCGTCACAGCCAAAGATTTCGAACTGGCCAAAAAATTCGACGAAGTGGCGCTGTGGAGGCCCCGCCCCGGCGGCGCGCTGACCGGGACGCCGGACAAGTTCGTCCGCAGCGCGTCCTGACAAGCCCGGCTGGAACGCCGGCAGCGCCGTCTACCCGTGTTGGTCCCTCATTTGCTGCCGTGGAGATGCAGTCCCACACCGTGTTCGGGGTGTTGTTTCCCTGAACACGGGGGGTTGGCAACGGACTGAAATAAAACGGGCACTCCGCAAGCTGAACAGGATGGCTGGACCATGGATAAACGTCGGTGAGGGTTCGGCTCACGCGGAAACTCTCCGAAAGGATTGATGGAGTCGATCTTTCGGGCGCCCGGGAGGGTGACACGCTCGAGTTGTCGCCGCGCGACGCCCTGATCCTGATTGCCGAAGGGTGGGCGTCGCCCGTCTACGAGATCCGCCGCCGATCGGTGCGCGACAGGGCGCACGATCGACCGAGGAAAAAAAAGAGAAATTGAACAGTCTTTAGTCCCACTCTCGTTCCACGCCGTGGCCGCGCGCCGTGTCGCCGTGGTCGGGCGTGATGAACCCCAGCAGGCAACCCGGAGAGCCGTCGCGAAGAAGGTGGCAGCGCACCTTGATTTTGTCGCCCGGCTGCACATCTTCTTTCTTCACCCCGTTGGCCAGCACTCCGCGGACGCCCGTGGCCTCGAGAGACCAGGTCACCATTTCACCTTTCTCGTCCTTCATATCCATGTACACGATAGAGTGCGGTACGACGAGGATCACCTGCTTGACGACGCCTTCCATGTTCGTCCATTTGGAGAGGTCGTAGTTGCCGTGCGAATGGTGTGCGCCGAGGGGCGCCGCCAGGGCGAGCGCGCAGAGCGCCGCTGCACCGAGGATCTTGAACTGCATCGTCAGCCTCCTGGTCATAACGGTCTTTGGTCCTTGGTCTTGAGTCTCTAGTTGGCTTTCGGCTCAGGGCTTTGGGCTGTGGTTTGGCCGCAGGGATCAAAGCCCAATGACCGAAGACCATCGCTTAAAGCCAAAAGCCGGAAACCAAAAGCCTAGAGCCTGCATCAATACTGCGACGTAATGATGTCCCGCTCGCTGCGCGGCGGTGTTGGTGTGGTCGGGAAGTTCCACTCCGCACCGTAGCCCTCGGTGTAGAACGTCTTGTATCGGACGTTCTTCCCCTGCGCGT
>Ga0209382_10011227_pt1 | contig 11126 bp, 8 predicted proteins | sample SoiMetdeltSBSDD5_FD_187599 | JGI IMG/M metagenome (GOLD analysis project Ga0209382, IMG submission 187599) | Bulk soil microbial communities from a Populus tree surrounding site in Tennessee, USA - Soil MetaG P. deltoides SBSDD5 (SPAdes) (version 2) | ecosystem: Environmental > Terrestrial >...
AGATGAACCTGAAGGAAGCCACCGGCTACCTGCAGCAGCTCCGCGATCTCAAAGCGTTCCAGCGCGCCCAGCCGCCCCTCGCGCAGCGCTATCGCCGCATCTCGGCGGGCGAGCTGGCGTGAGCGCCCGAGACGCTCGTGTCGGCCACGCGCGCCCCGAACAGCGTTCGTGACAGCACCTGCCAGACAATCGCCTGCTTGGTGACCGCGAGCCGCGCGACGTCACCGAGATGGCGGCCGATGTACGACGGTCGCAGGAAGAACCGGCGCTTGGCGCGGTTGATCGCCTCCATCACGATTCGCTCATCGAGGCCGTTGCCGCGCAGCAGGTAGTACGAGTACTCCATCTTCGTCCAGTCGGCGCGCGCCGGATCCAGCCAGCCTTCGCGGACGCACTTCTCGTACAAGTCCGTACCCGGATAGGGGACCGCCGGATAGAAATTCGCGAAATCCGGATCGAGCTCGATGGCGTAGTCGGTCGTCGACGCGAGCGTCTTCACCGACTCGCCGGGGTAGCCGAAGATGAAGAACGCGAACGACTTGATGCCGGCGTCGCGCATGTTCTTGAAGGCCGCTTGGATCTTCTGCCGCTCCAGCCGCTTGACCATGTCCTTGCGGATCTCCTCGGACTCGGTCTCGATGCCGAGCGCCAGCATCCAGCAGCCGGCGCGCCGCAGCCGGTGGACGAACGCCGGATCGGTGAGGTTGTCGGCGCGGGCGTTGCCGAACCAGCGGATTGGCAGCTGACGCGCGATCAGCTCGTCGCAGAACGCGCTGAACGACTTGACGTTGAGCGTGACCGTGTCGCCCCACAGGTAGAAGAAGTTGACCCCGAGCGTGCGGTGGCTGCGCTCGATTTCATCGACCAGCACCTTGGCGCTGCGCTCGCGGAACTTGTGCCCTTGATGGATGGGGGCGACGCAGAAGTCGCACGCGTAGGGGCAGCCGCGGCTCGTTTCGACCAGCAGGTACGGCTGATTCACCATCGGCAGCGAGTAGTTCGACAGCGACAACAGATCCCAGGCCGGCGTGGGTGACTCGAGGAAGCCTTCGAATTTTCCGTGCGCCCGGTGGGCGACGATGCCCGCGGCCGAGCGATAGGTGAGGCTCGGCACGTCGCCGAGCCGCTCGAGCGACGCCAGGCCCGCCACCTGTACGACCGCGTCCTCTGGTTCGCCGACGAACATGCCGTCCACCGCCGCGGCGCGTTCCATCGACTCCGCCGGCGCCGTCGACGCGTGCGGCCCGAAGCAGAACATCGGTGCGCCGTAGCGCGTCTTGAGACGGCCGATGGCCGCCACGTCCGCATCGATCGTCGGCGTCGTGGTCGGAAACACGATCAACGTCGGCGCGAACGACTCGCTGTCGAGTCGAGTGATGACCTCCTCGATCGAGAGCTTGGCGGCGGTGGCATCGATCAGGCGGACTTCGCAGCCCGCGTTGCGGAGCAGCGACGCCAGCAGCGCCAGCGTCAGCGGCGGCTTGGTGGTGCCGAGGACGTCTTCGCGTTCCTGACAGCGTCCCTGGCGCGTGAACGCCACGCCTTTGATGAGCGGGGGGTTGATGAGGAGCGTCCGCGCTCCGAGCTTCGATTCAGCCATCGCTCACGACTTCGACTGAACCACGGTCAGTGGAATGGCGCGCCGGGGTGTCACGCCCTCAGGAAACGGCTGCGCGACTGGCTCGGGCGACAATTCGACCTTGCAGCAGCGGCGGCAGACCGGAAAGATGCCATGCTCCACCAGCCGGCGGCGCATCTCGACGTACTTGGGACCGTTCCAGATCTCCTCGAGCGACGAGGTGGCGAGATCGCCGACTTCGACGCGAATGAATGGACAGAAGTATACCTTCCCGGAGAACCCGACCCGGGCATGGAGGAACGGATACAGGCAACGGCCTGCGAGCGTGGCGCCGGGCGTGTAGTAGTTCTCGATCAGCGGCGGGTGAACCTTGGGCCGGTAGTCGAACAGGATGTTCCGCCGCCGGCACTTGTCGGCCAGCGCCGTCACCCTCTCGCGCACGCGCGCGATGTCGAGCCCCGGATTGGGCGTCACGAACGTGGCGATGACCGAGGCGTCCTCCGCGCCGACCATGCGCACCGTTTCGGCGACTTCCTCGGGCGTGCTGTACATCAGATGATTCAGGCCGATCGCATCGACGCCGAGCTCCTCGGCGATGTCCACCATTTGATCCAGCGATTCGAGACTCTCGTGGGCGACGGTGGTGTTGATGCTGACGCGCAGCGGGGCATGCCGGCGTCGCGCCGCCTCCTGCAGCCGGCGCAGGCCGGCAGTGGTTCGCGCGAACGTTCCTGCGACGCCGCGCGCCCGGTCGTGCAGCTCACCCGGACCATCGACTGACACGCTGATGTGTTTCAGGAATCCCGCGGCCGCGAGATCGGCCAACGCTTCGGCGCGCTCGTCGTTGATGATCGTTCCGTTGGTGGTGAGATAGCCGCAGGAATAACCCTTCTCGCGGAAGAGATCGAGTACGGAGAGGATGTCCTTCCGCATGAAGATCTCGCCGCCGGTGAGGCTGACCTGGAATCCGGACCGGTCCGGAAACGCCTGCTGGAGGCGCTCGATCGGCATCTCCTGCCGCCATTCCCCTTCGATATTGAGAAAGTCGAGGACGTAGCAGAACTCGCAGTGCAGGTTGCACCGCATCGTGGCTTCGTAGACCGCCCCGATGGGAAGGCGATCCGCGCGTCCCGTGCGATCGCGGAGAAAGCCTCGTATCCGTCGTTCGTACTTGCGCCGGCGATAGCGCGCCCAGGCGTGGCGGGCCATGGGCATCGCCCGGGCTCGGGCGGCGATACGGTCGCGGATTCTTGACAGGGAAGATGCCAACGTTGCCTAGTTCCGCTCGCCCTGACCGGTGCGGCTATTTTCCACCGGAATGCTCGAGCTGCCAGATTTCAACCAACGGTCCAGGCCGCTCGAGTGTCTTGTCGATCCGGGCATCGGTATTGTGCAGGAATGGATCGATCCGCGCCTGCTCAGCCTCGCTCATGCCGGGCCGGTACGGCGAGAACCGCGCAAGCATCCGTCCCTCGCGAGCCAGCACTGTGAGGAACGGAACCGTCTCCGGATCCGGCCTATTGTAACGCTTGACGACCGCGTATGCCACGCCGAGCCTTCGTAACGGCTCGAGCGTGCCGGCGACATCCACCGGGTCGACGTAAATCTTATCGGCATCGAGCCCGCCACGGCCCAGGTAGACCAGTCGATACGCGGGGGACGGATAGGGCTCCTGCGACAGCTGCAGCTGGAACTTGATCGACGCTTTGTCCGCTCCTCCGAGGTTGCGGGTGAGCGCCTCCACCAGCCCCTCGCGTGAGGGCGTGAGCGCGACGGAATACGGCTGCGTCAGGACCGTCGAGCCTGCCGGAATGTTCGTCTCCAGATACTGCTGCGCCAGCGTCCGCGTGTCGCTTTGGCGGAAGAAGAGCCCGCCCGCCACGCTTTGTCCGGCGGCTGGAAACGCCGCCGCGGCGCAGAAGACCCAGAAAAAGGCGGAACTGTTGTTGATCCACGCCGTGAGCCGCGAGAGGCCGGCGGCGGCGAAGATCACCAGGAACGGCAGCACCGGATTCAAGTAGCGGCTGGCGGGTGCGGTGTTGGCGATGAAGATCAGGAACGGCACCGGGAACGCGAGCAGGAGGGCGGCACGAGCCGGGGCAGTGACGATGGTCGAGACAACCCCGATGACGGCCAGGAGGGCGATTCGCCAGCCGGCCGCATCACTCCACAGCAGCGTGGCATACCGTCGCGCCGGTGCGAACGCGCCTTCGGCGACGGCTCGATCGACGACGATTTCCCGGTTGGCCGCGATGTCGCGCAGCGCGGTCAACGGCTCCGCGAGCAGGAACGGCGACAACGCGAAGAACACGGCGGCGCTGACCGCGAAACCGATCGTCAACTCGCGCCGCCACGCGCCGCCACCATCGTTCCAGTGGGCGCGGACGATCGCCAGCGCCAACGGCACCGCGAGGAAGACGCAGTAGTAGTGGGTGGAGAACGCGGCGCCACACGCCGCGCCCGCGACCACGATGTCGCGGCGGCGCAACCCGTCCGCGCGCGCGCACGGCCAGACGCGAACGATGGCAAGGTAGGCCACGACAATCGCGAGCGTGGCGGGGACGTCGTGCTTGATGTAATGCGAGTCGCGAACGTGTAGCGGCGCGACGGCGAGAAACAACGCCGCGGCCAGGGCCGTCCGCCGATCGGTCAGCGCCCGCGACAAGCGATAGAGCAGCGGAATCGTGAGGGTGCCCGCCGCCACGCCCAACAGCCGGCCGGCGGTATAGATGCTGGTGGGATCGGTGAAGAGCAGCCGCTGCAGCGCGGCCACCGACGCCACACGGCCGGTGATCCAAAGAATGCCGAGATAGATACCGACCCACGCGAACAGCACGTAGAAGAAAAACGTCGGGTAGAGAAAGTTGTGTGGATTGAGGGTGCCGCGGCCGAAGCTCAGCGCGCGCGTCATGATTGCGACTTCGTCGGGGTTGTAGACCGCGGGCAGTCCGTACTGCAGCCCGATCGTGCGAAGCGTCAGGCCCGCGATGCCGATCGCCAGGATCGGTAACACCGTGCGCCAGTCGAGTCTCACCGAACGCGCTCCTGCCGGCGCCGCTGGTCGCCGGCGCTCTCCTCGTCAGGAGCAGGCAGCTCGGTGGCGACGATCTCGCCGGCGAGCTCGGTGGTGTCGGCAGGCGGGGCCGGCGTCCCGCCGCGGCGAGCGCGCCTGACGCGTTCGAGCACGGCCAGCTCCTCCGGGTGCAGGAATCCACCAATCCACAGGCCGCCGGCCATGATCGCGATCACGGTCGCGCCGCGAACGACGATTGCGGCAAGCGATGGCATCGCCGGCAGTGCCGATGCGACGAGGTAGGCGAGCGCGGCGGCGATCGCAATCCGTGCCAGCCGTCCCGTTTCGTAGGCGATCGGATAGAACCGCTGCGAGAAGAACAGCGCGATCGCCGCCTGGAGCGCGTAGGCGATCGCGTTGGCATAAGCCGCGCCGATGATGCCGAACCGGGGAATCAAGGCGAAATTCAACGCGATGTTGGCGGCCGCCGCGATGGCGGTCGCGACCGGATAGTAGCGCGTTCGCCGCGTGATGTTGAGACCGATCGACGTCATCAAGTACACGCCCTGGAACAACACCCCGACCGCCGTCCATGCGACCACGCCGGCGGCGGCCGTGTATTGGCCGTCGGTCACGACCGTCAACAGGTCGGCGGCAATCGCCGACAACCCGGCCGTCATCAGCGCGAGAATCGCGACGCCGTAGGTCGTCACGGCGCTGAAGATCCGCTGCGCGCCAGGTTCGCGCACCGTGGCGTAGTAGAACGGCGCCCACGCGTACTCGAACGCCGCCAGGAACAGTTTCTGGATCAACCCGACGCTGACGCCCATCGAGTAAAGACCGACGTCGGCCAGGAGCATCCGCCCGTCGCGGACGAACGTGCCGAGGACGAACTTGTCGCCGACCGCGATCACCTGCTGCGCGAAGCCGTGCGGGACGCGCGGCAGCCCGAAGGCCAGCGATTCACGCAGCGTCGCGGTCGAGAACAGCGGCCGGATGAGCGGCGCGAAGTAGGGGATCATGACCACCAGCAGCACCGCGGTCACGACGAGATCGGCGGCCACGACCCCCATCACTCCATAGCCCAGACCGATGACCAGGACCAGACGCAGGATGAGCGTCGCCGCAGAGCGGGCGAAGGCCAGCACGCTGAACTCCCGCGCCCGCTGCTCCATCCGCAGGACGTGGAACGGTATGAACGTGAACCCGATCGCGAAGGTGTTCAGCAGCACGAGCTGCAGGGCGAGCGTGTAGCGCGAGCCGCCGATCGACGAGGCGGTGAACGGCGCCGCGGCGAGGGCGGCCGCGAGCAGCGCGCCGTTGAGGACGAGCAGGAACAGGAACAGCGTGCTTGCCAGCCGCTGCCGCGCCCGCTCGTCGGGGCAGTCGAACCAGAAGCGCATGAACGAGCCGTCGACGCCCCAGCGGAAGAACAGCTTGACGATCGCTTCAACGCTGCCGAGCAGCGCCAGCACGCCGTAGTCCTCTTTGGAGAGGTACTCGACATACACGCGCAGCAGCAGGAAGTTGACGAGCTGAATGGCGACGTCGCCCAGCCCGTAAATCGCCAGATTCTTCGAGAGCTCGCGGATCTTCTGGAACAAGTGGCGCTCAGCGTTTGCGGAACGTCAGCAGGTTCAGGAAGCACCAGCCGGGCACCGGGATCGCCCGCGTCAGGAAGCGATGCAGCGGCAGCAGCCGTCGCGGATGACGGCGGATGAAACGCGTGAGCACCGGAACGGTGGGAAAGATCCCGCGTTGAGCGATCAGCTCGAAGCCCGCGCGCCGCGCCATCGCGATGTAATCGGCGACCGGCCGATCGCCGGGGTGCTTCAATTCCGAGGCGGTGCGAATCAGCCGCCCGGTGAGCAGGAAGTGGACGCGCGACTGGAGATGGGCCAGGTTCGGTACCGACACCAGCAGCTCGCCGCGCGGCGAGAGAATCCGGTGCAGCTCCGCCAGTGCCCGGGGTTGATCCTCGAACGTCAGGTGCTCGAGCACGTCGAGGCAGAGCGCGCGTTGGAACGTTCCGTCGAAAAACGGAAGGGCGGTGACGGATCCGGCGCGGACCTGCTGCGACGAGTAATTCGGATCGACCCCTTCGATAGCGAGACGCCCGGCATACTCGCTGACCAGCACCCCCTCGCCGCAGCCGGCGTCGAGGACGGGCGTGCCCGCGGGAAGCCGATCGAGCCACGCCCTGACCGCGTCGAGTTTGGCGATGTACGTCGGATAGTAATCCCAGGAAGGATCGAGGTCGCGATGATAGTCGCCGCGCGACGCGTACTCGCCGGCACGGACGTGCTCGCACGCAGACGCCTTCGCGCGGCCAGTCGGCGGGCTGCCGCTCATGATCGGAACGATTCTACGGCGGCCGCCGCGGGCTTACGAATCGCCGCCCGGTCCGCCGCCGGGTCCGCCCGGAGGCTGAACGCCTCCCGGGCCGGGGACGCCCGGCAAAGTCGGTGGCCGGACCGGCTGCTGCTGCGGGTTCTGCGGCGTATTCTGATACGGGTTCGTCGGCACGATCGGCTGCTGCGGCAGCATGCCCGGTCGCGGCAGCGTCTGCTGCTGCCCTGGCTGCGTCGCCGGCTGATTCGGGTACGGGGGCGCCGCCTGACCCTGCGGTGTCGGTGGTGGCACGGACCCTGGCGGCAAGATCGGCGACGGCGTATCCACATCGTCGTCGACGATGTTCGGCATCAGGACCGTCGGCTGCGGCCGCGAGGCGTTGAACGGTGGCGGCGTCGCGGTCTGCGTTGGCGCACGGCTCGCCGGCATGATCAGCACGCAATCAATCGTCGACGCGCCGCCGGTTGCGCTGGCGAGCCGCGGCTTGGCGATGTAGCCACTGGCCGAGCGCAGCAACGTCTCGAGGGCCCGTCCCTCGGCCACGTCGCGCAATTCGAGGGTGACCAGCGTGTTGGCGAGCCGGTCGGCGCCGACGATTCTCGTCTGGCCAACCCGGCCCCACTCATCGAGGATCTGCTTGACGCTGACGTCCTGCGCGATGATCGTCACCCGACCATTGCCGATTGAGAGACGCAGTTCGCCTGCGGCCGCCAGTGACGGCACAGCGAATGCGGCCGCGATTGCGGCGCAGCCGAGCCATTTCTTCATTTCATGTACTCCCTGAGGACGGCCGGGTACCAAGTCCAGTATACCGCCACTAATGGGTCGCCCCCCCTTTATGTGAGACGTCGGGCGGCCGGCGCGAGATGGGTTTTGTGGGTCAGACCAGCTTTCCGACCCAGAGGGGAGAGTCCTTGCGCGGCAAATCGCAGGATTGGCAGATATCCGGGCCGCCGTGCTCGAGGTGCGCCCGTCGCGCCTTCCGGTACGGCTCGGCGTTCCAGATTTCCTGAATCGACGACGTGTTGAGATCGCCGAGGATCGTCCGTCCATCGAAGTCGGCGCAGCACAGCGATACGCGGCCGTCCCACAGCACCGTGAATGTCAGCCACGGCCGGTAGCAGGGATAGGTGACGTCGGATTCGGTGTTGAGCGTGCCGGCCCAGTTGTGGAGATCGGTGATGTGGATCTTGTCGGCGATGCGCTTCCAGTGTTCGATGAACGCCTGCTCGTCGAGCGAATTGTTCTGCCGGACGAACGACAGAATCAGTTTGGGCCGCCGCCGCCCGAGCTCGGCGCGAATCCGGACCAGCCGTTCGATGTTGGCGATGACCTTGTCGTACTTGAGGCCGATGCGGGTCGATTCGAACACTTCCTTGCCCGACGCGTCGACGCTGATATTGATCGCGTCGAGGCCGGCTTCGACCATGCCGCGGGCGACCGGCTCCGTGATCAGCGAGCCATTGCTGATCATGCCCACTTCCTTGATGCCCTTCTGCTTGGCGTAGCGCACTTTCTCGACCAGCTGGCGATCGACGAACGGCTCGCCATAGTTGTGCACGCGGACGTGGGTGATGCCGAGCGCGGCGCACTCGTCGACGATCTTGCGGAAGAGGTCGAAGCTCATGATGCCCTGGCGGCGGTGCATTTCGTCGCGCGGGCAGAACACGCATTTCGCGTTGCAGATGTTGGTGCTCTCGATCTGCACGATTTCCGGGAACCGGGGCGCGCGGTCGCGGCCGGTCGCCAGCAGCAGCCGGCGGAGCGGCTTGGCCTGCTGGCGCAGTACGGACTCGGCGGCGCGCCGCGCCCGGGTCCGGACGGAGAAGCTGGAGGGCATGCGTGGTGTTCGTAAGCGCTTACGGCCGCCGGAAATGCTCGATCACGCGCGTGAGGATCTCGTCGAGCTCAACCGTCGGGGTGTAGCCGACCAGGGCCTGCACTTTCGAGATGTCCGGCACGCGGCGGGGCATGTCCTCGAACCCGGCCTCGTACGCCTCGTCGTAGGGAATCCGGATGATCTCCGAGCGGCTTCCCGTGAGCGTGCGTATGCGTTCGGCGAGATCGCCGATGCTGATCTCGCGTCCGTTGCCGATGTTGAAGACGTGTCCGACGGCGCGTGGCTCGTCTATCAAGGCTACCATAGCGCGAACGACGTCACCGACGTAGGTGAAGCTGCGCGACTGCGTTCCGTCGCCAAACACGGTGATCGGCCGGCCGGACAGCGCCTGCTGAACGAAGTTCGGGATCACCATCCCATATTGACCGGTCTGCCGCGGACCCACGGTATTGAACAGCCGCACGATCACGACCGGCAGCTTCCGTTCTTTCCAGTATGCCAGCGCCAGGAACTCGTCGATCAGCTTGCTGCAGGCATACGCCCAGCGATGCTTGTCGCTCGGGCCCAGCACGAGATCCGCATCTTCGCGGAACGGGACGTTGACGCTCTTGCCGTAGACCTCCGACGTCGACGCGATCAGCACCAGCTTCTTCTTCTTGCCGGCGTGCTTGAGCACCACCTCGGTGCCGTGGACGTTGGTTTCGATGGTGTGCACCGGGGCTTCGACGATCAGCTTCACGCCGACAGCGGCGGCAAGGTGCACGACGACGTCCGAACGATCGATTAGCTCGGCGAGGACCGGCTCGTTGGTGACCGTGTCGATGGTGTAGTGGAACTTGGGATGCGCCTTGAGATGCGTGATGTTCTCGATCGAGCCCGTGGACAGATTGTCGAGCGCGAACACCTCGTCGCCGCGCTCGAGGAGCGCTTCCGCCAGATGCGATCCGACGAAGCCAGCTCCTCCGGTAATCAACACACGCATTCCATCGCTCCTTACACGCCGGTCAGTACCCGCACTACCGCGTCGGCCGCCCGATCGGCGGCGTGGCCGTCAGCGACGATGCGGTAGCGGGTGAGGAAGGTCCTCCGCGCGCGCGCGAGCGCGGCGCGAAACTCCTCATCATACAGGATTTGCCGCAGTGCCTGCCGCAGCTCGCCGGGCGAGTCGTGGGCGCCCGCGAGCACGCCCGACTCGACCAACGGACTGAGATTGTTGGGCAGTCCGATCACCAGCGCCGGCACATCGAGCGCCGCGGCGTCGATCGCGACGGTGGAATTGACCGTGACGACGGCGCGGCACCCGCGCAGGAGCGGCGCCAGCGGCGCGGTTGCGTCGAGGACCGAGATACGCTCCCGGCCGGCAACCGCCTCGGAGTAGACGTCGCGCGGCTCCGCCGGATGCGCTTTGATCACGACGTGTACGTCGGAGAGGTCCGCGGCGGCGTCGAGCAGCGAGGGCAGAACGTGCGCCGCTTCGCGCTGCTTGGTGGTCACGAGGACGAAGTGGGTCGCGTCGACGCCGGCATCGGCGCGCGCTCGCGACAGATCGTCGGCGGAGACGGCCGCGGCGTCCGCGGCGAGCGCATCCAGACGGGGGCTGCCGGTGATGGCCAGCGAACCGGCGGGATACTGACCGGCATCGGCGAGGTGCTGCGCCGCGTAGCCGTCGAACAGCGCGGTGATGGTCGGATGAGGAAAGCCGCCGTCCAGCGGTTGCCCCGCTTCCGGCAGCATTTCATCCGGCTCGTGAAGGTAGTTGAGCCAGTGCCGATAGATGAATCCGTGCTGCAGTCCGACCGACGGAATGCTTCGTCGTCGGCACTCGAGGACGATGGCGCGGCCCCAACCGCCGGCTTCCGCATACGTGACCGCGGCCCGCGGGGTCAGGGTATCGAGCGCGGCGCCGGCTTCGTCCATGGCGCGCGCCGACCACGGCCACTGCAGCAGGGCGACGCCGGCGAGCTCCTGCTGCACCACCGGCCAGCAATCGACGCCGGCAATTACCGCCAGCTCGCGCAGGTCCGCGCTCTGCCACAACGCCTGCCGTGCCCGATGCCGATCGCTCCAGATGCGTCGTGATTCGCGCAGCGCGCCGAGCGGTGCGAACGCTTCAACCGGAACCGCCGCGCCGGCCTCGCGCGTCGCCCGCAGCGGATGCCACCAGCGGCGGGCGCGGAAGTTCGACGACGGGCCGACGCTGACATACGCGACTTCCTCACGCCCGATTCGTGCCTCGAGGGCGCCAAGCACCGGGCCGATGTACGACTCGGCGCTGCCTTCCCCGGATTCACCGCGCCAGAACGCACGATGCACGAACGCCGCCGCCGGCCTCCGGGTCGAGG
>Ga0209382_10011228_pt1 | contig 11126 bp, 12 predicted proteins | sample SoiMetdeltSBSDD5_FD_187599 | JGI IMG/M metagenome (GOLD analysis project Ga0209382, IMG submission 187599) | Bulk soil microbial communities from a Populus tree surrounding site in Tennessee, USA - Soil MetaG P. deltoides SBSDD5 (SPAdes) (version 2) | ecosystem: Environmental > Terrestrial >...
GAAGCGGGCGAAGCCCAGCTCGAACAGCGCCTGGTCCCAGTAGCGGGAGAAGCGCGGGATCGCCTCGTACGTCTTCACCGCCTCCTCGTAGCGCTTCTGCGCGTAGAGGAGCCGGCCCTTGCCCAGGAGCGCCAGCTCGCGGACGTGCTGGAGGTCCTGCTGGGCCCTGGCGTCCTTGAGCTCGATGGCGTGCTGGAAGGCGGCCAGCGCCGCGCCGTCCTGCGGGCCGCCCGGGTAGCGCGGGTCCGCCAGCACCACGCCCAGCAGGTACTGGGCCTTGCCGTAGACCGGGCTGTCCTCGGAGACCTCCTCGGCGAACTGCCGCGCCTCCTCCAGCTTGTTGGCCCGGTGCGAGGTGAGCGCGACCAGGTAGTTCACCCGCCCGCGCACGTCCCGCGGCAGCCTGGCCCAGCTGGCGTCGAACGACCGGTCCAGCGCGCTGGGGATGAGGAACGGGTCGCGCAGCTTGTCCTGCACCCGCACCAGCCCCTCCACCGCCTGGAGGTGGTACGGGTGCGAGGGCCCCTCGCGGACCACGCCTGAATAATAGATGGACGAGGCCACCGGGTAGCCCTTGAGCTCCAGGGCGCGCGCCAGCTGGAACTCCGCCTGGCGCCGCACCTCCGGGATGGCGGAGCTCTCCGAGAGGTCGAACAGCGCGGTCGCGGCGGCGTCCACCTGCGGCGGGCGCTGCTGCAGCTGCGCCACGGCCGCCTCGTAGGCCGCCATGTCGCCTTCGCCCGCCGCGCGCGCCAGCGCCGGTGCCAGCGCGCAGAGACACAGGATGTGAGTGGAAGTTCGCATCAGAACAGGACCGAGAAGCCAGCGTAGACGCTGACGTTGTTGAGGACGTCGGATGAGGGCTCCTCCACCAGGCTGAGCGCCTGGCGGATGTCGTAGGCGCGGCTCTCGTTGCGCTCGGAGTCCAGGCCCTCGAAGCGCTCCACCCGGCAGGCCGAGCCGACCGCGACCTGCGAGGAGATGGCGTCCGGCGCGTCGAGCTGCTCGCGGGTGAGCCGGTCGAACACGTCGCGCATCTGGCGCAGCTCGCTCGCCGAGCAGCCGTTCACGTGGTCCACCCGCGCCGTGTAGACCAGGTCCCGCACCTCCAGCCGGAGCGCGAAGCGGTCGCCCAGCTGCACCCGGAAGCCTCCCCCCACCGAGCCGAGGAACTTGTTGCCAGTGTCCCCGAAGGAGGCCGGCTTGCCCTGCGCCGCGGGCCGGAGCAGGTGCCGGGTGGAGCCCAGCCCCGCCCCGCCGGTCAGCACCACCTGGAACTGCGCCAGCGTGGAGTCGAAGAAGGCGAACTTCCCGTACAGCGGCGTCACCTCCACCCCGCCCTGCACGCCCCAGTTGAGCAGCAGCGTGGACGCGGCCAGCCCCTCCTGCCGGACCTTGTCCACCAGCTCCTGGTTGAACGAGGAGTCGCTGGAGTACCAGTTGTACTGCGGGGTGACCTGGAGGCCGAAGTTCTCGTGCAGGTGGTAGACCAGCGACGCCGCCGTCCCGAAGTGCTGGGTGAACTTGCCGTTGGCCTGCGGCACCGCCGGGTAGAGCACCACCTCCCGCTTGCCGCCGTCCGCGAATGCCTTCCGCTGGACGATGTGCACCGCCACGTTCGGGTTGTACAGGGGCGCGCCGGAGACCAGCCGCTGCGCGCGCTCCTGGGCGGCCAGCTCCTCCGGGGTGGGCTCGCGGAGCGCCACCACCTCCGCGTCCTCCGGGATCGGCGAGGCCTCCGGCGCCGCGGCCTCCGGCGCCGCCGCCTCGTTCCCTTCCGCTTCGGTGAGCGCGGCCAGCGCCGCGAGCAGGACCCATCTCATGAAGGCACCTAGAAGGTGAAGGCGTAGCCGACGTCCAGCATCACCAGGTGGGTGAGGCCCGCCCGCCCCGGCTCCCCGGTCGCGCCGCCCGCCTCGGCCACCACGCGGTCGATGTTGACCAGGTACGAATCCGGGAACACGTAGTCGCGCACCTCGAAGCGGAGCGACCCCTGCTGCGAGGTGAAGAACCGGATCCCCAGCGCGCCCGAGGCGATCCCGGAGACCTTGTCCTCCGTCAGCCAGTCCCCGCACGTCCCGTCGTCGCGAGAGACCAGCTGCCGGCAGTACACCAGCGACTGTCGATGGAAGCTCCCCGCGCCGGCGCCGGCGGAGAGGAACGCCTGGAAGTGCACCGGCATCTCGGCCAGCAGCGAGATCTTCCCGTAGATGGGCGCCCAGCGCAGGCCGCCCAGCACGCTGCCGCGCATCTCCCACCCGTCGGAGAGATCGTCGGCGCGCTCGATGCCCAGGACCGGGTCGCGCTGCAGGAACTGCTGGGCGATCCGGCGGGCCAGGCCCGTCTGGCGCGAGTAGGCCACGCTGGCGCGCGCCTCCACCGCCAGGGTGTTGAGCACGTTGAAGGCGGCGTCACCGGAGAGCGTGTAGTGGTCGGTGAGCCGGGTGACCAGCATGAAGCCCAGGCTTGGCGTCAGCTCGAGGCGGCCGCCCAGGTCGAAGAGGCGGTTGCGGACCACCACCCGCTCCAGCACCTCGTCCTCGGCGGCGAACGCGGCGCCGGGCACCGTGAAGGCCGGCAACAAAAGGAGTGCAAGTGCGAGTCTTCCAGTCACGAACGCGGTCCCCCCAGGGCTGCGGGTCACGAAGTTCGGTATGCATCCGCCCCGCCGCAAGCCCGCGGACGCACACAGTGGCCCCTGGTGCACAGAGCGTAGCGCCCTCCAATGCAAAGCGGGCGGATCCCACGAGGGACCACGCCCGCTCGCCCAGCGTCCGACCTCTCCCCAGCGCCGCGCGGGCTACTGGTGGGAGCGGGCCGCCGCGTGCTCCTCGCGGAGCTGCTTCTTGATCGACGGCTTCACGTACACGATGCCGTCGTTGTGGCCGGGGATGGCGCCCTTGAGGAGGAGCAGCCCCTTGCCCTCGTCCACGTCCACCACCACCAGGTTCTGGGTGGTGACCTGTTCGACGCCGTAGTGTCCCGGCATCTTCTTGTTCGGGTAGACGCGGCCGGGCGTCTTGCGCTGTCCCACCGCGCCGGGGTGGCGGCGGTACTCGTGGGTGCCGTGCGTCTGGCCGAAGCCGGCGAAGCTCCACCGCTTCATCACGCCCTGGGTGCCGCGGCCCTTGGTGATGCCGGTGACGTCCACCAGCTGGCCCTTCTCGAACATGGTGACCTTCACGTGTTCGCCGACCTTGAAGGTCTCCAGCTCCTTCTCGCCCACCCGGAACTCCTTCAGGTGGCGGCGCGGCTCCGAGCCGTGCTTCTTGAAGTGGCCGGCCATGGCCTTGGTGAGCTTCTTCTCCTTCACCCCGCCGAAGCCCAGCGTCACCGCCGTGTACTTGTCCTTCTCCGCGGTCCGCTTGCCCACCACGATGCAGGTGGACGCGTCGATCACCGTCACGGGGATGAGGTTGCCCTCCTCGTTGAAGACCTGCGTCATCCCCACCTTCTTGCCAATCAACCCTTTCACGACACGACCTCTCTCGCTTCAACGTAGCCCCGGCTCCGACGCCGGGGAAAGTCGCGAAAGCGGCGCACCCTAGAGGGAGCACGCCGCAAAATCAAGCCTGCAGCCACCCCCCCGGGGGGCGCTACACCGTGCGGTCGATCTTCGGGTACAGCGCCGCCAGCGCGGGCTCCGGGATGCGCTGCTGGTAACAGTCCTCCCCGAGCAGGAAGATCGCCTGGTCCAGGTAGTCCTCGGCCGCCTGCAGCTCACCTTCCTTGTCGGCGATCGCCTGGTCCAGCTCCCTGGACTTCGTCTCCAGGTGCTCCTTGCGCTGCTCCTCCTCGTCCTCCATCTGGAGGAGGCGCCGGTGGGCCAGGATGCCGGGCGCGCCCTTGCTCCCTTCCGGCGGGGTGAGCAGCTGTTCGAACTGGATCTCCAGCTCCTCCAGGTCCCGCTGGCGCCGCATCAGCTGGAGCCGGAGCCGCTTCATCAGGCCCTTGGACTCATCCAGCTTGTACTCGTCCTGGGTGGTCAGCTCGAGGTCGGCGTGGCGCTCCTCGGCCTTCTTCAGGCTGGTGCTGTCGTACTTGATGGCCGCCCGCTGGCCGGTGATCTTCTTGCGCAGGTCCTTGGCCCGCCCCTGGACGGCGTCCACCGCCTTCTGGAAGCGGCGGACGACGGGGAGCTGCTGCTCCCGCTCCTCGGCGTGGTCGGCCAGCATCTGGCGGTAGCCGGCGTCCTCCTCGTCCAGCTCCTCCTCCAGCGCGGCCAGCTCCTCGCGGAGCTGGAGGACGGCCTCCTCGGCCTTGAACACCCGCTCCATGGAGCGCGGGTAGCGCTCCTTCTTGGCCAGCTGGTCGCGCGCCAGATCGCCGAGCTGGAAGATCAGCTCGTTGTACGCGTCTCGCTTGCCCATCAGGGCGGGAGGCTATACCGCAAACGGCTCCTGGAGATCGACGTGCTGCTCGACCTCGCGGGCCATGGCGCGGAGCTGGAGGGCGCGGTCCGCCTCCTCGCTGCCGTTCAGCTCGCACACCCAGGCCGACGAGAGGTCGCCCTGCTGGCGCGCCAGGTCCGCCGCGGTGCCGTAGCGGGCGGCGGAGTCCCTGGCCAGCTCGGCCTCCCGCAGCAGCGCCTCGAAGAGCCTGGGCGGCTGCGGCGGCAGCGCGGGCGGGACGGGCAGCGGGCCCCGGCCGTGCGTGGAGAGCCGGGCGAGCAGGCGGCAGGCGTGGGCGCGGCAGAAGGCGCTCTGGACCAGCAGGCGCGACCGGACGCCGGCGCCGGGCACGCGCTCCGCCAGCGCGGCCATCCGCTGGGCGGCGGTCACCTCCGCCTCCCACGCCGCGGCGAGCGCGGCCGGCAACCGCCGCTGAATGAGCCCCATGCGCGAAGGAAGCTGGGGACGCCTCCCACGGGCTGCAACCGCCTCATCGGAGCGCGAGGAGGCGATCCACCAGCCAGTAGCCGCCGGTGGCGGCGATGGCGACGGAGGCGGCGCGCGACACCCGGGCGAAGGTGGCCGGGCGGCGGGCGGCGATCTGCACCAGCGGGAAGAGGACCAGCACCACGCACGCCTGCCCCAGCTCCACCCCCAGGTTGAAGCCCAGCAGCCCCGTGACCACCGCGTTCCCCAGCCCGTAGCCCCGCAGCACCGAGGCGAAGCCGAAGCCGTGCACCAGCCCGAAGGCGAAGGTGAGGAGGACGCGGTGCCGGTGGTCCTGGAGGACCAGGTTCTCCGCGGCGACGTAGACCACGGAGGCGGCGATGGCGGCCTCGGCCAGCCTGGCGCCGGTGGAGCCCAGCGGGACCAGCTCCAGCGCGGCGGCGCCCAGGGTGATGGAGTGGGCGACGGTGAAGGAGGTGACCAGCACCAGCACCCGCCGCCAGGTCTTCCCGAACAGCAGCAGCGCGCAGAGGAAGGCCAGGTGGTCGTACCCGGTGAAGATGTGGACCACGCCGAGGCGGATCCAGCCGGGCAGCCCGGAGACCTGCTCCCCCGCCGGCGCCCCGGCGGCGGCCGGCTGCGGGATCACCACCGTCTCCTCGTTCCCCTGCGCGAACCGCTGCGGCGCGGTCACGTCCGACCGGCTGACCACGACGCGATAGTTCGAAGGAAGCGCCCGGAGGAGCCGGAACCGCTGGCGGAGCTCACCCGGCGGGCAGGTGAAGGTGGCGCGCAGCTCCACCGCGCCCTCGCGCAGCTCCGCCGCGGTGGGGCCCCGCCGGCAGGGGGCCTCGCCTGCCGAGAGCGGCATCCAGTCCCAGACACCCGCCTCCAGCGCGGCCGCGCGCGCCGCCAGCTCCTGGGGGGAGAGCAGGCCGTCCCCGTCGCCGTCCACCGGAGCGAGGAGGGAGAGCGTGCCGCCGGTGACCGTCACCCGCTCCTCGACCTGGGCGCCCCCCGGCGCGGACACCGACACCGCCACCAGGTCCGCCGCGTGGGCGGCGGCGGCGCGAGGGACCCCCAGCGCACAGACGAAGAGCGTGAAGACCGGAGCGCGACCCGGGCGCATCCGGACTGTTTACTCGCGAATGGTCCGCCGCGGGAGCGAGGTCACGGTGGCCAGGACGAGGCACAGGAGCGCGAAGGCGAGGAGCAGGTGCACCCAGGGTCCATCCGAGCCCCCCGAGATCACGCCCATCGCCCACAGCCCAAACAGGATGGCACTTGCAGTCCAGAGCACGGTCGCAAAGGTAGCCACCGCGCCCGCGCCGACAAGCCCGGCACTTTTCCCGGTCGCGCGAATCTCGGACGCCACAGATCGGAAACATTTTCTCGTTCGCGGCGCCGGACCCGGGACCCGGGGCCTCGAAGGGTGATGGCGACCCACTGCCCATGCCCGGGTCGAGGGCGACCTTCTCCCTTCGACCTCGCGCGCTCGACGGCGCTTGGCACGCCGCCTGCTGGTGCATCCTTCGACGGCCGGGAGTCGACCGGGTCGAGGTCGGTCGGCGCCGAGGGGGAAGCTAGGGATGTCGCGCTGGATGGTGGCATGGGCGTTGGGGTGGGGGGCGATGGCGGCGGTCGCCTTCGCTGCTGAGGGTGACCGCCCATCCAGCGTGGACTGGTCGGCTGCGGCCGGCTCCCGTCCGTCTTTGCGCTCCGACGAGGAGCTGGCCAGGACGCTGGCCGAACGAGAGGCAGAGCTGCAGCGGCTGAAGGCGCGGCTGCACGAGCTGGACGACGCGCCCGCCTATGACGAGGCGGAGGCGATGGGCGTGGTGGCCCTGGTGAAGAAATCCCGCCTCCCGGATCGCCAGCAGCGCCGCCTGGCGGTGGCCATCGTCCGCGAGTCGCGGGCCAACGGCCTGGACCCACTGCTGGTGCTGGCGGTGATCCACTGCGAGAGCAGCTTCGACCCGTTCGCCGTCTCGCCGGTGGGGGCGATGGGGCTGATGCAGCTGATGCCGGACACCGGGGACTGGCTGATGCAGCGGCGCGGCCTGGAGCTGCGCCGCCGGAACAACCTCTTCGATACGGAGCTGAACGTCGAGATCGGCTCGGGGTACCTGTCCCAGCTCATCCGCGACTTCGGCACCATCGAGCGCGCCCTGGTGGCGTACAACGCCGGGCCGACGGCCGCGGGGAAGATCCTCTCCCAGCCTCCGGCGCGGAAGCGGTTCATGTCCGGCTACCCGGCGAAGGTGATGGCCGAGTACCGGCGGCTGAAGGCGCAGTACGAGGAGGATCGCTCCCGCCGCCTGATGGCGCAGGCGCTGGCGCCGGCCTCCACGCCGATCAACGCCGTCCGCATGGGGCGGTGAGCGGCTCCGCCGGTCGACTCCCCGCTTCTCGAGACCTCCCCGCCGCTCCCGCAAAGGAAGAAGTTGCCGATCGGGCGGGCGAGCTTTTTACCGTGCTCGAGCACCGGGCGTCCGCCCGCGCGCGCTCAGACGCGAATCTCGACGGGAATTTTCCGGGGTGGGGTGGCACGCACCCTGCTCTTGGGCCGAGCCCAGGACCATCCTTCCCGGGTCCGAGGAGCATTGGCCATGGAGCAGTCGCCGTCGGAGATTCTTCGCGAGGAACATGGGGGCACCGTCTCGTTCCTCCTCACCGGAACTTTTGATGCCCGGGCGGCGGTGCGCCTGCGCCACATGCTCGAGGGCGTCGACAGCGCTTGCGTGGTGGTCGACTTCTCGCGGGTGCGCCAGTTCGTCGACGTGGCGGTGGCCGTCCTCTCCGGTGGGCTGAAGAGCCGTTCGGTCGAGCTGCGCGGGCTGGGCCGCCACCAGGAATCCGTGTTCCGGTACTTCGACATCAAGGTTGGACGCGATCCGGATCGCCCGTACTACCAGCCTGAAGAAATCCTGGCGCTGTAGCTCCCGCCGCCGCGGCCGAGGTACAACGCGCATCGCAAGATGCGCTCCTCCGTCCTCGCCGCTGTCGTGGCCGCGACAGTCCTCGCGGCCTGCAAGCCGTCGTGCTGCTCGCAGGCCGCCCCCCCGAGCAACCAGACCACCCTCCAGCCCCCGCAGCCGGCCACCGACTCCCCACCGGTCCCGGACGCCATCCGCTCCCTGCGCGAGGCGGACTCCGCCCTCCAGCAGGGCAAGCTGGACGAGGCCATCGCCCACGGCCAGGCGGCCAGCGCCGCCGCGCCGGGGAACCCGGTGATCTGGAACCAGCTCGGGCGCGCCCACGCCGCCCGCTACGCCCAGACCAGGGACGAGGCGGAGGCGAAGAAGGCGCGCGAGGCGTTCAGCCGGGCCATCGCCGCCAGCCCCGACTTCTGGCCGGCCCAGCAGAACCTGGGCGAGCTGGAGGAGAAGCTGGGGCGGCTCCAGGAGGCGGCGGCCGCCTACCGGAAGGTCCTCCAGGCGCAGCCGAACCATCCGGACAAGGCCCGGTTCGAGGCGGTCATCAAAGGCCGCTAGACTGAAGGCCGCATCGATGAACCAGCCCGTCCGCCCGCTCGCCCAGCTCATCGACGTCGCCGAGGCCCGCTCGCTGATGGAGCGGGTGGCGCAGAGCCTCCAGCGGGTGATCCTGGGCAAGCCGCTGCAGACGGCGCAGGCGGTGACCTGCGTGGTGGCGCGCGGGCACCTGCTGCTGGAGGACGTCCCCGGCGTCGGAAAGACGACGCTGGCGGAGGCGGTGGCCCGCTCCTTCGCGCTCTCCTTCGCGCGCATCCAGTTCACCGCGGACCTGATGCCCACGGACATCCTCGGCACCCAGGTCTTCCAGCAATCCACCAGCACCTTCCAGTTCCGGCCCGGGCCGATCTTTCACCAGCTGGTGCTGGCGGACGAGCTCAACCGCGCACCGCCGCGCACCCAGTCCGCGCTGCTGGAGGCCATGGCCCAGGGCCAGGTGTCACAGGATGGACAGACCAGCGCGCTGCCGCAGCCCTTCGGGGTGATCGCCACCCAGAACCCGGCCGACTTCTCCGGGACGTACCCGCTCCCGGACTCGCAGCTGGACCGCTTCCTGATGCGGCTGTCGCTGGGACACCCGCCGCCCGACGCGGAGCGCGAGCTGCTCCAGAAGCGCGGCCTGCAGAGCCCGCTGCAGTCGCTGACGCCGGTGGCCACCGCGGAGGACCTGCTGGCCATCCAGCGCCGCGCCGCCGAGGTGCAGCTGGACGAGTCCGTGGCCGGCTACGCGGTCCGGCTGGCCACCGCCACCCGCGAGCACGCGGAGATCGAGCGCGGCGCCTCCACCCGCGCGGTGCTGGCCCTGGTGGCCGCCGCGCGCGCGCACGCGCTGTGGCAGGGGCGCGACTTTGCCACCCCGCTGGACGTGAAGGCGATGGTGGTGCCCACGCTCTCCCACCGCCTGCTCCTGCGCAGCGCGGTGCAGGGACACTTCGCCCGCGACGAGGCGGCCCACCTCCTGGAGGAGATCTCCCGGAAGGTGCCCGCGCCGCGGTGAGCGCTCCACCGCAGGAGGCCCGGGCGGGATCCGCGGCCGGCGGAGGTCCCGGCGCCGGCGCCGCCCTGCGCGACCTCTGGCGGCGCGCCCGCCGCTGGCTCCGCCCACCCCGGACGCTGAAGACCACCCGCACCGGCCGCACCTACCTGGTGCTCACCCTGGGCGTGGGCTTCGGCGCGCTCAACACCGGCAACAACCTCCTCTACCTCCTGCTGGGGCTGCTGCTGAGCATGATCGTCCTCTCCGGCGTGCTCTCCGAGCGCGCGCTGCGCGACCTCCAGGTCCGCCGGGTGGGCGCGGACGGGGCGCACGCCAGCGAGCCGTTCGCGTTCCGCTGGGCGGTCTCCCGCCGCCAGGGCACCGCGTTCGCGCTGATGCTCTCCGAGGACTCGCTGGAGCTGCAGGGCCAGGGGACGGTGGCGTACCTGCCGGCGGGCGAGGAGCTGGTGGTGCGCGCGGACGTCACCGCGCAGCGGCGCGGGCCCCACCACCTCACCGGGGTCCGGGTCACCACCACCTTCCCCTTCGGCCTGTTCGCCAAGACGCGCGTCTTCGACCTGGACGGGCTGCTGCTGGTCTACCCGCGCCGCGGCTACGCCTGCGAGGACCCCGCCTCCGCCGAGGCCGGCCCGGCCGGCGAGGCGGGCGACCCCCGGCGCACCGACGGCAACGGCGACCTGCTGGGCCTGCGCGAGCTGCAGCCGCTGGAGGACGCGCGGCGGATCCACTGGAAGAAGAGCGCCGCCGCCGGGAAGCTGCTCCGGGTGGAGCGCGAGCGCGAGGAGCGCCGCACCTTCCTGCTCCACCTGGACGAGGCGCTCCCGCTGGAGATGCTGGACCGGCGCTGCGAGGACCTGGCCGCCGTCTCCCGCCGCCTCCTCCTGGAGGGGCACGAGGTGGGCCTGCAGTCGGGCGCCTCGCGGCTGCGTCCGGGCGCGGGGATGGGACAGCTCCGCCGGATCCTCCGCACCCTGGCCTGGGCGGGCTACGAGGGGCGCGCCGCGTGAACGCCCCCGCGCGCCGCCGGCTAAGGCTCGTCTGCCGCGACTGCGCCGCCGGGGCGGCCTTCGCCTCCATGGCCAGCTCCGGGCAGCTCCCGCTGTGGTCGGTGGCCCTCTTCGGCGCCGGGATGCTGCTGGCGCTGCTGGACCGCCGCCTCCTCCAGGCGCGCGGCGGGCTCACCGCCGGGCTGCTGGTCGCCTCCTCCCTGGGGCTGGCGTTCCTGGTGATGTCCGGCGCCTTCGACGCGGTGGTGGCGGCCGGCGTGTTCGCCGGGCTGGTGGCGGCGCAGCGGATGCTGTCGCTGCCCTCGCCGGCCGCGGACGGGCAGGTGCACCTCACCAGCCTGCTGATGATCGCCGGCGGGGCGGCGCTCTCCGCCGACATCTGGTTCGCGGGCTGGCTGATGGCCTTCGCGGCGCTGGGCTGCTTCTCCCTGGGCCTGGGCGTGGTGGACCAGGCGGCCCCGCCCGGCGCGGACCTCCCGCTCCGGCCGCTGGTGCGCCAGCTCTCCGTCGGGGTGGCGCTGGCGCTGGTGGGCGCGGCCGCCTTCTTCGTCGTCTTCCCGCGCATGGGCTGGAACCTGGCCGCCCGCCGCGGCGGCGCCTCCCTCTTCGGGGCGGTCTCGGGGATCGCGGACTCGGTGCGCCTGGACGGCCCGGGCACCATCAAGCGCAACCCCAGGGTGGTGGCGCGGGTCCAGCTCGAGCCGGACCCGGGCTCGCCCTCGCTGGACGTCTACTGGGTGGTCCGCACCTTCGACGCCTTCGACGGCACGGAGTGGGTGGGGGCCACCAG
>Ga0209382_10011229_pt1 | contig 11126 bp, 8 predicted proteins | sample SoiMetdeltSBSDD5_FD_187599 | JGI IMG/M metagenome (GOLD analysis project Ga0209382, IMG submission 187599) | Bulk soil microbial communities from a Populus tree surrounding site in Tennessee, USA - Soil MetaG P. deltoides SBSDD5 (SPAdes) (version 2) | ecosystem: Environmental > Terrestrial >...
AGGCGTGCAAGCGGTTCCGCCGCGAGGCCAAGGCCGCCGCCAGCGTCAACCATCCGAACGTCTGCCAGCTCTTCGAAATCGGCGAGGACCCGAGCGGCGCGCTGTTCCTGGCCATGGAGCTGCTGGAAGGGGAGCCGCTGGCGGAGCGGATCCGCACCGGACCGATCCCCCTTGCGGAGGCCGTGCCGATCGCCCTCGCCATCCTTTCTGCGCTGACCGCGCTGCACGGGCGGGAGATCGTCCATCGCGACCTCAAGCCGTCGAACGTGTTCCTGACTCCGCACGGGGTGAAGCTCCTGGACTTCGGTCTGGCCCGCGCGATCAAGCCCATGGAGGGCGACGGCGACCAGACGCGGAGCCAGGTCACCCAGGCCGGCTTCATCGTCGGCACCCCGCGCTACATGGCCCCCGAGCAGATCAAGGGGCATACGATCGACCACCGCGTCGATTTGTTCGCGGTCGGGGCCGTCGTCTTCGAGATGCTGACCGCGCGCCCTCCGTTCCGGGGCGAAACCCTCGTCGACATCCTTTACGCCGTCGCTCACGAGCAGCCGCCGGCGCTGGCGGGATCGCCGGCCATCGAGGCCGTCGATCGCGTCGTGCGGCGGGCGCTGGCCAAGCGGCCCGAGGAGCGGCCCGAAAGTGCGGCGCGCATGGCCCAGGAGCTGCGCGAGGCGCTGTTGCTCGAGGACTCCGGCGCTTCGGCGAAAGTCCATACGATGACCCGCCTCATCGTGCTGCCCTTCCGAATCCTGCGGCCCGATGCCGACACGGACTTCCTCGCCTTCAGCCTGCCGGACGCCATCACGGCGGCGCTCTCCGGCCTGGGCTCGCTGGTCGTGCGCTCGAGCGCGGCGGCGGCGAAGTTCGGCTCCGACGCGCCCGACCTCAAGCGCATCTCCGCCGAGGCGGACGTCGACGCCGTGCTGACCGGCACCCTGCTGCGCGCGGGTGAGCAGGTGCGCGTGAGCACGCAGCTCGTAGAGGCGCCGGCGGGGACGCTCATCTGGTCACACACCGCGCAGGTCACACTGTCGGACATCTTCCAGGTGCAGGACGACCTTGTGAAGAAGATCGTCGAGTCGCTCTCCGTCCCCCTCAACGCTCGCGAGAGCAAGCGGCTCAACCGCCACCTGCCGGCCAACGCGCGGGCCTACGAGCTCTACCTGCGCGCGAACAAGCTCAGCCTGGAGCCGGGGAGCTGGGACGTGGCCCGCGAGATGTACGAGCGCGCCCTCGAGGAAGACCGCGAGTTCGCCCCGGCCTGGGCACGTCTCGGCCGCGTCTATCGGCTCTTGTCGAAGTACGGCCGTCCGGACCAGGCGGAGCACACGGTGGCGGACACCGATCTCTACCTCCCCAAGGCGGAGTCCGCCTTCAAACGCGCCCTCGAGATCGACCCCGACCTGCCCCTCACCCATCACCTCTACGCGCTGCTCGAGGTCGAGGCCGGCCGTCCCCGCGAAGTGCTGGTGCGGCTGCTGGAGCGGGTGCGGGGCTGGAGCCACGACGCCGAGCTGTTCGCCGCCCTGGTCCACGTGACCCGCTACTGCGGTCTCCTCGAGGCGTCCATCGCCGCCGATCAGAGGGCGCGCGCCCTGGATCCCGGCGTGCGCACGAGCGTCAGCTACACGTACCTGGCCCTGGGGGATTACCGGCGCGCGGTCGAGGTGGACAAGGACGAGCTCAGCTTCATGCGCGTCGTCGAGCTGACGCTGCTCGGCCAGACGGACGAGGTTCTCCGTCAGATCGATCAGTTGATGACGCGGATCCCGGCCCCCATGCGCGCCTCGCTGCGGGCGTTTCGGGCCGACGTGCTCGGGCAGAGGGAGGAGTGCATCGCCGCCTCGGAGGAGTTGCGGCAGACGGGTTTCCGCGACGCCGAGGGCCTCTACTTCGTCGTCCGCGCGCTCGCGCACGTCGGGGCGCGGGACGAGTCGCTGGCACTGCTGGAGCGGGTCGTCGACGGAGGTTATTTCTGCTACCCGGCTTTCGTGCAGGATCCCTGGCTGGACGCCGTCCGCGCCGAGCCGCGCTTCCGCGAGCTGATGCGCCGCGCCGAGCAGAAGCACCGAGACGCCGAGGTCGCCTTCATCCAGGCGGGTGGGCCGAAGCTCCTCGGGTAGACTGTCCCTCTGGAGACATGAACCTCAAAGAACGCGTCCTCTCCCTCCTCGCCGAAGTCGGCAAACCGATGGCCGTCCGTGAGCTGCTCCGCCGCCTCGACCTTCCCAAAGGCGGGCGGCAGGACTTGAAGCCCGTGCTGCGCGAGCTGATCAAGGACGGCGAGATCCTCGAGATCCGCGGCAGCCGCGTCGGCCTCGCTTCCCACATGAACCTCGTCGTGGGCAAGCTGAGCTGCAACGCCGGCGGCTTCGGGTTCGTGGTGCCCGAGAAGAAGAAGCCGGGGCAGCCCGACATCTACATCTCGTCGGCCAACTTGAAGGAGGCGCTCCACGGCGACCGCGTGGTGGCCCGCATCGAGCGCGCCACGCCGAAGGGCCCCGAAGGCCGGATCATCCGCATCCTCGAGCGCGGCATGCAGCGCCTCGTCGGCCGCTACGAGGACGACGGCCGTTTCGGCGGCCACGTGGTGCCCTTCGACAAACGCGTGCTGCACGAGCTGTTCATCCCGCCCGGCGAGAACATGGACGCCACCGCGGGACAGATGGTGGCCGCGGAGATCACGAGGCCGCCCTCCGCCACGCGGAATCCCGCCGGCCGGGTCGTGGCCGTGCTCGGCAAGCTCGAGGACCCCGGCGTCGACCTCAAGGTCATCATGGCGAAGTACGACCTTCCGGACGCCTTTCCGGAGGAGGTCGAGGCGGAGGCCGCACGCGTTCCGGAGAAGGTGTCCGACGAGGACATCCGCGGCCGCACGGATTTCCGCCAGTGGCCGACTGTCACCGTGGATCCGGAGACGGCGCGGGACCACGACGACGCCATCAGCCTCGACAAGCTCCCGAACGGCCGCTGGCGCCTGGCCGTGCACATCGCCGACGTCGCCCACTACGTCCGGCCCGGAAGCCTGCTCGACCAGGAGGCGTACCTGCGCGGCTTCTCGGTGTACTTCCCGGACCGGGTGGTGCCCATGCTGCCGCACGCCCTCTCCAGCAACATCTGCAGCCTCGTGGAGAAGAAGGACCGGCTCGTGCAGACGGTCGTGATGGAGCTCGATCCCAAGGGGCGGGTGACGAAGTCCGAGTTCCACGACGGGGTGATCTGCAGCGCGGCGCGGATGACGTATCAGCAGGTGCAGAAGATCGTCGACGGCGACGCCCCGCTCCGCACGCAGTTCGCGCCCCTGGTGCCGCTCTTCGAGCGCATGGACGAGCTGGCGAAGCTGATGCACAAGCGCCGTTACGAGCGCGGCTCCCTCGACTTCGACATGCCCGAGCCCAAGCTCGTCCTCAACACCGCCGGCGAGATGACGGCCATCGTGGCCACCGAGCGCCTGGACAGCATGCGCGTCATCGAGGAGCTCATGCTGGCCGCCAACGAGGCGGTGGCGGAGCGCCTGGCGAAGGAGGGCACGCCGTCGCTCTTCCGTGTCCATGAGGAGCCCGACGGGGAGCGTGTCGAGGAGTTCTGCGACCTCGTGGCCTCTCTCGGCTACCGGGTGCCGCTGAACCTCGAGGAGGTGCGGCCGCAGGACTTCCAGCTCGTGCTGCGGCAGATCGCGGGCAAGCCGGAGGAAAAGCTCGTCTCGTACCTGCTGCTGCGTACGATGCGGCTGGCGCGGTATTCGGAGCAGAACCTCGGACACTTCGGCCTCGCCACCGACATGTACTCGCATTTCACCAGCCCGATCCGGCGTTATCCCGACCTCGTGGTGCACCGCTCGCTGCGCGCGCTCCGTCGCGGCGCGGAGCCGGACCCCGAGCTCGTCCAGAAGCTGCCCGAGATGGGGTTGCACCTTTCGGACATGGAGCGCCGCGCCACAGACGCCGAGCGCGAGCTCATCGAGTGGAAGAAGGTCCGCTTCATGGCGGACAAGATCGGCGAGGTCTTCTCCGGCTACATCACCGGCGTGCAGGCATTCGGCCTCTTCATCGAGCTGGAACAGGTCTACGTCCAGGGGCTCGTCCACGTCTCCTCCATGACGGACGACTACTATCGGTTCGACGAGAAGGCCCACACCCTCAAGGGTGAGAACACGGCGAAGGTCTATCGGCTGGGCGACAAGGTCGAGGTGCAGCTCGCGCGCGTCGACCTCGAGCGGCGGCAGATCGACTTCGTGCTGAAGGACGTGATCCAGAGCGCGGCGGCGCGGCCGTCGTTCCGCGACCGCCCGCGACGCGCGCTGCCGCCTTCGGGCGGACCCCGGCCGCGCGGCCGGCGGCCCGAAGGCCGCCGCGAGGCGGGGGGGCGGGACGGGGCGCGCGAGGGCGGCGCTCGGGAGGGACGCGGGCGTCGCCGCGGCGCGGGGCGCAGTGGGGGCAAGCCGGCGCGCCGCCGGCGCTAGACGAATGCGTGGACGCTGGCTGCTCGTGGCGTGCCTGGCCGCCGGCGGGTGCCGCGAGACGCTGGCGCCGAGCTTGACCGCCACCTGCTCGGCCACACCGCCCTCGGGGCCGGCGCCGCTGGCCGTGCGTTTCGCCTTGAACGTTGCCGGTGCCGAAGGCGCCTTCGACGTCGCCGTGGCCTACGGCGACGGCGGCACCGGGACCGACCCGGGTGCGTCGCACACGTACACCAGCCCCGGCAGCTACACGGCGGCCTTCACGATCCGCACGGAAAGGCAGTCGGCCCTGTGCTCGACGGTGGTGCGCGTCGATGCATCGGCGACGCCGGCGCCGACCGGCGCGCCGACGTCGCCGGCGCCCACGCCGCGTCCGACACCCGGGGGCCCCAACCAGGCCCCCGCCGCCGTCTTCCGCACCACTCCCGCCGCCAACTCGGCGGGGGAGATCACAGGTCTGCGCTCGCTGTCCGTCGAGATCAACATGTGTCGCACTGTGGATCCGGAGGGCGACGCCTTGCGGTTTACCATCGACTTCGAAGGCGACGGCAAGACGGAGGTGGACGGCCTCACCGGCGGCGACTGCCGTCGGACGCGGGTCTACGGGGCCGGCACCTATCGCCCGCGGGCGTGCGTCACGGACCTGAACGAAGGCCTGGGGCCCAACCATACGTTCCAGTGCCGGTCATGGACGGTGCGGGTCTCGCCCGGGACTTAGGCGTTCCGTCACAAATCGTAACTAATTCAGTTTCGAAACTCGTTCCGGAACCAGTAACGAAAAGTAACCGCATCAGTTCCGGTTCAGGTCGTAGCCTTGCTCTCTCACGGCGGGGACAGGTTGGACGACCAGTAAGGCGAGCACGATCCAGTGGGAGATAGACCCACCGAGGCAATAGCCAGAAGCCTCGTAGCTTGGATGGGGCTCAGGAAGGAAACGGAATGAGCCGAAGCCCATCGACCAAGCCACCTTTGGGGTGGTGAGCGAGTTGCCGGGCCGCAACGAGAGTAAACGCACGATTGGCCTCGAGAACCACACCCCCGGAAGCCGAGCTCGCAACCTGTGGGCGAAGGCAGCAGTGGCGGTCCCACTTTCTGGCAATGACCGCAGCTTCCGGCGGGGTCATAGCGGCGGCACGGTGACACAGGGCGTGTGAGTCAACTGGCGAAGCCCTCCTCGCCCCGCTGCGAAATCAGCGGAGCAAGGTAGGCCGCGCAATCGGGGATCAGCCTCGAGAGGTGGCCGAAGGCGAGAGGGTGTCGGACGGGCCCATATGAGCGATGAAGCGGAGTAATGCCCGCAGAGCAAAGGGGCCCTGCTGCACGTACAACTTCGACGACATTGGGAGGCAGGGGCGCATGACAACGACGCCCATCAGTCTGCAGGACCTGAGACGAAGGCTATACGCCAAGGCGAAGGCAGAACCGTCCTGGCGCTTCTGGGGCCTTTACGTCCACGTCTGCAAAGAGGAAACGCTCCGGGAAGCGTATTCGCTGGCCAAACAGAACGGCGGTGCCGCCGGCATCGACGGGCTGACTTTCGAGGCCATCGAAGCAAGCGGACTGGACGGCTTTCTCGAGCAGATCCGAGGCGAACTGGCCACGCGACAGTACCGTCCCATGCGGAATCGGCGGAAGGAGATACCGAAGGAAGGCGGAAAGGTCCGCGTCCTCGGCATCCCGACCATAAGAGACCGCGTGGTCCAGGGTGCGCTGAGGCTCATCCTGGAGCCCATCTTTGAGGCCAACTTCCAAGACGGATCGTATGGATACCGACCCGGGAAGACAGCGCACGCGGCGATCGACCGCGTCGACGCCGCGATCACGGGATCCAGGACACGCGTGATCGATCTTGATTTGAAGAGCTACTTCGACAACGTGCGGCATCACATCCTGCTGGAAAAAGTGGCGAAGCGAATTCAGGACGCGCACGTGATGCACCTGGTGAAGCTGATCCTGACGGCGAACGGGAAGAAGGGCGTTCCCCAAGGCGGCGTGATCTCACCGCTTCTCAGCAACATCTATTTGACCGACGTCGACCTGATGCTGGAGAAAGCCAAGGAGGTCACCCGCAGCGGCAAATATGCCAACGTGGAATATGCACGCTATGCCGATGACCTCGTGGTCTTGGTGAACCCCAACGCGCCCCGCAGCGGACTGCTCGAGCTGGTGGACATGCGGCTCCGCGAGGAGCTCGGCAAACTGCAAGTCGAGGTGAACGAAGAGAAGAGCCGGATCGTGGACCTCGAGGCTGGAGATAGCTTCAGCTTTCTGGGCTACGACTTCCGTCGTGTCCGCGGCCACTCTGGGAAATGGCGGGCGCATCGCACACCCCGGATGAAGAAGCGGACAGCACTGCTGCGAGAGATCACCGGGATCTTTCGCCGCCACCGCTCCCAGCCAATCCAACGTGTCATCGCAGAGATCAACCCCAAGATCAGAGGCTGGGTGAACTACTTCGCGTACGGCAACTCCTCGCGGTGTCTCTCGTACATCCGAGACTGGACGGAGAAGAAAGTGCGGCGGCATCTGGCACGGAACAGCAAGCGCACGGGCTTCGGCTGGAAGAGGTGGAGTAAGCAGTGGCTGTACCAATACCTCGGGCTGTTTCGGCAGTACCGGGTGACTCACCGACGGCCACGGCAAACAGCGCTCCCAGTCCGATGGGCCACATAACCCTTAGCGCGAAACGTGCAGGAAAGCCGTGTGCGGGAAATCTGCACGCACGGTTTGATCGGGCGGAGGCTGGAAACGGACCCACGGCAACGGCTAAACGGGCACACAGCGGGAAACCGCGGCCACAGCCAAGCCAGCGCCTACAGGCACCGCGCCAGTCTCCGACCCTACTGTCCTCTACGGCACGGCGATCGAAGCGGTGAACGCAGCTCGAGCCCGCCCGTTCAGCGCCGTGCGTGCTGTCTCAGAACTTCGAACGCGGCGATGCCGACGCACGTCGACAGGTTCACCGAACGTAGCTGTGGGTCCGCCATCGGGATCTTGAGGAGGCGCTCGCGGTAGCGCTGCCGGATCTCCGTCGGGAGACCGACGCTCTCTCGTCCGAAGACGAGCACCGTGCGTTCGGGGAACGCGGCGTCCCACAGGGGTCGCGTCGCTTCCGCGCTGAAGAAGAACGGTTCACCGAGCTCGGGCAGCGCGGCTTCGAACCGCGCCCAGTCGGGCCACACGCGCGGGTTCACCCGCGGCCAGTAGTCGAGCCCGGACCGGCGCACTTCCTTGTCGTCGAGCGAGAAGCCCAGCGGCTCGACGAGATGCAGTTGCGCACCGGCGGCCAGGCAGGTGCGGCCAGCGTTGCCGGTGTTCCAGTGGATTTCCGGCGAAACTAGCGCAACGTGCAGGTTCAGCGATTCCATCCGGTTGGGCGGTTTCGATCGGTACGCGCCGTGCGCCGGCGATTTCCGACCTCGTCTAAATCAGGTGCATCTCCAGCACGCGCAGCACGGCCTGCACGCGGTCCCGCACCCCGAGCTTCGACAGGATACTCGAGACGTGCACCTTGACGGTGGCCTCGGCGGCGTCGAGGGCCTCGGCGATCTCCCGATTGCTATACCCGCCTGCCACCAGTCGCATCACCTCCGTCTCTCGCGCGGTGAGCGGCTCGATGAGGACGGGCACGGATCGATCCAGACGGGGCTCACGGCGGCTCACGCCGCGCAACAACTTCTCGGTGAGGGACGGCTGAAAAAACGTGCTGCCGGCGGCCAGCGCCTGGATCGCCCGCAACAGTGTCGCCACCGACACGTCCTTTCTCAGGTAGCCTCGGGCCCCCACGCGTACACCCGCCAGGAGGGCCTCGCGGTCGTCGAAGGTCGTGAGGAGCAGGCAAGGCGGCGCGTCGGCGCGATCGCCCAGCGCCTCGACGACCTCGATGCCGGTGCGGCCCGGCATGCGGACGTCCAGCAACCCCACGTCGATGCCGCCCGCCGACAGCGCGGCCAGCGCTTCGTGTCCGTCCGCCGCCTCCGCCACCACCGCGACCTCCACCTGTCGTTCGAGGAGCGTGCGGATACCGGTGCGCACCAGGGTCTCGTCCTCGGCGATGAGAACGCGGATCATGTGGAACGCGTGGTGGAGGGGGCCGCCGTCGTCGACGGCAGCGTAGCCCGGACTCGAAAGCCCGCGCCCGGGCTCGTCTCGATCTCGAACGTCCCTCCCGCCTCCTCGATGCGCTCCCGCATACCCGACAATCCGTAGCCGTTTCCCAGGCGCACCGTGCCGGCTCCGTCGTCGCGCGCGCAAAGGGATACGACCCCGTTCTCTACGCTTACCTGGATCCACACGTTGCGGGCCTGCGCGTGTTTGACGGAATTGGTGACGATCTCCTGGCAGCAGCGAAGCACGGTGTGGGCACGCGCAGGGTCGGGAATCACCGCCTGGGCGACGTCGACGTGGACGGATGGACGCGGGATCGAGGCTGCCAAGACCGTCAGGGCGGCGCCCAGATCCACGCCGCGGTCGTGGTGCAAGGTCGTGACCACCGACTCGACGTCGTCCAGGATGCGGCGTGTCAAGGCGCGCGCCGTGGCCAAGGGCAGAGACGCAGCGTCGGGCCCGAGGGCCTCGAGGTTCAGGCTGAGAGCCGCCAGGTGATGGCCCATGCCGTCGTGCAACTCGCGCGCAATTCGGAGCCGTTCGTTCAGCCGAGCGCTCTCCGCCAGCAGCTCGCGTGTGGAGAGCAGCTCCGCATGGGTCCGCGTGATCTCTTCGCGGGCGCGTGACTCGCGCGTGAGCATCTCGACGACGGCGAAGCCGAGGAGCTGAGAGCCGAGATAGGCGGGGCTCAACAGGAGCGCGGGCCTCAAGGCCCAATGGTTCTGGATGGCCCAGGCGAGCGCGAACGTCTGCAGGACGATGCACAGCACGCCGAGGCGCCCCGGCACGGTCAGGCCTAGCTGCAGCGCGGTCAGTACGAGCAGCGTGCCCTCCCAGCCGCGGCACTGGGTGGCGGTCATGATGATGACGCAGGCGCTTTGCGCTGCCAGCAGCGGAACCGCGAACCGCCGGCCGCGGACGGAAGTGGCCCAGGCGAACAGCACGCCGAACGTCAGAAACCCGGCGAGCCAGACGGTGAACGCCTCCGGACGCCCGACGCCGCCGGGGGGCAGCGACAGTGCCACGAGGCCCCAGGCCAGCAAGCCGGTACGACGTAGGAGCCGCAGCGTCTCCAGGGTCGTCGTCATAACATCGTCGGAGACAAGTTACGCCATCGGCGGCTCCCGCGCATACGCCCAAAGTCGTAGGCGTGGCCTGCGACGGCAGACCGATGCGCGTGTCGCCCTCGTGGCTCTATCGTCGGGCGCATGCACTTGCGCACGCTGCCGCTGATCTGGACGGCGATCGTAGCCGCGGTCGCCGCCGATCCTGTCGAATGGCCCAGGCTCCCGCGCTATCAGGCGATGGGGATCCCCGCCGACAATCCGATTTCGCTCGCCAAGGTCGACCTGGGCCGTGATCTCTTCTTCGACACCCGGCTCAGCGCCGACGGAGGGACCGCCTGCGCGTCGTGCCATGACCCGAGGCACGGCTTCACGCCGGGGCCCGAACGCGTTCAGAAAGGGCGGGCCTGTCCGACGCTCTGGAACATCGGCTACCACCAGGCGTTCCATTGGGACGGGAGTGCCGCCACCCTCGAGCAGGCGGCGTTCGGCATGTGGCGCTTCCGTCTCGCCCCCGGCCGGTCGGGAGCGCCGGGGCCGGAGGAAATCGCACGACGCATGGACGCCCAGGACGAATTCGGGCCGCGATTCCGCGCCGCATTCGATGGCCCGGCGTCCATCGAGACCATTCCGAAGGCCCTCGCGGCGTTCCTGCGCACGCTGGTCGCCGAGCGGTCGGCTTGGACTCGCTTCCGCGAGGGCGAGCGCGAGGCGCTCAGCGAGCGCGCGCGTGCAGGCTGGGCCCTCTTCGACGGCAAGGCCGGTTGCACGACGTGCCACAACGGCGCTCTGCTCACCGATCAGCAGTTCCACAACGTGGGCATCGGGATGGACGCCGAGAAGCCCGACCATGGTCGCTGGAATGTGACCCGCCTCGAGCGCGATCGCGGGGCGTTCAAGACGCCGACGCTGCTCAACGTCAGCCGCACGGCCCCCTACTTCCACGACGGAAGCGTGGCCACGCTGGCGGACGCGGTCGACGTCATGGCCGATGGCGGCATCCCGAACCGCCATCTCGACGCGGCCCTCGGCCCCGTGGAATTGAGCCGTGCCGATCGCGACGCGATTCTGGCCTTTCTCGAAGAGCTGACCGTGGATTTCGTGGACGCGCCTCCCGAGGTCCGCGCCCCTTCACGGCGCTGATGAGGTACTCGATGATCCTGCTTGTGACGTCCGTTTTGGCGCTCGTCGTGGCGAGCGCCGCAGCCCCCGCGAACGAAATCGTCTCGCTGCGCGGGGAGGTCGTGGACCTGCACTGCTACCTGACCCGCGGCGCCAAAGGACCCGATCACGCCGCGTGTGCCAACGCCTGCCTTCGTCGGGGGGTGACGCCGGGCTTCCTGGCGGAGGACGGGAGGTTGTTCGTCGTGCTGGCGGAGAAACCTGTTTCGCCGAAGGAGTCTCTCGTGGGCCTGGCTGGGCAGACGGTGACGCTCAAGGGGAGGATCGTGGAACGGGACGGTGTGCGCGGCGTGCAGGTCGAGGCGCTCGAG
>Ga0209382_10011232_pt1 | contig 11124 bp, 12 predicted proteins | sample SoiMetdeltSBSDD5_FD_187599 | JGI IMG/M metagenome (GOLD analysis project Ga0209382, IMG submission 187599) | Bulk soil microbial communities from a Populus tree surrounding site in Tennessee, USA - Soil MetaG P. deltoides SBSDD5 (SPAdes) (version 2) | ecosystem: Environmental > Terrestrial >...
AAGGGCCTCGCCACCTTGTGCATCGGCGGCGGCATGGGCGTTGCCATGTGCGTCGAGCGCGACTGACAAACCGCGCGCTTTGCGGTTTAACATGCTCCCCGGCCGGCATTTGTCCGGCCGGGGATTTCTTTTAGTCTGATCCCAAAAGGGACGGAGAGGAAACGGACATGGGTCGGGTTGCGATCGTCACCGGCGGTACGCGCGGCATCGGACAGGCGATTTCCATTGCACTGAAGAACAAGGGCTGCCGGGTGGCGGCCAACTATGCCGGCAACGATGCCGCCGCGCGCCAGTTCCAGGCCGAGACCGGCATCCCCGTCTACAAGTGGGACGTCGGCGACTACGCCGCCTGCCAGGAGGGCGTGACGCGCGCGGCGCGCGATCTCGGGCCCATCGACATCCTCGTCAACAATGCCGGCATCACCCGCGATGCCATGCTGCACCGCATGACCAAGGAGAATTGGGACGCGGTGGTCCGCACCAATCTCGACTCGGTCTTCAACATGACGCGGCTCGTCATCGACGGCATGCGCTCGCGCGGCTTCGGGCGCATCATCAACATCTCCTCCATCAACGGCCGCAAGGGCCAGATGGGCCAGGCCAACTACTCGGCCGCCAAGGCGGGGCTCTTGGGCTTCACCAAGGCGGTGGCGCAGGAGGCGGCCGCGCGCGGCATCACCTGCAACGTGATTGCGCCCGGCTACATCGGCACCGAGATGGTGCAGGCGGTGCCCAAGGAGATCCTGGATACCAAGATCCTGCCGTTCATTCCGGTAGGGCGCCTCGGCACAGCCGAGGAGGTCGCGCGCTGCGTCGTCTTCCTCGCCGCCGACGACGCCGGCTTCATCACCGGCGCCTGTCTCGACGCCAACGGCGGGCAGTACATGGCTTGACGCTTTTCCTCCCCATCGTCCTTCACGATGGGGAGAGGGTCGGGGTGAGGGGCAGCGGCATACTCCAACGTCGGCGTTTGTCGCCGCCCCTCACCCTGACCCTCTCCCCGCAAGCGGGGAGAGGGAAGACGGATGGGAGGATAGTCAGATGCGCATCGTCGACCACGAGCGGCAACAAAGCGAGCAATGGCGCCCCGGCGTGCAGACGCGCATGCACGTCTCCGCCGTCACGGGCTCGGTGCAGCTGTGCGTGTTCCAGCAGTGGTGCGACCCCGGCAAGGGCGCGCCGACCCATCTGCACGCTGTCGAGGAGGTGCTGACGGTGCTCGACGGCCAAGCCGAGATCTGGATCGAGGACGAGCGGGCGACGCTGTCAGCGGGCCAGTCGACGATCGTGCCGGCCGGCCGCAAGCACGGCTTCCGCAACACCGGCGACGGCACCCTGCACGTGCAGGCGACGCTGGCGGCGCCGATCTTCGAGGCCTCGTTCGACGACAAGGCCGAGGTGTCACGCCGCTGGGTGCCTGAAGCGTGATCCTCCGCGCCGGCCTCCCTTCAAGATGGGGAGAGCGAACGTTCAGCTCCGCAGCCTTGTGCGCACGATGCGGGGGAAGTCCTCGCCTTCGCCGCGCGAGGGTGCGGCGGGAGCCGGCACGGTGCGCGCGGATTCCGCGGGTTGCTGCTGGCGGCCGTCGTCGTAGGACCACCAGCGGGCAGAGCCGGAGGGTGCGGGGGCTGCTGCAGCGGGTGGAGCAGGTGGAGCCGCTTGCGCCGACGCGCCGGACGGAGGCGGCGCGGCGCCCGTTGCCTCCAGCGGCTGCGGCAGCGTGCCACCGGCGAACCAGGCATCGATCAGGTCGAGCTCGTCGGCCGACAGGTTGAGGCCCTGGCCCCGGCACCTGGCGACGACGAAGTTGCGGAAGCGGCCGGCGAACAGGTTGGCCGAGGCGCCCTGCTCGAACCAGGGGTCGGCCTCGCTCACCACCTCCAGCACGAAGCGCACGTCGTCGCGGCGCACGCCCAGGCCCTTGTCCTGGGCGCGCTGCGTGATGTTGGCCAGCGTCTGGGCGCCGATCAGATCGTTGTCGCTGATCTCCTTGGCCATCGCCTCGAACAACAGCCGGTACTCGTGCGGCGCCAACGGCGGCGCCTGGCAGGCATCCTGGATGCGGGCGATCGATTGCTGAATGGCTGCAGAGCTGGCCGCAGATGGCGCGCTCGCTGGCGGCGCTGGTGGGGGTGGCGCTACGGTCTGGAGGGTGGGTGCAGGCTCCGCAGTAGGTGTTGGCGCGCCATGTCCAGCTCGCGCCTTGGCCTTGGTGGCGGAACGGCTCGGCGGCGCAGCGGAGACCGGCTCCGGCTCGGCTGGTGCTTCCGCTACCTGCGGTGGCGATGCCGGGGGACCGGCGACCTCCAGAGCCGGCTCGCGCGCAACGAGCTGGGTGGCCGCCCCGGTTTCACCATGACGCTTGGGATCGAAGGCCAGGTACGGGGGCTCGGGCGTGAGCTTGATGTCCTGCGGCAGCTGCTGGCGCAGCAGCTCATGGAAGCTGCCGGCCCCTGCCCAGCCGGTGGCGATGGTCTTCTCGTGACCGAGCGCGCGCAATGCCCGGTCGGCCAGCGCCTCGAGCGGCACGGGCGCCGCCGAGGCGCGCACGCCGGCCACTGCCTCAGCCACGATCTCGCGCCGCGTCTCCTCGGCCTTGGCCGACGGCGTGATCACAGGCGCCTCTCCGGCCGCCGCGTCGGGCAGCTCGCCGTTGAGGATGAGCGCGATCAGATCCGCCTCGCGCACCTCGCCGTCGCTGATGGCCGTATAGGGGGCCGCCGTGAAATCGTTGGCGAAGATCACCGTGCGGCGGGCATGGGCGCGCAGGCGGTGCAGGACGGGGGTGAAGTCCGCATCGCCCGACAGGATGATGAACTCGTCGAAGTAGGTATCGTGGGTGAGATAGTCGCGGACATCCATGACCATGCGGATGTCGGAGGAGTTCTTGAGCTGCGCGGTGAGCGGCGGGCAGTCGATCACCTCGAAGCCGGCGCGCAGGAAGTGATGGCGCACGAACGGGAAGGAGTTCATGTCGGTGGAGTTGTCGTGCGCATTGCGCCGTGGCACCGGGTTGCCGTAGCAGCGGTTCATGACGATGCGGCGGGGGATGTCGCTGAACGGGGTGTTGGTGGCCGTGATGAGCCGGCCGGTCTCGATCGCCCGCAGCCAGGCGCTGGCGTCCTTGGCGAAGCGCTTGGCCGATTCCTCGCTCTTGCGCTTCAGCGACAAATAGATGTTGTCGTAGTCAACGAACACCGCGCTCAGGCACGGCCGGCCAGCTTCCCTGCGCATTTTCGACGGCCCCCATTTGTCGCATTTTCCAGCTTGGAACTTCTTTATGAGTCGCGCGGCAGCTGCAAGCGCGCGCAAGACGCATCCACCTTTCATCAACATAAACCCAAGGCGATCAGCGGCTTGGGCGCCGTCTGAGAGGGTGCGGCGGAGTGGATAAGCGGTGCACAAGGGAAACGACTGAGGCCAGGCGGCCGCACCCGTGGCAAGGCCGCCGCGACGAACGCTCAGCCTGGATCGAAGCCGGGCGGTGCCAGCTCGAAGCCTGCGAATTGGAAGCCGGGAGCCACCGTGCAGCCGACGAGCGTCCAATCGCCGAGGCTTGCCGCCTGCTGCCAAACGCCGGCCGGAACCACCACTTGCGGGCGCTCGCCGGCGGCAAGGTCGGGCCCGAGGCGCATGCTGCGTCGGCCCTGGGCATCTGCCAAGGTCAGGGACAGCGGTGCGCCGGCATACCAATGCCACACCTCCGACGCGTCGACCCTGTGCCAGCGCGACACCTCGCCGGCGGCGAGCAGGAAATAGATGGCGGTCGACGCGGCGCGGGCGGGATCGGCGCCGAAGCCCACCGCTGCCGTGTCCCGGAAAGTCTCGCGGTAGCGCCCGCCTTCCCGATGCGGCTTCAGATCGAGCAGGCGGGCGATGTCGTCGGCTGAAAGCATGGGCGTGCTCGTTGCGGCCATGATCGTGGCTGAGAGGCAAAATTGAGGGTGCAAACCGGTGCCGACCCATTGCGCTTGCGGCAAGCGACTCATATCCGTTTGCATTGACGCTGAGGAGGCCAAAGCGCTCAACAAGAGAATGCTGCGCAATCCGGGCTAAGTAGTTGATTTATAAGCCGTTGTGCGATAGATACCGGTATCCGCGCGCAGATCGCACAACCTCCGCAGTTTCAATGGGTTAGCATGGCTTTCCCCGAACTATCGAATGAGCAGCGTCGGCAGCTGATCGACGCGCAGCAAGCATTTGCGGCGTGGCGGCCGGCTGCCGGTGAACTCGACCGACTGGGCACGCTGCGATCGCAAGTCTCGAAAGGCAACCGCTACATGTATGAGGTGCATGGGAGCGTTCGCAAATCCCTGGGTCGCGAAACACCGTCGCTGCTTAGGCGCAAGGCTCAACACGATGCTCGCCGTGCCGCTCTCAAGGCGACCATCCGGTCACTCGAGAAGCGTCTCGATGACATGGCCCCCGTGAACCGTGCGCTTGGACTGGGGCGCATTCCCAACATTGCGGCCCGCATCTTGCGCGAATTGGATCACGAGGGATTGCTTGCCTCTCATATCATCGTCGCAGGGACCAATGCCCTCTATGCCTATGAAGCCGCAACAGGCACGGTTCTCCCAACAGAACACGTCGCGACAACGGACGCCGACTTGCTATGGGACACCAAGCAATCCTTGCTGCTTGCGGCCACTGGCGTCCGCCGCGAGGGCATTATGGGCATCTTGCGCCGCGTCGACCGCTCATTCGTCGCCGACTACGGATTCAATGCCACAAATGACGATGGGTACATTGTCGATCTGCTGTGCCCAGAAACGGACGACTTGACCACTATGAAGGCGGGCGCCGATCTGGAGGCAACACCAATGCCCGGCACAGAATGGCTGCTCGCGGCGCCTCAGTTCGAGCAGACGATCATCGGCGAGGACGGACGACCATTGCGCATCGTTGTCCCAGAGCCCCGCACGTTTGCGCTTCACAAACTATGGGTGTCGAGGCGCGACGACCGCGACCCGGTAAAGCGGCCACGCGACGCAGCGCACGCCCGTGTGGTCGCGGAATTGGTGCGGATCTACCTGCGCAAGCCTTTTCTCGTGCGAGACATGCCCTGGCTCCCGAAGGAGCTGCGCGCAAGAATCAAGGACTTGAAAGGCGCCTGAGCGCGTTGCCGAAAGGGACAAGCGTCAGAGAGCAACGCGGTCGTCGCCCACCGGCCTCGCAGCTATCCTGAAGGGCGCTACCCCGGCGTCATGGCGCCTACCATGGCGGCGGTCATGAGGGTGGCGAGCGTGCCGGAGACGATGGTCCTGGCACCGAGGCTGACGATCTCGGCGCGGCGCGCCGGCACCATCGCCGCCATGCCCCCGATCATAATTCCGAGGCTGCCGAAGTTGGCAAAGCCGCACAGGGCATAGGTGAGGATCAGCCGTGAGCGGTCGGAGAGGGCACCTTGCGGGATCTGCCCGAGCTGCAGATAGGCCACGAGCTCATTGAGCACGGTCTTGATGCCGAGCAGCGAGCCGGCCTGCACGCACTCACTCCAGGGGATGCCGACCAGCCAGGCAAGTGGTGCAAACGCCCAGCCCAGCATCTGCTCGATGGTCAGCTGGAGGCCGAGCGGCGCCGTCAGGAAGCCGAGCAGCTGATTGGCGAGCGCCACCAGCGCCACGATCACGATCAGCATGGCCGTGACGTTGACGAGCAGCTCGATGCCCTCGCGCGTGCCCTGGGCTATGGCGTCCATGCTCGAGCGCGGCGGATCGTCGAGGACGATGTCGGCGGCGACTGAAGTCTTGTCCGGTGCGGCGCCATCCGGCACCATCAACTCGGCCAGCATCAGTGCGGCCGGCACGCTGATCACCGAAGCGACGATCAGGTGGCCGGCGGCGCCCGGCAGCACCGGCTCCAGCATGGTGGCGTAGAGCGCCAGCACCGTGCCCGCCACGCCCGCCATGCCGACCGTCATGGTGGCGAACAGGCCGCCACGGCTCATGCCGGCGAGGTAGGGCCGCACCAGCAGCGGCGCCTCGACCATGCCGACGAACACGTTGGCGGCGGCCGACGTGCCGACCGGGCCGGTGACGCCGAGCGAGCGCTGCAGCACCCAGCCGATGGCGGCGACGACCCGTTGCAGGATGCCCCAATGATAGAAGAGCTTGGCGAGCGCGCTGATCACCAGGATCAAGGGCAGCGCCTGGAAGGCCAGGATGAAGCTGGTCTCGGGCCGCACCGTATCGAAGGGCGCCGGACCGCCGGCCAGATAGCCGAAAACCAGGCGCATACCGGCGTTGGTCGCCGCCTGCAGCCCGGCGACCAGGCTTGCAGCCCAATCGAAGGCGGCGCGCGAGGCCGGAACGTTCAGCATCACGCCGGCGATCAGCGCCTGCAGTCCGATGCCGGCAATAAGGATGCGCGCCAGCCGCGCCGGCTTGATGGCGCCGCGGCCCTCCGACAGGAGCCAGGCGATGAGCGGAATGGCGAAGAGGCCGATGAGGCTTTGTGCTTGCGGTGACATCGCCCCGCTCCCATCAACCGATAACGGCGGCTGTCAAAGAAACTTCCCCCCCAGCGCCCCGTAGACCACCCCGAACACCAGGCCTGCCGCCACCGCCAGGCACGCCAGCGCACGCAGCATCGGCCGGCCCACAAATTCGGCCTCGGGCGCGTCGAGATAGTCGGCGGCGGGCTTGCGGCCGGTGAGCATGGCGGTGATGAGGGGCTCCTTCTTGACGAGGCCGTACCAGAAGTTCGCCACGATGTGGATCGGCACCAGGATCAGGGCCCACCAGTAGAAGAACGAGGTGTGCCAGACGGTGAGGCTCTTCTGGGTTTCCTCGGAGATGAGGCGGTAGAGCGGGCCGGCGGTGAGGTCGTTGTGCTCGACCGTGAAGAGGCCCGACACGGCTTGCGCCGTCACGGCGGAGAGCAGCAGCAAGATCATGTAGGAGCCGAGCGGGTTGTGCGAGAGATAGAGCGGCGTGCGGCCGCGCAAGATTTCCCAGCCGTAGGCAATTGCCGTCCAGGGCCACCACAGCCAAGCGGAGAAGCGCGAGGTGGATGAGCCGAAGAACCCCCACAGCACGCGCCAGACCAACAGCACGAGAATGGCGTGGCCGTTCCAGCGGTGCAGCTTCAGCGTCGGATCGCCGAGGGCCTCGCCAAAGCGCCAGCTCGCCCAGGCGGACAGCACCAGCAAAGCCAGCAGCCAATGGAAAAGGCGCGTGGGAAGGTCCCACGCGCGCACTCTGGTGTCGCTAGCCACGGCGCCCTCTCCCTCGGACCTGTACGAGCATCATGTCAGAGGTCGGGGCCGTCGCCTATCGGCTCACTGCTTGGGCTTGCGGTATTCCTTGTGGCAGCCGCCGCAATTGCCCACGACCTTGGGCCATTCGGCCTTGAACGAGGCCTCGTCCTTGATGGTGCCGGCGGCCGCCTTGGCATCGGCGCCCATCTTGTCGAAGCGCGCGAGCAGGTCGGGCTTCTTCTCGAAGGCGGCGGGCAGCGCATCGGTCTCGCCGGTCTTGGTGTCGTCCCCGAACAGGCCCTTGGCCTTGGCAGCTGTCTCCTCGATGGTCTTCAAGGACGCCTGCACCTTCGGCAGCTCGAAGGGTGCATCGCCCTTGTTCATGGCGCCGGGCCCCTTGGCCGCACCTCCGAACGCCTTCATGGCCTCCTTGCGGGCGGCGATGCCCGCTGCATTTTGTGCCCATACGGCCGTTGCACCGACGGCGAGAGCGGCCAGAACGGCCACGACGCGAAGCATATGTTTCCTCCTGGTCCAAGCAATGGCCGGACGCAAACGTACCGTCCCCTGGCTCAGGAGTTGCCGGTCCGTGCCGCCCGATCCCGCGCGAGACCTCGCGCACAGTCACAATACCGGGCGGTGGGGGGCTGTAAATGTGGCGCCGTGCACTTTATTTTGATTGGCGGACTGAGGTATTTCTGCAGCGCACTCTGGAATAAACGGACCGGCTCGGTCGTCAGCTGTAAGTTGACCTGGCGCGAGTCCTGGGCGGAAGGGAATGGGCGTGGCCTCTCGCCGCGAAGCCGTAGCAGCCGAGATTCCGAGGCTGCGCCGCTATGCGCGGGCGTTGCTGGGTGATGACGGCGAGGCCGACGATCTGATCCAGGATACGCTGGAGCGGGCGCTGGCGCGACTGGAGCAGTGGCGCGACGGGGACAACCCGCGCAAGTGGCTGTTCTCGATCCTGCACAACCTCCACGTGGACGGGTTGCGGCGCAAGTCGCGGCGGCCGCCGCACGTGGGTCTCGACAGCGTCGGTGTGGAGCATTCGGCGCCGGCAGCCGACGGCGCCAGCGGACGCGACCTCGACCAGGCGCTGCAGCTGTTGAGCGGCGAGCAGCGGCGGGTCGTCCTGCTGGTCGGACTGGAGGGACTGAGCTATGCGGAGACCGCCGAGGTGCTGGCGATTCCCGTCGGCACGGTGATGTCGCGGCTGGCACGCGGGCGCGACCGGTTGCGCTCGCTGATGGACTACGACGGCGACAAGAACGGCCGTGCCGCGCTGCGGAGGGTGAAATGACCCCGCCACGCCGCATCAGCGAGGCTGAGCTGCACGCCCTCGTCGACGGCGAGCTGAGCGGCGAGGAGCGTGCCGAGATCGAGGCGCAGATGGCAGGCGCCCCAACCGAGCAGACGCTGGCGCGCGATTTCCGCGACCTGAACCAGGCCCTGCGGGCGCGCTATTCGGATCGGCTCGAGCAGCCCGTGCCGCAGCCGATGCTGAAGGTGCTGGAGCGCATGCCGCGACCGCGGTCGCTGCTGGCGCAGCGCCGCTGGCCGCTGGCTGCGGCCGTGCTCATTGCGGTGGCGGCGGGGTCGGCCGGCTATCTGCTGCGCAGCTATTTGGAACGTGCACCGCGCACTGAGGCCTCCTTTGTCCTCAATGCCATCGGCGCGCACAGCGTCTACGTCCCGGAGGTGCGCCACCCCGTCGAGGTGAAGGCCGACGAGGAGCACCTGATACGCTGGCTCACGCGCCGTGTCGGCGCGCCGATCCGCGCCCCCTCGCTCGTCGACCGGGGTTGGAAGCTGATGGGAGGGCGCTTGCTGCCGGACCTCGGTCTGCCTGCCGCGCAGTTCATGTACGAGGACGCCGCGGGCCGGCGCCTCACGCTCTATATCCGCAAGGAGACCGGCCTCAACAATACCTCCTTCCAGTTTGCCGAGCGGGACGGCCTCGGCTCGTTCTACTGGATCGACCGGCCGCTCGCCTATGCGCTCGCCGGCCGGCTGAGCCGCGAGGAACTGATGGGGCTGGCCGATGCCGTCTATGCCCAACTCGAGCAGCGGTGACACATGCCGCGTCGACTAAAATGCTTTTCGCTACTGCGGCTGTTTGCGCTTGCTGATTTCGACGCTAGGTGACCTAAACCTTAGGCCACCGCGCACATATCGGCATTTACCCCCGGGTGTGCACTCGTGGTAGCGAGTTCGCCTCTCGGCGCTAGCCGACTGTGGGATCGCGACAGCAGCGGCGCCAATCAAGAGCACGGCAACCATGATCATCTTCATGGCTTCCCCCTTTTCCAATCCATCGAAAATTTAATGCAAGCAGCTGGGCAGATGCGGCGGGGTATGTCAACGAATTCTTGGCAGTGGAGGCTTCTGCACGAACCGACGCACGGGCGGGAGGTTTCGCGGCTGCTGCCGAAGCCAGGGGAGAGGCGGCGTCCGAGCAGCTACTTGCCCTGAAACGAAGTTATGGGGATGGCGGGCTTCGCATTCAGGGTCGGCGACAGGCCATGCTCGCAGGATTATCGAGAGAGCCGGTCGACGTCGAGCTTCATGCAGCTGCGGTGGCCGTACTCGATGCAGGCCATGGTGCGCGAATAGGCAACGAGCCGGTCGATGAGCCAGGCTCCGAGCACCAGCAGCACGACCACCACGGCAAGCACCGCCAAATTCTGCTGCATGCGCAGGCGGTCCTCGGCGGCATCGGCGCGCGATCGGTGCGGCGCGGCGACGTTGCTCGCCAGCGCCGTCGGCGGCTCGACCGGCCGGGCGAGGCGGCGCCGGGAAGGCGGACGTCGAAAGGGGATGACGGTCATGCCGATCGGCCAGGGTCGCTGCGTCGTGGCGATCTTGCCAGACGGCCGGTTGGCGCTCAAGTTGTCGGCCATGGCATTTTTGGATCGCCTGCGGGTTGCATGGGGGTGCGAGGAGTGCCGCTACTACCGGCGCGCCGCGCTCACCCTTGGCGTGCTCGCGGCATGCGCCTGGCTGCTCCTTTGATTGGGCAACGCTTATGCACCGACATGCGCTCAGCTGTGGCTTTGAGGAGCACGATCGGGAGAGGATCGTGGCGCTGCTGCGCGAGTACGAAGTCGATACCGGCACCTCCCTGTGCTTTCAGAATTTCGCCGCCGAGCTGGCGGCCCTGCCCGGCGACTACGCCCCGCCCAAAGGCGCGATGATCTTGGCGCGCGAGCCTGCGGGAGAGGAGCTGGTCGGCTGCGTGGCGCTGCGGCCGGTGCCGGGATCGCCCGCATCGTGCGAGATGAAACGCCTCTATGTGCGCCCCGTTGCACGTGGGAGCGGCCTCGGCCGCACGCTGGCGCTGGCTGCCATGGCAGAGGCGCGGCGCATCGGCTACGACCGCATGTGCCTCGACACGCTGCCCGGCATGACGGCGGCGCAGGCGCTCTATCGCCGGCTCGGGTTCCACCAGACCGGCGTTGCCGCGTCCGACCCGCCCGTCCTGCTGTTCGTGCGCGGGCTCGGGAGCGAGTCATGACCGCCGGCCTCGAGGATCGGGTGTTGCGGCTCGCTGACGGGCGGGCGCTCGGGTTTCGCATCTATGGCGATGCGGAGGGTACGCCGCTGCTGTTTCTGCACGGCACGCCCGGCTCGCGCCTCAAGTTCGTCATCGGTCACGAGACCGGCAAGGAGCTTGGTCTGGCGCTAGTGGCGCCGGACCGCTGGGGCTATGGCCTCAGCGATGTGCCGGACAACCCGTCGCTGCCGACGTTTGCCGCCGACATGGCGGCGCTGATGGACCACCTAGGGTATCGCCGGTTCGCCGTCGGCGGCATCTCCGGCGGCGGGCCCTTTGCCGCCACGGTGGGAGCCTGTCTTGCGCACCGGGTCAGTGCGCTGGCGCTCATCAGTCCGGTCGGGCCGATTGCCGATGCCGGCTGCGCCGC
>Ga0209382_10011234_pt1 | contig 11124 bp, 9 predicted proteins | sample SoiMetdeltSBSDD5_FD_187599 | JGI IMG/M metagenome (GOLD analysis project Ga0209382, IMG submission 187599) | Bulk soil microbial communities from a Populus tree surrounding site in Tennessee, USA - Soil MetaG P. deltoides SBSDD5 (SPAdes) (version 2) | ecosystem: Environmental > Terrestrial >...
GCGGTGGCACTGACCGTCGTCGTCGCCGCGGGAGCACTCGCGCAGAGCAAGAGCGCGCTGATCGGCAAGCTGGAAGGCCCGGAGGTCCTCACCGATCCCGCGAAGTTCCCCAAGACGTTCAAGGAAGCGCCTCAGCTGGCGGAGCTGGTCAAGCAGGGCAAGCTGCCGCCAGTCGCCGAGCGTGTCGGCCAGGACCCGCTCGTCATCAAGCCGCTGCAGTCGATCGGCAAGTACGGCGGGACGTGGCGCAGCGGCTTCACGGGCCCCGCCGACTTCTGGAACGGCTTCCGCTGCTGCTCCGGGCCCGACCACCTGATGTTCTGGGATTACACGGGCGACAGAGCCGTGCCGAACATCGCCAAAGGCCTCGAGATGCAGGACGGCGGGCGGTCCTGGCTCGTGCAGCTGCGCCGTGGCATGAAGTGGAGCGACGGCAAGCCCTTCACCGCGGACGACTTCGTGTTCTGGTTCGAGGACATCTACAGCAACAAGGACCTCGTCCCGACGCCCTCGGCGCAGATGGCCATCAACGGTAAGCAGGGCGCGATCGAAAAGGTCGACACCTACACGGTGCGGTTCAAGTTCCCCGAGCCCTACTTCATGATCCCCGACGTGCTGGCCGGTGCGACCGACCTCGCCGGGCAGGGCTTGGCCTACCGCGGTATGGGCGCCTTCGCGCCCGCGCATTACCTGAAGCAGTTCCATCCCAAGTACGTGGGCCAGGCGGAGCTCGACAAAAAGGTGAAGGACCTCAAGTACGACTCCTGGGTGCGGATGTTCCTGGAGAAGAACGACTGGGCGCGCAATCCCGAGCTGCCCGTAGTCTCACCGTGGAAGACGGTGACGCCCATCAACACACCGACGTGGACGCTCGAGCGCAATCCGTACAGCGTCTTCGTCGACACCGCGGGCAACCAGCTGCCGTACATCGACAAGGTCGTGCTCACGCTGGCGGAAAATCTCGAGGTGCTGAACCTGCGCGCGATCGCGGGCGAGTACGACTATCAGCAGCGCCACATCGATCTCGGCAAGCTGCCCGTGTTCATCGAGAACCAGGCCAGGGGCCAGTACAAGGTGTATCTCGATCCCGCCGATTACGGCGGCGACATGATCATCAAGTTCAACCTGAACTACGACGCCGATCCGGAGATCGCGAAGTGGCTCAACACCGCCGACTTCCGCCGCGCGCTGTCGCTCGGCATCGACCGCGATCAGATCAACGAGACGTTCTGGCTCGGCACCGGCACGCCGGGCTCCGTGGTGCCAGCGGACAGCAACAAGTACAACCCGGGGCCGCAGTACCGGAAGCTGTGGTCCACTCTCGACATCAAGAAGGCCAACGAGATGCTCGACAAGCTCGGGCTCTCGAAGAAGGACGCCCAGGGGTTCCGGCTGCGCAGCGACGGCAAGGGTCGGCTGCGCATCGAAATCATGACGCTGGGCGGCCAGTTCGTGCAGTACACGCAGATCTCGGAGATGATCCGCGAGCAGTGGAAGAAGATCGGCATTGACCTCATCGTGCAGGAGGTCGAGCGCAGCCTGGCCCTCAAACGCACGGCCGCCAACGAGCAGCAGCTCGGGGCGTGGAACAACGACGGCAGCGAGCACCTCTTCACCTTCCCGCTCCACGTCTTTCCCTTCGAGCTCGCCGCCGTGGCCACGTCGGGGCCGCACTACGTGAAGTGGTTCCTCTCCGCGGGTACTCAGGGCAAGGAGCCCGAGCCGCGGATGAAGGAGCTGATGGAGAAATGGAAGAAGGCCTTCGGCGTGCCGGAGAAGGAGCGGATCCAGCTCGGCAAGGAAGTCTGGAAGATCGCGGCCGAAGAGGTCTACATCATCGGCGTGGTCGGCCTCGGCCCCGCCGCCAACGGCGTGCGCATCGTGAAGACCAACATGGGGAACATCCCGGCGCGCCAGTACAACAGCCCGGACGGCAAGACCCCGGCCATCTCCCGGCCGGTTACCTTCTATTGGAAGTAGGCTGAGAGAGGGAGGGCGCGGCGTTGCTGGCGTATATCGGCCGTCGCGCCCTCCTGGCGGTTTTCACGGTCTGGGCGATCTCCGTCCTGTCGTTTGCGATCATCCAGCTGCCGCCCGGCGACTACGTCACGTCGTACATCGCGCAGATGGCCTCGATGGGCAGCATGGTCACCGACGAGGAGGCGCAGAACCTTCGCATCCAGTACGGCCTGGGCCAGCCGATCTACATCCAGTACCTCAAGTGGATGCGGCTGGTCGTGGTCGGCGACTTCGGCTTCTCCATGGAGTGGCGCCGGCCCGTCACGGAGGTCATCGGCGACCGGCTGTGGCTGACCGTCGTGGTCTCGGTGGCTGCGCTGATCCTCACGTGGGCGCTCGCGCTGCCCATCGGCATCTACTCCGCAGTCCGCCAGTACTCGGTGGGCGACTACGTGGCGACCTTTATCGGCTTCATCGGCCTCGCCGTGCCCAACTTCCTGTTGGCACTCGTCATCCTCTATTTCGGCTTCACGCTGTTCAACGCCAACGTGGGAGGGCTGTTCTCGCCGGAGTTCCAGGACGCGCCGTGGAGCGCGGAGCGCGCGTGGGATCTCGTCAAGCACCTGCCCGTGCCCGCGCTCATCTTGGGATTGGCCGGGACCGCGCAGCAGATCCGCATCATGCGCGCCAACCTCCTCGACGAGCTGCGCAAGCCGTACGTGGTCACGGCGCGATCCAAGGGGCTGACGGAGGCGCGCGTGATCCTGAAATACCCGGTGCGCGTCGCCCTCAACCCGTTCGCCTCCACCATCGGCTACACGCTGCCCTACATCGTCTCTGGCAGCATCATCGTGTCGCTCGTGCTGAGCCTGCCCACGGTGGGCCCGCTGCTGCTCAGGGCGCTCATCTCCCAGGACATGTTCCTGGCGGGCACGATCGTGCTGCTGCTCGGTGTGATGACGGTGATCGGCACGCTCATCTCCGACATCCTGCTCGTCTGGGTCGACCCACGCATCCGGCTCGAGGACACCTGATGGCCACCCTCGTCCTCGATCGCGAAGAGCAGCGCGTCTTCGTCGCCTCGCAGTGGCAGCTCATGTGGTGGCGCTTCCGCAAGCATCGCCTCGCCGTGGCGAGCGCCGCCGTCGTGGCGGGCTTCTACCTTGTCGTGCTTGGCGCGGACTTCCTCGCCTACGCCGACCCAGACGCCTCGGAAGCGCAGCGCTCGCTGATGCCGCCGCAGGCGATCCACTGGTTCGACGGCTGGCGCTTCAGTCCCCACGTGTACGGGCTCAAGGGCGCGCGCGATCCCCTCACGTTCAAGCGCGTGTACCAGCCCGACCCGACCCAAAAGATCCCCATCCGCTTCTTCGCCGAGGGCTTCGAGTATCGTTTCCTCGGTCTGTTCCCGACGACGCGACACTTGATCGGCGTCGACGCAGGCCTCGACGCCTCGGGGACGATCTTTCTGCTCGGCACCGACGTGCAGGGACGCGATCTCTTCTCGCGGCTGATGTACGCCACGCGCATCTCGCTCACCATCGGGCTCTTTGGCGTGACGGTCAGCCTCGTGCTCGGCGTGGTGCTGGGCGGCCTCTCGGGCTTTTACGGTGGCCTCACCGACACACTGATACAGCGCGCGATCGAGATCCTCCGGTCGATCCCGACCATCCCCTTATGGATGGGTCTCGCGGCGGCGCTGCCACGCGAATGGTCGATCTTGCAGGTCTACTTCGCGATCACGATCATCATCTCGCTGCTCGGCTGGACGGAGCTGGCGCGCGTGGTGCGCGGCCGCTTTCTGGCCCTGCGCGAGGAGGACTTCGTCGTGTCCGCGCGACTGGTGGGTTGCCGCGAGATGCGGACGATCTTCGTGCACATGGTCCCGGCGTTCATGAGCCATATCATCGCCGCCACCACGCTGGCGCTGCCCGCGATGATCATCAGCGAGACGGCGCTGAGCTTCCTCGGCCTGGGGCTGCGCCCGCCCGCGATCAGCTGGGGTGTCCTGCTCCAGCAGGCGCAGAACGTGCAGACGGTGGCGATCTCTCCCTGGCTGATGATCCCGGCCGTGCCCGTGATCGTCGTGGTCATGGCCTTCAACTTCCTGGGCGACGGCCTGCGCGACGCCGCGGATCCTTATGGCCGATAGCCTGCTCTCGGTCCGCGATCTCAAGACGTACTTTGCGCAGGACGAGGGCCTGGTGAAAGCGGTCGACGGTGTCAGCTTCGACGTGGCGCCTGGCGCCACGCTCGGCATCGTCGGCGAGAGCGGCTGCGGCAAGAGCGTCACCGCGCGCTCGATCTTGCGCATCGTCGATCGGCCGGGCCGGATCGTCGACGGCGAGATCCGGTTCCGGCGGGCGTCGCGCAACGGCGGCGCGGCGGCGGTCGTCGATCTCACGAAGCTCGAGCCGAACGGCGAGGAGATGCGCGCGATCCGCGGGGCGGAGATCGCGCTCATCTTCCAGGAGCCGATGTCCTCGTTCAGTCCCGTGCACACGGTCGGCAGCCAGATCGTCGAGGCGATCCTGCTGCACCAGCCCGTCAGCCGGCGCGAGGCGCGGGATCGGGCGATCGAGATGCTGCGCCGGGTCGGCGTGTCGACGCCCGAGCAGCGCATGGACCAGCTCTCCAATCAGCTGAGCGGCGGCCTGCGCCAGCGCGCCATGATCGCGATGGCGCTTTCGTGCCATCCCACGCTGCTGATCGCCGACGAGCCCACGACGGCCCTGGACGTGACCACGCAGACGCAGATCCTCGAGTTGATGCGCCAACTGCAGCGCGAAGACGGCATGGCGATCATCCTGATCACCCACGATCTCGGCGTCGTCGCCGAGATGGCCACACACGTGGCGGTCATGTATCTGGGCCGCGTGGTGGAGCAGGCGCCCGTCGACGCGATCTTCCACGCGCCCAAGCATCCGTACACGCGGGCGCTGCTGCGCTCCATTCCGCGCATGCGCGCGCGGTCGCGCGAGCGGCTGCGGCCGATCGCCGGCGCCGTGCCCCATCCCTACGACCGACCGACGGGCTGTCCGTTCCATCCGCGCTGCCCCGACGCCATCCCGGGCCGCTGCAACGTGAACGCCCCCCGCCTGCGGCCCGTCGGCGACGGCCACGCCGTGAGCTGTTTCCTCTACGCGTGATGGCGCAGACGCTGCTTCGCGTCGCCGGGCTGCAGAAGCTGTTTCCGATCCGGAAGGGGTTCTTGAGGCGCACGGTCGGCTACGTGCGCGCCGTGGACGGCGTTGACTTTCACATCGACGAGGGCGAGACGCTCGGCCTGGTGGGCGAGAGCGGCTGCGGCAAGACCACCACCGCGCGCTGCATCCTGCGAGCGATCGAGCCGACTGCGGGCGAGGTCTTCATCCGCGCCGCGAACGGCGCGGAGATCGAGGTGGGCCGCCTGCGTCCGCGCGAGCTGCGTGCGCTGCGCCGCGAGATGCAGATGATCTTCCAGGATCCGTTCACCTCGCTCAATCCGCGCATGACGCTGCTCGACCTCGTCGGTGAGCCGCTGCTGGTGCACGGGATGAAGAGCCGGCGCGAGCGCGAAGCGCGCGTGGCGGACCTGCTGCGGCGCGTCGGGCTGAGGCCCGAGTACATGCGGCGCTTCCCGCACGCCTTCAGCGGCGGCGAGCGCCAGCGCATCGGCATCGCCCGCGCGCTGGCGCTCCAACCGCGCCTGGTGGTCGCCGACGAGCCGGTCTCCGCGCTCGACGTCTCCGTGCAGGCGCAGATCCTGAATCTGCTGATCGATCTGCAGACGGAGTTCCGCCTGACCTATCTCTTCGTGGCGCACGACCTCAGCGTCGTCCGGCACATCAGCAACCGTGTGGCGGTGATGTACGTCGGGCGCATGGTGGAGCTGGCGGAGACCGAGGCGCTGTTCACGGCGCCTCGGCACCCCTACACCGCGGCGCTGCTCTCGGCCGTGCCCGAGCCCGACCCCCGAACGCGCGGCAGGCGCATCGTGCTGCAGGGCGAAGTGGCGAATCCCGCCGCGCCACCGAGCGGCTGTTACTTCCATCCGCGCTGCCCGTACGCGATGGACGTCTGCAGGACCGAGCCGCCGCCGTGGCAGGAGATCTCGGCCGCCCGCTTCGTGGCCTGCCATCGCGCCCGGGAGCTGCAGCTGGCGGGCGTGGAGTGAAGCACGCGGTGGCGGTATTGTAGGGGCCGTGCACGTCGGGCTCTTCGTCGAGGAGATGCGCCAGGGGGCTGACCAGGCGTCGGCCTTCCGCGACGTCTTCGACACGGCGCAGCGGGCCGACGCGCTCGGCATCGATTGCGTGTGGCTCGGCGAGATCCACTTCACGCCGACGCGCTCGGTCATCTCGGCCTCGCTGCAGGTGGCGAGCGCTATCGCGAGCCGCACCAAGCGCCTCCGGGTCGGCACCGCCGTGCAGGTGCTGCCGCTGAACCATCCGCTGCGCATCGCCGAAGAAGTCGCGACCATCGATCACATCAGCGAGGGGCGCTTCGAGTTCGGCATCGGACGCAGCGGTGTGGTCCGGACGTACGACATCTACGGCGTGCCGTACGCGGAGAGCCAGGCGCGCTTTCGCGAGGCGCTGGACATCATTCGACGCGGCTGGAAGGGCGAGCCCTTCAGCTACGACGGCGAGTTCTACCGCGTGCGCGACGCGATCGTGACGCCGCGGCCCTACCAGGTGCCGCATCCGCCGATCCGGATGGCGACGACGAGCGACGAGACGTTCCCCGCCGCGGGGCGGCTCGGGCTTTCGATCTTCGTTGGCTTGCGCACCACCGAGATTCCGGACCTGCAGGCGCAGCTGGCGCCGTATCGGCAGGCCTGGCGCGACGCCGGACACGCCGGCACACCCAGTGTGTATCTGCGAATCCCGGTCTATGTGTCGACGACGGAGAAGGGCGCGGTGGAGGAGCCGCGCGAGAGTCTCACGTCCTTCTTCCAGCGCCAGACAGAGCTGGCGCGCGCCGCCGTCGGACGCGCGGGCGCCGGCCCCGCCGATCGCCGTCGCTTCCAGGCCGAGCGCATGGCGAGCCTTTCGTACGACGACATCCTCGAGCGCAAGGTGGCGTTCGGCACCCCGGCCGGCGTGATCGCGCGGCTCTCGCAGCTGCGCGACGAGCTCGGCCTGGACGGCATCGTGGCCGAGCTGAACCCCGGCGGCCGCATCCCGCCCGAGCTGGAGACGCGCAGCCTCGAGCTCCTCGCGCGCGAAGTCGTGCCGGCATTCAGATGAGAGCCGGTCCATGCTGCCCGCGCTGATCCTCTCCTCCGATTCCCACGTCTTCGAACCCGCGGATCTGTGGACCACGCGGATCGACGCGGCGTTTCGCCATCGCGCGCCACGCATCGTGCGGATCGAGGGCGCCGACGAGATCGTCATCGAGGCCGATCAGGTTCTCTCCGGCATCGGGCTCATCTCGAACGCGGGCGCGCGTTTCGAGGCGCCCGAGACGATCTCCGGTCGCGGCCGTCTGGAGGACGTGCATCGCGGCGGCTGGGATCCCGAGCAGCACCTGGCCGACATGCGCCTGGACGGCGTGGCCGGCGAGGTGCTCTACCCCTCGCAGGGCCTGTTCTACTTCCGCATCGCGGACCCCGCGCTGATGTCGGCGATCTTCCGCGCCTACAACGACTGGCTCGCCGAGTTCTGCCGCACCGATCCCGCGCGGCTCAAAGGCATCGCGATGGTGAACCTCGACGACGTCGGCGACGGCATCAAGGAGCTCGAGCGCGCCGCGCGGCTGGGCCTCGCCGGCGCGATGATCACCGAGTATCCGCTGGAGGACCGGCGGTACGACCGACCCGAGTACGAGCCGTTCTGGTCGGCGGCCGAGGGGCTTGGCATGCCGCTGAGCCTGCACACGGCCACGCGGCGACAGGGCAAGATCCGCGGCGCCGGCGCCAAGACGCTGCGCGACGCCTCCAGCCGCGCGACGAAGGCGTTCTACCCGGCGCTGTCGATGTGCGACATGATCTTCTCCGGCGTCTTCGAGCGCCATCCGCGTCTGACGCTCGCCATCGTGGAGTTCGAGCTGGCGTGGGCGCCACACCTGCTCGACACGATGGACTACACGTACCGCGAGCGTCACGAGGAGGCGATCCACCGCTTCAAGAACGGGATGCGGCCGAGCGACTTCTTCCATGCGAACGTCGTGCTCAGCTTCCAGGAGGACGCGATCGGCATCCGCCTGCGCGACGTGATCGGCGTGGACAACATGATGTGGGGCTCGGACTATCCCCACAGCGAGTCCACGTTCCCGCAATCACGCAAGATCCTCGCCGAGATCCTGGCCGGCGTGCCCGAGGCCGAGCAGGCCAGGATCGTCGGCGGCACCACCGCGCGCGTCTACGGCTTCGACGTCACGAAGCTCGCGTCGTCGCGCTGAGGCGCGCTACACGGCTTTGAGCGAGTCGTAGACTCCGCGCTCGAGCTGGCCGTAGAGCTTCAGCGCGCGCGCGTCGGCAAACGGCAGAATCTGGGTCATGATCAGCCCGGTCACGCGCTTGGACGGATCGAGCCAGTAATAGGTGTTGAAGAGGCCGCCCCAGCTCACCGTGCCCGCGCTGCGGCCGTTCGGTCCCGCCTGCAGATTCAGCATGTAGCCGAGCCCCCAGCGGATGTCGGCGCCCGGGAACAAATCGACGTCGTTCGACAGGTTCCGCAGCTCCGCCTTCAGCACGCCGCACGGGGTGGTGCCGGTGTGGTTCTGGTTCATCAGCGCGACCGTTTCGGGCTTCAGCAGCCGCGTACCATTGAAGGAACCGCCGTTCAGCAGCATCTGGAGAAACACGAGGTAGTCCCGCGCGGTCGAGTAGAGAGGACCTCCCGCCGGCCAGAACTCTCCCTTGACCGGCACGGGCTCCAGAGGCTGCACGGCAAGCGCGCCATCGGCCCCACGCGTGTGCAGCCGCGCCTGCCGCGCGCGCTGCTCGTTGCTGGTGACGTACGTGGTGTCCTTCATCCCGAGCGGGCCGAAGATCCGATCGCGGAAATAGTCCTCGAGCGCCTGCCCGCTCACCGTCTCGATGAGGCGGCCGGTCCACTCGATGTTGATGCCGTAGAGCCACCGGTCGCCCGGGTCGAACGCGAGTGGCGTGCGCAACGAGGCCACCTTGCCGGTGGACCGGTGCGGCAGGTCCGTCGCCTTGGCGTAGCGACCCGTGTCCGCGTGCCAGATGTCGTAGGTGAAGCCGGCCGTGTGCGTCAGCAGGTGGCGCAGCGTGATCGGTCGCTTGGCCGGACGCAGCTTCGGCGCGCCGGAGGTGTCGAAGCCCTCCAGCACCTGCGGCGAGCCCAGCCAGGGATCGATGCTGGGTACCGGGTCTTCGAGCTTCAGCTTGCCCTGCTCGACGAGCTGCATCGCCGCGACGGACGCGATGGCCTTCGTCATCGAGGCGATGCGGAAGACGGTATCGGGCGTCATGGCCGCGCTCGCATCCAGCGAGCGCGGACCGAAGGCGCCCTCGTAGAGCAGACCCTTGTCGCTGGCCGCCATCGCCACGACGCCCGGGACGTCCCGCGCGTCGGCGGCCTGCTTCAGCACACCGTCGAGCGCCGTTCGTGATTGCATGACCGTCCCCTGGGCGCTCACGCGGCGAGGAAGCGCCGCGACGGCGGCGACGGCAGCGGCTCCCTTCAACACGTCCCGGCGGCTGTGCTGTGCCATGGCGTGCTCCTCCTCTGCGTTACGACGGACTCTGCGTTACGACGGATCGATCCCCACGATCTCGTTGAACCGGCCCCACCCGATGTAGAGGGTCGTATGCGCGACGAGCTCGATGATCTCCGCCTCGGAGAAGTGGCCGCGCAGCTCGGACCACAGCGCCTCGTCCACTTTCTGGTGATCGACGGCGAGCTTCTCGGCGAACCGGATGGCGATCCGCTCGCGCGGGGTCAGAAGGTCCGAGGACTCGTCGTTGATCGCGGCGATCTTCTCTTCCGTTGCTCCCGCATGCCGGGCCCCGGCATAGCGTACGGTCAGTCAGTAGCGGCAGGCGTTGAGCCCGGCGATCTTGATTCTCACCAATTCGCGGAGCACGGGGTCGATCGTGCCCTCGCGCGCGAGCGCGCCGCGGTAGGCGGCGAGCGCCTTGAACACGGCGGGATTCTTCGCGTAGGTCCGCGGGCCGGTGGACGTTCCGGTCTGCTTCTCGGCGTCTTCACAGAGGTGGCGGACCTCCGGGTCGACCTGGTCGATCGGGAGCGGCGTGATCCTCGCCATCGTCGCCTCCTTCAACTGGGAATGCAGGCCGTCACCGTGATCTCGATCAGCAGATCGGGCGAGTTCAGCGTGGCGACCGTCACCGTCGTCCGCGCCGGCTTGTTCGTCGGGAAATACTTCGCGTACTCCTCGTTGTAGGCGGCCAGGTCCTGGACCCGCGTCAGGTACGTCGTCGCCGTCATCACGTTGTCGAGCGACGTGCCGGCGGCCGTCAGAATCAGCTTGATGCGCTCCAGGATATTGCGCGTCTGCTCGCGGATGTCCTTGCCCACCTCGCCGCTGACCGGGTGCCGTCCCGTCTGGCCCGAGACGAAAACGAGGTTGCCGAACCTCGTGGCCGGCGACAGGTTGGGGTTGGGCTTGGCCGCATCGGGGTTGATGATCTCTTTCTTCGGCATGTCGTCTCTCCCTTGAGCGATCGCCGGCTGGTGGCGGGAGATTACAATGCCGCTCCGGAGGGTTCAACCATGGCAAAAGGCACGTTGATCGCGGGCATGAAGATCGGACGCGCCGCTGAAGACGAATTCCACGACTGGTACGACACCGAGCACCTGCCCGAGCGTCAGCGCGTTCCCGGTTTCCTGCTCTGTCAGCGCTGGCTCGGCACGGACGATCGCACCGTCTCCGTCGCAACCTACGATCTCGAGTCCCTCGCGGTGCTCACGGGCGCCGCCTACCGCGCGATCGGCGGCGACAATCTCTCGCCGTGGTCCAAGCGCATTACCGCGCGTGTCGAGCGTCTGATGCGTTTCGAAGGCGAGCAAATCTTGCCGGGTGATCAGCTGCCGCCGGCGAGCGCCGGCGGTCTGCTGCTGAACGCGATGAACATCTCGCCCGACGTCGAGGCCGAGTTCAACGAGTGGTACGACAAGGAGCACATCCCCGCGCTCGCGGCTGTCCCGAGCGTGCTCTCTGCGCGCCGCTTTCGCGGCACAGGCAACCGCA
>Ga0209382_10011237_pt1 | contig 11124 bp, 10 predicted proteins | sample SoiMetdeltSBSDD5_FD_187599 | JGI IMG/M metagenome (GOLD analysis project Ga0209382, IMG submission 187599) | Bulk soil microbial communities from a Populus tree surrounding site in Tennessee, USA - Soil MetaG P. deltoides SBSDD5 (SPAdes) (version 2) | ecosystem: Environmental > Terrestrial >...
TTGCCCCCCGGCGTGCGCACGAGGATCGCGCGCTGCCCGATGCCGAAGGCCGGGGTGGTCTCGATCGTGGTGAGCCCCGTCGCGAGCCGGCGGAACGTGTTGCTGTGCGCGCTTCGCAGCCCTTCCATCGTGGTCCAGGATTGGCCCGAGGTCGGGACGAACTGCCGCTCGTCGGTGCAGATCGGGCACCGATCGGGCGTGGCCTCCGACGGCGGATACTGCGTGCCGCAGGCGGTGCAGATGAACGCTGGCATGGGCGCACGTTACACCAATCCGTCGGCGACCGCGAATGGCCCCGACTTGCACGATATGTTGGCATGTCGCCGCACTCCGGCACGAAGCTGCCCCCATACCAGTGTTCCGACTCATTCGTTCGATACCCGCGTCTGAACGCAAGCGGTGTAGGCGGCCGGGATCGGGCTCGACTCCCAACCTACGCGAGCTGGGAGCGTGCAAACGCAACTGTGGAGGATGACAAAACCATAGCAAACCAGCGTCACCATGTCCAGATGATCGGCAGTCGGATGGTTAATCGAGGGTTAGTGCCGATCGACCGGCCGCCAGGCATCCGCGGGGGCAGGCTCCCGCGCGGAGCACTCCTACTCGGGAAGCACGCGAATGAAATCGATTGCGCAAATCAGGACTGAGATCGGCTCGAGTTTCACCGACCTGCTCGATACCCCGTATCCGCGCTTCTCCGCAGCCGAGATGGCGCGCCGCGACGCGGTGCTGGCCGACGTGATGGCGGTGCACGGGCTCCACGCCTTGATCGCGGCGGAGGCCGCGCGCGCCGGCACGGCAACGGGCTGGATCACGGGTTGGCCGGTGACGGCGGAGGCCGTGACGCTGATCGTCCCCGGCACCGAGCGGCGGATGTTCATCCAGCATTTCAATCACCTGCCGCTGGCGCGGACGCTGGCCCGCAACACCGAGGTGCACTGGGGTGAGGCCGGGGCCGTGCAACTATCCGCGGACATGATAACGAAATCGAGCCCAGGCAAATGCCGCGTCGGGGTGATCGGCCGCCTGGCGCTCGCGCAAGCGGAAATGCTGATGGCGCGCTTCGATGTCATCGATATGAACAAGGCCTACACGCGAGCGCGCCTCGTCAAGTCCGACGAAGAGCTGCGCTGGCTCCAGCTCGCCGCCGACCTGACGGACCTCGCTGTCACCGCCCTGGCCGAGGGCGCAAAACCCGGTTTGAACGAGCGCGAGCTGAGCGCACTCGTGCAAACGCCGTATTTGCCCTACGGCGCAACCAACTACATCCACTACTTCCAGAGCACACCCATGAATTGCCCCGACGCTGCCGTCCCGCGGCAGTATCCTTCGGACCGCAGACTGGCCAAGGGCGATGTGCTGACGACCGAGCTGAGCGTCGACTATTGGGGCTATACCGGCCAGGTCCTTCGCACGTTCTTTGTCCAGAGCGAGCCCAACGCACTCTATCGGAAGTTGCACGCCGTCGCAGACGCGGTTCTCGACAGAGTTCTCGACCTTGTCCGGCCAGGCGTGCTTGTGCGCGATCTCATCGCCGCTTCGCATGAGATCGAGGATTCGGGGTTCACGATCATCGATGACCTGATGCACGGGTACGGCGGCGGCTATCTCCCGCCGGTCCTCGGCTCGAGAAGCCGGCCAGCAGCGGGCGATGTGCCCGATATGACCCTGGAGGCCGGCATGGCGCTCGTAATCCAGCCCAACGTCGTGACGCGCGATTGGAAGGCCGGCGTGCAGACCGGAAACCTGATCGTAGTAACCGACGGGGGCGCCCGTTCGCTGCAGAGGTTTCCGCGCGGATTTCACATTATCGGCTAGGATCGCATCAGCAAAGAGCGGACGCGCAACACGCCGGTCGTGCGCTCACCCTGAACATCGGCAAATGGCACCCATGCCCCGCTCGCTGCGCTGCCGCGATTCCGTCTGCGTCTCGAGGACGTCTTCCGTGACGATGGGGCAGCAGGCGCGCGAACTCCTGATCCAAGTCGGGCAGTTGCCGGTTGGCCACGAGCCGTGGCGCGCCTGTCGGGGGAAGGCGGCTCGCTAATTCTGCCATGCAAGGCACTCGCTCCGCGAATGTGATGTCTGCGCCTTCCTTGCGACTGAAATCGATCGCACAGTGGACTGGCAGACCGATGGGTGATCGAAGCGAGGCGCTCGGTGAAAAACCCATGCAACGCAAATTGACGGCCCTTCTGCTGCTCGGCGCCCTCGCGCTCGGCCCGCCCGGAGAAACGGCGGCGCAGGAGCTGCGGCTGGCGCCGGACCGGTCGCTCACCTTTGCCGATGCCGACGGACGCACGGTGCGCAGCACGGATTTCGCGGGCAAATGGCTCCTGGTCTACTTCGGCTACACGCACTGCTCCGATCTTTGCCCCACGGGGCTCAGTGCCATGGTGACCGCGCTCGATCAAATCGGGCCCGCCGCCCAGCACATCCAGCCGCTGTTCGTCACCGTGGATCCGGAGCGGGACAACGGGGCGCTGCTGCGTACCTTCACGCAAGCCTTCGACAAGCGGCTGATCGGCTTGGGCGGATCGGTGGAGCAGATCCGCGAGGCGGCGGCCGCGCTGGGCGCCTCGTTCGAGAAGGTAGCGCAGGGCGGTGCCGGCTACGTCGTCGATCACAGCTCGACCTACACGCTCGTCGATCCGGCGCTTTCGCGCGCCCTCGTTCTGCGCATCGCCGAGCCGCATATGCTTGCCGCCAGGCTGATCGAGGAGCTCGCCAAGGCAGGCGTGCCCCTCGACAGGGTCGGCAACGTCGGGGCGTATCGGTAGGGGTCCGACCGGCCGGATCCCTACGGTCTGACCAAGCCCCTACTTGAAGTTCGCAATCTTCCGGGCCGCGCCCTTCAATTCGAGGATGTGCAGCCCGGTGTTGGCGCGGTCCACAGCGTAGATGTAGCCGCGGTCGTCCACCTCCACATTGTTGGTCTGGATCGCCACGCGGCACCTTTCCTTGCCGCCATCGACCGCAACGCAGCGCTCGTCGGTGTTCTTGGTGACGGCGGGGATGTAGTAGGCGACCTCCGTCGGCCGGTAGGGATTGCGGATGTCGACCACGCGCACGCCGGCATTGAAGTGCGAGAAGAACATCAGGCGACGGTAGTAAATCTCCGTGAAGTTCTCATTCGAGGCGTGGGTGCCGAAGCGCCCGCCCCGGCTGCAGAAGTTGCCCGAGGCCTCGGGCACCCACCAGGTCGACACCGAGGCCGGAAAGCGCTCCACCGTCACGTCGACGAGCCACACGAATTGGCGTGGCTCCAGGCACTCGTTCTTGATCTGCTCGTTGGTGACGACGACGAAGTTGCGCACCTTTCCGACCTTGTCCTTGGCGAACTCGGCAATCGGCATGCCGAGCACCGGAAATGTCGTGTGCGCCCCCGTCAGGGGGGACATGTCCAGTCGTCCGACCTGCGGATGGAGCAGGTTCTCATCGGTCGGCTCCTTGGGGCCGTTGAGGAGCTTCTCGCGGTCGACGATCTGCAGGATGCCGCCCTCGTTGGTGCCGTAGGCGAAGTAGATGCGGTTGCCCTTGGGGCCGGTCGAGATCGCGCCGTGCAGTCTGGTCGGAACAGGTCCGCCGGCGCCGGGCTGCTGGCCGGGCAGGCCGAAGTCGCGGATCTTGACCGGCTTGGCCGGGTCGGAGAGGTCGTAGACCTCGGTCATGCGCGATACCCGCCAGCCCGACACGCCGGAGACGAGGTAGGCGATGCCGGTGTCGCATTCCCACCAGTTCTTGTGTGTGCCCTTGCGGCCATCGAGGCGCGTGACGAGCTTCGGCTGGGTGGGATCTGCCACATTCCAGATCTCGTGCGCAGAATTGGCGAATGTGCGCAGCATGTACACGGCGCTGGGATCGCCCTTGGGCAGGCCCTTGCCGTCGCACACGCGCACCATCTGGGCGCCGCCGTCCTCCGCGAGTCCTTCGTCGCCGGGGATGTGGACGAGATATTTGGGGCGGCGGGGATCGGTGACGTCGAGGATCGAGGTGCCGTTGAACTCGTCGACCCCCGTCAGGGGATTGCGCGGCTTCGGCACCGCCTTGCTGCCGCCGTGATGGCCGATGTAAGCGATCCAGCGGTCGCCCTGCCGATGAATGGTCGGCTGGTAGGCGCTGCGGGCCTGCAGATCGTGGCTGCCGGCCAACGCCATGTCCTTGGCCTCCGGACGCGATTGCGCCAGCGCCGCCGGGAACGCGAGCGCTCCGGCGAGACAAAGGGATGCGAAGCCGACAGTGAGATGGTGGCTGAAGCCAGCCGATATGCAACGCATGGGCAGTTCTCCCTCGAGTTCAGTTCGTGCGGTTTGTTGTCGCCCAATCATGCGGCCGGTTCGCTCCTCAGCACAAGTCCCGTCAGGAGCCCAACTGGCCTGCGGGCGACCCAGGCCAGGGCCATGTCAGCCGGGCCACCGATCGTCCAAGTGCGCTTCATCGGTCATCGGCGGTCTTTACGCCCGACGTGAGCGCCAGCCGGAAACGAGCGATTGACCTTTCATGATGTCGCGTGCACGCGCGCTTCAGGTTCAACTGACTGCCCTTGGTGGCCCGGCATAAGTGCCTCTGATTACTGATAGAATCTCTGCGGCGCAGCGAATGGACCATCGACGCCAGAAACACGCGTGCTCGATCGAGGCGTTACGATTCCCAACCGGTATCGCCCATCGGACCGGAAAGGCGCCGATAGCCACCTTGATCCTCGCCCGGGAGAACTCAACCAAAGTATGCCTCGCGCACCTCGCTGCGGTCGGCGAGCTCGGCGGGTGTCCCGCTCGCGACCACTCTGCCCTTGGACAGTACATACCCGTAATGAGAGATGGCCAGGGTCTGCCGCACGTTCTGCTCGACGAGGAACACGGTGATCCCGCGCTCGCTGATCTCGCGGATAATGTTGAAGTTCTCCCTGACCAGAAGGGGAGAAAGGCCCAGGGAGGGCTCGTCGATCAGCAACAGCTTCGGCGCCCGCATCAGGCCGCGTCCGATGGAGATCATGGCCTGCTCTCCGCCCGACATGGTGCCGGCGAGCTGCGTCCTTCGCTCGGCCAGTCGCGGGAACTGGCGGTAGATCTCCTCCATGCGCTCCCGCGCGACGGCCTTCGATGCCTCCTGGTAGGCGCCAAGGCGCAGGTTCTCCTCGACGGTGAGCTTGGGAAAGACCTTCCGGCCTTCGGGGATGCACGCCACGCCGGCTGCAATCACCTTGTGCGTCGGCAGGGCGGTGATGTCGGCGCCGTCGAACCGGATACGGCCGGCGCGGGGCCGCGTGAGGCCGAGGATCGACCGGATCAGCGTCGTCTTGCCGGAGCCGTTGGTACCGAGCAGGCAGGTGATCCGACCCGGCTCGACCTCGAGCGAGACGCCCTCGAGCACATCGGCCTTGCCGTAGGCCGTGAAGACGCCCTCGATGTCCAATCCCGCCGTCATGCTGCGGCCCCGAGGTAGGCTTCCTGCACCTGCCGGTCGGCGGCGACCTCCCGATACCGGCCCTCCGCGATCTTGCGCCCGAAGTTGAGCACCACGCAGCGGTCGGTGATGCGCTCGATCACGCCCATCTCATGCTCGACGAGGACGATCGTGAGCCTGTTGTGCTTGTCGCGCACCTGCAGGATGTCGTTCATCAGCTCGCTGGTCTCGTCGTGCGTCATGCCGGCCGAGGGCTCGTCGAGGAGGAGGAGCTTGGGCTCGTTGATGAGAGCCCGGCAGATCTCGATGCGGCGGCGGTCGATCATCGGCAGGTTGCCCACGGGCTCGAACAATTTGTCCGCCAGCCGCGGCTCGAATACCTCGACCAGGGCGCGCGAGGCCCGGTAGCTCTCGTCGAACTGGCGCCTGAACGCCTTCCGCCGCATCAGGTTGAACCACAGCCCCTGATCGAGCCGCTTGTGGTTGCCGATCATGATGTTGTCGAAGATCGACAGCGGCAGCGACAGCCGCGAGCGCTGGAACGTGCGCGCTATCCCGGCGTGATAGACCGCCTGCGGCGACGCACCGGTGATGTCGGCTCCGTCGAAGGCGATCTTGCCGGCGTCGATCCCGTAAATCCCGGTCACGACGTTGAAGAAGGTCGTCTTGCCGGACCCGTTCGGGCCGATCAACCCGAGGATCTCGCCCGGATGGACGTCGACGTTGAAGTCGCCGAGCGCCACTACGCCGCCGAACCGCTTGGTGAGGCCCCGCGCCTGCAGCAAGGGCGTCTTTGTCATTGCCGCCACCCGGGAAAGTAGCGCCGCACGGGGCGGGGCAGCAGCCCCTCGGGCCGGAACAGCAGCACGACGATGACGAGCAGCGCGTAGAGCAGGAAGCGGTATTCCTGGATGGTCTGCAGCTTCTCGGGGACGACCACGACGATGACGGTGGCGACAGCGACGCCCCAGGGGCTGCCAATGCCGCCGAGAAGGAGGATCGATACCAGGATCAGCGAATCCGCGAAGGTGTAGTTGTTGGGCGCGACGAACCCGCCCACCATCCCGAACAGGGCGCCCGCAATCCCGATCAGGAAATTGCCGAGCGTGAAGGCCGTGATCTTCCAGCGCGCAGGATTGAGGCCGAAGCAGCTGGCGGCCGTCTCGTCGAGGCGCATGGCGTCGAGATTGAGCCCGATCCACGACCGTTCCAGCCGCAGCACGAGAATGAACGCCCCGACGAGCAGGAGCATGCTGAGCGCCAGATAGCTCATGTAGAACGACAGCTCGATGCCGCCGATCGAGATGTTGTCGTTGAACGACCAGCCGAGAACCTGCATGCCCCTGACCTGCAGACCCTGCGGGCCGCCGAGCACGTCGTTCACCTCCAGGAAGGTCTTGAGCAGCAGCGCGAAGGCGATGGTGACGAGCGCGGCGTAGTGACCGCGCGTGCGCAGCACCGGCAGCAGCAGCAGGGAGCCGATCAGGGCGGCCAGCAGCCCCCCGACCAGCAGCACGACGAGGTGCGGGACGACGGTGTGGGCGTTGAGCACGGCCGAGGTGTAGGCGCCGATGCCGAAGAACGAGGCGCCGGCGAAGTTGAGCACGCCGGCATAGCCGAACTGGATGTTCAGGCCGAGGCACGCGACCGTGTAGAGCAGGACGGTGACCAGCAGCAGCAGCACGAAATGATCCTCGCGGAAGTAGCCTGCGACGGCGAGGACCGCCAGGATGGCCAACGCGCCCAGCGCCCGCTCGCGCTGGGCGAAGCTGCGGATCACGGGCGCCAGCAGCCCCAGCCAGCTCGCGGCAACGAAGGCCACGATCGCCAGCGCCAGCAGACCCATGATGAGCTGCTGCCTCTCGACGGCCAGCAGCGTGATCAGGTACGCGGTGGCGACCACGAGCGCGGCAACGCCCGGCCAAAGAGACGCGCGCGGCTTAGGAGCGACTCGGGGAGCGGCTTGGGGATCAGCTTCGGCCATGCGCTCAAACCCGCTCGCTGATCTTTTCCTGGATCAGCCCGGTCGGGCGCCAAGCCATGAAGACGATGACGACCGCGAAGGCGAACACGTCCTTGTAGGCGCTGCCGAAGGGCAGGGCCACGGCGCCGATCGTCTGCAGCGCAGCGAACAGGAAGCCGCCGAGGATGGCGCCATAGACGCTGCCCAGTCCGCCGATGATGGCGGCGGTAAACCCGATCACGCCGAGCAGGAGCCCCATGCCGAAGTTGATCTCGTTGTAGTAGAGCCCGTTCATGAGACCCGCAAACGCCGCCAGCGCCGACCCGATGGCGAAGGTGACGAGCACGATGGCGTTGAAGTTTATGCCCATGGTGCGCGCAGTCTCCTCGTCCTGCGCCACGGCACGGATGGCAAGACCGAGCCGCGTGCGGTTGAGCAGGAGCTGCAGACCGACGATCACGCCGACGCCCGCAGCGAGCATGATGCTGTTGTCGAGCCGCAGGTTGAACTGGCCGAGAGGGATGGACGCGGCGGGCAGCAGCGCCGGAAAGGGCTTCGGATTGGCGCCCTGCGGGTAGAACAGCCGCACTGCCTCCCGCAGCGCCGTGCCCAGCATCAAGGTGACCAGCAGCGTGTTGAGGGCGGGCGCCGAGCGCAACGGCAGCACCAGACAGCGGGCGATCAGCATGCCAAGGGCCGCCATGGCCGCGATCGCCGCCACCAGCATGGCCGGCAGCAACAGCAGATCGGAGCGGATGCCGGCCGCCGAGAGGCCGACGAACGTCGCCAGCGCCGTGAAAGCGCCGACCGTCAGCACATCGCCGTGAGAGAACTTGATGACGTCGAGCACGCCGAAGAACAGCGTGAAGCCGACCGCGACCAGCGCGTACATCATGCCGAGCATCAGCCCGTTCATGACGTACTGGGCAATGAGCCCGGCGTCCATGTCCTGGGTTCCTGACGCGGGCCCGGGGATGACAGCGCCCTCCCCGGGCTCCGGTCGCCTTATGGCTGTCCGGGCAGCTTGCGCTTGCCGGAGGCGTACTGGCTGTCCTCCCACTCGACGAACTTGCCGTCCTGGATCACGTACCTGGTGATCACGGCCACGGTGTTCTGGCCGTGGTCGTCGAAGGTGATCTTGCCGACGATGGAGTCGCGATCCTTCGTCTTCCTCAGCTCGGCGATGACCTGCTTGCGGTTGGGACCGACCTTCTCGATGGTATCCAGGATCAGGTCCATGGCGGCGAAGGCGAAGGCGCCGTAGGCCTCGGGCGGGTTGTCGTATTTCTGGGCGGTGTACTTCTCCATGAAGAGCTTGCCGCCGGGCAGCTTCTCGGTCGGCGCGCCCTCGCGGAAGGCGAGGGAACCTTCCGCCAGCGGACCGAGGCCCTGGATGAAGGCATCCGACACGATGCCCGACGTGCCGTCGAATACGGCCTTGATGCCGAGCCTGTCCATCTGCGCGCGGATGCGCACGCCGATCGGGGTGAGGCCGCCGAAGTAGATGACCTGCGGATTGAGCGCCTTGATCTGGGTGAGCTCGGCGGTGAAGTCCTGCTGGTCGGCGGTCACGCCGAAGGTGCCGAGAATCTTGCCACCCAGCTTCGTCACCGCTGCGCTGAAGTACTGGTTGTGGCCCTTGCCGTAGTCGGTCGTGTCGTGGATCACGGCGAAGGTCTTGTAGCCGAGCTTCGTCACCAGCTCGGCGTTGGCGTCGTTCTGGTTGATCATGGTGCCGTTGACGCGGTGCACCTCGGCATACTTGTTGCGGTAGGTGATGTCGGGCAGCACGGCGCCCCACACCACCACCGGCAGGCCGAACTTGTGATACACGTCGACCGTGGCGATGGCGGTCGAGGAGCAATAGTGCGTCGCCGCAGCGACGATCTCCTTGTCCGCCGCCATGCGGGTTGCCACCTGGACCGCCACGTTGGGCTTGCATTCGTCGTCGAGCACGACGAGCTCGTACTCGTATTTCGCTTTCGCGTCGGCGTTGCGCAGGCGCACCGACAGCTCGGCGGAGTTGCGCCCGCCGATGCCGTTGACCGAGACGCCACCCGTGAGCGGGCCGATAAAGCCGACCTTGACCTTGTCTTTCGCGTCCGCCGTTGCGGACATGGTGCTTGCGGCCAACACTGCCGCGAGCACGGCTGCACTCCTGGTTGTCACGAACATATTCTCAACTCCCGTCGCAGGCAGCGCTGCCGCAGGTTTCCCCGGTTTCGTACCGGGGCGCATCCGCACACACTGGGATATTAGCCTCCACCAGCGAACGAGGGCAAACTCAACTCCTGCACCACCCGGCCGAGGCGGAGCACAATGAGGACGATGTGGCCACTGCGAAGGGTGATGCGGCACGTCGAAGCCCCCCGGACATTGCCGGCGTCGGAAGGGGCCGGCCAGTGCGAGACCGGGACGGCGCGACCCGGCGTAGATTGCCGCCTCGAATCTCAATCCCCGGCCGGCCCGGGACAGCCGCCGGAGAGACTGCAAATCCGCGAGGCCCTTGCACGACCTTACTTGCCGAGCGCGGCAAGCACCTGGGGCAAGGTGCGCTCGGCGAGGATCGCGTAGCCCGTGGGCGTGAAGTGAAGGCCGTCTTCGCGCAGCTCCTTGCGCGGCAGCGCGTCCAGCATCTCGTTCTCGATGACGATGAGCTTGGTCTGGCGGCTGCTCAGCCGGCTGCGCATTTTCTCGATGTTTCCAGCCCGTTCGCCACCGAGCCCCATGCGTTCATCGTTGGTCCCGGGCTGCAGGATGACGATGTGTGTCCCCGCCGGCACGGCGCGCTCCAGCCGCGCCAGCATCCCGCCGGTCGTGTCGCCGGCGATGCCGGCGTTGACGACTGTGGCGTCAATGCCTCTCGCCTGCAGCAGGGCCTCCAACCTTGCGGGATAGGCCTCCGACGCGAGAACACCCCAGCCCTCCGTGTTGCTGGCCCCCAGTGCGACGATCGTGATCCGCGTCTGCGTCTGCGCGCTGACCACAGCCAGCAGGGCTACGCCGAGAGCCAGCACCCCCCTCATCCAACGACCTTGCACGTTCGCCTCCTCGCACGCGTTCAGCGACAGGTGACTTCGATTGCCTATTTCGGCGGGTGTGTTGAGGCAGGCGTCGTCTCGTACTCGGTCAGCTCGCCCATCACGTGATCCCATGCTGGACGGCTTCGCGTGTAAATGCTGACCTGCGGCTTGAACTGGGAAGGATCGTCCAGGGTGCCCGCATAGAGCGAGACCATGCCCGCGGCAGCCTCGGGCTCACCGAACACCAGACTGCCGCAGATCGGACAGAAATGGCGCGTGGTCGGCAGCCGACTGTCGCCGATTGCCCTGTATGTGCGGGTCTCGCCATCGATTTTCACCGCTTCGCGGGGGAGAACCATGAAGGGCACATGGCCTGTTCCGCTTGCTCTCTGGCAGTCGCGACAATAGCAATGCCCGGCCAAAACCGGCTCCGCGTTCGTCTCGTAACGCACCAGGCCGCACAAGCATCCGCCTGTCATCATTCTAACTCTCCGCCTGTAGTCACCGGGGCCTCGCGAGCAACCTATCACGGTTGACCGGAACCGACCGCTCATGTCGGAAGTCTCGGGCACGCGCAACACCTGAGGCAGCTATGGGAGGGTGTGATACCGTCGAGCGCATCCTTCCACCCGTCATCCCGGACGGAGCGATGCGAGCCGCAGGCGAGCAGCGCTCCGATCCGGGACCTCGGCGATCTGACGTACGACTCGCTTGACGAGGTCCCGGATAGCC
>Ga0209382_10011239_pt1 | contig 11123 bp, 9 predicted proteins | sample SoiMetdeltSBSDD5_FD_187599 | JGI IMG/M metagenome (GOLD analysis project Ga0209382, IMG submission 187599) | Bulk soil microbial communities from a Populus tree surrounding site in Tennessee, USA - Soil MetaG P. deltoides SBSDD5 (SPAdes) (version 2) | ecosystem: Environmental > Terrestrial >...
CGTTGCGCCATCCGCGTCGATGTACTTGGCGGTGTAGGAATAGAAGCCGTCGGCGTGAGTCACGATGACTTCGCCCGGGACCGACGCCTCCGGCTCGTCGTTGCCCAGCACAGCGCACTCGATCTCGCGCGCGTTCGGCACGCCTGACTCGATGACGATTTTCCTGTCGAACCGCAGCGCCAGCTCCATGGCCTCACGGAGGCTCCCGTCGCTCTTGGCCTTTGAGATGCCGACGCTCGATCCGAGGTTGGCGGGCTTGACGAACACGGGATAGCGAAGCTCGTTGGCCACACGTGATGTGATCGTCCGCGGGTCGGCCTCCCACTCGCGCCGCATCACCGTGAGGTGCGGGACGATCGGCAGGTTGTGCGCGGCGAACAGCGTCTTCATCACCGCCTTGTCCATGCCGACGGCCGACCCCAGCACGCCCGCACCCACATACGGGACATTGGCCAGCTCGAGAAGCCCTTGCACAGTCCCGTCCTCGCCGTAAGGCCCGTGCAGAACGGGAAACACGACGTCGATACGCCCCGACGACAATGCGGCTGTGGGTTCGATCGGCTCCAGGGCCGTGCTCTCGGCCTGCCGATGGACCTCTGCCGCTGAAAGCGCTTTCGGCACATCGCCGCTCAACGCCCAGCGGCCGTCCTTGGCGATCTTGATCGGGACCGCTTCGTATTTGGCTGGGTCGAGGTGCTTGAAGATGGCGGCCGCCGATGCGATCGAGACCTCGTGCTCCCCGGATCGACCCCCGTAAATCACGCCAACACGCAGCTTGGGCACGGTTCACCTAATAATAGTCGGGTTGGGACGCCCCTTCGACAAGGCTCAGGGCACGCCGTTTCGCTTCACACTGCGCGCCACCGATGGCGCGGCGCGGCTGGGTGAGTTCGAGACGCCGCATGGTCTCGTGCACACCCCGGCGTTCATGCCGGTTGGAACGCAAGGGGCGGTCAAAGCCACACTCCACCGCGATCTGATCGACAGCGGCGCGGAGATCATCCTTGGCAACACCTACCATCTGTTCCTGCGGCCCGGTGACGAGCTCATCGCCCGGCGTGGCGGACTCCATCGGTTTATCGGCTGGAATCGTCCGCTGCTCACCGACAGCGGCGGCTTTCAGGTATTCAGCCTTGCTGAACGGCGGACCATCACCGAAGAGGGGGCTGAGTTTCAGTCGCACCTCGACGGCTCTCGACATCAGCTGACACCCGAACGCGCCGTCGATATCCAGGCCCGTCTCGGCTCCGACGTTGCGATGGTGCTCGACGAGTGCCTCGCCTACCCGGCCACGCACGAAGCCGCGGCCGAGTCGATGCAGCGATCGGTGCGATGGGCCTCGCGCTGTCGCGCCAGACTCGAACGACTGCGTGCGGAGCCGCCACCCGGCGTCACGGTTTCCAACGCCGGCCAGGCTCAGTTCGGCATTGTCCAAGGCGGCGTCTTCGCCGACCTGCGGCGGGAAAGCGCTGACGCGACGGTCGCCATCGGCTTCGAGGGGTATGCGATCGGAGGGCTCAGCGTCGGAGAGCCGATCGACCAGATGTACGCGGTGGTGCAGGAGACCGCCGCGCGTCTCCCGGTCGCCGCACCGCGATACCTGATGGGAGCGGGCACCCCCGAGGACCTGGTCGAGTGCGTGGCCCGGGGAATCGACATGTTCGACTGTGTCATGCCGACGCGGAACGCCCGCAATGGCCAGCTCTTCACCAGCCAGGGCCGCATCAACATCAAGAACGCGGCGCATGCGGAAGACGATCGGCCTGTTGATCCCGCCTGTGGCTGCTATACCTGCACGCATCATTCACGCGCCTACCTGCGGCACCTGTACCTCGCCGGCGAGATGACCGCCGGAGCCCTTAACACATTGCATAACTTGACCTTTTACCTTGACACCATGAAACGGATCAGGGAGGCTATTCAACTCGGAACCTTCGAACGCTTCAGGCAGGAGTTCCTCCGGTTGTCCGGCGATAGCCGGACGAATAGTTAGTCCGGCGATAGAGCGGCCTGTCTCTCGACTCATGAGCCTTCTTGATCCGTTTCTGCTAGCCATGGCCGCGCCGCAACAAGGCGCTCCGAGTCCATGGCTGCAGCTCATTCCATTCGCGCTCATCCTCGGCATCTTCTACTTCGTGATGGTCCTGCCGATGCGGAAGCGCCAGCAGAAAGTGCAGGCGTTCCTCGCCGCGTTGAAGGTGAACGATCGCGTCATCACGAGCGGCGGCATCTACGGATCGATCACACGCCTCAGTGACCAGTCCGTACAGTTACAGGTGGCCAACAACGTTCGCATCGAAGTGTCGCGCGCGGCTATCGTTGGATATCAGGGCCAGGAACCCGTCGTCCCTGAAGGTAATCAGCAATGAAAGACATCCGCTGGAGATTCATCCTGATCGCGGTCGCCCTCGGCCTGTCGATCTGGTCCTTCTATCCACCGCAGTCGAAGATCAAGCTCGGTCTCGACCTGAAGGGTGGTGTTCACCTCGTCCTCCGCGTGCATACCGACGATGCGCTGCGCGTCGAAACCGAGACGACGGTCGAGCGGCTGCGTGACTCGATGCAGCGCGCCGGCGTGCAGTTCACGAAGGCCGACGTCGTGAGCGCGACGGAGTTCCGGGTCGAAGGCATTCAGGACGATGGCGGGTTCCGCACGGCCGCGGTGGACGCCGACACCAACTATGACCGGTCGTCGGAAGCCGGCGGCTATTCCTACCGGATGAAGCCCAATATCACGAGCCAGCTTCGCGACCAGACCGTGACGCAGGCGCTCGAGACGATCGAACGTCGCGTCAATGAGCTTGGTGTCGCGGAACCGGTTGTGGCGCGCTACAGCGGTCAGGACCAGATTCTCGTGCAGCTCCCGGGTGTCGAGGATGTGCGCCGGGCGAAGGAGATCATCCGCTCCACGGCGCAGTTGAAGCTCACGCTCGTCGAGCAGGGGCCGTTCCCCAGCCGTGAAGCGGCGTTGCAGGCCTTCAACAACAACGTCCCGTCGGATGTTGAAGTCCTTCCCGGGCGGCAGGAGGGCGGCGGAACCGCGGGCACGGCGGGCACGGTGTTCTACGCCCTGAAGAAGGCGTCAGCCGTTACCGGCCGCGACCTTCGCAACGCGCAGCAGTCAATCGACGAATTCAACCGGCCGGCCGTGCAGTTCACCCTGAAGCAGGATGCGGCGGGTCGCTTCGGCAACTTCACGCAGTCCAACCTCGGCCGGCCGATGGCCATCGTCCTCGACAATCGCGTGATGTCGGTGGCGACGATCCAGGGGCGCATCACGGACAGTGGGCAGATCACGGGCATCAACCGGGACGAGATGATCGACACCGTGATCACGCTGAAGTCCGGCGCGCTGCCGGCTTCGATGGACTATCTCGAGGAGCGCCTGGTCGGTCCGTCGCTCGGGCAGGAGTCGATTCGCGCCGGGTTCATCTCCTCGCTGGCCGGCCTCGGGTTCGTCGTGCTGTTCATGGTGTTCTACTACAGGCTCACCGGGATGAACGCGGTGATTTCGATCGTCGCCAACCTGGTGATCCTGCTCGGTCTGATGGCGTTCCTGGGCAGCGTCATGACACTGCCCGGCATCGCCGGATTCATCCTGACGATCGGCATGGGCGTCGATTCCAACGTGCTGATCTTCGAGCGCATCAAAGAGGAGCTGGCGACGGCCCGCGGAGCGCGGGCGGCCGTCAACGCGGGATTCGACCGCGTGTGGTGGACGATCGTCGATACGCACGTGTCGTCGCTGATCGCGGCGCTGCTGCTGCTGCAGTTCGGCACGAGCACGATTCGCGGCTTCGCGGTGACGCTGATCATCGGCCTCCTGTCGAATGTATTCACCGCGGTGTTCGTGTCGCGAACGGTGTTCGAGATGATATTGACCCGCCGTCAGACCGCCGCGCAGACGTTGAGTATTTGACATGCAGATTTTGAACAAGGCCAACTACAACTTCCTTCGCTGGAAGTGGCACGCCATCGCGCTCTCGACGGCCGTCATCCTCGGCGGCATCGCCATGATCGCGACCAAGGGGCTGCCGCTCGGCATCGACTTCTCGGGCGGCACGCTGATCGTCGTGCAGTTCGCCCAGCCGGTGACTGAGGCGCAGGTCCGTAACGCCGTCGAACCGCTACCCGGCGAGGAAGTCGTCCAGCAGTACGGCGATGCGAGCGAGCGCCGCATGCTGATCCGCCTGCCTCAGACCGAGGGCGCGGTCGAAGGGAACAGTCTCGAACAGGCGTCGATGCAGGTCGAGGCCGCGCTGCAGAAAGCCGGCTTGCCGATGTTCTCCATCGTGAACCGCGAGCTGGTCAGCGCCGTGATCGGCCGCGACCTTCAGCTGCGCGGCATCTACGCGACACTCGCATCGCTGCTCGCCATCACCATCTACATCGGCATCCGGTTCCGGTTCTCGTTCGCGGTCGGCGCCATTGCCGCGACGCTGCACGACGTACTGGTCACGCTCGCTTTCCTGGTGTTCTTCGGATACGACCTCTCGCTGAACGTCGTCGCCGCGATCCTGACGATCACCGGCTATTCCGTGAACGACACGATTGTGATCTTCGACCGCGTGCGCGAGAACCTGCGGTCACGCCGGCGTGAGCCGCTGGACAAGATCGTCAACGAGAGCGTCAACCAGACGCTGTCGCGCACGATCATCACGGCGGGCACGACGTTCCTGTCGGTCCTGGCCATCTTCCTGTTCGGCGGCGAGGCGCTGGCCGGATTCTCGTTCACGATGCTCGTCGGCATTGTCTCCGGCACCTACTCGACGATCTTCATCGCCTCGGCAATCGCCATCATCCTCAGCGGCGGCCAGGCGCGAAAGACCGCCACCACGGCTTCGTCCGGCGATGCCGCGGCGAGTCAGGGCGGCAAGAAACAGAAGCGAGCCAAAGCCTCGTAGAGGAGTGCTCATTTCTGTCCAGCGCTACCAGGGGCCGAGGACGCGCGCGATATCCATCTGAAACGCGCGCCACTGCCGTTTGACCTATCTGCTTGCCGCGCTGCTCGGGATCGTGCAGGGGCTCACCGAGTTCCTGCCGATCTCATCAACCGCACACCTGCTGCTCGTCGGCCACTCCGTCGGTTTCCAGGACCCAGGCGGTGTCTTCACGGTGATGATCCAGTTCGGGTCGGTGCTGGCGGTGATGTGGCTCTACCGGGCCAAGATCATCGATGCCTTTCTCGGCCTGGCGTCGAACCCCGCGGCGCGCCGATTCGCGCTGATGCTGATCATCGCGTCGATCCCGGCGGGCGTTGCCGGCGTGCTGCTCGCAGATTGGGTGAAAGGGCGCCTGTATGAGAGCCCCGCGGTAATCGCGTACGCCTTTATCATCGGCGGGGTTGCGATCCTGATGATCGAGCGGTTCCGGCCACAACCGGTCGTGTTCGAGGCTGACCAGACGCCCGTCCCGCGTGCGTTCGCAGTGGGCGTGTGCCAGATGCTGGCGCTGATTCCCGGTGTCTCGCGTTCGGGCGCCACGATCATGGGCGGCCTGCTTGCCGGGCTCGAGCGTTCCGCGGCCGCGGAGTTTTCGTTTTTTCTGGCGATGCCTGCCCTGGCCGGCGCGTTTCTGCACGACCTGTGGGAAGTGCGTCACCAGCTGGCGCCCGAGCGCGGGCTGGAGATCGCCATTGGATTCGTGATGGCCTTTCTGGCGGCGCTCGTCGTCGTGAAGCCGTTCGTCCGCTATGTCGCGCGGAGCGGTTTTGCCCCCTTTGCCTGGTACCGTATCGTGGCCGGAGTGATCATCCTGCTGGCGATAGGCGCGGGATGGCTGTGATCCAGTGGCTGCGCCGCAGCTTTCTCACGGGATTCTTCGTCACCGTCCCGCTCGTGATCAGTGTTGCCGCGCTGGTGTGGATCTTCGGTATCATTGATGGTTTCGCGGCGCCGCTGGCCAAGCAGGTACTTGGCCGCGAGCTCCCGGGACTCGGTATCCTCATCACGCTGCTCGTTGTTCTGGCGATGGGGGCGGTAGCCACCAACGTCATCGGACGACGACTGCTCGCGCGGGCGGAGAGCTGGCTGCTGATGATCCCGGTATTCAGGACCATCTATGCGCCGGTGAAGCAACTCGTCGTGGCGTTCTCGCCCGACAACGAGACGGGCTTCAAGCGCGTGGTGATGGTGGATGACCCGAGCCGCGGCTGGGTCATGGGATTTCTGACGAAGGAGTTCGAGGTGGATCGCGGACGCGGTCCTGAGGCATTGATGGCCGTGTACGTCCCGACCAATCATCTGTATCTCGGCGACATCGTGATCTATCCGCGTGAGCGCGCCATCTTTCCCGACATCAGTGTCGAGGAAGGCGTGCGGATTTTCCTGACCGGCGGCATGTCCCTGCCCGGTCGAATCGAAGGCAAGCCGTAGGGGCAATTAACTGGTTACGAGAGGAGCTGACATCGTGATGACCGAGTCGTTGAGAGGATTCGGCCGTGTGCGTGGTGCGATGGTCGCACTCGCGATCGTCGTGGCGCCCGCGCTGATCGCGCCGGCAACCGCGCTGGCGCAGCCACCGGAGCCCGCGGCACAAGCCGCACAGACGCCGGCCCCCGAAGGCGAGCGTCGGGGCGGAGAGGCCAACCTGGTCCTGCCGGATCTCGGGACCGTCCCGGTGGGCGGCTACGACGGCCGCACGCTCCTCTTCATCGGATTGGGCGTCTCCGCGCTCGGCATCCTGTTCGGGCTGGTGATCCTCTACCAGTTGAAGAACCTGCCGGTGCACCGGTCGATGCGGGAAATCTCGGAGTTGATCTACGAGACCTGCAAGACGTATCTGGTGACGCAGGGCCGGTTCCTGGCCATTCTCGAGATCTTCATCGCCGTCATCATCGTGCTGTATTTCGGCATTCTCGAGGGGATGGGTTTCGGCCGCGTCGCGATCATCCTGGTGTTCAGCGTGATCGGCATTCTCGGCAGCTACAGCGTGGCGTGGTTCGGTATTCGCGTGAACACCTACGCCAACTCCCGCACCGCGTTCGCCAGCCTCGAAGGCAAGCCCTACCCCGTCTACGCGATTCCGCTCAAGGCCGGCATGAGCATCGGCATGCTGCTCATCAGCGTCGAGCTGCTGATCATGCTGTTCATCCTGCTGTTCATTCCGGGTGACTACGCCGGCGCGTGCTTCATCGGATTCGCCATCGGCGAGTCGCTGGGCGCCGCCGCCCTGCGTATCGCCGGCGGCATCTTCACCAAGATCGCCGACATCGGATCGGACCTGATGAAGATCGTCTTCAACATCAAGGAAGACGACGCCCGCAACCCCGGCGTCATCGCCGACTGCACGGGCGACAACGCCGGCGACTCGGTGGGCCCGAGCGCCGATGGCTTCGAAACCTACGGCGTCACCGGTGTGGCGCTCATCACCTTCATCATGCTGGCGGTGCCGCAGGCGGCGACGCAGATCCAGTTACTCGTGTGGATCTTCGTCATGCGCGTCATGATGATCATCGCCAGCGGCGTCTCGTACCTCCTGAACGAGGCGATCGCGAAGGGCCGGTACGGTAACGCCTCGAAGATGAACTTCGAGGCGCCGCTCACGTCGCTGGTGTGGCTGACATCGATCGTCTCAGTGATCCTGACCTACCTGGTCTCGTACCTGTTGATTCCGACGCTTGGCGACGGCACGCTCTGGTGGAAGCTGTCGAGCATCATCACGTGCGGGACGCTGGCCGGGGCGATCATTCCCGAGCTGGTCAAGGTCTTCACGTCGGTGGAGTCGAGTCACGTCAAGGAAGTGGTGACCTCGTCGCGCGAAGGCGGCGCTTCGCTGAACATCCTGTCCGGCTTCGTCGCCGGCAACTTCAGCGCCTACTGGATCGGCCTCAGCATCGCGGCGCTGATGGCGATCGCCTACTTCGTCGCGTCGTCGAGCGCGGCGATGTCCGATCCGTCCTTCATGCTGGCGCCGGCGGTGTTTGCCTTCGGCCTGGTCGCGTTCGGGTTCCTCGGCATGGGCCCGGTGACCATTGCCGTCGACTCCTATGGCCCGGTCACCGACAACGCGCAGTCGGTGTATGAGCTGTCGGTGATTGAAGGCATTCCGGGCATTCAGCAGGAGCTGAAGAAAGACTTCGGCATCAATGTGCAGTTCGAGCATGCCAAGGCGCTGCTCGAAGAGAACGACGGCGCCGGCAATACGTTCAAGGCGACGGCAAAGCCGGTGCTCATCGGCACCGCCGTCGTCGGCGCGACGACGATGATCTTTTCAATCATCGTGGAGTTGACGCTCGGGTTGACGCAAAACCTCGACAAGCTGTCGATGCTGCACGCGCCGTTCCTGCTCGGACTCGTGTGCGGCGGGGCGATGATCTACTGGTTCACCGGGGCATCCACGCAGGCGGTGACCACCGGCGCCTACCGGGCGGTCGAGTTCATCAAGGCGAATATCAAGCTGGAAGGCGTGACCAAGGCCTCGGTCACCGATAGCAAGAAGGTCGTCGAGATCTGCACGCAGTACGCGCAGAAGGGAATGTTCAACATCTTCCTGACCGTGTTCTTCGCCACGCTCGCGTTCGCGTTCCTCGAGCCGTTCTTCTTCATCGGCTATCTGATCTCGATCGCGCTGTTCGGTCTCTATCAGGCGGTGTTCATGGCCAACGCGGGCGGGGCCTGGGACAACGCGAAGAAGATCGTCGAGACCGAGCTCAAGATGAAGAACACGCCGCTGCACGCGGCGACGGTCGTCGGCGACACCGTGGGCGATCCGTTCAAGGACACCTCGTCGGTGGCTCTCAATCCGGTCATCAAGTTCACGACACTGTTCGGCTTGCTCGCCGTCTCGCTGGCGGTGCGGCTTGCTGAGGATCAGGGCGACGGGCTGGCGCACGGGCTGGCCGCGGTGTTCTTCATCGTGTCGGTCGTCTTCGTGTACCGCTCCTTCTACGGCATGCGTATCGGGGCGACCCATTAGGAACTCCCAACGCCCAGCTCCCGGCGCCGGACTTGGCCGTTGGGAGCTGAGCTTGCTTTTGGACGTTGGAAGTTGGTAGTTGGGAGTTGGTCAAGGTACGTCGGAGTTGGTGAAGGAGTTGCCGCACGTCGACGGATCCGGGATAGAATGCCCGCTTCGCCGCTGGGGCCAGGGGGCCGACAGGGCGGGGCCGACAGAGGCGGAGCACTTTGGCGAACCCGGTGTCTAACGCAAGTGCTGGTCGTTTCCTGAATGTGACGGTGCAGCGGAACGTTTCGTTGACACTGTTTTTTGGGCCTAGCTATAATCGGCCGCTCCGCGCGGCTGCGCTGGCGACTCCAGGGAGGTAGAAGACCCCGTGCCACGTGATGAACGCATGTTCGGCGATATCGTCGATCCCTCCATCAAGCTTGGCAGCAAGCAGGGATATTCGGTTGGAGCGACGATCCTCATAGAGGCCACCGTGATTGCGGCACTGGTCATCATTCCCCTGATGGCCTTCGAAGCGCTGCCGACACCGCCCTCGATGATGGCATTCGTGGCTGCTCCGCCGCCGCCACCACCGCCACCGCCTCCACCGCCACCACCCAAGCCGGTGGAAGTGAAGCCCGTTGAAGTCGTGAACCCGAACGCGGCCCCGACCGAGCCGCCGAAGGAAATCAAGGCGGAGCCCGTGGACACCAATTTCGAACGCGCCGGCGTTGAAGGCGGTGTGCCCGGGGGTGTTGTCGGTGGTGTCGTCGGCGGCTTGCCGGAAGCGCCGCCCCCGCCCCCGCCGCCTGCACAGCCGGTTCGCGTCGGCGGTCAGATCAAGCAGCCGACCAAGACCAAGCACGTCGCGCCGGTGTACCCGCCGATCGCGCAGTCCGCCCGCGTCCAGGGCGTCGTGATCATCGAGGCGATTATCGGACCGAACGGGAAGGTGCAGGACGCCAAGGTGCTGCGCTCGATTCCGCTGCTCGACCAGGCGGCGCTCGATGCCGTCAAACAGTGGGAGTTCACGCCGACCCTGCTCAATAACACACCGGTGCCGGTCATCATGACGGTCACCGTGCAGTTCACGCTTAGTTAATACGGCGACACACAGACAGGCAGCCCCTCGCCGGTCCGGCTGAAGCCCGACATCACGGGGAGGGAGATTGCGGAGGATGCAGTAATGGGAGTTCGGAAGATGCGTCAGGTAGGTCAGATCGCGTGTGGAGCCGTGGGCGCCCTCCTGCTCAGCACGCCGGCGTTTGCGCAGGAAGGTGCGGGTCTCGACCTGATCGACATGTTCGGACAGATGGGCCCCGTGGCGTGGGGCGTGGCCGTCGTCCTGTTCATCATGTCGTTCTGGTCGGTGGGCATTGCGATCGAGCGCATCTATACCTATAACCAGGCCCGCAAACAGTCGAAGCTGTTCGCACCGCAGGTCGCCAAGCATCTGCGCGACGGCCGTCTCAAGGAAGCCATCGCGCTGTCGGCGTCCAAGGACTACCGCTACAGCCACCTCGCGAAGGTCGTGCTCGCCGGACTGCAGGAATACCAGTTCCAGCAGGAAAGCGGCACCAGCCTCAACCGCGATGACGTTCTGGACACCGTGCGCCGCTCGATTCAGCGCGCCTCGGCCCTGACCACCAACGACCTGAAGAAGGGCGTCAACACGCTCGCCACCATCGGCTCGACGGCGCCGTTCGTCGGACTGCTCGGCACGGTCGTCGGCGTCATCAACGCGTTCGTCGGCATCGCGTCCACCGGCTCGGGTGGTATCGCGGGCGTATCGGCCGGTATCGCCGAAGCGCTTGTCGAAACCGCGCTTGGACTGTTTGTCGCGATCCCCGCGGTCTGGTTCTACAACTACCTGACCAGCCGGCTCGAGTACTTCAACGTCGAGATGGACAACTCCTCATCGGAGCTCGTCGACTACTTCATCAAGAAGACGGCGTAAGAGCAGTGTCGGAAGGATCTGAATTATGGCAGTTCAACTAGGCGGGGGCGGCGGAGTCAAATCCGACATCAACGTCACGCCGCTCGTCGACGTGATGCTGGTGCTGCTGATCATCATGATGATCGTGGCACCTCTGCTCCAGCAGGGTGTGAGCGTCAAGCTTCCGGTCGCGACCAACACGACCGAGAAGCCTGACACTCAGGAGCAGACCGTGCTCGCCATCGACTCGAACAAGCGGCTGTACCTCAACGCCGTGCCGGTGCTGAAAGACGACTTGCAG
>Ga0209382_10011240_pt1 | contig 11122 bp, 9 predicted proteins | sample SoiMetdeltSBSDD5_FD_187599 | JGI IMG/M metagenome (GOLD analysis project Ga0209382, IMG submission 187599) | Bulk soil microbial communities from a Populus tree surrounding site in Tennessee, USA - Soil MetaG P. deltoides SBSDD5 (SPAdes) (version 2) | ecosystem: Environmental > Terrestrial >...
CCTCTCGCCAACCCGACTCGACACCAGTCTCCGCCCCAAGCTGGCGGTAGAGATCAGTGCTGTAGCGAATCATACGAGTCAGGTTAGCATCAGAACGAAGCTGCCCGACAAGTCCCGCCGAATGCCATGTCGAACCGCTTGTTAGTTCATCGCGTTCGAGAACGACAACATCCATCCAGCCCATTTTGGAGAGGTGGTAAGCAATACTGCATCCGCCAACACCTCCGCCAATAATAACTACTTGCGCTTGTGAGGGAAGATCGGGCATAGAGTGATGTGGTTACCTCAGCTAATTTTAAGTTTGTGTCAAGCAAATCACGATACTATATTTTTAAGCCAGTGCTTATATTCTATATGGTTGAGACGTTCGGAAAGGCGGGTGAAGTGTTTATCGGCATACATGCGAAAATCAAAATCCAGCTTGGAAATACCAAGCTGAACCATCCCCCACATCGCTTCTCGGAAGTCTGACATGATCTGCATTAGCTTTAAGTGGGCGCGGTTCTGCAGTGTTACCTTTCCCCAATAGGCCAGCAGCACCTCCCGATCCTGCTCATCAGAAAACTCATGATTCGCTGTGAAGTTCGCTAGATCGAAGAAGGGGTCGCCCATAGCCGCATATTCCCAATCGAGGATCGTGAGCTTGTCATCCTGACTCCCAATTAGGAAATTAGCATTTAGCAGATCGTTGTGGCATAGACGCAAGGGGGCTAGATGGGAAGCTAATGCATTCTCAATCTGGTTAGCACAAGCCATCATCCAATCAAAGTTATCTGGGAAAGTAACCCCATTTTCGATTGCGATCCGGGTGCAGTTTTCGACGAAACGGAATGCGTTGAATTGACAATCAATTGGTGGAAGAGTGTGAATTTGCTTGAGGGCTTGCATAATACGCTGGATAGTTTCCGGCTGTCTGATCTCATCCAGCGTAATAGACTGGCCTTCAACGAACCGAGTGATTAAATACTCTTCTGGCTCGATAAGATAAATTACTTCAGGGGCAACCCCGATGCGTGCGGCAGCAAGATTCGCCTCATGCTCAACCTGACGATTCACCCCCAGAAGTTCGGTATTCGCTCCACTAATGCGAAGCACATAAGCCTCAGACCCAACTACCACTTTGTAATTCTGGTTGGTAATCCCGCCTGCCAAAAACGAAGTCTGGACATCTCTCCCATTCCACTGGGGAATACGAGCAATCACATCATCAACGCTGAGGGTCATGCGGCATCTCCGAAGGCTAACACTATGCCGTCTGCCAGACCGATCCAGGCTGAGCCATCTCGGCAACAATATCGATTGAAGAGATGATGCCAACAGGCATGCTCTGAGGCTCAAGCGGATCAACGACAATTATCCGGTGATGGTAATTCTCGATCATCATATCTGAGGCCTCGCGCAAACTCGCCGTAGGCTGAATTGTCAAAGCAGGATGCAACACTTCCTCGGCGGTAGCGTAAAGTCTCTCTCGATCCCCCACCGCACTCAGAATGTCTAGCCCGCTCACAACACCCATTGGGCTACCATTTGCATCGACCACCAGCACTGACCGGTAGCCGGAGGTGGACATACCTCTGGCAATATCTGAGACGGTCGTCTCTTTGCGGCATACCAGCATCACACGAGACATAACATCGGCAACGGTTCCTCGCTGTATTGCGGTCGTGGTTGTGAGACTCGCAATTAAATCTGAGATTGATAAGACGCCTATCTGCTGTCCCTCATGTATAACCAACACACGCTTATAGTTCTTTTCTTTCATAAGTCGGGTGGCTTCGGTGATTGCAGCTTCTGCTTCAATGGTCGCAGGGGGGCTGGACATCATTTCACCAGCAGTGATTGTCCGCATCGCTGAGAGACCCTGCTCGTCAGTCGAGAGCCATTCACCAGTCAAAAGATCAAAGTCAGTAATTACGCCTGTGACCCGCTTCTGACAGTCAGCCACATACAAAGCATGGATACGATGTTGAGTCAGCATCACTGCCACCTGTCCCAACGTAGCGTCAGGGCGACAGGTAATCACACCCGGATGCATGAGGTCACGAACTCGCCCGATCATGATGCAATCTCCTTAGACCTCATCAACATCTTTGTACCATTTCACACGGTCCCCTACTCTGTCACGCAGCCGCCAGGTAAGAGGCTTCGGCTCATCGTTGATGCGCTGAAGGGCTGCATCTACTTGAGCAATCACGTGAGCCTTTTGAGCGTCACTTAGCTGGCTATATCCGCCTACAAGCTGCCCAACCTTGGTCAGGTTCATCGTCGTCGTCCGCCATAATCCCCAATCGCCCGCACATAGCTCGGCTACAAGCTGAATATTGATTGCATCATTATCGTGATCGGCGAGCGGATGTTCAAGAAGCAGCATAATCGTATCAACAACGTCTTTTTCGTTGATCTTGACAATCTGCATTTTTTGAAGAAGCATCTCGGCTAACGGGATTGTTGGTACATCGATTTCCAGACGACCATCCTTCAGGGAAATCTCGTGGCAGAAGTCAAACTTATCGAAGAATACATCCACATGTATCTCCAACTCCGGGTTGTCGAAGATCATACGCGCACCCTCCGAAACTACTGTCACCTCTCTGTTTTCAAGGTAGCCAAGATTTACGAATATATTTCTAGTCGCAGTGCGATCTTTTGAATCAGCTACAAAATCAATGTCCGCATAGTCATGGCCCATCGCCGCCTGAAGATAGCCGTACGTAGGACAATGATAATGGAAGGCGAGCGATCCCATAACGCGGAGCATAATCTCGTCCTCTTCGCTTGCCCGAATAATACGGTCGAGTTCATCCTCAAACTTCTGGCGTTCGACAGTCTGCTCATGTCTTCCGACAGAGTTATTTGACATATATCATCCTTGCAGGATGGTTAGTCCAAACTTGTGTCGCGTCATTGTAGATGAGCGGAATGGCATCTTGCAAATTGCCTCAGGAAAAAGAAGACCAGCAAATTGTAGTTTGGTGTTGTCAACGGAGTAGGTGTTAAATAGCAGGATGTGAGGCGGGGTATCCGTCCGATCTGTCTGTTCGGAGAAAATGCTATGCCCCTGTTTGGCAAGAAACCCAAGAAAGACCTTACACGCCTCTTCTTTGCGACTGACCTACACGGATCAGAGCGAACTTTCCGCAAATTCCTGAATGCCGGGAAGTTCTACGATGTCAGCATCCTGATCATGGGTGGCGACATTATCGGCAAAATTGCCGTTCCCATCATCAATGAAGGCAGTGGGCATTACCGCGCGACTTTGCAGGGAGTTACCGAACATCTGGAGACGCAGGAGGAAGTCAAGCATCTTATTGAGCGCATGGAGACTCTAGGCTATTACTATAAGATCATGCCGGAGGATGAGTTCAAACAGATTGCCACTGACCCCGCTAAGATCAATGCCCTCTTTCATGATTTGGCGCGTCAGAGGCTGGAGCAGTGGGCAGACCTCGCCGCCACGCGCCTAAACGGGACTGGTATTCGCTGCTTTGTGACTGGAGGCAACGACGATTATGCCGATGTGTTGGAAACACTCCCCCATCAGAAAGATGGCACAGAGCCGATGGTCAACTGCGAAGGTGATGCCGTCAATGTTGACGACACCCACACGATGATCAGCTTGGGATGGTCAACACCAACCCCTTGGAACACACCGAGAGAAGTAAGCGACGAACAGCTTGGAATCATGATTGACGAGTTGGTCGCTAAAGTCTCCGACCTTGACCACTGTATCTTCAATTTCCACGATCCTCCCATTGACTCGACGCTGGATACATGCCCGCAGCTAGACTGGAATACTGACCCTCCTTCACCCATCATGGTAGGCGGTCAGGTCGTCCTATTTGGTGCTGGAAGCGCCTCGGTTCGCAAGGCAATTGAAACCTGCCAGCCGATGCTGGGAGTGCACGGTCATATTCATGAATCGCAAGGAGTAGCGAGGATCGGAAAAACGGTCTGCATCAATCCGGGCAGTGAATACGCCGAAGGTGTTCTTCGCGGCTGCATTGTTACGTTTGCCGATGGCAGCGTCGAAGGCTTCCAGATGACAGCAGGTTAAAGCGAGGCAGCTAAGCTAGTTCGGTGGAGGCTACTAATTTACTGGAGGGCTGGTGTCACTTCCAGATAGATAACGTGTTATTCATGATAAGAATATGAGCAGGCTAGTAGAGCCATAGTACCTTCCCGCCGGGAGGGAAAGGAGGAGGTGTTCGGTTATCCAATGGTGACGGTGTTGGGCATCATTGGCTTTGTCGTCGGGGCAGCCTTCTGCTTGATGTTCATGTTCTACCAGCAGCTTGGACTTGCCAACCTAACAGCATATGAAGTGGTCGCAGGAATCCTGATAATCTCCGTAGTCTGGTATCTTGCAGTTAAGTTGGCTCAAGGGGCACGCGGTATCCACGTTGATTTTGCATTCAAGGAGATTCCGCCCGAATAAGGTAAAATTGACTGTATTTACTAAGCCGGGTCGTCAAATGAGGCCCGGCTTCTCACTTCGTTAGCGTTGAAACTGAGATCACTCATCGTAGCATAGTCACCTCATCGAGAGGAAGAATGTCCACAGCCACTATTGAGAGCGTCATTGCCAGGATAGCTTCTTGGCAGGGCAAAGAGATCACGTTTCGCCCAATGGAAGGGCTGACCAATCCCAATTATTTAGTGGAAGTGGACAGTCAGCGATATTTCGTCCGCATTCCTGGCGCGAATACCGAGCTTCTGGCAGTGGATCGGGAGAATGAGCTTTACAACACGAAAGCAGCCTCTGAATCCGGTGCTGGCCCCCATGTGCTGTTTGCCTTTCCAGACTTGGGTGCAATGGTGATGGAGTTTATTGATGGTGAGACCATGACCAAAGAGAAGCTCCGCGCCCCCGGCCAACCCGCGCGCATTGCCCAATCGCTACGATTACTCCACAATGGCCCCCGCTTTCTAAAAGATTTCAACATGTTCCGTCTGACGGAATTTTATTTAAGCGTTGTGGATGAGCATCAGGTGCATATACCGCCAAACTTTCGTGAGCGGATGCCGCTGGTCAAGCGCATCGAAGAAGGGTTTAATGGTAATCCTATTGCGACAGTACCCTGCAATAATGATCTGCTAGCGGCAAATTATATTGATGACGGTCACTTGCTGCGGGTGGTTGATTACGAATATAGCGGAAATAATGACCCCTGTTTCGAACTGGGTAACACCTGCCAGGAACTTGAATACGACGAAGCACGGCTGATCGAGTTGTGTTCGTCCTATTTCGGGCAGCCTTCTCCCGATAAAATAGCCCGGATGAAATTGAATATGATTATGTCGGATGTAGGCTGGACATTATGGGCGGCTATTCAGACGAAAATCTCAAAAATTGATTTCGATTTCTGGGGTTGGGCGGTTGAGCGATGGGGTCGTGCTGAGGCTAAATTCGACTCAACACAATTTCTCGGTTGGCTGAATGATATGCAGCAGCGCACCGATGCCGAGCAAATCTCTTTGTAGAATTAATAACTTTCGTTTGTAACTGTTAGACTGGAGATACCCATGCAAGATCAGGCCAGAGTTGTCATCATCGGTGGCGGAATCACCGGGTGCAGCATCGCGTATCATCTGGCTAAAGAGGGCTGGACGGACGTACTCTTATTGGAAAAAGGCGATTTAACGAGTGGGTCAACATCACAGGCAGCCGGAATTGTTACGCAGTTCAATACTTCGCCAACCATGATGACCTTCCGCAAATATAGCATTGACCTCTATGTTGAACTGGGATTGTTTGAACAGGTGGGGAGTCTCCGCATCGCTTCCAGTAAACGCCAACTCGAAAACCTTAAACGGAGTATCAGTCAGGCGCGCGGGATCGGGTTGGATGTTGATCTGCTCTCCCCTGAAGAAGCAATGCGTATCATACCAGCTATGACCGACAAGGAAATTTACGGGGCAGTGTATTTGCCGCAGGATGGTCAGCTTGACCCGCACGGGGCGACTTATGGACTTGCCAATGCTGCGAAGGCTCTCGGCGTTAAGATGTCTACTGATACTCGTGTGCTGAGCATCGAGTTATCGTCTAAGCGCGAGGTCAAGAAAGTCATTACGAATAAAGGGGAGATCTATACGGAGATCGTTGTGAATGCGGCTGGCATCTGGGCTCCGCAGGTAGCAGCGATGGTCGGAGTAACAATTCCATCTACTCCTATCGATCACCAGCATATTGCTCTCAAGGCTGTGCCCGGCTATGAACTTCCTGCCGATATGCCCTGCTTCCGCGATCCCGACAATCTGGTTTATGGACGGGCTGAGGCAGGCGGTGTCATCTTTGGCGGATATGAGCCTAATCCACACGCCCGTTGGGTGGATGGTGTTCCCTGGGATCACGGAAGCCGCTCGCTTCCGGGCGATATGGAACGCTTCGAGCAGTTGATGGAAGGAGCCATTCGCCGCTTCCCATTTTTCGAACGCGCTCAAATGATTCATCTGGTGTGCCACCCTGATGCTCTGACTCCCGATGCTAACCCATTGATGGGCCCGATGCCCGGTCTGCATGGTTTCTATGTGGCGGCAGGACTCTCCCTCAATGGATTCGGAGGCGCAGGAGGCATGGGCCGGACAATGGCAGAGTGGATCATTTATGGTAGCACATCAATTGATGTTACCAAGTATCATGCTTGGCGCTTCAATAAGAACTTTCACGATCCCCTCTATGCTGCCGAGTGTGCGCGCGAAGCATACAAATACTACTATCGACTGCTTTACCCCCACGATGAAGACGAATTTGCGCGCCCGCGCAAGCTGAGCGCCCTGCATGAGCGTATGCAGGATGCCGGGGCGGTGTTCGGCAAGAAAAACGGGTGGGAACGTGTGAACTATGTGCAGCCGGGCAAACCCTGGCGGCGGGCTGGGGCTGATCAGTGGGATTGGGGCTGGACGAAGCCTCCGTTCTTCGAGTTGGTTGGGCAGGAGCATCAGGCCGTTCGTGAACGTGTCGGAATTTTCGATATGTCCTCTTTCGGCAAGATTTCAGTCAAGGGGCCGGGTGCATTGGCGGTGATACAGCGTGTCACCGATAGTAATGTGGATCGGCCTGTTGGCAGAGTCATTTACACTCAGTTTCTCAACAAGAGCGGTGGTATTGCGGCTGATGTGACTATCACCCGCCTTGCCGAGGATGAGTTCCGCGTGGTTACAGGCGCTGGCTTCATCGGCAATGATATGGGTTGGATTGAAGCCAACATTCTGCCCGACGATGAACCTGTCACCGTACGTGATGTGAGCGATGATTTTGCTGTAATAGGAATTTGGGGGCCTAGAGTACGCGATGTACTACAAGCGGTCACAGAAGATGACGTTTCCAATAAGGCTCTACCTTATATGTCTAGCAAGGTCATTCGGGTCGGCGGGGCTGAAGTGCGAGCCTGCCGTGTCACGTATGTGGGTGAACTGGGTTGGGAGTTATATATCGAACCGAAGTGGGCCATCCAAGTATATGATGTGTTGATGGAGGCAGGCCAACCGTATGGAATTAGTGTTTGTGGCTATAAGGTTCTCGACTCATTACGGTTGGAGAAGGGATATAAGTATTTCACTTCCGACATCACTCCTCGGCAGCACCCGTATGAGGCTGGTCTAGGCTTCTGTGTCCATCTCGACAAGGGCGATTTCAATGGTCGCGATGCTCTGCTGAAGATTCGGGATGAGGAGCCAACACGGAAGCTTTGTACTGTCACGATTGGGGATGAGGATTATCTCACCATCTATGGAGGCGAGGCAGTCCTTACTGGAGATACAACTCTGGCCCGACTACGAAGCGCCGGGTATGGCTACACATTAAAGCGAAATATTGGCTATGTCTACCTACCGCTCGAATACTCAGAAGTAGGTACGGGGTTGGAGGTCGAAATATTTGGCGAGCGTGTTCCCGCAGAGGTTGCTCCAGACGTGCTATATGATCCGCGCGGTGAGTGTATTCGAGCATAAAGAAATTGCATCGCTGTTGGTAACAGGCGTACAATCCTCTCCCTAAGGTCGGAACAGTAGCGAAGTCAGCATAAGAGGAGCCATCTCGGATGATGCAAACAATTACTCCCATTGATGGGAGTATCTACGTTGAGCGCAAACTAGCAACTGAGAAGGAGATTGACCAAGCACTTGCACAATCACCTATCGCTCAAAAAGAGTGGAGGGCACTTTCCATTGCCGAGCGTGCTGATTATTGCAGCCGCATGGTCGATTGTTTTGTAGACAATAAGGAGCGAATCTCGTCCGAACTCACATGGCAGATGGGCCGCCCGATTAAGTATTCGCCTAATGAGGTAAGAGGCTTCGAGGAACGCGCTCGCACCATGATCGCTCTAGCCCCGAAAGCGCTTGAAGATGTGAAGCCCGATCCCAAGGATGGCTTCCATCGGTTTATCCGCCGAGACTCAGTTGGTGTAGTGCTCGTCTTGGCTCCCTGGAACTACCCTTATCTCACATCAGTAAACTCAATTGTCCCCGCCCTAATGGCAGGGAATTCCGTCATTCTGAAACACTCAAACCATACTCCCCTGTGCGCAGAGCGGATCGCCAATGCTTGTGAGGCAGCAGGCTTTCCCAAAGGAGTATTTCAATATCTCCATGCCAGCCACGAGGACGTTGCCAAGATGATCGGCGATGAACGAATTGATTTTGTGGCATTTACCGGCTCGGTGGCTGGTGGTCATGCGGTTCAACAGGCGGCGAATCAGCGCTTTATCGGCACTGGGATGGAACTGGGCGGCAAAGACCCTGCCTATGTGCGCGCAGATGTGAATCTGCAACATGCCATCGAGAATTTAGTCGATGGGTCATTCTACAACAGTGGTCAATCATGCTGCGGGATTGAGCGCATTTACGTGGACAGCGCAATCTACGATGATTTCGTCAATGGTTTTGTCGAACTTACCAATCAATATAAGTTAGGCAATCCACTCGATCCTGATACAACTCTTGGCCCCCTTGTAACGACACGCGCAGCAGAGTTTGTGCGAGGTCAAATTGCGGATGCCGTCCAAGACGGCGCAAAGGCCCTAATCGATGAAAGGCAATTCCCTGCTTCCGACCCGAATACCGCCTACCTTGCGCCTCAAGTGCTGGTGGATGTGAATCACTCGATGCGCGTTATGACCGAAGAAACGTTCGGGCCGGTGGTGGGTATCATGAAGGTCAAGAATGAAGCTGAAGCGATCTACTTGATGAACGACAGCGAATTTGGGCTTACTGCTTCTATCTGGACGACAGACAAAGACTCAGCAATTCGCATTGGCGAGCAGGTGGAAACGGGCACACTCTTCATGAATCGCTGCGACTACCTTGATCCGACACTGGCCTGGACAGGTGTGAAGAACTCCGGGCGTGGCTGCACACTTTCGACTCTCGGATATGAGCAACTGACTCGGCCTAAATCCTATCACCTGCGCACAACCATTTAATAATCCATTAGCAAAGTTATTGCGATATATCCATCATCTTCTGTCCTGCTCAAGAGTCTTTTTACGTTCAAGTTCATAAGGGTGGTATCAAAGATGGCGGCTCAAAATGTTCGCGGAATGCTCACACTCGAAGAACTGCGAGCGAAAGTTGAATCTGGCGAAGTTGAAACTATCGTAACGGTCTTCCCTGACTTGTACGGGCGTTTGATGGGGAAGCGCATCGATGGCACTTACTTTCTGGATTATGTTGCCGAGCATGGGATGCATGCTTGCGATTACCTTTTTACGGTAGAAATGGGGATGGAACCAATCCCCGGCTACAAGTATGCGAACTGGGAATTAGGGTATGGGGATTTTCACTGTGTACCCGATATGGAGACCCTGCGAAGCGCGACCTGGCTGGCTAAAAGTGCCTTTGTCATTTGTGACAGCTACGAGGAAGAGTTACAGAGCCTCACGCTTGTTGCCCCCCGTAGTATCCTGCGAAAGCAAATCCAGGCTGCCGCCGATATGGGATACCGAGCGGTGGGTGCTTCCGAGCTTGAATACTATATTTTCGAGGAATCCTATTCAAGCAGCCGCGATAAACATTATGAGGAGCTCAAAACTTTTGGTTCCTATATCGAAGACTACCATATCCTTCAAGGTGGCCGGGAAGAGCCTCTCAACGCGGCGGCCCGCAAGCATCTCTCCGCGAGCGGCGTTCCCGTTGAGTTTAGCAAAGGTGAATGGGGCCCAGGCCAGCATGAATTAAATATCCGCTATTCAGACCTCCTCACGATGGCAGATCGCCATACCGTTTTTAAGCAGTGCTTCAAAGACTTAGCCGATCAACTCGGCCTCGCTGTGACGTTCATGGCTAAGTTCGACCAACGATATGCAGGATCAAGCTGCCATATCCATATGAGTCTTTGGGATGAAACTCTCCAACACCCGACGTTTCCAGGTGATACCGCCATAGGGCCTGATGAGCATTTGCCCTGCGCGTCCGACGAATTTTTCTGGTTTTTGGGTGGTTGTATTGCACATGCACAGGAAGTGATGCCTTTCCTCGCACCAACGATCAACTCATACAAGCGCTATCAGGTAGGATCATGGGCCCCGACTGCTATAGCTTGGAGCTATGATAACCGCACCGCCGGTTTCCGTGTGGTCGGGAGTGGCAAATCGCTACGAATCGAATGTCGGATTCCGGGCGCAGATACCAACCAGTATCTTGCCTATGCTGCTCTGCTCGCAGCCGGGATGGACGGAATCAAAAATAAAATCGCGCCGCCCGCGATCTTCCAGGGTGACATTTATGCAGCAGCGAACTTGCCCCATGTGCCGCGTACGCTGCGTGATTCGATTGCCGGGATGGAACAGAGTGAATTCATGCGTGAGGCTTTTGGTGACGATGTGATTGAGCACTATCTCCATTTCTTCAAAACAGAGCAATCACTGTATGACAACGCTGTGACCACTTGGGAGCGTGCGCGGTACTTTGAACAGATTTAAGCTGGAGACTTAGTTTCAGTATGCAGAACCCCATTATCGGTATTACCACTTATGGGCGTGATGAAAATAAGCGGTTCAGTCTGCCGGCCTATTATGTAGATGCCGTGCGTAGAGCAGGTGGCATACCTGTGCTGATCCCTCCCGGCGAAGCTGATTTGCCTGCCCTGTTGAGCATGACCCATGGTGTGATTCTTGCTGGCGGT
>Ga0209382_10011244_pt1 | contig 11120 bp, 8 predicted proteins | sample SoiMetdeltSBSDD5_FD_187599 | JGI IMG/M metagenome (GOLD analysis project Ga0209382, IMG submission 187599) | Bulk soil microbial communities from a Populus tree surrounding site in Tennessee, USA - Soil MetaG P. deltoides SBSDD5 (SPAdes) (version 2) | ecosystem: Environmental > Terrestrial >...
CAGACCTTGACTGGCAAACTGCCAGCTCGCGAAGAAGCCGCGCTGTTGCGGGTTCTGCTCTGCCAGGAACGCGGTCGCGCTGCCGAATTCGCCGCCGGCCGAAAAGCCTTGGATCATGCGGGCGACGACGATCAGGATCGGCGCCAAGAGCCCTATCGACGAATAGGTCGGCGCGAACGCGATGATCGCCGTCCCGGCCATCATGATGATGATGGTCAACGTGAAGGCGGCCTTGCGCCCGTAGCGATCGGCAAAGCTGCCGAGAATGATGGCTCCGAACGGGCGCATGAAGAAGGTCACGCCGAAGGTCGCCAGCGCCAGGAGCAGCGATACCGTCTCGTTCCCCGCCGGGAAGAACAGCTTCGCCATCGTCACTGCGAAAAAGCCGTAGACGACGAAATCGAACCATTCCAGGGCATTGCCGATCGATGCAGCCGCCACCGCGCGCCAGCGTTGGGATCGGCTCGGTGATGATGCAAACGTCGCCGCCGTCATCGCACCCCTCCTCGCGTCGGGCCGTCCTCCCCATCGACGTTTCCAAAACGCAATGCGCGGCGGCCAGGCGGCAGTTCGGGAATGCATTCTTGAAAGCTCCAACGAAGCGAGAACCGAAATCCGCGACTCGTGATGGCCCATAACGGCGTGAAGGCTGGAACCCGCGCGCCAGCAGCCGATCGGAAACGAGAATCGAACGGAAACAAGGGTTCAGAGCCCCAGCTGTGGCATTCGAACGCCAACAGATCGGCAATTTAGGTTAATATTTGGTTACCGGCTTGGTGATCTGTTTTGTACGGACAGATCGCCGAGCCTAGGTTAATATTTCGTTACCGCTGTGGGAGTGGGACTGGAGTGGGAATATGGCGTATGCGTCTCTTGAGTCTAGGGGCAAACTCGCCCGCAAGACTGCGCCAAATCTCACGCGGAACGCCCGCGCAGGCCATCCAAAGCACCTGCTGAGTACCGGGACCCTGAGCATCGATGACGTCGACGACTTCTGCCAGTTGGCGGAGGCCTACGAGGTCGGGGTTGCGTCGTGTTGGCGGAAAGACTGTTGCTCTTCTGTTCTTTCAGCCAAGCACCCGGACACGGATCGGCTTCGAGGTCGCCACGGTCGCGCTCGGCTGCCATTCGATCGGGATGGAGGACATGTCGGCGTCCCGCTCGAATGTGCGAACCGGGGAATCGCTGGAAGACTGCGCTGCGGTGATCTCCCGCCTGTGCGATGCCATCGTCGTTCGCCATCACGAGGATGGCGCGGCCGCGCGCATGGCGGCCAAATCGCAGACCCCCGTGATCAATGCCGGCGACGGCTGGAATGAGCATCCGACCCAGGCGCTCATCGATATCTCCGCGCTGCGCCGCGGCCTCGGCACGATCAGAGGCAGAAGCATCGCGTTTGGCGGCGATCCACGAGGTCGGACGGTCCGCTCGCTGGTGCAGCTGCTGCGGTTCGAAGCACCGAAGGAGATCGTGTTCTGTCCTCCGCCCCACTACGAGGTGCCGAGCGACATCTTGCTTGCAATCTCCGAAAATCAAATTCGCCACCGTGTCATTGCCGACATCAAATATGCGCTGACCGATTGCCACGCGATCATGATGGCTCCGTACGACATGTCCGACATCGGCGAACCCGCCGCGTCAGGCTATGTCTCGCCGAATGCAACGCCGGACAGCCACGTCATCACTCCCGAAAAAATCGAACAGACCCGTTCGAACACGCTGCTCTACCATCCGCTGCCTCGGCACGACGAGATCCATCCGTCGTGCGATGACCTGCCAAATGCCATGTATTTCGAGCAGGTTCGGTTGTCGAAGTTCATGCGCATGGCGGTGCTGGACAGGATGCTGTCCGCGAACTGAGCGGTCGGCATCGGCGGCAATATCCGTCTCGCGCGGTCCTCTGACGTCCCACAGGACGTGACGTCATCTGACGATGCGTCGCGCCTGATCGCTTGTGCGATCGACGGTCGGTGGACTCAGGACGCGATTTTTCGCCGGGCGCCCCTCTCGAGCGTCTCGGCTGCGCGCTTGGGCTGGCTAAGAGCCCCGAAAATAGGCTCGCTGATCACGCGCCGGAGCTGTGCCGCGGGCAGCGGCTTGCTGAACAAGTAGCCTTGTATCGCGTTGATGCCGAAGTTGCGCATGCGCTCGAGCTGGACCTCGGTTTCCACGCCTTCGGCGACAAGCTCGATTTTGAGATCGCGGGTGGTCTGGGCGATGCCTTTGATGATGGCCGTGGTGCGGGGCGACTGATCGATGTTTTGGGAGAATTTCCGATCGATCTTGATCTTCGAGAACGGAAAGTCGTTCAGATAGGCAAGCGAGGCGAACCCTGTTCCGAAATCGTCCAGCGACACGCCGACGTCCTTGCCTCGCAACTCCTCGAGGATAGTGAGCGTCGTCGCGCTGTCGTCGATAAGAACCGTTTCGGTGATCTCGAGGTCCAGGCGCGAGGCGGCCAAGCCGGTTTCCGTCAGCGCATTCATGACAATGTCGACGATCTCACGACCTCGCCTGAATTGAACGGGTGACAAGTTGACCGCGACTTTGATGTCGGAGCTCCAGCGGGTGGCCTCGGCGCAAGCACAGGTGAGAATCCAAGTCCCGATCGGAACGATGAGCCCGGTCGCCTCGGCGATCGGTATGAAGACCGAGGGAGCAATCCGTCCCAGCTCGGGGTGGTTCCAGCGCAGCAAGGCTTCACAGCAGATCGCGCGCCCCGACCTGGGATCTACGATTGGCTGGTATTCTATCTCGAGCTCGCCATTCGGCAGGGCAAACTGCAGGTCATGTTCGAGCGCGACGCGACTGTCGTAGAGGTGCGATAGAGCGGGCGTATAGGCAACGATCTGCGCGCGCCCTCTCTTCTTGGCCTCGTAGAGAGCAAGATCGGCATTGCGCAGCAACGCGTCGAGCGTCGAGCCGTCCGTGGGGGCGATCGCGTAGCCGATGCTCGCGCCACAGACATTGTGCGTCATCTTGATCGTGAACGGATTGGAGAACTCGGCGAGAATGCGTCGAGCCGTGGCGTCCGCCTCCGCCGGGTCGACATCGGCCAGCATGATCAGGAATTCATCGCCGCCAATTCTGGAAATTTCGTCGCCCGGGCGCACCGCCGAGGCGATGCGGTCGGCTGCTTCCTTGAGGACGACGTCTCCCGCCGGGTGCCCGAGCGTGTCGTTGATGTCCTTGAATCGATCGAGATCGATTGCAATCAACGCAAGCGAATTACGAGTCCCGGCGATGGTCGCAAGATGTTGCTCCAGCAGATGGAGAAAGGCGGCGCGATTCCACAGCTTTGTCAACGCGTCTCGTTGAGCGAGCACCTCGATCTTTCTGAACGCGTCATGACGCGACACGATGTTGTCGAACACCGTTCGGCAGATCACGATCGTGCTCACATAAAGGACGCCAATGAACATCGCCAACGAGACATGCACAATGTCCGCCCGCCAGAGCAGGGCGAGGGTAAAGGGAACGCAGGTGAAGCTGATCTGCCCGATTGTTACGAGCGGGCGGCTGGCATTGCGGGAAGAAATTCCCGCGATGTAGCCCATGACACAGCAGCTGATGAGGATTTCGACGTCGGTCCCGGGATGCATCGTCAGGGTATAGGCGCCGGTCAAGCCGACAAGGGCTGCAAAGCCCCATGCTCCCAACAGCGCGCCAAGCTCCCAGCGCTTGATCAACCGAGTGTCCGTCGCATCGTGCGTGGTGCGGTGATAGGCGAGAACCAATCCGCTGCGCCAGGCGCCGACGATGATGAAGCCCAAGAAAAAGTTTGCATAGAAAGCGTCGCCGGTCAGACCGCCGGATATTCCGATGATCACGAGCGCCGCGATGGTCGCGCTGAATATCGATTTCGGCGTGCTGTAAAGCGCGCGAACCAGCTCGAAATAGAACAGCTGGTCGGGGACCGCGCGGTCCAGCCGATCAAGCACTCCGATCTTCAATGCGGTGCTTTGCCGCCGAGCCATGAGCGTTCGCAACCTGGGAATGTGCAGGTTCATCGCTGCACATCTTATTGGTAGAACCCCATTTGCAACGTAGTGGTCGGCGGTTTGGATCACCTTAAATTTCGACGCAAGCTCCTGTTCTGGTTAATGAAAGGCGACAATATCGGCTAAAATGAAAGCGAGCGCGCGTAGCCGGTTCGCGGCGAGCGCTCGGAAGGCGCGGTTGGCTGGACTGAGCGACAATCGACAGCGATGGGGAGCAGAACGTGAAGGTCCTGATCACCGGCGGAATGGGCGTCATCGGTGCGGAAACCAGCCGCAAATTCGTCAAGGAAGGTCACCGCCCCGTCATCTTCGCCCGCCACCGCGACGAAAGCCTGATCGGGGATATCGCCGACAAGGTCGATATCGAGCTGGGTGACGTGCTCGACATGCCGCGCCTCCTGCAAGCCATCAAGGCGCATCGGGTGACCCATGTCGTGCACACTGCCGCCTTCGTCGGCGCGGTCTCCGCCGCCAACCCGGCGCTCAGCGTCCAGGTCAACGTGATGGGCGTGGTTAACGTGCTGGAGGCGGCGCGCGCCTTCGACGTCAAGCGGGTGGTCTACACCAGCGCCAAGGGCGTCTACGGGCCGGTGCTCGGCGAATACGGCCATCCGACCTACAAGCCGATGCCCGAGGACATGCCGAAGAATCCCAAACGCATCTACGACTCGGCCAAGCTGATGGGCGAGAACGTCGGCATCTACTACGACGCCAATATGGGCATCGAGGTCGTGGTGCTCCGCTTTGCGTCGACCTACGGCCCCGGCAAGACCGCGCGGCATGGCGCCATGGGTGTCACCAGCCGGATCGTCGAGAACCCGGCGCGCGGCCTGCCGTTCCGCATCGAGCAGGGCGGCGACGAAAAGGACGACTTCATCTACAACAAGGATTCGGCGAACGGCATCTACCTCGCGACCATGGCCGGAAAGCTCAAGAGCCGCATCTTCAATATCGGAACCGGCGTCGGCGCCACGCTGCGCGACTTCGAGGCCGTCATTCGGCGCCATATTCCCAACGCGGTGATGGAGATCGGCCCCGGCTTGAACTTTTTTGGTTTCCCTTATCCGGCAACCGGGGTCTACGACATTTCGCGCGCCCGCGACGAGCTCGGATACCGGCCGGAATACGACCTCGAGCGGGGGATCGCCGATTACCTGCAGTCGCTCAAACGACTCGGCGGCTGACGCAACCGAAACAGAGGACATGGGCCATGCGCAAGCTCACCGAGTATCCGACGCCGTCGCTGGGCGAACGCGACCGTCGCTGGGCGGCGGTCCGCAAGGAGATGCAGGCGAGGGGCCTCGATTGCCTCATCCTGTGCGGCTGGCCGGCGATGTGGGACTTCAACATCGCCAATGCCCGCTACCTGTGCCCGATCGGCGGCAATGCCGAGTTCAACGTTCTGGTGTTTCCGGCCGCGGGCGAACCGACCTCCTTCATCTATTCGCCGGTGTTCACCAACTACTGGCGCGGGGCGCAGGACTGGGTCGCCGACGTGCGGCCCAAGCGCGCGACATTTGCCGATAGTATTGCCGACCGGCTCACCGAGCTGAAATTGACCGGCGCCAAGGTCGGCATCGACGGGCTCGCCGGCCCGCTCGATCCGGACGGCTGGGTGCCGCACAGCCTGTACACCCGGCTGCAGGAGCGGCTGCCGGGCCTGAAGATCGTCAATCTCGAGGACATGCTGGAAAAGATTCGCACCGTGAAGAGCCCGGAGGAGATCGCCATTCTCGGCAAGGCCGCCGCGCTCGGCGATCTGATGCTGCAGGCCTGCCGCGATACCGCGCGTCCGGGCGTCAAGGAGTGCGAGGTCTATGCGCGGATGATGGAAGCCATGGTGGCGAACGGCGGCGAGGAGCCGACGCTGTTCCTGTGGGCGGCCGACAAGCATCCCTACCCGCATCCGTTCCGCGTGCCGACCACGCGTCCCCTGGAGAAGGGCGACATGATCATCTGCGAGATGCATCCGAAATTCGGCGGCTACTTCACCCATGTCGAGCGCACCTTCTGTCTCGGCAAGCCGGAAGCGCGCTATCTCGACATCTACGACGCCTGTCTCGCCGCTTACCGGCGCGGGCTCGGCCTGTTCCGCCCCGGCGGCAAGATCTCCGAAGCCATGGACGCCGTGCGCGACACGATCGAGGGCAGCGGCTTCGGCATCTGCGAGGCCGGCATCCACGGCCATGGCCTGGCGTCGTTGGAATATCCGCGCTATCGCCACCACGCCTTGCGCGCCGACGAGGGAGCGCTCAAGGCGATCGGCGACGAGTTACGCGCCGGCATGGTGTTCGCCATGAACATCGATCTGTTCGATCCCAAATGGCACAACGGCGAAACCGGCTGCGTCTTTGCCGAGACCATCGTCATCACCGACGATGGCGCCCGCCGGATGCACTCGTTCTCCACCGATTTCCAGGAGCTCCCGATCTAGCCTGTACTCACCAACAACGCGCAGATCGGCGGCCTGCTTTTTGCTCCGTCTTCCGGTCCGCGGCTAGCCAAGTCGGCCAAGCGGCGCGCGGACGAGGGCGGGCTGTGGGATCAATCGCCTCGGTCAGCCGCGACTTTATTGCCAAGCACGGAAATGATCTTCTTCATCAGCCGGTCGAAGTCGACAGGCTTGGTATCGAACTCGTCGCAGCCTGCGGCGAGCGCCTTCTCGCGCGAGCCCGACATTGCGTGCGCCGTCAAGGCGATGATTGGAATTCGGCTGGTCGCCGAATTGCTCTTGAGGCGCCGCGTCGCCTCCCAACCGTCCACCACGGGAAGATCGAGATCCATCAGGATTACATCAGGCTGCTGCGCGATCGCCTGGGCGCAACCGGTCTCCCCGTTGTCTGCCACCAGCACTTCGAACCCTTCCAAAAGCTCCAGCCGCATTTTGAGCATGTAAACGTTGTCGTCATTGTCCTCGACATAAAGAATTCTGGTCACGACGCAGCCTCCGGCACCGCTTGCGGTTGCGGCCTTTTCACCACGAGTTGGCGGACGCGATCCACGAGATCGGAGGGATTGAACGACTCCTTCAGCAAGATCAATTCGACCCCGGAGTTGAGCCGCTCGCGATCTTCCGCGCTGAGGTCGCGGGCCGTGATGACGATCACCGGAATTCGCGACCAGGCCGAGTGCTCTTGCAATGCCGCAACGAACTGGAATCCGTCCATCTCCGGCATCATGAGATCGAGCAGGATGACATCCGGCTCAATCTCCTTGAGCTGGTCGATAGCAACCCTGCCATTCTCCGCTTCGCTCACCAGCCATTGCAGGGGCTCGAGCCACATGCGAACGCGCTGGCGCTGATCGGCATCGTCCTCGACGATGAGCACGCGGGCAGGCCCGGCCCGAGTTCTATGTCGCCGTATGAGCTCGAGCAGCTTGTCGCGGTCGATCGGCTTGGTGAGATATCCGACCGCCCCCAGCGCCATGCCCTGGCGGCGCTCGTCGAGGATGGTCGCTATCACAACCGGGATGTCGGAAAGTTGAGGATCGCCGCGTAGCGCAGCAAGAACCGTCCAACCGTCCAGGTCCGGCATCGTGACGTCGAGCGTGATCGCGATCGGATGGTGCTCCTTGGCCAGCTTGAGCCCCTCGCGCCCACCGGTGGCGGTGATCACCGAGAAACCGGCCTGTCGCAGATAATCGGAAATGAGCTCGCGTGCTGTCGGATCGTTGTCGATCACCAGAACGCACCCACTTTCAGATTCGGCGGTGCTTCCTTCGACAATCTGGGGCGCGGCCTCATCCAGAGGCTGCTGTGAAGCGAGTGGTAGTGACACGAGGAACGTTGAACCTTTTCCCGGCTCGCTGCTCACCGTCACATCCCCGCCCATCATCCGGCACAGGTGGCGTGTGATCGCCAATCCGAGGCCGGTCCCGCCGTACTGGCGAGCGGTTGAGGCGTCGGCCTGTGAAAATTCCTCGAATAGACGGCCAACTTGTTCCGGCGTCATGCCGATTCCGGTATCAATCACAGCGAATTCAATAAACTGCTGAGCATCCTTCACGCTACGTGCGACATGCAGCGTGACTTTGCCGTTTTTGGTGAATTTGCAGGCATTGCTCAGAAGATTGAGAAGAATTTGCCGCAACCGCAGGGAATCGGCCTCGATTGGTGGAAGGTCACGTGGGCAATCGATTGTCAGGTTATTCTTGTTCTGGTCGGCCAGCGGCCGCGCCGTACCGACCACCTCATCGACCAGCGGGGCAACACTGATAGTCTCGACATTGAGCTCGAGCTTGCCCGCTTCGATTTTCGAGAGGTCGAGGACCTGGTTGATCAGACTCAGCAAGTGCGTACCGGCGCGATGGACGCGACGCAGGGGCTCGAGCGCCTTCTCGGTGCCAAAGCGTGCCGCGTTGCTGACCAGCATGTCGCTGAGTCCGATGATCGCGTTCAGCGGCGTGCGCAATTCGTGGCTCATGTTGGCGAGGAAACTGGACTTGGTGCGACTCATCGCCTCAGCCTGATCGCGGGCGGTTGTGAGGGCATGCTCGTAGCGCTTGCGATCGGTGATGTCGGAGTAGATGATCACAAGCCCGCCCTCCGGCAACGGATTGTGCCGAATCTCGAGCACTATCCCGTTCGGACGCGTGCGTTCGAATGTGCGGTGCCGTTTGGCCTGGGTCGTGAAGCGCTCGACTTCGGCATCCACATCGACGGCTCCATACTCGCCGCGCTCGGCGAGGAAACGAATGAATTCCCGGTACGAAGGAGCGCCGGAAAAAAACGTCGCGGGCAAGTCCAGCAGAGCAGCCACTTGGCGGTTCCAAGCTGCCAGCTTCATCTGGGTATCAAACATCAGAATGCCGTGAGACATGTTGTCGAAGGTGGCCCGCAGCGCCGCACCTCGCTCCTCGGCTTCGGTGGTCAACCGCGCCCGCTCGATGATGCTGTCCTGGAACAGGCTCAATGTGCGCGCCATCACGCCGATTTCGTCGGGCGCAGTCGCCGGTATCGCAACGTTCAGGTTGCCCGTCGTGAGGGCGCCCATGGCGTCGACCACTTCTGCCAAAGGCCGCGAGATCGACCGCAGCACGATCAGCGTAATGATGAAACCGAGCACGATCGCGCCCAGTGCCGTGAGCAGGATGACACGCGTCGTCTCGGTGACGTCTTCAATGACCTGGGCACGCTCGGCAGCGGCCTCGTCGTTCAACTCGCTGGCCACCTGGGACAGTTTTTGCTCGATGACGATGCTGTGCTGACGCGCACGCGCCAGCATTGTGTTGCCGACAACGCGCCGATCGTCGGTGTATTGTTCCACCGCCCGTGCCGCATAGAGCTCGAACTGTGCGAGCTCCTTCTTCAGCTCGGCCGCAAGCTCGGGACGAGCGCGGCCGAACTCGTCGAGCTTGCTCGCGAGTCGCAGCAATCGCTCTTTCGCATTCTGCTCCGATTGATTGAGCAAGCTGACCGCCAGGTCCGTCACCCAATAGCGATATTCCCCGAACACGACCTGAACGTCGTGGACAAGGTTGATCAACTTGGCGAGCTCGGTGACGTGCGCCACAGCGCGCGAATTTGCGGCAAGCTTGGCGGCCACGTAGATCGTTGTCCCGGCCAGAATCGCAACCAGGACGGTCGAAAGAACCAGAAGTCGAGCGCGGAGGCTGAAGTGTCGCAGCGCGGACTGCATGTTCGACTACGGCGCCGAGGCGGCTGTCAGTGGAACAATGTGACGCTCTTGACGCCGCCAAGGTCGTTTTCCGCCGCACCTTCTTTGGGATGACCGGTAATGTCGGTTTCGCCCTGCGGGCCGCCGTGACCTGAGAAAAAACCGACAAGCGCGACCGCAACGTATAACTTCCCCGCAATTGGGATTGCGTTTGGCATCTGGGCCGCCTCCGTGATCGACATCGCACATTAGTTGCACCGATGGGTTGAAACCGTCAAGCACGGAGCGCTTGCTTCTACCGACGATCGTTATCCTGCGCTGATAAAAAATCCCTCAAGCTCGCGCTGCTCCTTGTTATCGATTTTATGCGGACCATCCATCTTGAAGTCTCCGCCGAGCATTTTTGCCGTTGCGGCGGATATCAGCACCCGGTTCGGCTGGCTGGCGGCTTCTATCCGCGCCGCGATGTTGACGGTATCGCCCCATACGTCGTAGGCGAATTTGTGCGTGCCGATCACGCCGGCCATCACCGGGCCCGAATGCAGGCCCACGCGGATCGAGAATGGCACGGGCAACCTCGGTTGCAGTCGCGCGGTCGCAGCAATCATGTCGAGGGCAAGTTTTGCCGCGATGCGAGCATGGCCCGAGCGTGGCCTGGGCACGCCGGCGACTGCCATATAGTTGTCACCGATTGTTTTGATCTTTTCGACTGCGACATCCTCGGCCAGCCGGTCGAATTCGCTGAACAGCTGATTGAGGCAACCCACGATTTCATAGGCCTTCATGCGGGCCGTAATTTTTCCGAAGCCAACCACATCTGCAAATATGACGGTGGCGCCTTCGAAATGATCCGCAATGTTGCTCTCTCCCGTCCTCAGGCGGCCTGCGATTTCAGCGGGCAGAATATTCCGCAACAAAGCTTCACTGTGTCTCTTTTCGTTCTCAATCTTGGTCAGATATTCGGACTCCAGCTCGCGTAGAGAGTGCTTGCGCAATGCCGAAGCGATCCGGGCGCGCAAAATTGTCGGGTTGAAAGGCTTTGGCAGGTAATCGTCAGCACCAAGCTCGATGCATTTCGATACTTTGTCGGTGTCCGTGTCGGCACTGATCATCACGACCGGGATATCTCTGGTATCCGGGTTGCTCTTGATGGTCTTGAGAACTTCATCGCCGTTCATGTGTGGCATCATCATATCGAGCAGAACGAGGCTGAATTTTTGCTTGTCGATGAGGGCAACAGCTTCGTTGCCTCCGGCAGCGCTCGTAATTCGCGTATAGCCATCGGTTTCCAGCAGCAACTGCAGGGTGTAGCGATTGTCGTCATTGTCATCGACAATGAGGATGGCTGGAAGATCGGAATCCATGAATGTCCTTGCTCGTCCGAACGAATGACCGCCTTCGGACCACATATGACCCCCGGAACATGTCTTGCCGGGTTGAGCAACGCACTTGACTGATCATACCGCGTATTGAGGCGGCATGGGAAATGAACTGGTCTCCG
>Ga0209382_10011245_pt1 | contig 11120 bp, 8 predicted proteins | sample SoiMetdeltSBSDD5_FD_187599 | JGI IMG/M metagenome (GOLD analysis project Ga0209382, IMG submission 187599) | Bulk soil microbial communities from a Populus tree surrounding site in Tennessee, USA - Soil MetaG P. deltoides SBSDD5 (SPAdes) (version 2) | ecosystem: Environmental > Terrestrial >...
GGCACGGCGATCGGGACCGGCATCGCCACGGCGGCCAACCGGTTGCGACGGGCGCAGGGGAAGAGCCGCGTGATCATCTTGCTGACCGACGGGGTCAACAATCGCGGGACGGTCGACCCACGCACGGCGGCGCGCGCCGCGCTCGCGTTCGGCATCCGGATCTACACCATCGGGGTGGGGACCGAAGGCGAAGCGCCGGTCCCGACGGGGCAGGGCGGACAGGGTCTGCGGTATCAGATGCTGCCGGTGCAGATCGACGAACAGCTGCTCACCGAGGTGGCGACCTCGTCGGGAGGGCGGTACTTCCGCGCCACCGACACGGAATCGCTGCGGCACATTTTCTCCGAGATCAACACGCTCGAAAAGACCACCGTCCAGCACGTGATCTACCGGCGCTTCGACGAGGCATTGCAGTGGCCGCTCGCCCTGGGGCTGCTCGCCCTGGCGTTCGAGCTCGTCGTCTCGGCGACGGCGGTCGTGCGGGTCCCGTGATGCAATTCGACTCGCCGGTCGTCCTCGCCCTGGCCCCGGTCATCGGCGGCATCGTGTTGTTCGTCGCCGCCTGGGCCCGGCGTGTCCGGTTGCGCCACGCCGCCCGCTGGTCGGCCGACACGGCCCGGCGCGCGCGCCTCGCGGGGCGCTTCGGTCCCTCGACGTTGAGCGTCGCCGCGTTCCTGAGCGTGGTGGCGCTCGCCGGGCCGCGCTGGGGCCAGGAACGGCTGGAAGCGGAAACGCGGGGACTCAATCTCGTAATGGCAGTCGATATTTCCCGCTCGATGCTCGCTGAAGACGCCGGAGGCGTGAGCCGGCTGACGCGCGCGCTGCGCGAAGCCCGCCGGCTCACCCAGGACCTGGACGGCGACCGGCTCGGTCTCGTGGCTTTCGCCGGCGCCAGCTACATCCTCTCCCCGCTGTCGATCGATGGCTCAGCGTTGATGCTCCAACTGGATGCCCTCGATCCTGACGTGGCTTCCGAGGGTGGCACCGCGCTGGCGCCCGCACTCGAAATGGGCGGCGAGCTGCTCAACGCCGAAGCAGAGCTCTCCGACCGCGTGCTCGTGATGTTCACCGACGGTGAATCCCACGACTCGATGGTCACCTCACTGCGGTCTGCTCAACGCCTCCGTGCCCTCGGCGTGCACGTCATCTTCGTGGCCGAGGGCGGCCGGGACGCGGCGCACATTCCGGTTCGCAACGAGCGCGGCGAGTCGCAGGGCATGCAGGTGGATGGCCAGGGCATGGTGATCGAGACCCGGCGGCGCGACGAAACGATCGGCGCCATTGCCAACGCCGCCCAGGGCGCCGTCGTCGCGGCGGACCTCCCCGACCAGGCCGGCGCGGTCCGCGACCTCGTCGCGTCGTACAAACGGAGCCGCTCGACCGAAACCAGTACGCAAACCGGGCGCCCGCGTGGCTGGATTCCGCTGCTCGGCGCGGTGCTGCTGGTGCTGGGCCAAGTCTGGTCGCGGCGGACGGCCGCCCTGGTGGGACTGTTGTGGCTGCTGGCTGGAGTAGGCGCCCGCGCGTCGGCCCAGGCGCCGTCTCGTCCACGGAGCGCCGCGGAGCATGCCTGGGATGCGGGGGACACCGTGGTTGCCCGCGACGCCTACATCGCCGAGCTGACGCGACACGCCGGCAGCGACACCGCGTGGTTCAACGCCGGCACTGCGGCCCTGGCGGTCGCCGACTTCGAGACCGCGCGCAGCGCGTTGGCGCACGCCGCGACGTCGCTCGATCCCGATCTTCGTTTCCGCGCACAGTACAACCAGGGATTGTTGGCGCTCCGCATGGCGCAGACGGACAGCGTGAATCGGGATGCGCACCTGGCGGAAGCCGAGCGCGCCTATCGCGAGGCGTTGCTCCTGCAACCGCATCACCTCGCGGCCAAATGGAACCTGGAGCTGGCACAGCGCCGCCGGAAACAGGGCGGGGGACAAAGCCGGAAGCCTCCGTCGGGCGGATCCGGCCAATCACAGCCCCAAAAAAGTCAGCCGCCGCCATCGACCCAGGGAATGACGCAGTCCCAGGCGGAGGAGATCCTCCGCTCTATCGGACAGGAAGAGTTGCGCACGCGCCGCGAGCGCATGGGACGCACCCGCCGCGCCGAGCCGCCCGGAGTGCAGGACTGGTGACGCGCACCTTTCTGGCCGCGCTGGTGCTCGCGCAGGGACGAGGGGGAGCCCTCGAAGTGACGGCGTCCGTCGATCGCACGCGACTGTCGATCGGCGAACAGCTCACGTTGACGATTGAGGTGCGCGCCGAAACCAGCGACATCCCGCGGTTCGAGCTGCCCGCGCTGGCGGGGTTTGCGGTGCTCGGAACGCGAGAGGCCACACAGGTCACGCTGCAGGGGGGCGCGATTCAGGGCGTCGCCCGTTCCGCGGCGCGCTCGCTCACGCTGCGCGCCGAGCGCGCCGGGACACTGACCATCGGTCCGGTTCGCGTGGCCGTCGGGCGTGAGGTCGCGGTCACGAATCCGATCAGGATCGTTGTGGACAGCGGGGCATTCCCCGCGGCGGTCCTGAGTCCCGTCGGGCGAGCCTTGTTGACCGGCGCTCGATCTCCGCCGCGGACCGATGTGGTCACGGCATCGGTAATCGTCCCGACGGACTCGGTCCGAGTCGGAACCCAGGTCGACGTGCTGCTCGCCGCCTGGTTCCCACGATCGGTGCGCGAACGGTTGCGGCGTCCACCGATGCTCACGCTCCAGATCCCGCAGAACGTCTGGGGCTATCCGCCGTCGATGCCGCCCGGAGTGATATTGTCCCGCCAGGTGCACGGACAGTGGATGGATCTCTTCGCCGTTCACCAGGTGCTGTTCCCGCTCATCCCCGGACTGCTCGTGATCCCGCCCGGATCGGTCGAGTATGCCGTCCCGGTCAACTTCTCCTTCTTCAGCACCGAGGAGCGTTACAACCTGACGACCGACTCCACGGCGCTGAGGGTTTGGCCGCTGCCGGCGGCAGGCCGGCCTGCCGGTGATCAGGGTGTCGTCGCCCAGGATCTGCGTGTCGACGTCGCCATCACGCCGGCTGAGGCCAAAGTTGGCGAGCCACTCGAGGCGGCGATCACGCTGCAAGGGACGGGCAATGTTCCGTTGTGGCCGGCGCCGGAGTTCGGATGGCCGGCGGGCTTTCGTTCCTATCCGGAAGAGACCACGGTGCAGCTTGCCTCGAGCAGCGGGCACGTGGGGGGAACCAAGACATTCCGGTCGCTCGTCGTCCCGGATTCGGATGGCACGTTTCTCCTGCCGCCGGTTCGCTATCCCTACTTCGATCCCTCGACTCGCGCGTACCACGTGCTGAACGTCCCGGCTCGTTCGGTCGTCGTGGGGCCTGGCGCGGAGCCGCGCGCCGCTCGCGCGCTCCCACCGTTGCTGGAGTCGGCGGGAGCGGCCTGGGCGGACCAGATCGCCGGCGCGATGACACCGTGGGGGTGGCTGGTCGTGATAGGCTTTCCCCCGCTCGCCGCGTGGTGGCGGACGCGGCGTCGGGCGGAAACACCCGCGGCCCCGGCCCCGGCGCCGGTGACGGAGAAGAGCCGGCTCGGCATCTTGGAGCGGGCCTTCTCGATCGTCGTTACCGCTCACGTTCCTGATGCCGCGGGGCGCGATGCGGAGAGCCTGACACGTGCCTTGCGCGCGGCGGGCGTGGATCGGGGCGTGGCGGAGCATGTGGGCCGGTTGCGGGAGCGGTTACGCGCGGCGCGCTACGGCCCCCGGGGCGGGGGCGCGGGCGACGCGCCAGGGCTCGCCGCCGAGCTGGAGCAGGTGCTGCGCTCACTCGAATTCGATCCTGGCTCGGCCCGTCGCCGGCGCGTCTCGTTGGGAAGGGGCGGCGGCCTCGTGCTGGTGTTGGCGCTCGTGGCGCGAGGGATCGTGGCCGCGCAGGGCGGTGGGACCAGCGCGGAGGCGCTGTACCAGGCCGGCGCGTTGCGCGCCGCGGCCGATTCCTTTGCCGCGCGCGCCGCGGGCGATACGCTGAACGCCGCCCACTGGTTCAATCTCGGAGCGACGTTGTATCGCAGCGGTTCCGACGGCAAAGCGCTCGCGGCCTGGATCCGGGCGGAGCGTCTGCAACCGCGGAATGGAGAGATCCGGCGAACTCGGGATCTGCTCCCCGCGCCCGATGCCGCGAGCGAGCATTTGTTTGTGGTAGGACCGCTCACGCCGGGCGAGTGCTGGCTGCTCGCCGCGCTCTGTTGGCTGGTGGGCTGGTTCCTGTGGATCGCGTTTCGGCAGCGCGTGATCGTCGCCGTGCTGGCGGGAGTGGCCGTGCTGGCGCTCGTTCTGGGAGCCCAGGAGCGCGGCCGGCGGAGCAGGCCCGTCGCCGTTGTCGTGGATGCCGGAACGGCGGTGCACGCCGCTCCCTATGGCGGCGCCAGCGCCAGTGCGGTGCTCCAGCCGGGAGCGGCGGTCCTGATCGTGGACTCTTTTGCGGGCGGGCGCTGGCTGCGCGTGCGCCGCACGGACGGAATCAACGGGTGGATCCTGGGCGGGCAGGTCGTCCGGTTGTGAGTGGGGGGGGTGGGGGGGGACGGATCGCCGTGCTGCCGGGCCCGGTGGCGGATCAAATCGCCGCGGGCGAGGTCGTCGAGCGCCCCGCGTCGGTGGTGAAGGAGCTGGTGGAAAACGCCCTGGATGCAGGAGCGCGCGTCGTCCGCGTGGAGCTCGAAGACGGCGGCCGCTCGCTGATTCGCGTGAGCGACGACGGGACCGGCATGTCGCCCGAGGAGGCGCGGCTGGCCCTGAGACGCCACGCCACCAGCAAGATCCGGACGGCGGCCGATCTCATCGGCGTCGGCACGTTCGGGTTTCGCGGCGAGGCGCTCCCGGCGATCGCGTCGGTCTCGCGGTTCGAGCTGGCGACCGCAGATCAGGGCGGGGGCGTCCGGTTGGAAGTCGCGGGTGGCCATCTCGAGGGCGAAGCGACCGTGGCGCGACAACCGGGAACCACGGTCACCGTGCGCGGTCTGTTCTTCAATACGCCGGCGCGGCGCAAGTTTCTCCGCGCGCCCGCGACCGAAACCCGTGCCGTGAGCGACGTGGTCACCGTGCTGGCGCTCACGCGTCCCGATGTCTCCTTTACGCTCGCCAGTGACGGTCGCACGCTGATCGACGCGCCCGCGGCCGCGCGCCCCATCGACCGTATCCACTCCCTGTGGGGCCACGAGCTGGCCGATACCCTGCTGCCGATCGCGCATCGACATCGCGGGCTCGAGGTGACGGGCTTCGCGCAGCGCCCATCGCAGGCGCGCCCCGCTGGACGCAAAGGGTACGTCTTCGTGCGGGGACGGCCGGTGAAAGATCCGTTCCTGTTGCGAGCCGCCGAAGCCGGGTATCGCTCGGCGATCGCTCCCGGCGACCGTCCCACGGTGATCCTCTTCCTCGATCTGCCCGGGGATGCGGTGGATGTGAACGTCCATCCCGCCAAGGCGGAAGTCCGGTTCCGGGACCGGATCGAAGTGGAGCGGGAAGTGCAAACGGCGGTGCGCGAGGCGCTGGCGCCGATCGAGGCGGCGGCTCCATGGGGCAGCGGCGCCCGTACGCTCGAAGCCGCACCCTGGGAAGGGACCGGGACGATTCCGGCCGGTGTGCCGGTCGATTTATTCGCCACCGAGCCGCTCACCGGGCGGCCGCGCGGACCTGAGCTACTGCAGGTGTTCGACACCTACCTCCTGTTTCAGACCGACGACGGCGTCGCGATCGTGGACCAGCATTCGGCGCACGAGCGCGTGCTGTACGAGAGCGTGATGCAGCAGCTGGCGGGCGACGGGGCGCCGGCCCAGCGCCTGCTGTTGCCGCTGACACTCGAGTTCACGGCGGCCGAGCTCGAGGCGATCGACGCGCATCGCGAGCTGCTCGGTCGCGTGGGTTACGAGCTTGAGCCGTTCTCGGGCCGCACCGTGGTCGTGCAGACCGCGCCCAACCCGCACCCGCGCTTCGAGGCGGCCCGCTGCCTGCAGGAGCTGGTGGGCGACCTGGCCGGTGGACGGTTTGGTGGTTGGGCCAACCGGCTGGAGCGGTTCGCGGCGACATTCGCCTGCCGGGCGGCCATCAAGGCGGGGCACCATTTGGATCCGCAGGAAGCGCAGGAGCTGGTGCGGCGGCTGCTCGGCGCCACATTGCCCGCGCACGACGTGCACGGTCGTCCCTCGATCGTGCAGCTGCCGAAGGGCGAGCTGGAGCGCCGCTTTGGGAGGTAGGGCTTCCCCGGTCCGACCGCTCGTGCCGGTGCTGGCCGGGCCGACCGCGGTCGGCAAAACCGCGGTGGCGCTCGCTCTCGCCGAACGTTTCCCCATCGCGGTGATCTCGGCGGACGCGCGTCAGGTCTATCAACGCCTCGACATCGGTACGGCCAAACCGGACCTGGGGACGCGAGAGCGTGTTCCGCATCATGGCCTCGACCTGGTCCCGCCGGGGGAGCGCTACAGCGCCGGTCGCTTTGCCCGCGACGCCGCGGTGTGGCTCACGGAAGCGCGCGCGGCACAGCGCCAGCCGTGGGTCGTGGGGGGCACGGGCTTCTACATCCGCGCATTGGCCGACGGACTGTTCCAAGAGCCCCCGCTTGACCCGGTGCGGCGCGAGGGCCTGCAGGCCTGGGCGGCGGGCATGCCCGGCCCGACGCTGCTCCGCTGGGCCTCACGTCTCGATCCACGGTTCTCGGGCGGCGGGCGACAACGCGCGTCCCGGGTCCTGGAAGTCGCGTTGCTCACGGGCCGGCCGCTCTCTCTCTGGCAGCAAATGGCGCGTGCGACGGGCGTCATGCGGCCGTGGTACATTGTGCTCACCTTGCCGCGCGAGCTGTTGCGACGCAGGATCGCCGAGCGGGTGGACGCGATGCTGGCCGCGGGACTGATCGATGAAGTGCGCGCCGAGCTTGCGCGGGGCACTGCGCCGGGCGCCGCCGGACTCGATGGGGTGGGGTATCGCGAAACCGTCGCCATGCTCGAGGGGCGCCTGGCCATGGAAGATCTGCGCGAGGCGATCGTGCGGTCGACGCGGGCCTATGCGAAACGGCAGGAGACGTGGTTTAGAAATCAACTACGTCATCGGTCACCGGTCGTCGGTCCTTCGGAGGAGGTCTGGGCGCTCGATGCGACGAACCAGCCCGAACAGTTAGCTGAGACTATCCTCGATCGCTGGCGTGCAGCCGAACACCGATAACTGACGACCGACGACAGGTTTTCCATGCGCATCGGCATCACTCTCTACCCGACCTATGGCGGCTCCGGCGCCGTGGCGACCGAGCTGGGCCTCGAGCTCGCCCGCCGCGGCCACGAAATCCATTTCATCTCCTACGCCAGTCCGTTCCGGCTGCGCGGCGTCACGGATCGCGTCACGTTCCACGAGGTCGTCCCCGCGGACTATCCGTTGTTCGAGCACTCGCCCTACGCCTTCGCGCTGGCCGTGAAACAGCACGAGGTGGCGCTGCGCGAGGAGCTGCAGGTGATGCACGTGCATTACGCGATTCCGCATGCCGCCACCGCCTGGCTGGCCAAGCAGATGTTGGCCGAGGAGCACGATCTCAAGATCGTCACCACACTGCACGGCACGGATATCACGCTGGTGGGACGCGATCCATCGTATTTCAGTCTCACCAAGTTCTCGATCGAGCGGTCGGACCGGGTGACCGCGGTCTCCGCGTTCCTGCGGAACGAGACCTACAAGACATTCGGCTGCGACGGCTGTGAAGTCCGCGTCATCCCCAACTTCATCAACTTGAAGGAGTATTACCCGGCCGCTGATGCGGCGACGAAATGCAAGCTGGCTCCTCCCGATTACCGCGTGCTGGTCCACGTGTCGAATTTCCGGCCGGTGAAACGGCTGCTCGACGTCGTTCGCATCTTCGCGGGCGTCCGCAAGGAGCTCAAGGCCAAACTCATTCTCGTCGGCGACGGCCCCGACAGCGATGCGGCGCAACGGGAAGCGGTGAACCTCAATGTGAAGCGCGACGTGCGGTTTTTCGGACGCGTCGACGACGTGGCCGATCTGTTGCGGGGCGCGGATCTGTTCCTGCTGCCGTCGGAGACGGAGTCGTTCGGATTGGCTGCCCTCGAGGCCATGGCGTGCGGTGTTCCCGTCGTCGCCAGCGCGGCCGGCGGTATCCCTGAGGTCGTGGTCGATGGCGAAACCGGCTTTCTGGCGCCGGCGGGCGACGTGGCCGCCATGACGCAGCGGGCGCTCGAGGCGCTGCGGGATCCCGTGCGTCTCGAAACGTTGCGGCGCGGGTCGGTCGCCCGGGCGGCTACGTTCGCCGCGGAGAACGTGGTGCCGCAGTACGAGCAGGTGTACGAGGACGTCCTGCGTGATTGATTGGTGGCGGCTGATTCGTGGAGCCAATCTTCTCATCGCCGCCGCTGGTGTCCTGGCCGGGGGGTGGATCGCCCTCGGTCACCTGGCGCTCCCGAAGCTGCTGGTCTTCGCCGCGATCTCGGGGCTTGGCCTCGGCATGGTGGGGAACGTGGTGAACGACCTGCAGGATGCGGACGCCGATCGCATCAACCATCCGGGCGGCGAGCGGCCGATCGCCGCGGGACGGATCAGCCGTGACACCGCGTACCTCCTCGTCTGGATCGGCTTGCTCGTCGGGTTGGGAGGCGCCGCGCTGGTTTCCGGCACCCAGCTCCTGGTCGGGATCGCGGTGCTGGGATTGATGCTCACCTACTCGCCCGCACTCAAGCGAACGGGCTGGCCGGGAAACGTCACCGTGGCCGCGGTGGCCGGCCTGCCACCGTTCTACGGAGCGCTGAGCGTCGGCCGCGCCGGCGCTGGTGTCGTGCCGTGGGCCCTGGCGGCGTGGATTCATCTCGCGCGCGAGCTGGTGAAGGATTTGCAAGACGAACCCGGGGACCGGCAGGCGGGACGGCGCACGCTTCCGGTCCGACTGGGCAGGCCCGGGGCCGTACGCGTCACCTGGACGATCTGCCTGGCGTTTGTCCCGTGGGCATTCGCCCTGCCGCTCTGGGCGAGGTACGGCGGTTCGTACTATCCGATCGCGGCGCTCGCCTCGCTGCTCGTGCTGTGGGCGGCCACCGCGCTGCGGCGTGACCGGCTGGGCCGTGCCAGCATCCTGCTCAAGACGGCGATGGTGGTGGGGTTGGTGGCCCTCGTTCTGGGGAGGATGACGTGAATTACTGGCAGGGGGCGGTGCTGGGTCTCGTGCAGGGTGTGACCGAATTCCTCCCCGTATCGAGCTCGGGACATCTCGTGCTCGCCGAGGCCTTGACCGGCGTGAAACCTCCCGGTGTGTTCGTCGAGGTCATGCTGCACGTCGCGACACTGGGCTCGGTGTTGATCGTCTACGGGCGCCGGCTGTGGGAGCTGATCCTCGGACTGTTCCAGCGCTCGCCGGACCGAATTCGCTATATCGGCCTGCTCATCGTCGGCTCGATTCCGGCGGCCGTGATCGGACTGCTGTTTCAGAAAGCGATCGAAGAACAGTTCCACTCGCTGACCTGGCTCGGAATCGAGTTCATCGTGACGGGGTTGATCCTGTGGTCCACGCGGCACCTGGGAGGCGACAAGACCGTGCCGGGGTGGGGGAGCGCGCTCGGAATCGGCGCGGGGCAGGCGTTCGCCATCCTGCCGGCGATCTCACGATCGGGATCCACGGTGGCGGCGGCCTTGTGGGCCGGCCTTACCCCTGCCGCCGCCGCGGAGTTCAGTTTTCTGCTCGCGGTGCCGGTCATCGCGGGAGCGGCATTGCTCGAGGCGCGGCACGCCACGGTCAACATCGCGGCCGTCGGCCTCGGGCCCCTCATCTTGAGCTTCGTGTTGTCCTTTCTGAGCGGTGTCTACGCCATCCGGTTCCTCGTGGCCCTGCTGCGGCGCGGGCGGTTCTATGCCTTCGCCCCGTACTGCTGGGCGGTGGGCGTTCTCACGCTGATCTGGGCCGTATGGCGGGGCTAACGCTCGACGGGATTCCGGGGAAGGCACTGGCGGGGCGTTGGGGGGTGCCGCAATGCCGTCTGCTGTCCTCGGTCGGCTCGGCGTTGGACGTCGTCCACGAGCTCGGCGCCGCGGGCGCGCCCGCCGGGAGCGTGGTGGTCACGCTCGAGCAGACGGCCGGGCGGGGTCGTAACGGACGCACTTGGAGCTCCCCCGTGGGCGGAGCCTGGCTCGGGGTATTGTTGCGGCCCGTTGGCACCGTCGTCGGGGGGTTGTGCATCATGTCGATCCGGGCCGGGTTGATCGTGGCCGATGTGGTGGATGAGATGATCGGGACCTCGGAGGCCCGGCTCAAGTGGCCGAACGACGTGCTGCTCCGGGACCGGAAACTGGCCGGGGTGCTGTGTGAGGGGCGCTGGCAAGGCGTGACGCCGGAATGGCTCGCGATCGGCGTCGGCGTGAACGTCGCCAATGAGATCCCGGTTTCCCTGCGCGACACCGCCATCGCCCTGACGGAACTCCTTCCGCTGGTGCGCCCGCTCGACGTGCTGGACCGACTCGTGCCGCCGCTGGCTCGGCTGGGAACACCGACCATCAGCCTCACCGATCAGGAGTGCGCGGCGTTCGCGGCGCGCGATTGGTTACGTGATCGCGAGCTACGCCGGCCGGTTCCTGGCTGGGTACGGGGACTGCGCTCCGACGGGGCATTGCTGGTGCACGGGGCCGAGGGCGTGACGGCGGTGCGGGAAGGACATGTCGAATGCTGTTAGCGCTCGACATCGGCAACACGGAAACGACGGTCGGTCTGTTCACCACCGACCGTCTCGCCGGTCATTGGCGGTTGACCACGACGCTGACCCGCACGCCCGATGAGTGGGCCGCGCACCTCTCGGCCTACCTAACCAACGCCGGGTACTCCCCCTCCGGAATCAAAGCCGTGATCGTCGCGTCCGTGGCACCGCTCGTCACCCAGAGCCTGTGCGAAGGCGTGGAGGCGGCGACGGGCGTGCAGCCGGTCCAGGTGGACGGCCATTCGCGGTTGCCGATCACGCTCGACGTGGACGAACCGTTGACCGTCGGTGCCGATCGCATCGTGAATACGCTGGCCGCGGCACAGCTGTTCGAGCGCGACACGATCGTGGTCGATTTCGGCACGGCCACTACGTTCGATTGCGTCACGGCGGACGGGCGCTTCATCGGTGGCGTGATCATGCCGGGCATTCGCACGGCT
>Ga0209382_10011246_pt1 | contig 11120 bp, 12 predicted proteins | sample SoiMetdeltSBSDD5_FD_187599 | JGI IMG/M metagenome (GOLD analysis project Ga0209382, IMG submission 187599) | Bulk soil microbial communities from a Populus tree surrounding site in Tennessee, USA - Soil MetaG P. deltoides SBSDD5 (SPAdes) (version 2) | ecosystem: Environmental > Terrestrial >...
TGTTCAGAATCGACCGCGACTTCTCCGGCTACAGCGCACCCACCAGCGACACGGGCGAATTTGCGTTTCGCAACCTGACGCCGGGCCGATACCGGCTCACCGGTCAGGTCGCCGGCAGCAGCGCAACGCGTGAGTTCGAAGTGACGGACAACGAACGCATCGAGGGAGTAGTGCTCGCGCTGGGCGTGGGTCGCATCATCCGCGGCACTGTCACGGGTCTTCGACCCGAGGAGCTGAAGCTCCTCCGCATCACATGGCAACGTGAAGGCCAGATCGCTCTGGGCGGCGCCGAGGCGGAAGCGAATGAACGCGGCGAGTACGAGTTGCGAGGCGTGCAACCCGGACGCGTCCAGGTGTTCGGCGATGTCAGCATGCGCAGACAACTGTCGCGAACGGTCGAAGTGCCCGCGAATGCCGATATCACCGTCAATCTCGATTTCCCGCGAGGCGCACGACTGTCCGGACGCGTTACTCACAAAGGCAAGCCAGTCTCGCGAGTGTGGCTGGAGCCGCGTCCGGCGGTGGAAGGCAAGCTCTACACCTACGGCACGTCGACCTCCGCAACCGGCGAATATGCGATCGAAGACCTTCCTCCCGGCGAGTACGTCATCTGGATCGCCCAGTCCTACCGCAGCCGACCCGTCCAGGTTTCAGGCGACACTGTCTTCGATATCGACGTGCCACCCACGCAGCTCGCCGGCCGCGTACTCGAGGAAGGCGGCAAGGTGCCGATCAACGGAGCAGAAGTCGCCGTGTGGTCCGTGGAGACGACGGCTCCGCAGATCCACCTGCAGGATGGCGCGGATCCGTTCGGACGATTCCAGCTCGCCGGGCTGGAGCCAGGCGACTTCATGCTGATTGCGTACAAGCCCGGCTACGAAATGTTCCGCGAGCGCATTTCGTACACCTCGCCCGTCGCTGACCTGAGGATCCAGCTACGGCGCGACGTCGGCGTGGAGCTTCATGCGCACGATGCTGCAAGCGGCAAGGCTCTTTCGCGGGTGTACGCATCGGAGATGATCGGCAGTCGCAGGGGCGCGAACCTCGTCGTGCAGCTCGATGAGAGCGGTGTCGGCTACATCCCGAAAGCGCTGGCAGACGCCACGATCGAGTTCACGGCCGGCGGATACGCACCTCTCCTCATCCCGCGATGGAATGGCAAAGCGCTCGAGCTGAAGCTGGTGCGCAACCAGGCTTATGGCGATCCTGAGCGCTGAAACGCGCTACGCCGCGACTCAGGACGCGCCGCAGGTGCGCAGCCCGAACCGCATGCGCGGATCGAAACGGTCACCCTGCGTCTTCAAGCGAATGGCGCGCCGAACTATCAGCTCGCCGCCTTCCGGTGGCGTGGCAGTCACCCAGGCAAAGCGGCCCGCCGCTTCCGAGCGCTGACGCTCGGCGGCCGTCAGCAGAGGATCGTCTGCGAACAACACGTCATCGGTCCATTGATGCGGTACGCCGGGTCCCCAGAGATGGAGGTGGATGTGCGCGGGCTGCGTGCGGTTCGGATAAGGTGCCGGCCTGCCGGTGCGCAACTGAAACCGCCCATCGGTGCCCGTACGCATGAAGGCTTCGCGCCGTGGCGCGCCATCGGGACCATTGTCATAGACACCGTTGGCGCCAGTGTGGTGTGCGTATACCAGGATGCCCGCTGCAGGCGTGCGCCCATCCGACTGAAAGACCTGCCCCTCGAGAAGCAAGGGTGCGGCGTTCTGATCGACTGAGATCTCCGCCTGCGGTCCGGCACGATCGCAAGCAGTGATCTCCGCAGCGGACGCGGTTGCGCTGATCGACCACCACGCAAGCATGCTGGCGACGTAGCACACCAGCGAGATCACGATGCCCGTGAACGGAATGCGAAACCAATAGCGCTTCCCGAGCACGGTGAAGCCGCCGAGCATCGCGAGACCCACGGCGAGCAGGAACGGCGACTTGAACAGGATCTCGGGATACGCGTTGGCGAGAAATCCGTAGACCAGGCCGAACAGGATCGCGCCCATGCTGTGACTGGCGTTGAAGCCGACCCACGCGCGCCACATCGTGGTCTGGCGCGTGATCACCGGATGGACCTCGCTCATACGGGCCTGCAGCGCCGGATCGCGCGGCGTGAGCAGCGGCCCGCGGAACGTGTAGACGAGATGCAGCGTGCCCAGCGCGAGAATCACCAGGGCGCTCAGCGTCATCAGGCCGATCGGCAGAACGACGAGCGGAATCATCGGAGCTCCTGCACGCAAGGGTCCGGATCGCCCCAACCCTTGCGCATCTTTTCGCCCGGCCCCAGCACGCCGATGCGGATTTCCCAGCGCAAGCTGCCCTTGTTCACGAACTGCCAGTCGAACTTGCGCCCTTCGAGCTTCCAGCCGGCGCGCTCGAAGCGCTGACAAAGCTCGGCAAAAGCACGTTGCGCGCCGCCGCCGCGACAATCGATGTACGCCAGCACGCCCCAGGGATTACTGATCCCGATCCAGCCGGAGTCTTCCGGATCGTACCGAACGCGAACACGGCCGCCCATGGCCACACAGTACCCCGGCGCCTGTGTGGATATCCAGTGGATATGTCTCTAGGGTTCTCCGACCGGGCCGACCGCGAGGGCACGGAGGTCCTCGGCGGCGAGCGGCCGGAACGTCTGCATCGCCTCTTCGGTCAACGAGCCGAAGGGTCGGCCGCTGCGCCGGGTGGCAGGTTTGAAGACGCGCAGCTCGTACGAGCCCAGTTGCGTCGAGTGCGTCACGCGAAGCCAATCGACGAAGGCATGCGCGCTCGCGGGGCTCTCGAACGCCAGTCGCACGCCGCCCCGGTCGGGAGCGAATACGGCGAGCCACTCCCGGCGCACGGAGTTCGGCATCGCCAATCCCACGTCCCAGAACGGTTGCCGCAGCGAATCCTGGTCGACGAGCGTCACGCGCGTCTCGGCGGAACAGGTCCATTCATCGCGCGTCTTGCCGATCTGCACCACGAAGTCGAGCTGCAGCGTCGCTTCGACGATGTCGAGCGCCGGCGGATGACGCACTGGGACGAACTGCGGCGCGAGCGCATTTCCCGGCACTGGCGTCCCGTTCTGCTGCCAGAGATTCGGAATGCGCACGACGGTGTCGTCCACTGCTATGCCGCCGGGCATGAGCAGCACCTCGATCGAATGCATGCCTGCGAGATTGGTCTTGCGTTGCGCGACTCGCGTGATCTTGAGCTGTCCGGGTGCGAGCGCGACGGTGGCGATCTCGGACTGCTTGTCGGCTGCACCGGATTCCGTTTGCAGCCCGTCCCAGCCGAGGAAGGTGCCGCCCAGCGAATCGGCACTGAGCGCGCTCCAGACGATGCGGTCTTCCGGATTCAGTCCGGCGGGGATGATGGAGATGAGCAGTCGTCGCGCAACGGCTCCCGTAGTGGCGATGGTGTTCTCGCGAAACGCCGCCGCGGAGAGTTGTGCCGGGCGCACCTCGGCGCGCAGCTGAACCTGGCCTTCGAGAGCCTCCGGGCAATCATGCACTGGATAGCCGGCGCTGAATTCCGGGCGATGCGCGGGTGCCGAGCAAGCGCCCAGCACGACCGCAACGAGCGGCGGCAATAGCGCGGGTCTCATCGATCATTCCGTGAGCTTGAAGGTGACCGCGAACTTGCCCCACATGCGAGAAGGCTCGCCGTCGACCGTGCCCGGATCGATCTGCCAGCGGAACGCCTCGTAGAATGCGGCGTAGTCGAGATCGGGATGACCGCTGGACTTCACGATCCGCACATCGCCGACGCTGCCATCTTCGAGCACGTGCAACTGCAGAACGACTGTGCCTTGCTCGCCGAGGCGGCGCGAAGCCGGCGGATAGACCGGCTGCGACGGCGGGCGCTGCGGATTGCTCCTGGGCAGCACGACATCGCTGCTGCGCGCTGCGGCCGGCCAACTGCCAGCTACGACTGTTACAACCGAGAGCAATGCAGAAACCACGATCAGCGTTTTCACCAGCCCGGCGTGTGAGGTGCGCTGATCGCTGAGAATCCTCTCGATGCGCGCTGTCAGCGTTCGACTTCCCGCCATCTGCAGCAGGTGATCGCTTCGCGTAACCCGCTGCGCGAATCCCAACAACACTTCGGCGTACTCCGCGCGTTCTGCGGTCGCTGCGACCGCAGCATCGTCGCTGATGTGCTCGCTGAGGGCAGACAAGCGTCGCGCGAGCCACCACGCGAGCGGATTGAACCAGAAGATGCAGCGGTGGAGCTGCGCCGCCCATTGCACGTAGAAGTCCCTGTTCGCTACATGCGTTCTCTCATGTGCGATCACGGCGCGCTGCACGTTGGCGGTCCAACTCTCGAAGTCTATCGGCACCAGGATGGTGGAGAAGACCGTGGCAGGTGAGCTGACCGCAGCAGTGACACGAACGTTGACATCAGCGCACACCGGCGAGGAAATCGCTACGGCCGCTCTACTCACGCGCCACCATCGAAAGATGCCGAGCGTGTGACGAATCGCGAGGACGGCGCCGACTGCAATGACGATTGCGAGCAACGCGCTGTACCACTCGATATCCGGCTTCGGAACCGTGAGCGCGGGCAACTGAACGGATTGCAGCCAGATGATGTCGGCGGCATGAGTCGCAGAAGCTGCGGCGATCCTGGTCAGCAGCGGCATCGCCAATGAAGCGGCCAGCACGGTGAGCCAGGCGTTCCGTTCGAGGCGCGCGCTGCGAACTCGCAGCAGCCTCAGGACGAACCAGACAATAACGATGAGCACAGCGGAACGAATGGCGCATTCGATGAGGATACGCATCATTGCCTCCCCTCTTTCTTCGAGCGTGCGGCTTTCTTCGGCTGTCGCTTCGCCTGGGCAACGCGCGTCGCGAGCCTGTCGAGGTGCTCCTGATCGACCATCTTGGCTTCCACCATGCCGACGAGAACCTCGTCGACGGAGCCGTCGCAGAACCAATCGACGATTCGCTTCACGGCTTTCGCTGCGGCCTGCATGCGCGGCTCGGCAGCCGAATAGATGAACGTACGATCCTGCACCTCGTGCGTCAGGTAGCTTTTTTCTTCGAGACGACGCAGCACCGTCCGCACAGTCGCTTCCTTGAGCGGGCGGCGCAGCTTCTCGCGCACCGCCTCCGCAGTCAGGCCTCCCTGCGACCACATGATGCGCATGACCTCGCGCTCGAGCTCGCCGAGTCCGCCCTTCGCCGGCTTCATGATTGCTCTGTGACGTGACGTAGTGTTACGTACCGTAACAGATGGCCGCGCGCCGAGGCAAGTGTCAGCGCACGAGCCGCCCGAGCGAGGAGCTCTTGCCGACGCGATCGAAGTAGCTCCACGCGGAGTGAGCGATGCGGCCGATGCTCTCCTCCGCTTCGAGGTCGTCGCTCGCGAACGTCGTCATCACCGCGATGGCGAAGGGACGACTGGGGACGAAGATGATTCCGGCATCGTTGCGTACGGCGTCGAGGTTACCGGACTTGTTGGCGATCATCAGGTCCGCAGGCAGGCGCCGCGGAAGGTAGCTGGACTTCTGCGTGCTCAGCATCTTGAAGAACTCTTCCGTCGTCGCCTTGCCGAATACGCGTCCGTCGTGGATCGCGCGCAGCATCGTCACGAGCTCGCGCGGCGTTGCCGTGTTCTCGCGCCCTTCCTGCGCGGCCTTCACATCGAGCATGTGACGCCTCAGCCGCGTGCGCTCCAGGCCGATCTGCGTAAGCCACGCGTTGACGTTGTCCATGCCGACGCGATCGATCAGTACATTCGCCGCCGAATTGTCGCTCAACGAAACCATCAGCAAGGCGAGGTCACGGTTCGTGATGCGCGAAACGCCAGCGGACATCGATTGCAGGATGCCTTCCGTGCCGACGCCGTCCTTCGCGTTGACCGTGTAGAGATCGCCGAGCTTCGCGCCCGCGCCGCGCTCGTGCTGACGATACAACTCAGCGAGTACGGCAATCTTGATGGTGCTTGCGGTCGGATAGATCGCGTCGGCATTCAGATAGAACGCGCGCTGATCGGTCAGATCCAGAATGGCGACGCCAACGACGGCATCCGTCTCCTGCACGATGGCGCGGATGGAATCTTCCATCCGACCCCAGAGCACGTCCTGCTTGGCGCGCACGGATTCCGGCGTGTCTGCCGGATCTGCGGCGAATGCCGCGGGCGCGAGGAACGCGATCAGCAGTAGCAATGCTTTCATGGCGGATCTTTCTCGAAACTCGTGATGCCGGACGGCAGCTGCACCCACGGGTGCCTGCGACAGTCGTAGACGGAAACGCCTGGTGCCGGGAATGTCGGATCGGCGAACGCGCCCACCGCGACGCTCACGGACTTGTCGTAGCCAACCTCAGTGTGGAACACGGTGGTGCCGCACACAGGACAGAAGCGGAACAGGAACTGCGCTCCCTGATCGCCGGTGCGCAGGTACTCGGCGGCCTCGCCCGACACTTTGAACGGCGCCGCGAAGCTCGCGAGCGCTGCGAACACACTGCCGGTGCGGCGTTGGCAGGCGAGGCAGTGACACACACCGACGCCGCGCGGCTCGCCTTCGACTTGAACGCACAATTGGCCGCAGGAGCATGAAGCGACTCTGGAAGCCATCGCGCGATCCTAACAAGGCGCGGCAGCTTCGGTAAGATTGCCGGCATGACTCGCCTGCTGTGGCTGCTCGCCGTCGCGGTCTGCGGATGCACTTCAATGAGCACACGCGACTGCGTCCACTGCCCTGAGATGGTCGTGATCCCCGCTGGCACTGCCCTCCTCGGTGCCAGTACCGACGACAAGTTTCGCAACGCCGATGAGCTGCCCGAGCGCACGTTCACCATTCGCGAAGCTTTCGCCGTCAGCCGTTACGAGATCACGCGCGATCAATATGAAGCTTTCGTCCGTGCCACGAACCGGCCGGTCGGCGGCGACTGCCTCACCGATCGTCGTAAGCGCGGTGACTGGCAGTACGACGCAGCGACCACCTTTCGCGACCCGGGCTTCGTGCAAGCGGGCGATCATCCGGTCGCGTGCGTGAACTGGGACGAAGCCCAGGCTTACGTCGCCTGGCTCAACACGCAGACGAAGGGCGGCTATCGTTTGCTCACCGAAGTGGAGTGGGAGTACGTCGCGCGCGGCGGCACGACGCAGAACCTCGCCTATCCATGGGGCAACGACGAAGCCAAAGGCTGTCCGTTTGCGAACGTGTTCGACCGCACGGCGCTGCAGACCTACACCGGCGTGGACACCAGTGGCTACAAGGTCTTCGATCCGATGAATTGCGCCGACGGTCGGCTCAACACTTCACCGGTCGGATCGCTGCAGCCGAACGGGTTCGGCGTCTACGACATCATCGGCAACGTCCAGGAATGGGTCGAAGATTGCTACAGTGCCACGCGCGATCGGCTGTCCGAGTCGGGCGCACCCGCGGCGGAAAGCAACTGCGCTCGCCGCCTCGTGAAGGGCGGATCGTGGGGAACGCTCGCGCACAACGTGCGCATCGCCGAGCGCATACCGTACCCGGCCACGCATCGCGACGACTCGATCGGAATTCGCGTCGCCAGGACGCTGCGTTGAGCTAGCGCGCGCTGCCCGGCTTCGCGAACGACAACACCGCCTTCTCGACCGTCGGCCACGCCTGGGTCGTGGGCGCGATGACTTCGAAGTGCCCGGCGCCTTCTATCACCGTCATCTCCACCTTGTCGCCCGCCTTCTTCGCCAGCGCGGCGTACTCATCGCCGAGCGCAGGCGGGATCAACCAATCGAGCGAGCCGGTGATGAGAGCCTGCGGAACACCGAGCGGCAGCATCTCCGACGGCGAGCCTTCGCGCAGCCGTTCCGGCACCTTGTCGATTTCGCCGCCGAGCAACTGAGTCACCGGCACACCGGCGCAGACCTTCTGCAGATGTTCCGGCTGCAATGCCTGCAGCCGTCCCGGTCCGGCGAGGTTGACGACCGCACTCACCGGCAAGGGATTCTTCATATAGAGCGCGCTGTCTGCGGCAAGCCGATGCCGCCCGGCCGCCCACAATGCGAGGTGTCCGCCGGCCGAGTGCCCCACGAGCACCACGTGCTTCAGGTCCAATCGATATTCGTCCGCGATCGTTCGCAGGTAGTCGATTGCCGCGCCGACGTCGCGATACGTGCCCGGCCAGCCGCCGCCTTCGTTGTCGACCCGGCGATACTCGATGTTCCAGGTCGCAATACCGGCCTTTCTCAGCGCGTCCGACATCGGCACCGTGTTCTTCAGGTCGGCGAACTTCTTCCAGCAGCCGCCATGGAGGACGACCGCGACCGGGAACGGCCCGCGGCCTTGCGGCAGGAACAGCTGACCGAATTGATTGACGTCATTGCCATACGCCAGCGTGTGATCGGGCGGCGACGCAGGGATGGCGTTCACCTGCAGCGGTCGGAGCAGTTCTGCAGCAGCCGAGTTCGTAGCGATCAACGCGAAGAGGCAGCCCAGGACAACGCGCGTCACGGTGTTCGTGTTCATCATGCGTGAAGTCTGGCAGGCCGCGTCGCCATGGAGTTCCGAGTATCGTCGGAGACGCTAGCTAACTTTGGTGGGCGACCTCGAGATCCTCGCGTTGCGGCTCTGGCCGCGGCACGCCGAGATTCCACGTCCAGCCCAATTTCGCCAGCGCCTCGATGATCCATGCCGCCGGATCCGTCTCGCCCTTCGCCAGCCCGATGCGTGCGGATTCCGGGAACGCATGATGGTTGTTGTGCCAGCACTCGCCGTAAGTCAGCAAGCCGAGGCCCCGTAGATTCGATGCCTGCACCGCTGCAGCTTTCACGCGCCACTGGCCCGGCCCCGGATTGTGGCACCAGTAAGTGACGCTCCAGTGGCCGATCACGCTGACGCAGATGCGCACCGGCACTCCCCAGATGAGCCAACTCCAGCCGCCAATCGCGTAGCAGGCGAGCGCGACCGGAAGCTGCTGCAACATCCAGGTCCGTTGCAAGAATCGATACCAGGCGTCGTTCGCGAATTCCGGCTCGATCATGAATGCCGGAGGCCGCACGAAACGGAAGCGGCAGTTGAGCTGCCAGAACAGATCCACCAGCGGCGAGCGCCGATGCGCGAAGAAATCGTGACACGCAGGCTGCCGCTGCGCCCAGTCCCGCTCGTCATGGACGCGAAGAATGCCGAAGGGCCCGGCAACACCCACCAGGACGCCGATGTACACGAGCGCGCGCTCGAGCCATTTCCTGCACGAGTAGCTGCGATGAATGAAGCGGCGGTGCATGCCGATCGAATGACCGAGCAGCAATGAGCTGTAAGTCGCAACGATGAACATCGCGATCGCGCCGGGAGTGACGTACAACGGCGCGAACACCACCGCGCACGCGAGCATCGACATGTTCCAGAGCGATTTCGCCGGACTCCACTCGACGTGGCCTGCCACCGCGTCCGCTCCCTGGCCCGTCATCCTTGCGACGGGCTTCATCATGGATATCGAGGAGCTGCGCGACGTGTCACGCGCGGACTATTGCACGTCGACCTGCATTCCGCACGCCGAGGAAATCGTTGAAGACACTGAAACGATTGAATAATCCAACGACACCACGCCAGATGGATAAACGTGGAAATCCATCGACGGCTCGTGCGTGATCCAATCGAACGCGTCGTGCGGTCCGGCGATGTAGCCGTCGAGACTCGCGGCGACGTGATAGCGGATACGCGGCAATCAGCGCGCGTGTTCTTCCTGGTTACGAACGCGTGACAGCGCGCCGAAGACCGGCGTGTCGTCGTACTCGCGCGTGACTCTCAGATGCTGTCTACGTGACGGTCGCGCGCTCACAGGTCGGGTGATTTCCGACACTTCGTTGAACGCTCCGCACTCCCCGCACTCATACACGACCGCGCCCTCGGACCAACGGAATTCCACGACGCCGCGCTGAGGCTTCGCGCACGTACGGCAGATGGGCGTGTCCATGTGTGAGCTCCACCCGTTGTGTGGATCAACGGGGAGGGGAAGACTAGCTCCGCCGATCACGCTCTGCAATTGCTCCACGTTAAATTGACTTTTATCCCACGAGCCACCGGGCGATCGGCAACCACGCGTCGCTGAATCCGATCGCGCGCCTGAGCGGGAGCGACACCAGCAGTGCGATGCCGCCCACGATGAATGCGGGATGCACTCGCCCCAGCCGACGCCAGTCGTGCACACACGCCCAGGCCACGAATGCGAACGTGACGGCCGGCGCCAGTACCAGCCGTGGGAGTCCAAGCGGCGCCATGAGCTGGGAGTCGAGGCGTCCCATGGCAGGCACCAGCAAGGTCATCGTCGCAAGCAGCATCAACCGCTTGTGCCATTCGCGCTGGCGCCGAAGTGCGAGTGCGCCGCCGACGAACAGCACGAACATCGTGGTTGTGCCAAGAGGTACGGACAGGAACTGCAACGGATCGCGCCCGGGAGGCGCATGCCCTGCAGCGGCGTTGCCGATGGCCATCGCTATCACCTGCACCGCCAGCAAGGCCGCGACGCAGGCGCCAAAGATCCCGAGGCGCCGGTGCAGGTCGACCCGGTGTGCCGCGACCAGGCGCGCCTGCGTGAAGTGCAGGGCAATCCACACGGTCGCGATCAGCCCGTGCAGATGCTCGGCCCGCGCCAGCGGCGGATTATCGAAGAAGATCCTGAAATAGTAGGTTTTGGCAAACCCGGCGAGGACCACGGCCGCGAGCGCCGCGACTGCCAGGGCATGAAATCGATAGCGTGCGATGACTGTGTTCATGGCGCGCAACCCTAGTCGCCGCCTCGACGCAGGCAATGAAAGCGAGATTATTTCCGGCTTAATTCTTTATGATCGCGCGCAAGTGACTGACGCAAAGGACATTCATTTCGACGGATGGGCGCTGCATGCCAGCTCCGGCGAACTGTTGCGCGACGGCAATAGACAGCGTCTGGCCCAACAGCCGCTGCGCATGCTGGTGGAGCTGCTGGAACACCCCGGCGAAGTCGTGACGCGCGAGCGGCTGGTCCAGGTGCTCTGGCCGAAGGGCGTCGTCGATTTCGACAACAGCCTGAACGCGGTGGTCCGCAAGCTCCGCGTCGTGCTCAACGACGACTCCGAGACGCCGCGGTACATCGAGACCCTGCCCCGCATCGGTTATCGGTTCATCGGGTCGGTCTCGCCGGCGCCCGCGCCCGCGCCAGCGCCTTCGGCTCCGCGCC
>Ga0209382_10011250_pt1 | contig 11117 bp, 8 predicted proteins | sample SoiMetdeltSBSDD5_FD_187599 | JGI IMG/M metagenome (GOLD analysis project Ga0209382, IMG submission 187599) | Bulk soil microbial communities from a Populus tree surrounding site in Tennessee, USA - Soil MetaG P. deltoides SBSDD5 (SPAdes) (version 2) | ecosystem: Environmental > Terrestrial >...
ATGAGGGCGAACGCGGCGGCGTGCTGGCGGCCCTGCACCTTGAAGCCGCCCATCGCGTGGATCGACTGCGGGGTGAGGCCGAGATGGCCCATCACCGGGATCTCGGCATCGAGGATGGCCTCGATGGCCGGCAGCCGCTTGCGGCCGCCCTCCAGCTTGATGGTCTCGGCCCCGGCCCGGACCAGCGTCGCGGCGTTCCGCACCGCCTCCTCGGGGGTGGTGTGGTAGCTCATCCACGGCATGTCGCCGATGACGAGGGGCTTCGATCCCTCGGCGGTGGACGCCGTCAACCCCCGGCGGACGGCGCCGACGTGGTGGGCGATGTCGTCCACCGTGACCTGCAGGGTGTCGTCGTAGCCGAGGACCACCATGGCGAGCGTGTCGCCGACGAGGATGAGATCGACGTCGGCCGCGTGCGCCTGGCGCGCGCCGGGCGCGTCGTAGGCGGTGATCATGACCAACGGCTCGCCTCCGTCTCGCACCTTGCGAGCCCGGATGGCGGGAGCGGTACGTGCGCCCATCGCACACCTCCTTCTCCGTCCAGCGCCCCATGTGGCTGCCGGCGGTGTCCGAGACCGTACTGGCTTCTGCCCGGTCAACGCTACGGGCCGCGCGCTCGTTCCCGGCCCGCGTCGCCGCGCCGCGACAGCAGCTAAGGCCCTCTACCCCCTCCGCCACCGTCCGGCGGGGTGGTCGAGGTCGGGAAGGGGAAGAGCGTCGTGTCGGTGGTGCTGCTGGTCGGGGGCTCGATGGTGATCGGCGGCGTGGTCGGCACGTTCGTCGTCGGCGTCGTGTCAGGCGGCAGCGTCGTGTCGGTCGGCGGCGGCGGCTCGGTGGGCCCGCCATCCCCGAACGGGCGGCCCTGCTGCCTCAGCTCCTCGGTCGGCTCGTTGAACCCGTCGGGCGGGATGTTGGTGGTGGCCGCGGTCATGAACGTGGCCCAGATCTGCGCCGGCAGCTGGCCGCCGGTCATCGACCTGATGCCGTGGACCGGTCGACCATCGCTGCTCATGGGGGGAATCTGTCGCAGGCAGGCGTCCGGGGCCTCGGGATCGGGCTGGTCGTGGTTGCAGTCGGTGGCTTCCGGATCGACCCAGTCGGCCTCCGCGTAGCCCATCCACACTGCGGCGGTGAGGTGGGGCGTGTAACCCACGAACCACGAGTCGACGCTGTTCGACGTGGTGCCCGTCTTGCCGGCCGCCGGCCGCCCGATGTTGGCGCCGGTGCCGGTGCCGTGGTCGATGACGCCTTCGAGGGCGCTGGTCACCAGATCGGCGGCGTTGTTGGTCAGCGCGTTCTCGGTCTCCGGCTGCCAGCTCCACAGGTTGGTGGCCTCACCGTCGGTGCTCACCTGGTCGATCCGGGTGATGATCGTCGGTTCCCGGTGGACGCCGCGGTTGGCGAAGGTCGAGTACACCTCGGCCATCTCCAGCGGGTTGCTCTCCTCCGAGCCCAGCACGGTCGGGATGCACCGGCTCAGACCGCCGTCGTCCTCCGACGCTTGACCCGCGTCGTTCCAGCCCAGCCGCTCGGCCATCTGCGGCACCGCGTCAGCGCCGAACTCGTTGCCCAGCTCGTACATCAGCTCCGCGAAGGCGGTGTTGGAGGACGCCGCGGTGGCCTGGTACAGGTCGAGGGTCCCGGTCTCGCCCTCCTCGGCCGAGTAGTTGTGGTACGTCCCGGTGTCGCACTCCGTGCTGGTGATGGCGGGGATCTCCTTCTCGGCCGGGGCGGTGAGCTCGGTCTGCGAGAAGGACACGTTGTTCGCCGCGGCCGTCGCCAGCACGATCGGCTTGAACGTCGAGCCGACCTGCCGCTGGATGTCGGTGGCGAAGTTGATCTGTGCGTAGTTGTTGTCGGCCCAGTAGTCGCGCCCGCCGACCATGGCGCGGATCTGGCCCTGGTCGTCGATGGCCACCAGTCCCGACCCAGGATCGTTGACCGGATCGTCGAGGACCGACCACACCGCGCCGTAGGCCTGCTGCTGCATGGTCCGGTTGATGGTGGTGTAGATCCGCAGGCCCCCGTTGGCCAGCGCCCGGTCGGCGTTGGCCTCGGAAAATCCGACCTGGTTCACGAGGGTTCGCCGAGCCACGCTGCGGACGTACTCGTTGACGTACTCCATGCCGAAGCCACCGGTCTCGGCACCGCCCCACAGCGCGGTCGTGGTCTGGGCGGTGGATCGCTCGAGGACGTACGCGTTCAGGGGGATGGTCTCCACCCGGTCCTGGTCCGCCTGGGAGATGTAGCCCTCCTCGACCATGGCGGTGAGCACCGTGGTCCGGCGGCGGGTGGCCTCCTCCAGCTGCTCAGGGTGCTCGGGGTCGTGCGCGTCGGCCCGTCCCGGCGCCCGGATCAGCGACGCCAGGTACGAAGCCTGCTCGACGTGCAGCTCGCCGACGTTCAGCCCGAAGTACACGCGCGCCGCGGCCTGGATGCCGTAGGCGCGGCGACCGAAGTAGATGGTGTTGAGGTAGCCCTCGAGGATCTCGTCCTTGGACATCTCCTGCTCGGCCTTGATGGCGAGGATCGCCTCCCGGATCTTGCGGGTGATGGTCCGCTCCGACGTGCCGCCACCGAGATAGGTGTTCTTCACGAACTGCTGGGTGATGGTCGAACCGCCCTGGGACAGGCCACCACCCCGGAGGTCCTGGTAGAGGGCCCGGGCGATACCCAGGGGATCGATGCCGTCGTGCTCGTAGAAGTCGCGGTCCTCGGTGGCGATGACGGCCTGCCGGACGACCTCGGGGATCTGGTCGAGACGGACGTACTCCCGGTTCTCGTCGCCGGACAGCCGAGCGGCGGCGGTCGAGCTCGAGCAATCGCCCGCCGTCACCTCGGCCGTGCAGACGTAGCTGGAGAGGTAGAGCTGAGCCGCGTCGGGCAGCTCCACCTGGGCCACCGCGGACACACCCGCGGCGATGACCGCCATGACCAGCAGCGCAGCGATGAACAACGGCCGTCGCCAGCGCCACAGGATGTTGGCGCGGCGATGGACGGACTTGCGGGAGCGATCGGCGCGCCGGGGCCGGGGCACCCGTTCGGGCTCGCTCTCCCAGTCGTCCGGTTCCCAGATCTCGGGCTCCGGTTCGGGCTCCGGCTGCGGCTGCGGCTCCCACAGATCGTCGAACGGCCCACCGGGCTCCTGCCCCGGATATCCCCCGCCGCCGCGACCTGCTCCGAAGCCGGGCGGATCGACGGGATCGACCGGATCGGGGGGCGGCGGCGGCGGCAGCTGGTCGTAGGGGTCGGGCCTGCGGCCGCGCGCGGGCCCTGGTTCACCCTGCTCCTCGGCATCCCCCAGCCCAGGCCAACCCGGCCATCCGGGACGGTCGTATCCAGCCATGACGGAGCCCGCAGATTACAGGGACGTTGCGGCCGCCGCCCAGTCATCCCCTGTCAGCTGGCCACTCATCGGTGGCGATCCGGTTACGTTTCGCCCGTTCCCCGGTCGCTCGTCGTGGCGGCTCACGTGTCGCCGAGCTGGAACACCCGGGTCAGGTGGTTCCAGGCGCACCCGGGGCAGACCTCGACGACGTAGCAGGTGACCTGGGACCGGCCCTGGGTCAGCTTGGCGATGTCCCGGGCACTCGTGACGCAGCGCCCGCCGGGAGGCAGCCGGGGACCGAAGGCGTAGGTGACCAGCACCAGCGCCTCCTCCTCGCAGATGGGGCACGGCTCCTGGGTCGGTTGGCCCGCGCCGGTGGCGGCCCGGCGCAGCTCGGGATGAGCGTCGCACACGTCGAGCCGCGACAGCCGCCCCTTGCGGAACTCCTGGATGACCTGCCGGCGCGCCAAGCGGTAGTCGACCACCCCGGTCGCGCTGCTGCCGCGTATCGCCTCCGGCCGGAAGCTCATAGGCCCGAAAGGCTAACCGGGTCGTCGGCGGCTCGTTCGGGCGCCCCGGAGCCGTGCGACCGGGGCGCGATCGCGTCCGGCTGGTTGACGTTCCCGTCGCCTTCCTGTTGACTGTGCGACACCCGGTCGATATATCCGATCGATATGTGAGATCGATACGATGTCTCCATGACCGTGGACTCCGGACGACGGGACCCAGGACGATGAACGACCTCGCCATCCTCGGCTTGCTCGATGGGCAGGACCTGCACGGCTACGAGCTGCGCAAGCGGCTCGGCGAGCTCCCGGGCATGCGCGCCGCGATCTCGTTCGGGTCGCTGTATCCCGCGCTGGCCCGGCTCGAGCGCGACGGGTTGGTCAAGGCCGTCACCAACCGGACGTCACCGACCCCGCCGGCACCGATGAGCGGCTCGCTGGCCGGCGAGCTCGCGGCCTTCCGGGCTCACCGCCGCCGCAACTCCGGCAAGGAGAGCCGCGGCAGCCGGGGCAAGAAGGTCTACGGGATCACCGAGCCCGGTCGCCAGCGGCTGCGCGAGCTGCTGGTCGCCCCCGAGGTGGTCGACGACCGGGAGTTCGCCGTCCGCCTCGCCTTCTGCCACCGCCTGAGCCCGGCCGAACGGCTGGCCCTGTTCCGCGAGCGCCGCGAGGAGCTCATCCGGCGGCGCGACCAGCAGCGCAGCGGCCGGACGTCACAGCGTCACCTCACCACCTACCTGCGCTCGTTCCTCGAGCGCGACACCGAAGCCACCACCGCCGATCTCGCCTGGCTCGACCGCCTGATCGCCGCCGAGCAGTCCTCGGCAACCGCCGGCGAGTCCGCCGGCGAGTCGGCCCCGAGCAAGCCTGGAGGAGAGCGATGAGCACCATTCGTCTAGCCATTGCCGGCGTGGGCAACTGCGCCAGCTCGTTGGTTCAGGGTCTGACCTACTACCGCGACGCCGACCCGACCGACGCCGTCCCCGGTCTGATGCACGTCGATCTCGGCGGCTACCACATCCGCGACATCGAGGTCGTCGCGGCCTTCGACGTCGACGCCGACAAGGTGGGAGTGGACGTCGCCAAGGCCATCTTGAGCGGGCCCAACAACACCATCCGGTTCGCCGAGGTCGGCGCACTCGGTGTGACCGTCCAGCGCGGTCCCACCTTCGACGGGTTCGGCGAGTACTACACCCAGGTCTGCGAGGAGTCGCCCCAAGAGCCGGTCGACGTCGCCGCTGTGTTGCGCGAGGCCCGCGCCGACGTGCTGGTGTCCTACCTGCCTGTCGGGTCCGAGCAGGCGCAGAAGCACTATGCCCAGGCCTGCCTCGATGCCGGCGTGGCCTTCGTCAACGCCATCCCCGTCTTCATCGCGTCCGATCCGGTATGGGCGGCCCGCTTCACCGAGGCGGGGGTGCCGATCGTGGGCGATGACATCAAGTCGCAGGTCGGCGCCACCATCGTCCACCGGACCCTGGCCCGGTTGTTCGAGGACCGCGGCACCACGGTCGACCACACCTACCAGCTGAACTTCGGCGGGAACATGGACTTCATGAACATGCTCGAGCGCAGCCGGTTGCGGTCGAAGAAGCTGTCCAAGACCCGGTCGGTGACCAGCCAGATCGAATCGGGGATCAGCGACCACGACGTCCACATCGGGCCGTCGGACCACGTGCCCTGGCTGGACGACCGCAAGTGGGCCTTCATCCGGCTCGAGGGCCGCAACTTCGGTGACGTGCCCTTGACCGTGGAGCTCAAGCTCGAGGTCCACGACTCCCCCAACTCGGCGGGCGTCATCATCGATGCCGTGCGGTGCGCGAAGCTCGCGGCCGATCGAGGTCTCGGTGGACCGGTCCTGTCGGCCTGCCAGTACTTCATGAAGACGCCGCCGAGCCAGGTGCACGACGACGTCGCCCGTGACAGCCTCGAGGAGTTCATCGCGGGTTGAGCTCGCGGCCTGCCCCTGTTCGGAGGAGCTTCACCGGCAGAACGGGGGCAGGCCGCATCGCACCTGTTACGATCCGCAGCTACTTACTGGGGGTATCTGCGGGGGTTCCATGAGCGCAGCCATCGGCGATCGCCCGGTGTGCCTTATCCGGCCGCCGGCGGTCGAGACGTTCCGCTTCTCGAGCTTGTCGATCACGCCGCCGCTTGGGCTCGCGTACGTCGCGGGGGCCTTGCGCCGCGCCGGCCACGACGTCCACGTGGTCGACGCCGTCGCCGAAGCTCCGACGAAGCACACTCGGTACTTCCGGGGCTACCTGGTCGGGCTGTCGTTCGACGAGCTCGCGGCCCGGGTGCCCGCCGACAGCAAGATCGTCGGGATCACCGCGCTCTTCACCCACGAGTGGCCGGCCATCACCCGGCTGATCGAGGCCATCAAGGAGCGGTTGCCGGACGTGCCGGTGGTGATCGGCGGCGAGCACGTGACCTCCATGCCCGAGCTGTGCCTGATGACGTCCCAGGCCGACTACCTGGTGCTCGGGGAGGGCGAGGAGACCGTCATCGAGCTGGTGGACGCGCTCGAGCGCGGCACGCCCCTGGTCGAGATGCTCGGCATCGGCTACCGCGAGGGCGACGAGGTGGTGGTCAACCCCCGGCGGACCCGCACCATGACCATCGACGACATCGCCTGGCCGGCCTGGGACCTGATCGACCTCGACACCTACCACGAGCACCGCTGGATGGGCGGCATGTGGTCGCACAACAAGTCGGTGCCGATCCTCGCCACCCGCGGCTGCCCGTACCAGTGCACCTACTGCTCCGCGCCGAACATGTGGACGCCCCGGTGGATCCCCCGGGATCCCAAGCTGGTGGTCGACGAGATCGAGCACTACTACCAGCACTACGGGGCCCGGAACTTCCCGTTCCAGGACCTGACGGCGATCATCCAGCGTCAGTGGATCATCGACTTCTGCAACGAGCTGCTGGCCCGCGGCCTGGACATCACATGGCAGATGCCCACCGGCACCCGCTCGGAGGCCATCGACGGCGAGGTCGCCCAGCTGCTCAAGAAGACCGGCATGATCAGCATGGCCTACGCCCCCGAGTCCGGCTCGGAGACGACGCGGCAGCTGATCAAGAAGAAGATGAAGTCCGACCGCATGTACGAGAGCATGCGGTCCGCGGTGGACGCCGAGCTGAACGTGATGGTGTTCATGGTGATCGGCTTCCCCCACGACACCGAGGAGCACCTGCGCGAGAACTTCGAGTTCTTCGACAAGATCGCCGAGATCGGCATCAACGACGCCGCGGTCGGCTTCTACATGGCGCTCCCGGGGACTCAGATCTTCGAGAGCCTCTACGACGCCGGGAGCATCAAGCTCGACAAGACCTACTTCCGGCACATCCTGTCGTCGACGTCGCTCTGGGCCACGTCGACCTACTCGGGTCTCGGCCGGGCGCGACTGACCTACTGGAAGTTCCGGCTGATGCGGTACTTCTACAGCCGGCAGCGGGCGCTGGTCGGTTCGTCAGGCCTGTGGTCGACGGTGGTGCAAGCGGTGAAGTCGCTGCGGGATGACGAGGCCGGCGACACCACCAAGCTCCAGTCGGCGTTCCGGAACGGCATCGAGAGCGCGTTGGACACGTTCAAGGTCAAGGTCCGGCCGGGTGGATGGATGCCACGCTTCAAGGAATCCGCCTTCTTCGCGGACTGGGACGGGATCTATCGCGAGATCCGGCGTCGGAACCTCGAGACCGGAGCCGCTGTCCTGTCGCCGGCCGACACGACCGAGCTCCACAGCCGGAACATCACCAAGATCATCAAGTCGACCCACGGAACGCGTCGCCGCATCCCCGTGATGGTCGAGAGCCACTAGCAGCCGCGCACTAGCTCCGCGGCCGGGTCTCGGAACGGATCTCGGCCAGCAAGGCGAGGTGGTCGCCGACCGGCAGCGCACGCGCTTCCAGCGTCGCGACCGAGCAGTGCCGGCCAGCCACGGCGATGTGGTCGATCTGGCGCCGGGGCCGGCGCACCGAGTGGGTGAGCGGACCGAGCGCCATGTGGTAGCCCTCGGCCGTCATCCAGGGCAGCAGCGCCGGCGGCTCCATGTTGAGATCGCCGACGAGGATCCGCGGCGCCGGCCATCCGCTGAGCACGTCGAGCAGCGCGAGCAGCTGGTGCCGGACCACCGAGCGCACCGTCGTCAGGTGGGTGGCGGCAACGGACCACGATCGCCCGCCGGCCTCCACCTCGGCCAGCGCCGCCACCCGCGGCTCACGGTTCTGGCGTCCCGGCAGCATGACGACCACCGATCTGCGGACCTCGCCCCGAACCAGCAGAGCGTTCCCGAACTCGCCGCCCTGGTAGCTCATGGCCGGCGCCCACACCAGCTCGCCCCCGAACGCCGCGGTCGCCTCGGCCGCCTGGTCGCGGTCCCCCACCCGGTGGGACCGCCGGTCGACCTCCTGCATCGCCAGGACGTCCACGTCGACCGACGCGACAGCGGCGCCGAGCTTCTCCGGATCGGGGTTGCCGTGCTGGCAGTTCCAGGTGGCGACCCGCAGCTGATACAGCGTCATCCGTGGTGGAGCGAACGAGAGGCGGTCAGCGCCTTGATGACCAACACCGCCATGTCGTCGTTCGGCTCCATCTCGGCGAAGCCCACCGCGTCGGCCTCCAGGCGCTGGGCCATCTCCGACGCCGTCGAGCTGCGGCCGTTGAGCACCGCCGTGACCACACCCTCCTCCCCGAAGGTGCGGCGATCGTGGCGGCGATCGGTGAGCCCGTCCGTGTAGCAGACCAGCGCCTCGCTCGGCGCGAGGTGGACGACGGTATCGGTCAGCGTCACGTCCTCGGTCACCCCGAGCAGGGTGCCCGGCACGCCGACCGGCGTCACCGCGTCGTTCGCCCGCCGCACGAGCGGCAGCGGATGGCCCGCCGAGCAGATCACGATGTCGACGCCGTCCTGGGTGGGTTGCGCCGCACCGACCAGCACGGTGCAGAACCGGGGCGTCATGGGCACGTCGCCCACGTAGCTCGCGGCCTGCTCCGCCGTGTGCTGGAGGAGCATCCGGTTCAGGTGCCGCAGGATGGCCGACGGCATCACGCCGCTCATCGCCGCCGAGCGGATGGTGTGGCGGGCCAGGCCGGTCAGCGAGGCCGCCTCGACGCCATGCCCGCACACGTCGCCGACCGCGAACACCCACCAGTTGTCGTCGGCCTGGAAGGCGTCGTAGAAATCGCCGCCGACGTCGAGTCCTTGGCCCGCCGGGCGGTAGCGGGCCCCGAACTCGAGGCCCGGGACGTCGGGCAGGACCCCGGGGAGCAGGCTGTCCTGGAGCGCCCGTGCGATCTCGGACCGCTCGGCGAACAGCCGGGCGTTGTCCACCAGCACCGCCGCCCGCACCGCGACCGCATGGGCCAGCTCGAACTCGTCGGGCCGCATGGGGCGGTTCGCGCCGTTGCCGAAGCCGAGCGCGCCGATCAGCCGCCCGCGGGCGTGCAGGGGGAAGATCATCAGCGCGTTGGCACCGACCGAAGCCAGCGCATCGGCCACGCGGGGGTCGCCGAGCTGGCGGGCCACATCCTCGGCCGCCTCGTCCTCGCTGACGAAGGGGCGGGCGGCCCGGAACGCATCCCCGAGCTCGGCGTCGACCAGGAGGTCGCGCGGCAGCCGCTCGGACAGCCGGGTCAGTAGGCCGACCTTCGTAGGATCGCGGTGCGCCACGCCGATCGTGGGGGCCGAGATCGCGGCGGACTCGGTCACGCGCACGGCGCACCAGTCGGCCAACCGCGGGACGGTCAGCTCGGCGAGGTGGGTCAGCGCGGTCTCCACGTCGAGGCTGCGACTCAGCGCACCGCTGAGCGCGTCGAGGAAGGCGAGCTGCTCCTGGTTGCGCTCGGCGATGGTCGCCAGGCGGGCCCGGTCCAACGCCAGAGCACACTGGTCGGCCACCTCGACCAGGAAGCGGTCGTCCATGGCGTCGACGTCGTCCGGCGAGGGGAACCCGACGCCGAGGACCCCGAACGGCTCGCCGGTCGCCCGGTACATCGGGACGACCGCGAAGGCCGGGTCGACCGCCAGCTCGCCCTCGGCCATCTTGGGGTAGCGCTCGCGGCGCTCCTCCATGGTCCGGACGATGACCGGCGTGCCCAGCCGCATGGCGTCGATGGCCGGCAGGGGCGCGTCGACGGGGAGCCGGCCGTAGGCCTCGAGCAGCATCTCGGGCGGCGCGCCGACCGAGCCCATCATCACCAGCTCACTACAGGCATCGTCGAGCACATGGACCGTGGCCGAGTGCCCGCCGAGCAGGCTGACGCCCTCGCTGAGGACGGCCCGGATGATGTCCTCCTCCCGGCGCAGCTGGTTGAGGTTCTCGACCAGGCGGGCCAGCCGCGCCGTGGTCCCGAGCGAGCGGCTGGCGTCGACCAGCACCCCGGTCGCCCCGCTCGCGCCGTCGCCCTCGCGTCGGTGGGCTCGCAGCACGGCCCACCGATCGCCCCGTGGCCCGAGGCGGATGCCGTCCTCGGCCTCCGTGGCTCGCCCGAGGACCGAGCGGATCAGGCTCTCGGCCCGGCCCCGGTCGTCGGGGTGGAACAGGTTCAGCCAACCGTCACCCGCGAGCTCCTCGACCAGGCCCGTGGCGTCTTCGTCGGTCTCCCCCACCCCGGCACGGGCGTCGGTGCAGCGACCGTCGCCGTCCCAGGCCAGGAGGACCGCGCGGGTCGCGTCGGTCAGCGCCCCGAGATCGGGGTCGGTGTCCGCCGGCCGGGAAGGCCCGGCGATGGTGGCCGTCGGGTCTGGTGCCATGTCGCCGTACCGAGTCTTGCACGCTGAGCGCGCCCTCGCCTCCGCCACAGCACTCACGGTGAGTGCGCAAGACTTCACGGTTTGTGAATCATTCGCCGGACCACCGCACTGCGAGAGGTCACAGCCGCGAAGATGGACCCCGTGACCTGGTCCCGCTTCTCCCTGGAGGGCACGATCGGCGCCGAGCTCGCTCCGGACGCCGTCCGCTACGGCCCCGGCCTCCCCCACGAGGACGCCCTCAAGCTGTTGGGATACATCGAGGGCCGCCGGGTGCTCGAGCTGGGATGTGGCAGCGGCGTCACGGCGGTGGCCCTCGCCCGGGCGGGCGCCAAGGTCATCGCGGTCGACCAGTCGGCGGACGCCCTCGCCGACACCCGGGACGCCGCGGCCCGCCACGGTGTACGGGTCGAGGCCCACCAGGGTTCCCTGGCCGAGCTGGCCTTCGTGCGAGCCGAGACGGTGGACGCCGCGGTCTCGATCTACGGGCTGGCCGCCGAGCCGGACATCGACCGGGTGTTCCGCCAGGTC
>Ga0209382_10011252_pt1 | contig 11116 bp, 6 predicted proteins | sample SoiMetdeltSBSDD5_FD_187599 | JGI IMG/M metagenome (GOLD analysis project Ga0209382, IMG submission 187599) | Bulk soil microbial communities from a Populus tree surrounding site in Tennessee, USA - Soil MetaG P. deltoides SBSDD5 (SPAdes) (version 2) | ecosystem: Environmental > Terrestrial >...
AATCGGATCATTGATCTGGATCGGCGCGGCGTGAATTGGAAGAAGTTCTACAACACGAATATGCCCGCGCGTAGACGCGAGAACGCCGGGCCGGACGGGTTGTTCACGGCGGCGCGCTGGACGCCTCGCGAGTCGGGATTGATCGGGCCCGTCTCGCTGATACCTGTGGAGAGTTTTTCTCCCGTGCCGTAAGGCGCATCGAGGGAGTGCGGTACTGTACGGGGAGCGTAAGCGACCTGAGCCTCGATAAACGGGCTATTGATCGAGGCTCAGGTCGCTTACGCTCCCCGTACCGTACGGCCTGACGCCACTCACGTCATCAAAGGATTTTTGGTGTTGTGTACTTTTTCTTCGTGGCGGATTTTTTGTAGGAGTCTCCTCATGAACTCCAAACATTTTTTTGCTCTCGTCTTCATCTTGTCGCCATTCACTTTCGCGCTCACGGGCGCGGCGCAGAAGGCGCCTGCGCATCACACGAACTATCTGTTCGCCTATTTCAAAAACAACGGCGAGGACGGGTTGCATCTTGCCTACAGTCGCGACGGGCTGAAATGGAACGCGCTGAATGAAGACAAGCCTTATCTGACTCCGGCGGTCGGCGGCGAGAAGCTGATGCGCGACCCCTGCGTCATTCAGGGGCCGGACGGGGTTTTCCACATGGTTTGGACCTCGGGCTGGCGCGGGCGTGAGATCGGCGTCGCGCACTCGAAAGACCTGATCCGGTGGTCGGAGCAGAAGGCCGTTCCCGTGATGGCCGATGAGCCGACGGCGATGAATTGTTGGGCGCCGGAGATTTTTTACGACGGCCGGCAGAAACAGTATCTGATCTTCTGGGCAACGACCATTCCCGGTCGCTTTCCCGCTACTGAGTCCTCTGAAGACAACGGATTGAACCACCGAATCTACTACGTCACGACGAAGGATTTCAGGAGCTACAGCAAGACCGCGCTACTTTACGACGGCGGCTTCAACGCCATCGACGCGACGATCATCAAGAGCGCGGCCGGCGATCTTCGAAGAGGATACGTGATGATCCTCAAGGACGAGACCAGGGACCCGGTTAAGAAAAACCTGCGCATCGCCGTGAGCGACAAGGCCACGGGGCCTTACGGCGCTGCCTCCCCGCCCTTCAGCCCGGACTGGGTTGAAGGGCCGACCGCGGCGAGAGTCAATAACGAGTGGATCGTTTATTTCGACATGTACCGCGACAAACGTTACGGCGCGGTCAAATCCGCCGACCTGAAGAACTGGGAGACGGTAACGGACAAACTCTCGATGCCCGCCGGCGCGCGCCACGGGACGGTCTTCACGGTCTCCGACGAGGTCCTGGCTCAGTTGCTCGTCGCCTGGAAGGATTGCCTCAAGCAGAAACCTGAATGGTACGCGGGAGAAGAGGCCACGCGCATAGCAGACAACGTGCTGCTCTACCAGCGCGAGACCGGCGGCTGGCCCAAGAACATCGACATGGCAGTCGTCCTGAGCGAGCGGGCGAAGGCCGAAATCGCCAAAGAGAAGGGCAACGATGATTCACTGATCGACAACGGCGCGACCTACACGCAGATGGATTATCTGGCCCGGATCTTCAACGCGAACGGACATCCAATCCGGAAAGAGGGCTTCAAAGAGAGCTTCATCAAGGGTCTCGATTATCTGCTCAAGGCGCAATACGAGAACGGCGGATGGCCGCAGTATTACCCGAGGCTGAAGGGCTATTACAAACACATCACCTTCAACGACGACGCGATGGTGGGCGTGATGGAACTGCTGCGCAAGGTCGCGCGGAAAGACCATGCCTATTCGTTCGTGGACGAGGCGCGCCGCGCGCGCGCGGAGACCGCCGTCGCCAAGGGGATCGAGATCATCTTGAAGACGCAGATAGTCGTCAACGGCAAGCGCACGGTCTGGTGCGCCCAGCACGACGAGGTCACGCTCGCGCCGGCGCCCGCCCGCTCTTACGAACACGTCTCGCTCAGCGGCATGGAGAGCGTCGGCCTCGTGCGCTTCCTGATGGGCATAGATCATCCCGACGGGCGGATTGTCGATGCCGTCGAATCGGCCGTCGCATGGTTCAAGGAATCAAAGCTGACCGGGATTAAATTGGTCGAGAAGCCTGACCCTTCATTCCCGAACGGCTTCGACAGAGTCGTCACCGAAGACGCCAACGCCGGGCCGCTCTGGGCGCGCTTCTACGAAATCAACACGGGCCGCCCGATTTTCAGCGGACGCGACGGCGTCATCAAATACAGCCTGGCCGAGATAGAACACGAACGGCGCACGGGCTACAACTGGTACACGAAAGCGCCCGCCGAATTGCTGGAAAAGGATTATCCGGCCTGGCATGAGAAGTGGGCAAAGCGTTCCGCAAAGCGGAATACATTGCCGCATTCCCTCGAATGACACTCCTGTCAAGTTGTTGAGATAGTTTAGGAGCTATTCCGCATCGCGGAATATAACGCGGAGAAAAATTTCTCGCTTGTTCTTGTAATAACGAATACCTAAATTGCGCCAAGCTGGGAATCGGCGCAATCACCGGACTAATTAAGACGCTGGGTGAAATTACATAATAGCCATAATTAGAGCTTCAGTTAACGCTTTGCTGGGAACCTTCGCGAATCGTCGGGTCAGTACTGCGAGCTTAGGGGCTGGTATTCCCCGTCCCTAAGCTCGCAGTACTGACCAGGCGCGCCGGCGCCGGACGAGGCTAGAGGGCTATAGTCTCGTCCGACCCGGCTCTCATTAATAACGGCGCCACAAATCAGCGCTGCCACCACAAGCGCTGTAATGCGCTCTGGCGGGAATGACTCGTTAGATCGGTTCCCAAGGTATAGCCTTTCAAGGATCGCTACGATCCGACGGCGAAACCCTTCCTAAGCTGCCGTGACCGCCGCCGTTCAGGCGGTCGCAGCTTTGTTTACCATCCACTAGGAGGATGATTTATGAAACCAGCGGCATCAAGATTATTGCATGCATTGGCCATAGCTGTTTTCGCGACTATGGTTTTACTAGCCCCATCGTCTGCGAGCGCGCAGGAGGCGCGCGGCACAATTACAGGTAAAGTGAGAGACGCCAGCGAAGCCGTCATGCCAGGGGCGCCGGTGAGAATCACCGACGTCGCGAGAGGCACGACCGTTTCCGTGACGACTAACGATGCAGGCCTTTACCAGGCGCCTTACCTGCTTCCGGGGACTTACCAGATTGTGGTTGAGGTCAACGGATTCAAGAAATACGTCCGCGGCGGGATAGTCCTCCGCATCGGCGACAATTTGGATATACCCGTCCAGCTGGAGATCGGCCAGACGTCGGATACTGTGACGGTGTCGGCCGAGACGCCGGTGCTCGATACGACATCAGGCTCAATGGGGCAGACGGTGGATTCGCGACGCGTCGCGGAACTGCCCCTGGTCCACGGCGACCCTTACACCATGATCGGGCTGTCGCCCGGCGTCACGTTCGCGCGCGATCAGCGGCTGGATCGCCCCTTCGAGCCGACGCACATTGTCGGCTTCACTGTTGCCGGGACCCGGGCCAACCGCAGCGACCTGACGATTGACGGCGCGCCGAGCACGGCCACGGCCAACGCCAACGAGGTGATCGCGTCCTACGTTCCGCCAACTGACATCATCCAGGAATTCAAAGTCCAGACCGCGACCTACGACGCCCAGTTCGGCAACACCGAGGGCGGCGTGACCAGCATCAGCATCAAGTCGGGCACGAACACGCTGCACGGCACGGGTTACTATATCGGCGAGCCGGGCAGTCTGGCGGCCAACGATTTCTTCGGCAACCTTCGAGGGCAGCCCCGACCGAATACGCATTCCAACCGTCCCGGCGCAACCTTAACCGGTCCGGTTATTCTGCCTAGACTCTATAATGGGCGCGACAAAACCTTCTTCACGTTCGGGTATGAAGGCATTCGTGACTCACGGCCACGATATGACAGCACGACGCCGACCGTCCCGACAGTCGCGATGAGGAACGGCGATTTTTCGGCCTTCCTGGGGCTGCCTAACGGTCAGCAGTATCAGATTTATAACCCGTATTCGAGGCGCCCCGACACTGGTACTGGCAGGGCCGGACAATTCATCCAGGATCCATTCAGGTGCGATGCGGGGGGGAATCCACTTTCTTTGGATGGGCTGAATCGGCAGGACCAGACCATGGGAGCCGTCTGTAACAAGATTCCCACCCAACTGATTAACCCCGTGTCCAAGGCGCTTCTCCAATTCTTCTCTAACCCGCGGACTGTCGGGACCTCCGAATTCCTGAATAACAACGCGGACTCGACCCTGCCGGAGAGGACATTTCAGTACGACAACTACACATTCCGCATAGACCACGCGGTGAGCGATAGGCATAGGGTCTTCGCCAGGGCGAGCTTGTACAAGAGAGATAGCTTCTACAACGACTATTTCCATAGCATCGCCACCGGCACCAGCTTCCAGTTCCTCTCCCGTCAAGGCGTGCTTGATGATGTGTATACGTTTAACTCGACGACGGTATTGAACGTGAGGTACGGCTACAACCGATTTATTCGCGCCCAGGATATGAACCCGGACGGTCAGGGATTCGACCTGACGTCGGTGGGGCTTCCGGCCGCGTTAAACAACGCGATTGACCCGTCGCTCCGGCGCTTCCCGCGCATTGACTTCGCCGGTACTACAACGAATCCTGGCGTGTATCAAGGGACAGGTCAGACGAATGAGGTCAGGCCGATTGACACTCACTCGATCGCCGCCACACTCAATAAGACATTGAGCAGCCATTCGCTTAAAGGTGGGATGGAATTCCGCTCGTACCGCGAGAATGCCCGTTTCGCCAGCAACAATCAGTCAGGCCAATTCGTGTTCGATAACACCTACACGAGAAGGGCGAGCGATACGACCACGACGAACGTTGCCCTGGGTTTCGCGTCTTTCTTGTTGGGCATTCCGACTTCGGCGAGCCAGGTCGTGCGGGCGTCCGACTATGCGGAGCAGTCAACGGCGTGGGGCTTCTTCGTGCACGACGACTGGAGATTCAACTCCAAGCTCACATTGAATATCGGCCTGCGTTATGAAGTGGAAGGCGCGCTGACCGAACGCTACAACAAGAGTGTGACCGGCTTCGACCCTCTCTACGTTCAGCCGATCCAGTCGACGGTGCAGGCGAACTACGCGAAACTCAATGACGCGGCTCTGAAGGGGGACGTGTCTCAGTTGAATGTGCTCGGCGGGCTTTTATTCGCCGGCGTCAACGGGCAGTCGCGCGGGCTGTATGAAACGCCCAAGCATAACATCATGCCCAGGTTCGGACTCGCATATAAGCTGAATGACAAGACCGTGATTCGCGGCGGCTATGGAATCTTCTTCGGGTTCCTCGGCCAACGCCGCGGCGATGTCGTCCAAACAGGGTATAGCATCTCGACAAACTTTGTGCCGACGACTGACGGCGCCACGATCACCGGGACGTTATCCAACCCCTTCCCGAACGGACTTTTGACTCCGCCGGGGTCGTCGCAGGGCTACCAGACAAACATCGGCAACGCCATCTCGTTCTTCAATCAACGCCCGCTGTCGCCTTATAACCAACGGTGGGAACTCGGAGTCCAGCGTGAATTGCCTGCCGGATTCGTGGTGGAGGCCAGTTATGTCGGCAATCGCGGGACCCATATCGAGATCAACCGCGACATCAACGCCGTGCCCAATCGGTTTCTGAGCACGCTGCCTACCCGCGACGCGGCGAGGAACAGCTACCTGACTGGCAATGTCGCCAATCCGTTCGCCGGCCTCGGCCTTCCGGGCGTCGGGTCGAGTTCGACCATTCAGCGACAGAACCTGATGCGGCCGTTCCCCGAATTCGGAAGCATCACCACGACGACCAACGACGGGTATTCCTGGTATCACTCGGCCCAGGTGCGAATCGAAAAGAGATTCTCCAAGGGCTACACTGCGCAGGCCAGCTACACCCACTCGAGGTTCATGCAAGCCACCGAATACCTGAACCCGGGCGATCCGTTGCCGACCGAAGTGGTCTCGGACACGGACTACCCGAACCGGTTCGCGATGAGCGCGATTTATGAACTACCGTTCGGGAAAGGCCGTCAATTCCTGGGCAGTTCCAACGGAGTCGTGTCGAGGATCGTCGGCGGCTGGCAAATACAGGGTGTATACACCTATCAGAGCGGCGCCCCGCTCAGTTGGGGGAATTACATCTACAACGGCAACTTTACAGACCTCGACATTCCGTCCGATCAGCAATCGCTGGATCAGTGGTTCAACAACAACGGCTTCGTGGCGTTGCGCTCCGGCAGCACGATGATTACGAACAACGGACAACCGGTGTTGGTTGCTTTCAACGACCCGTGCAAGAACTCGTTCAACGCGACGACCTGCCCGGGGACGCCGCTGACTAATCCGGTCGGCTTCAATCGGGACACCGGGCTCCAGCTTGCCAGCAACCTCCGCACATTCCCGCTGCGGTTCTCATACCTGCGCGTGCAGTCTAACAATAACGTAGACTTCTCCATTCTAAAGAACACGCAGATCAAGGAGAGGTTTAACATGCAGTTCAGGGCCGAGTTCACGAACTTTTTCAATCACCCGTGGCTTTCCGCCCAGAGCGGCGGTTCGGGTAACAGCGGGGTGATCACAAATCCGACGAGCGCCGATTTTGGAAGGATAACGAATATATCCAACCAGGCAAACTACGCTCGCCGCGTCCAGTTGGGACTCAAACTCGTGTTCTGAAGCCTGACTTGACAACGCCTTAGATAAAACGCGGATGGCGCGGGCGTGGCGGGTCGGCGCCGAGAAATCGGCGCGAACCTGCGGCGCCTGAGTCATCCGCATTCTTTTTCCACCACTTTAAAGAGCGCATGGAGTTCAGCCTTTGACCTTTGGAAATTAAATGCTACGACAGCGTGGGGGCGGGTATTCCGCGCCCGCGCCCGTGGTCACAGCTATTTTTCAGACGTTGTAGGGCGGCGCTCCATGCCACATCACATCGCGACCGCGGCGATAGACATGCTGAAAAGACGCGCATTCCTGACTTTTTCTCCGGCTCGGCCCGCGCCACCGTCGGGTTATTGGCAGCACGTCAGCCGGGCGGCGATGGCCTGCCGCTTCGAGGTGACGTTGCCGCTCGAGGATCAGGCCGGCGTGTCCGCGGCGCGTCTAGCGCTCGACGAAGTCGACAGGCTGGAAGATCAACTGACGATCTTCAGAGATAGCAGCGAGGTCAGCCTCATCAACCGGGAGGCCGCGGCCGGCCCTGTATTCGTAGAGCGCTCTCTCTTTTCGTTGTTGCTCTTGTGCCGGGAGCTTTGCCGCGAGACCGGCGGCGCTTTCGACATCACTTCAGGACGCTTGAGCCGCTGCTGGGGCTTCCTGAGAAGGCAGGGGCGAATCCCTGAGCCTGACGAGATCGAAGAAGCGAGGGCCTTGGTCGGCGGCGATAAATTGCTCTTCGATTGCGAATCGCGCGCGATTCGGTTCGCGCGGCCCGGAGTCGAAATCAACCTGGGGAGTATCGGCAAAGGTTATGCGCTCGACCGCATCGCCGCAACGATGCGCAGCCGCGTTCGCACGGCCTTGCTGAGCGCGGGTTCCAGCAGCATCCGCGCGATCGGCGGCGGAAACGACGGTTGGATAGTGGGCGCGCGCCATCCCGTAGATAAAGAGAGACGCCTGGCTGTCGCGCGCTTGCGTGACGCGGCGCTTTCGACGAGCGGCGCCGAAGAGCAGTTTTTCGAGTACGGCGGCGAACGCTACGGCCACATCATCGACCCGCGCACGGGCCGGCCCGCCAGTCGAGTGTCGAGCGTGACCGTGATTGCGCCGTCGGCCGCCGTCGCCGACGCGCTGGCGACGGCTTTTTATGTTGGCGGCCCTGAGCTGGCGGCGGGATATTGCGACTCGCATCCCGGCGTCCTGGTCTTGATGTTGGAGAGCGGGGCGGACCGGCCGATTCTATTCGGCTCCAATGATAAGTGCGATGTGGAGATCATCAATGGGTAGTAAGGCGCATCATTACCTCTCCGGCGCGCAGCAGGCTGCGCTGGTGATTTTGCGCACGCTGATCGGCTGGCATTTTCTTTACGAAGGTTATTACAAGCTGATGCTCCCGGCGTGGAGCGCCGACGGCAAGCCACTCCCGCCGTGGACTTCCGCAGGGTATTTGAAAGCCGCGTCAGGCCCGCTCGCCCGCGTCTTCCAATGGATGATTGACGCGGGCTGGATCGGTTGGATTGATAAGACGGTCAAGTTCAGTCTGCTGTTGATCGGTCTGTCGCTCATTCTGGGACTTTTGACCAGAGCGGGATGCTGGGGCGCGCTCTTTTTTCTGACCTTGTTTTATTTGCTTGCTATCCCGACGGCGGGCGCGCCGCAGCCGGGCAATGAGGGGACCTATTTGATCGTCAACAAGACCCTCATCGAAGGCGCCGCCGTAGGCCTTTTGCTGGCCTTCAATACCGGGGCGATGGCCGGGCTGGATATGTTGTTGGCGCAATGGAAAAGCGCAAGACGAATCCGCAGTAGCGCGGCGACGATTGAGCCTGTCCCGGCCTATCAAGAAGGGCGCGCGGTGACTCCGCCGTCGCGGAGCGACGATTGAGCCTAGCTCGGCCTTTTCAAGGCCGGGAGAGCGAGACGCGATAAATCCCAGTCGCGGAGCGACGATTGATCTTAGCCCGGCTTTTCAAGGCCGGGAACGGCGAACGATAAATCCCAGTCGCGGAGCGACGATTGATCTTAGCCCGGCCTTTTCAAGGCCGGGCGGGCTAGACGCGATAAATTCCTAGTCGCGGAGCGACGGTTGAACCTCTCCCAGCCTTCAATGTTTGGAGGAGAGGAGACGGTTATGGCAGACACTTTCACCTCGTTGTACTACCACATCGTTTTCAGCACAAAAAGCCGTGTCGGCTACATCAAGCCCGAGATTGAGCAACACGTCTGGGAATATATCGGCGGCATTGCGAGAGAAAACAAGATGAGCGCGTTGCAAGTAGGTGGAGTCGAAGATCACATTCACGCTCTCGTGATTGCCCCGCCGATATTGGCTCCGAGCAAGATTGCACAACTGCTTAAAGGCGGCTCTTCGCTATGGATTCACACCAAATTTCCCGAACTGCGTGGTTTCGAGTGGCAGGTCGGCTATGGGGCGTTCACCGTCAGCAAATCAGCCGTTTTGGATGTGCAACGCTATATTCAGAATCAGCGCGAACATCATCGCAAGATGAGCTTTCAGGAAGAGTACCTGGAATTTTTGGAGAAGCACGGCGTTGATTACGACGAACGTTATTTGTGGGGTTGAATCAACCATTGCAGCAATCCCGGCCTTGGAAAGACTGGGATTGGTTCAATCGTCGCTCCGCGACTTGAAATTTATCGCGTGTCTTTCCCCGGCCTTGGAAAGGCCGGGCTAGGATCAATCGTCGCTCCGCGACTTGAAATTTATCGCGTGTCTTTCCCCGGCCTTGGAAAGGCCGGGCTAAGCTCAAGCGTCGCTCCGCGACTGGGAAATTGTTTCGCATTTCTCTCCCGGCTTGAAAAGGCCGGGCTAGTATCAATCGTCGCTGCGGCGACGGGGGAAAGGGTCGAGGATGAATCTTACCGATGAACAGAAGGAGCAAGGGCGGCGCAATTTCCTGAAGGCGATTGCGGGGACTCCGGCGTTGGTCGCGCTGGGGGTCGCGGCGGCGGCCCGCGGGCCGATCAAAGGCGGGCCGGTTAAGGCGGCCGTCATTGGGACCGGGGGCATGGGCCGGGGGCTGATCGCGCAATGCCAGAAGGAGTTCATTGACCTGCGGGCGATTTGCGACATCAACCCTAAGCGCCGCCGCGCAGTCGCCGAATCAATGATGAAAGCGGGATGGGCCCAACCCAAAGAGTACGAAGATTGGCGCGAGACGCTTCAGAAAGAAGACCTGGAGGCCGTGATCATCGCCACTCCGCTGTGGTCCCACGCCGAGATCGCGGTCGGTTGCCTGGACGCGGGTAAACACGTCCTGTGCGAAAAGATGATGGCCAAAACCGAGGCCGATTGCCTGCGCATGATCGAGGCCAGCCGCCGGAATCGTCGCACGCTGGAGATCGGCTATCAGCGCTACTACAACCCCGTGTATCAGGCGGCGTACAACAACATCGTCAAGCAGGGATTGCTCGGGGACGTCTATTTCGCGCGGCTGGTCTGGCACCGCAACGCAAATTGGCGGCGCAAGGAAGACCCGCCCTCGGCGAATTTCGATCCGAGCCGGTGGGGCTATCCCGATTGGGAACATCTTTTGAACTGGCGTCTCTACAAGCAATATTCCGAAGGGCTGGTTTGCGAACTCGGAAGCCATCTGCTGACGGCGACGAACTGGTTCTTCGAGTCGGCGCCCGAAGCGGTCTATTGCACAGGCGCTATCTCGCGCCACAAGGACGGGCGCGAGGTCTTCGACCACGTCTACGCCACGTTCGAATATCCCGGCGGGCGCGCGGCGACCTTCTCTTCAATCGAGTCGAACGCCTTCGAAGACCATTACGAGATGTTCATGGGCACGAAAGGGACACTGATTCTGCAGAACGAGACTGACGTTTATTTGTTTAACGAAGGCGAGAGCCAATCGACCAGAGTCGAGGTCTCGCCGCAGACGTCGGCCCCGGTGGCCGACGCGTCGGCCACTCGGCTCGCAGACAGCCCGGGCCGCACAGTCAATGCGGCCAATCAGGCTCAAGTGGACAGAGGCGTTTCTTACAAGAACGAGATCGCGGAATTCTGCGCCGCCGTCAGGACGGGTAGCGCGATCCGTGGCGGCGGCGAAAAGGCGATGAAATCCGCCGTCGCCGTTCTGGCGGCCAACCGCTCGGCTGAGAAACGTGTGCGGTTGGAGATAACGGTCGCCTGATCGGAACAGTCTGTAGTTACCCAAATTTCTTCGAGCGACAATGTCTCTCCTCGCCGCGTAACGGCGGAGAAAAATGACAAGAGGCATGATGTGAACGGCGCCTGTCAACTGCGTGCCGCTGACCTCCAGTTACAAGACTTCTTACACGCCTTCGATCGAAGCCGTTCAGGAATTCTCGTTTCAGAAGAACGCGGTTTCAAGCTGTCGTTCTAAATCAGAACAAGTGAGGCGGGTACCGGTACCGGTGTT
>Ga0209382_10011255_pt1 | contig 11114 bp, 9 predicted proteins | sample SoiMetdeltSBSDD5_FD_187599 | JGI IMG/M metagenome (GOLD analysis project Ga0209382, IMG submission 187599) | Bulk soil microbial communities from a Populus tree surrounding site in Tennessee, USA - Soil MetaG P. deltoides SBSDD5 (SPAdes) (version 2) | ecosystem: Environmental > Terrestrial >...
GCGCATCGACAAACGCTCGGGCGTCAGCCAGCGTCTGGCGATCTCAGCCATCGAGAACGTCGTTTCCAACGCCGAACGCCGCGCCATCGCATCAGCCGAGTCCGAGGCCGTGGCACGGATCACCGACGTCTACGCGGCCCTGCCGTCGATCACCGGCAAGTTCGAGATGGAATACGAGGGCGAGCTGAAGGGCGCCGAGACGGTGGCTCGCGACCTGATTCGCGCCGCGGTGGCCACTATCGCCGATGGTTATCTCTCGCATCTCGAAACGCGGCCGGTCATCGAATGGTTCGACCTTGGCGGCAGCCTGCAGTTGGGCGACACGACGAGCGCGAACGATGTGATCGCCAGCGCTCGACAGGTGCAGGGCCTCGTCGAGCTCGCGTCCGCAGCCGGCGTGCCCGCGCAAGCGTCGGCGCCGCTGCTCGCCTCGGGCATCGACTTCGTCCTCGAGGGACTCTACGCCACGAAGAAGATCAGCCGCAGCGAAGAGCGCGGCTATCACGGGTCGGAGACGAGCGTGCGCAAGCCGGCGCGGGAGATGTCGCTCGACGACGAACCACGCGTTCCGTCGGGCGGAGGCAGGAAGAAGTATTACAACTGATGAAATTCCGCTACACCAAATACACCGGCGACCTGCTCGACGAGATCAACATCGACGATCTCGTCTCGAAGCTGTCCGACTTGCTGCTCTCGAGCGGATTCAACAACCCGTGGGGCCATCCGCTCGACAACGAAGAGGACCGCACCATGCAGGCGCTGCACGACGCCATCCTCGAAGCGCTGTTCAGCGACGGCATGCTCTCGGACGACGCGATGGAGAAGCTGCTGGGCGAGCCCGCCGACGGCGACCAGGAGCGAGCCCGCCAGCAGATCGAGGACCTGATTCAGCAGATCATCGAACGAATGATGGAGCAAGGCTTCATCACCGGCGCGCCGGATCTGGAGAACGAGCGCCAGCACCGTCGCGGCACCGGCGGCGGCATCGGCGAGGACTCAGGGCCGGTGAGGTTCGAGGTCACCGACAAGGCGTTGGACTTCCTCGGCTACCGGGCGCTGCGCGATCTGCTCGGATCCATCGGCCGCAGCGACTCCGGGCGGCACGACACCCATCATTTGAGCACCGGTGTCGAAACCGCGGCCGCGCCCAAGTCATACGAGTTCGGCGACACGCTGAACATCGATCCGAGCAGCACGATCCTCAACGCGGTGCGGCGGAACATGGGGTCGGGAGTCATTTTTGGAGGACATTCCCGATCGCAGATGGTCAACGGGGAGCGTCCTCCAAAAATGACTCCCGACCCCATTATCGACGTCGACTACCCCGATCTGATGGTGGCGCAAAGCGAGTATCAGAGCTCCTGCGCCACGGTGATCATGCTCGACTGCAGCCACAGCATGATCCTCTACGGCGAGGACCGCTTCACACCCGCCAAGCGCGTCGCGCTCGCACTTGCGCATCTGATCCGCACGCAGTATCCGGGCGACTCGCTGCGCGCGGTGCTGTTCCACGACTCGGCTGAAGAGATTCCGCTCAAGCAGCTTGGCCGCGTGCGCGTCGGGCCCTACTACACGAACACGCGCGAAGGTCTCCGTCTCGCACGCCGCATCCTCGAACGGCAGAAGAAGGACATGCGGCAGATCGTGATGATCACCGACGGCAAGCCCTCGGCGCTCACCCGCCCCGACGGCCAGATTTACAAGAACGCCTTCGGCCTCGACCCGTTCATCGTGTCAGAGACGTTCGCCGAGGTGAACGCGTGTCAGAAGGCGGGCATCATGATCAACACGTTCATGCTGGCGCGCGACCACGACCTCGTCGCCTTCGTGCGCCGCGTCGCCGCCATCTGCCGCGGCAAGGCGTATTTCACGACGCCATACACGCTGGGACAGTACGTCCTGATGGACTACATGGATCGCAAGACGAAGACCATCCATTAGTGATCGCAATCACCAATGATCCTCCCACCCACTATCCCGATCTTTCCGCTGCCCAACGCGGTTCTGTTCCCCAATGTGTTTCTGCCGCTGCACATCTTCGAGCCGCGCTATCGGGCGATGGTGAAGGACGCACTGGCGAGCGATCGCATCATCGGCATGGTGCTGCTGCAACCAGGATTCGAAGCGAATTATGAGGGTCGCCCGCGCGTGTATTCGGTGGGCTGCGCGGGCGTGATCACTCATTCGGAGCCGCTCCCCGACGGGCGCTTCAATATCGTGCTGCGCGGCCTCGAGAAGTTCCGGATGACCGGCGAGGACACCAGCCGTCCGTACCGCCTGGCACACATCGAAGCGGTGCCAGAGGTCGCGACCGCAACCGACTGTGCCGCGATCAAGCAGCATCGCCAGCGGCTCGAAGAGCTGCTCGCCGCGGTCGCCGTTCATCGCCGTCCGGAGACGCGCTTGCCGCTGACGATGCCGGATCAGGAACTGGTGAATGCGCTGGCCCAGTGCGCGGCGTTCGAACCCATCGAGCGGCAAGCGCTGCTCGAATGCGACGGCGCCGTCTCGCGGTGTCTCGCGCTCATCGAGTTGCTCGAAATGAAGACCATGGCGCTGCGCGGCACGAACTGGGCCGGCGGATCGGTCCACTGAAAGGTGAAGAGGCGACCCGCAGGTCGCCTCTTCAATAGCGCCGCTCAGCCCCGGTCGATCGGTTGCTTTGTCGCTTCTTGCGATGCTCGCTGCGGATCAGCGGCCGCCGTCGTCTGACAAGGCGAAGTACAGCGCGACCGGCGCGAGCACGATGAACGCGGCGACGATGAAGGCCAGTGGAAGGCTCTTTTGTATGGCCGCGCCCATGAGGACTGCCACGTCGCCGAGGCCGGAATCGACGCCGAGTACCTGCGTGGCAAGCCATGCGGCGATGTCACGCATCGTCGGCCACGCCATCCCGGCGACCGCAACCGCAAGACCGAGGGCGCAGGCGCCGGCGATGCCGTGAAGCCACGTCAATGGCCGCGCCGCAGCGTGTGCTGCCTCGAGCCGTGCCCGCACCGCCGCCCGCCACCAGACCTGTCCTGCGGCGGGCACTCGAACCTCTGACCGAACGCGATCCTGCTCGGCCGACAGCAGGCTGGCCACGGCGACCACCTCCCGGCAACTCTCACAGTCGTCGGCGTGTCGCTTCAGATCGTCGTTCGCCATATGCCAACGGCGGCTCAGGACCGCGGAGACGACATCCTGCTCGCGAGCGCACGTGTGGTCAGTCATGACGTCCTCCTGACCGGTAGCGGTCGCCAAGGACGGCGACGAGACGTCGCCGCGCGCGGAAAAGCAGCGCCTTCAGGCTGCCCGTTCGCAGCCCAAGCTGTGCGGCAATTTCTTCATGGGAGAACCCCTGGGCATAGGCCAACCACAAGAGCGAACGTTCGCGCGGCTTGAGCTGCTCGAGCGCGCGAGTCACATCGATACGCCCGAGGGCGCGATCGCCGACCTCATGGTCATCGCGCGCCTCAGAGACTTCGGGTCCGCCGAGGTCCACAGCATCGGTGCGGGCGCGGCGCCACTGATCGCGAACCAGATTCGTCGCGATACGGAACAAGTAATGGCGGCGGTGATCGTCGCTCTCGAACGTGGTGCGCGTGCGCAGGAAGCGGTAATACGTCTCCTGCAGCAGGTCGTCGGCGAGCCGATCGTCGCCGGTCGTCCGCGCCAGATACAGCCAAATCGGTCGCGCGGTCTGTTCGTAAAAGACCCGAAATGCGTCTTCGGTCATCTGGAACGTTCGCTCGGCGTCCTCGAAGGCTCCCGCGCGTTCCATGTCCGTGAGTGCGAGCTCACGCATACCGTTCCTCACGCTTCCGTACTCTTCGCCCGCGGCACCAGGCCCAGGCGCACCGAAACGACATATGCCATCACTGCCGACGCGGTGAATCCCACACCAAGCGATACTGCAAGAACGCCGATGATGAAGAACCCTTCAGCCGCCTCGGGCGACACATTCTGCTGCACGAACCAGAACCCACTGCCCAATGCCGCGAGGACCAGGCCGGCCTGAAGCGACCAGATGATTCGCGAAACAGGCGCCGTTGTCGCGCGAGGCTCCTGGTCCAGTGGGATCGGTGCTGACTCGAGGAATCGCCGGCCGGCCGGCGACTGGATATACGTAAGCAGATCCTCGTTTGTTGTCAGACGATCGAGGAGCTTGGTGTGAACCTCGGCCTGCACGCGGGATAGCCGGAGCCATCGGCGGTGGTCGATGATCGAGCGAACGAGCCAGATAAACACGCCAAGGAACGCAGAGACGCCGGCCGCCACGCCGGTCCCGGCGAGGATCATCTGGAACATTTCAAGGGACCGATCCTGCGGACGCGGCTCGTAGTACTCGAAGTTGCCGAGGAAAAACGACGGGTTCCGGGCGATTTCGGGATGCTTCTGCAGGAACGCCCACAGCACAGGATAGGGCGCCAGATAGTCCGCGCGGGTGAGCAGCGACGGGTCCCGCTGCAAAACCTCCCCGACCGCCGGCGGATGCTGGCGCAAGAGACGCATCAGCTGTTCTCGGGTTTGTCTGGCGTCGGCCGTGTCCTGGAACACCGGTATCTGCTGAGGAGGCTGAGGGGCGGGCCGTTCCTGGGCCGCCAAGCGGACGGACGTAAGCGCCAGAACCAGCAGGATTAGCGTCGGATGAGCAAGGCGATTCATACCCCCAAATACGGGGGGTGCGTGGAAAGGTTAACGGGCGGGAGTCCGGGTAAATGGCACGAACTGCACGGGGATGGTCCGCCGCTCGACCACCCCGCTGCTGGTCTTCTCGATAATGGTCATCCACTGCGGCGCCCGCTGTGCACCAACCGGAACGACCAGGAGCCCGCCGGGCGCGAGCTGCTCGATCAACGGACGCGGCACCTCCTCGGGCGCAGCCGTGACGATGATGCGATCGAACGGGGCCTGTTCAGGCCATCCAGCGTAGCCGTCGCCGGCGCGGACGTGGACGTTCGTCCTTTTCAGCGCGCGCAGGACCTCCTCGGCGCGGCGCGCCAGCTCGGCCACGATTTCGATGGTGTAGACATCGCGAACCAGTTCGCTGAGCACCGCCGCCTGATAGCCAGAGCCGGTACCGACCTCAAGGACCTTGTGCGAGGGCTCGACCTTCAGCGCCTCGGTCATATACGCGACGATGTACGGCTGAGAGATGGTCTGCCCCGATCCGATCGGCAGCGGGCCGTCGTCGTAGGCCTGGGGAAGCAGTTCAGGAGGCACGAAGCGCTCGCGAGGCACCGCGCGCATGGCTGCCAGCACTCGCGTGTCCGTCACACCCCGTTGCCGGATCTGCTGCTCCACCATCTCGTGACGGCGGACACGCAAATCCGATTCATCGTTCTGTGCCGCGGTCATGCATCCCACCAGCACGGCGCAACCGACGATGCAGGGCAGAACGGACATGGCATCAGTCCCGCGGCAGCCGCTCGCCGAGAACGTTGATGATCCGTTCGCCGTGAAAGCGGCCGTTCTCGATGAAGATGTTGCCGGTTTGCCGGCCCGCGACCGCCCCGCCAGCAATGAAGAGATTCGGAACGTTGGTCTCGAACGTCTCGGGATTGAGCGTCGGCGCCAGCGTCTCCGGATGACACTCGATCCCTGCGCGCTTCATCAGATCCACATCGGGATGATAGCCGGTCAGCAGGAAGACGCCTTCGGCCGGAATCTGCTCCCGCGTACCCTTGGTGTCGATCACGACCGCTGTCGGCGTAATCTCCACGACCGCCGACTCGAACCGCGCCGCGATTGACCCTTCCTTGATCCGGTTCTCGATATCGGGCCTGACCCAATACTTGATTGTGTCGCCAAGCGTGGCATGCCGATGCACCAGGGTCACATGCACGCCGGCGCGAAACAGTTCGAGCGACGCCTCGGCTGCCGAGTTCTTGCCGCCGACCACGACGACGCGCTGACGGTAGTACGGGTGCGCGTCGGTGAAATAGTGCGAGACGTGCGGCAGATCTTCGCCCGGGATACCGAGGTAGTTTGGCAAGTCGTAATAGCCGATCGCCAGCACCACGGCTCGCGCGTTCCGTTCGCGAGTGACACCGCGATGCGTTGTCGTCACGGCGAACACGCCGTCATCGCCGCGTTCGATCTCGGTGACGGTCTCGTGATACGAGACCGGAATGTCGTAGGTGTCGACGACGCGGCGGTAATAACGCAGCGCTTCAAGGCGCGTCGGCTTGTCGTACGGCGTGGTCAGGGGCAGGCCACCGATCTCGAGCAGTTCCGGCGTGGTGAAGAACACCATGTGCATCGGGAAGTTGAAGATCGAATTGACCAGCACACCCTTCTCGACGATGGCGAAGTCGAGCCCCTTTCGCTTGGCGGCGATTGCGGCAGCCAGTCCAGACGGACCAGCGCCGATGATGATGACGTCTCGAACAGGCATGGCTGACCGTCGGACGATCACGAAACGGACGCGCTCGCCCGTTCGAGCCGGAATGCCTCGTGCAGTGCTCTCACGGCCGCGGACGCATCCGACTCGGCCACGACGAGCGAGATGTTCCGCTCGGACGAGCCCTGCGAAATGGCAATCACGTTGATCCGCTCGGCGCCCAGCGCGCCGAAAACGGTGGCCGCGATCCCCGGCGTGCCTCGCATGCGATCGCCAATCGCCGCAACGACGGCCACAGGCTGCGAGGCGATCTCCTCGATGTGGCCCCGGGACAGCTCGATCTCGAGCGCCTCGCGAAGCGCGCGGACCACGCCGGGCGCTTCCGGAGCGCTGATCACGAAGCAGATGTTGTTCTCCGACGAGGCTTGCGAAATCATCAGGACGTTCGACTGCTGCTCGGCCACGACATCGAACGCCTTGGCGACGATGCCCGGAATGCCCTGCATGCCCGTCCCGCTGATCCCGATCAGGCTGACGCCGCGGATCGAGGTCACCGCTTTCACACCCGGAACGGAGGGGTCGCCTTCGACGCTCACGCGCGTACCGGGATGCGTCGGGTTGAAGCTGTTGAGAATTCGAACCGGGATGCGCTGTCGGAAGGCCGGCAGAATCGTCTTGTAGTGCAGGACCTTGGCGCCGTAGTACGCCAACTCCGACGCTTCGCTGTACGAGATCTCCGGCAGCGTCTGCGCGCCCAGGACCTCGGACGGATTGGCGGTCATGACGCCGTCGACGTCGGTCCAGATCCACACCTCGTCGGCATCGAGCGCCGCACCGAGGATCGATGCCGAATAGTCCGACCCGCCCCGGCCGAGCGTGGTTTGGACGCCATCGGCGGTCGCCCCAATGAATCCTGTCACGACTGGCGTCTCGCCCCGAGTCAGCAGTGGCTGCAGACGCTCTGCCGTGCGGGCTCGCGTCTCGTCCATCAGCGGCTCTGCGGCACCGAACTGATCCGTCGTCACGAGCAACTCGGTGGCGTCGATCGACGACGATTCACGCCCGCGCGCGCGAATAGCGGCGGCGACCAGCGGGGCGGCGAGCATCTCGCCGGTGCCCGAGATGGCGTCGAGCAATCGCGGCGTCAGTTCGTGGACCATCGATAGCCCGTAACAAAGCTTTTCAAACCTGTCGAGACGGCGATCGATCTCGGCCACCACCGCATCGCGGCTGGCAGGGTCCGAGACAATGGCGTCGGCCGCTGCCTTGTGCGCGGCGAGCAGACGCTGGCGAATCTCGGGATCCCATCGCCCAGTGGACGCGGTGCGCGCCGCGTCGATGAGTGCATTGGTGACACCGCTCATGGCGGACGTGACCACCGCAATGCGGTGCCCGCGCTCGAGCGCCGAAGTGACGAGAGAAGCGGCCTGGGAAATACGCTCGGCGGACCCGACCGAGGTCCCGCCGAACTTCATCACGATGAGCATATGTTCGGATCGATTATTGACGATCAACCCTGCCTCGCCGAAGCCCCGCGGCAAGACCCTGGCCTGAGCGAAGTCGAAGGCAGACCCGCCGACCTAGCGCAATTCGGTCCAGATGTTGGAGAAATCGTCGGTCCACGCCGGCCGCGCGTCAGCGACGAGCGGCTTCCAGCGCGTATCGGCGACGAGCCGCTGCAGACGCTCGGGACGGCGCGTCATGACCACCCACTCGGAGCCTTCGAAGCCACGCTTGAAGTCCGAGCCTTTGTCCACACGCATGAGCGCGGTCAGGCCCTGCTCGCGTGCCAGGCGCGCGATCGTTGGCGCCAGGTTGATGTGACGGTTTGAGATATGAAAAGCCAGCACCCCATCTGTCGAGAGACGGGCTTCGTAGGTGCGCAGCGCTTCCTTCGTCAGCAGATGAACCGGAATCGCATCCGAACTGAACGCGTCGAGCACCAGCACGTCGTGAGCGGCATCGCTGGCCGCCAGCATGAGCCGCGCGTCGCCGAGCACGACCGTGCAGCGGGCGCCACAGCGCTCCAGATAGTGGAAGTACCGCGTATCACGCGCGATGCGCTCCACGGCGGCATCGATTTCGTAGAACGTCCAATGCGACTCCGGCTGCGCGTACGCAGCGAGCGTGCCGGTGCCGAGGCCGATCACGCCGACCGACCTGGCCTCGGCGCTCATCGTCTCGAACACCTGCCCGATCGGACTGTGCGGATGGAAATAGGTCTGCGGCTCGGGATTCGTGTCGCCAATCACCTGTCGTCCGTGAATCGTCGTCCCATGCATCAGAGACACGAAGTTGCGCGAAGGATCCGTCCGCACGCGATACACGCCGAAGAACGTGCGATCGGCGTAGAGCGTCTGGCCGCCGCCGGCCGGCGCAACTGCGTTGCCAATGGCCAGCGCGGCAAGCAGGCCGACGATGCCGGCCGAAAACCGCGCGGTGTTGTGCTTCGCCCCCGGCATGAAAATGAGGGCAGGCGCTGCGATGAAGGCCATCGTTGGCAGCCGCGCTACGCCACCGAAACGCGCAGCAACGAGCACGACCGCCGCGAGCCCGGACGCGAGCGCTGGTTGCAGCAGCGATCTCGGATGGGCCACGGCGTCGCGGAACTGCTGCTTCGGCACGCACACGAGGCAGGCGAACGCGATCGCCAGGGGGTACTCGGCCACGGAGGTGAACACCTGCGGGGCGATCAGCGTGTTGAAAATGCCGCCGAGGACACCGCCAGCGGCCAGCCACAAATAGAACTCGGTCAGGTGTCGCACACCCGGGCGATCGCGGGCGAGCTCGCCATGACACAGCATCGCCAGCACGGTAAACGCGAGCACGTGTATGGGAATGGCGATCCAGAAGGCCGTGCGCACGTCTGACACAATCAGCAGCACGAGCGGCAGCAGTACCATCGGCAGCAGCCGCCGGATGTTGGTGTGCGCGCCATCGAAGTACCAGCCGAAGGCGACGACGAACGTGAGCAGATAGCAGCCGAGCGGCAAGACCCAGAGCAGCGGCACCGGAGCGACGTCGGTCGACAAGTACGTCGTCACTCCTAGCATCAACGTCGACGGCGCGAACGACAGCGCCAGCCATCGCAGCCGCGTCGCGGCCGTGATCGGCTGTGCAGCCGACTCGCCGTCGCTTGATGGGGTGATTTCGCGCGACGAGCCGTGCTTCAACACGCCAATGGCACACGCCGTCAGCAGCGCGGCGACGACGGCGTACGCCGCGTGCCAGACCACCGTTTGACGTCCGAGTGGAATGGCTGGCTCGAGCACGATCGGGAATGCGAGCAGCGCCGCGAAGCTGCCGATATTGCTTGCCGAGTACAACCAATACGGGTCAGCCGATGATCGATTGTCGAGCGACGAATACCAACGCTGCAGCAGCGGTGCGGTAGAGGCAAGCACGACGAACGGCAGCCCGACGCTTGCGCCCATGGTCTTCAGGAGCCACGTGACGGGTTGACCCGCGGCATTCGAGGTGTCCTGACTGACCGCGATGGGCAACAGGAGCAGCGGAATCCACACAATAACGCCGTGCAGAAGGGCGTGCCGCCGGATCCCGAGCGCCCGAACGCCGGCGTGGGCGTAGGCATATCCGGCCAGCAGCGCCGCCTGAAAGAACAGCATGCACGTCGTCCACACCGACGGCGACCCGCCGAGCAGCGGCAGGACCATCTTCGCGAACAGCGGCTGCACCCAGAAAATGAGCAGGGCGTTCAGGAAAAGCGCGGTGGCAAAAAGAACTGGCACTCCCCGTATTTCGGCCGATCTCAAGGAGTGCGCCAGACGATCGAAGTGTCTGGGGTTGCGCAGCGCTGCGCACCGGCGCGCAGGAGCTGCAGGAACGCGCTGCTGCTCAATTCCCAACGCCCAACTCTCCCAATTCCCAACCACTCCCAACTTCCCTCTCAACACCCAAACGCGTTGGGAGTTGGGAATTGGGAATTGAAAGTGGTTGGAGGTTGGAGGTTGGGAGTTGACAGCTAGACGAGGGGTGCAGGGAGCTGTGATTCGCCCATCAGAAATTCGTCGATGGCGCGCGCCGCGCTGCGGCCTTCCGCAATCGCCCACACAATGAGCGACTGGCCACGCTGCATGTCGCCGGCCGTGAATACCCCGGGGACGTTGGTCATCCACCGCCCGTCGCGACCGACGTTGCCGCGCTCGGTGAGCGAGACGCCAAGATCGGTGAGCAGCGCGCCCTTCTCCGGACCGGTGAAGCCCATCGCCAGCAGCACGAGGTCGGCGGGGATCTCGAACTCGCTCCCAGCCACCTTCTCGAACTGCATGCGACCGTCTTTCTTCAGCATCTCCACTTTCGCGGCGTGCAACGCGCGCACCTGCCCTGAGGCATCGCCCGAGAACCGCTCGGTCGAGACGGCGTACAGACGCTCGCCGCCCTCTTCGTGCGCCGTCGAGACGCGAAAGATCTGCGGCCACAGCGGCCACGGGTTGTCTGACGCGCGTTCCTTCGGTGGCTTCGGCAGCAGCTCGAGCTGGTGCACCGACAGGGCACCCTGGCGATGCGCCGTGCCGAGGCAGTCCGCTCCGGTATCGCCGCCGCCGATGATGATCACGTGCTTGCCCTGCGCGGTGATGAACTTGTCGTCGGAAATCTCGTCACCCTCGCATCGCCGGTTCTGCAGCGTGAGATAGTCCATCGCGAAATGCACGCCCCGCAGTTCGCGACCAGGCACCGGCAGATCGCGCGGCTGGCCCGCGCCGCCGGCAAGCAGTACGGCGTCGTAGTCCTCGCGCAGACGACGGGCCGGCACATCCACGCCAACGTT
>Ga0209382_10011256_pt1 | contig 11113 bp, 10 predicted proteins | sample SoiMetdeltSBSDD5_FD_187599 | JGI IMG/M metagenome (GOLD analysis project Ga0209382, IMG submission 187599) | Bulk soil microbial communities from a Populus tree surrounding site in Tennessee, USA - Soil MetaG P. deltoides SBSDD5 (SPAdes) (version 2) | ecosystem: Environmental > Terrestrial >...
CGGGCCAGTTCCAGGTTGAAGGACCAGATCGAGACGAGGCGATCGGGCTGCGGATGGGGGAGCGGGCGCAGCAGCGACGTGTAGAGAACGCTGAAGACGGCGAGGTTGACCCCGATGCCGAGCGCCAGCACCGCGACAATCGCGAGGGCGCGCGAACGGCGCAGGCCGCGGATGGCGTAGCGCGTATCCTGCTGCAGCTCGTCGAAGAGCCGCTGCCCGCGCGCGGCGCGCAGCTCGTCCTTCAGGCCTTCGGTGCCGCCGAACTCCGCAAGCGCGCGGCGGCGCGCTTCCGCCGGCGGCACGCCGCCGCTGATCAAGTCGTCGGTGTAGGCGTCGAGGTGGAACTGCAGCTCGGCGGACATCGCGCGCTCGAACCGGCCGCGGCCAAGCGCGACCGCGACGAGCGATCGCAACGAACGGAGCAGGCGCACGGTCAGACCTCCGTCTCCGGCAGCGTCGCGTTCAACGCCGCACCGATCGCGTCGGCGAGCCGGTTCCAGCCCGCGGCTTCCTCCGCCAGGCGCTTGGTGCCGGCGGCGGTGAGCGAGTAGAACTTCGCCTTGCGGTTGTTGTCGCTCGCGCCCCATTTGGCGCGGATGAGTCCCTGGTGTTCGAGACGGTAGAGCGCGGGGTAGAGCGAGCCCTGCGGGATGTCGAGCGCGTTGTTGGAGATCTGCTTGATCCGCAGCAACACGCCGTAGCCATGGAGCGGGCGCAGCGACACCGCCTTGAGGATCAGCATGTCGAGTGTGCCGGGCAGCAGTTCCGCCGGTTTGGCCATTGCGTCCGTCCTCCTAGTCAGCCTAGGAAAGTATCGGCCCACTCTCCTAGTTTGTCAAGGAGAGAGGCGGAGTATAGTGGCGCGGTGCGGATGATGCTGATTGTCGCCGCGGTCGTGGTCGCGTTCGTGCCTCAGGCGCGCTACTCCGCCGTCCAGGACGGAGAGGCTCACGGCGACCCGCCCTACCTGCTCGAGGACGGCTGGCAGCCGCTGTTGAACGGAACCGACCTCACCGGCTGGCGCGCCTGCGATCCAGGCGGCAAGCACGAGTGGTACACCACGCGCGTCGTCCGCTACGAGCGCATCCTCGGGCCGACGCAGCTCTCCGGGCGCGGCGCGCCGAGCGGCGTAATCCTCAACGGCCCTGCGGGCAAGACGGCCAATCTGTGTACCGAGCAACGCTTCGGCGACATCGAGCTCTATCTCGAATTCATGCTCGCCAAGGGCTCCAACTCCGGTGTGTATCTTCAAGGCCTGTACGAGATGCAGATCTTCGACAGCTGGGGATCGACGGAGGAGATGTCGACATCGGACGCCGGCGCGATCTACCACCAGTGGATCGACAACCGCGGCATTGGCGGCTCCGCTCCGCGTGTGAACGCCGCGCGGCGTCCCGGCGAATGGCAGTCGTACCAGGCGTGGTTCCGCGCGCCGCGATTCGACGCCTCGGGCAGAAAGACGGAACCGGCACGCTTTCTCCGGGTGCTGCTGAACGGCCAGACCGTTCAGAACGAGGTGGTCGTGGACGGACCGACACGCGCGTCGCTCATCCTCCCAGAGGGTGCCGAGCATCCGCTCATGCTGCAGGGCGATCATGGACCAGTCGCGTTCCGCAACATTCACGTCAGGCCGCTGCGGCCGCTGATCGTGCGCTAGAAGGCATCTCATTGGCCTGCCGTGTTGGGGAGTCCGAGGGGCGAAGCCCTCGGTCAAGACATGACGTCGCGGGGGATTTCAGTGATCGGCCGGATCGCAATCGCGCGATAGAACACTTCGGCGGCTTCCGACTGAAACTGGATCCGTCCCTTCGTCAGCGGCTCGTCGCCGGCGTCCGTCTTCTGCCGCAGTCCGGTCAACTTCATGACCGCCTGGCCGTTGACGACGTGAACGCTGGTCTGTCCGAGGCAATAGAGATCGAGGGTGTTCCATTGGCCGCGCGGCCGTTCGGCGTTGACGCGCTTGATGACCCGGCGCGTGGTGCCGGCAATCGGCGCGGCGCCTGGCACGAACTGCAGATCGCTCTTGGGATTTCCCGGCGCGACGGGAACGGCTTCGACATCCACGATCACGCCGGCGAGGCTGTAGAAGTCGCCGATATCGCCCTCCTGAATCTGGAACTCGAACGACTTCATCCAGAATCCGTAGCTGGCGCCGTGCGGCCCGACCGAGTGATAGCAGCATCCGCTGTCTCGCACCGCGTCCTCGCGCGGCGGCCACCGCGTGCCGCCCCACTTCACTTCGAAGCGCAGATGATAGTTGTCGTATTCCGCGCGCGTGATCAGTCCGCCGTAGACCTCACCGGAAATCCGAATCGCCGCCGTGCCGTCAACCGAGACGACGCTGAAGACGGTTCGCGGATCGCGGTTCACGCCAATCGGTTCGGTGTACTCACCGTTCGCGTTCTTCGCCAGTCCACTCACGTCGCTCGACTTGTGTGGCCGGCCGAGGTACGTGTCCCACCCGGCCAGATCGTGCCCGTTCCAGAGCGGCGTCCAGCGCTGCTGTCGGGAGATCGCGGTCGCGTTGATGGCGAGCGGAAGAGTGGCGAGCGTTTTCAATGCCGCTCGGCGATCCATCGTCGGAGGTTGTCCTTTCCGGCACATAGTTAACACCGTTTCCCAGTACTCCGACGAGGGGAAGTGCGCAGTTCCGGCAGAGTCCGCTGGCGGCCGAAGCTGATAGAATGCGAGCGCTTTCTTGAGCCGCCCCGGCACCATAGCCGCCGCCACGAATCCAAGCCGAAAGGCGGCATCGAGTGGTGGAATGCAAATTCACCGAACAGCTGATCGCAACCGGCCGCGCCGCGGCGAAGCGCACGACCGTCCGGCGTGAGCTGAACGCCGAGCTCCTCGCGCGGGGCCGCGAGCGGCTCGCCAAATCTGCTGCGTTGCTGCTGCGCAGCCGCGCTCGCAGCCAACCTGACGACGCTGCGGCTCCGCGTGAAGCCGGCGTCCTTGGCCGCGTGCGGGCGCTCGGACTCCGCTGACGCACGCTCTGTCGATTTAGTCGCATCATTCCCCGTTAGCAGGGCAAGCGATTGGTGGAAGGGCCAGATGGGGGCCACACATCCGTCGCCCTGGTCGACGTGCTGTGTCCATCCAACCCGGAACGGCGTCACCAAACTCAGTAATCAGGCGCGGCCGGTCGCCGGTGTGCGAAACAGCACGCCGTGATGCGGACCGAGGCAGGTACACTGGCGACGCTTTTCCTGAGTCCTGCTTCCGCGGTCGGTATCGGCCGTATATCGTGTTGGACTTCGATTGTGATGGCGAGATCATGACTGCACTGCACGGAGATGCTCGGACGTCCACCATCCCCGTCATTGCGCTAGCCGATCTGCCTGCGAGGAACTCGACTAAAGCTTCACTTACAGCCTGGGACTGAGGGCTCTTGATGTCTGCAGTAGTACGACCGTCGACGCGCCGCCCGCTGGCCTTGGTCGTGGACCATGACGCCGATACCCGGGAAATGTACGTTCTGCACTTGAAGGCCCAGGGGATTGCTGCGGAGGAAGCCCCCAATCCGGCGCAGGCCCTCACAAAGGCCGTGGCCATCCGTCCAGATGTCATCACCACCGATCTCGGCTCTGGTTTGGACGGCCTCGGCCTGTGCCGTGAGCTCAAGATCCACGGGGTCACCCGAGCAATACCGGTGATCGTCGTCACTGGCGCTGCGATGCCCCGAGAAATGCAGCAGGCGCTCGACGCAGGCTGCGTCTCCGTGCTCACCAAACCGTGTTTGCCGGACACGCTGCTAGCGGAAGTACGGCGAGTGTTGGCGGATACTCCGTAGCGGCGCGTGCTCGTCGACCCTGAACGAAGTGGGGAGCAACGAACAAACCTAGCGCCTCGGCGCAAAGTCAATGAAGTTTCGCTGAGGGGTCAGACTGGGGGGCAACGCGTGGGCGTACGCCGCGGCGGCGATCAGGATCGCGAGATTTCCTGGAAGTTTCTGGAGCCGGCGATCGGACTTGAACCGATGACCTGCTGATTACGAATCAGCTGCTCTACCAACTGAGCTACGCCGGCATCGGGCCGCGCACGCGAGCGGCCGAGAGCCGCTCGATTCGCGTACGCGCGAGCACTCAAGTGTAGCACGGCCGCGGGCACTGAGCCCTGACGGGACCACGCCGAAAAGGACTGTGATACAGTCGCGACGTTCGTCGCGAGAGCGAGTCCGTGGCATTTCCAGCCGTGCAAACTCCCGAACGACACGATGACGACGGAGGGCTCGACGTTTCCGCGCCGGTCCTCATCGCATAGCATCTCGATCCCCGTCACCCCAGCCTGCTGGCCGGCATTCTCGCGCGCGCGACGCGGCTGTTCGTCAAGGAAGCGCAGGAGGGCGAGGGGGCTCCGTTCCGGCGTGGTGTTCCTGGCGCCTCCGGATCGGCATCTGCTCGTGAACGCCAACGCTACGCTGACGCTCACGCGCACCGAGCTAGTGCACTTCGTCCGCCCCTCCGCGGATCTCCTCTTCGAGTCGCTAGCTGGCGGCGAGCGTCAAGGCACGCGCGCTCGCCGTCGTGCTCACGGGCACGGGCTCCGACGGCGCACTGGGCCTGCAGGCGATCAAACGCATGGGCGGCGCCACGATCGCGCCGGACGAAGCGACCTCGGAATTCTTTGGCATGCCCGACGCGGCGATCCGGACCGGCAACGTCGATCGGGTGCTGCCGCTCGATCAGATCGCGGGCGCGATGATCGACTGGACCCGCCGTGGCGAAGTCGCGGGACAGGACTCCAAGTGACTCGCGATCTCGAAGCGCTGCTCACGTATCTGAAGCAGACCCGTTCATTCGACTTCACGGCCTACAAACGGTCGACGCTCGGCCGCCGCGTGCAGAGGCGCATGCAGGCGATTGGGGTCGAGGATTTCGGCGACTACGTCGACTATCTCGAAGTTCATCCCGACGAGTTCGCCCATCTCTTCAACACGGTCCTGATCAACGTCACCGGCTTCTTCCGAGACCCGCCGACCTGGGAGTGGCTGAAAGAGCGTGGCATCCCGGACATCATCGCCGGGAAGTCGAATGGCGACCCGATTCGCATCTGGAGCGCCGGCTGCGCCTCGGGCGAAGAGCCCTACAGCTTGGCGATCCTCCTTGCCGACGCGCTCGGCGTCGATCGCTTCAAGGACCAAGTCAAGATTTACGCGACCGACATCGACAACGAAGCCTTGAGGGAGGGCCGGCACGCCAGCTACACCGACCGGCAGGTGGCCGGCGTTCCGGCCGAGGCACTGGCACGCTACTTCGATCTCGTCCGCGGACGCTACGTCTTCAGTAAGGATCTGCGGCGCTCCGTGATTTTCGGACGCCACGATCTGATTCAGGACGCACCAATCTCGCGCGTCAGCCTGCTGGTGTGCCGTAACACTCTGATGTATTTCAACTCGGAAGCGCAGGCGCGCATCCTGGACCGGTTTCACTTCGCGCTCGCCGACCAGGGGCTGCTCTTCCTCGGCAAGGCCGAGATGCTGGTGGTGCGCGGCGGGATGTTTGCCGCCACCGATCTCAAGGCGCGCATCTTCGAAAAACTGCCGCGCACCAGTGCGAACGGCCGCGAGCGGGCCGTGGAGGCGGACGAAGGATAGCCGATGAATCCCCAGTTGCGTTTGGAGGTCCTGGCGATCGAAACCGATCCGGCCGCGCAGATCGTTGTCGATCGCGATCGCGTGGTCGTGATGGCGAACCTCCGCGCGCGCTCGACCTGCGGGCTCGCCGCCACCGACGTCGGCCGGCCGGTGCAGGATCTCGAGGTCTCGTACCGGCCGGTCGAGCTGCGATCGCTCATCGAGCAGGCCTGCGCCGAGCGCCGGCAAATCGGCACGCGCGAAATCGAATGGACCACGCCGGGTGGCGAAAGCCTGATGCTCGACGTGCTCGTGATGCCGTTGACCGAGCCGCCCGGCGAGATCGTCGGCGCGAAGGTCGTCTTCCGCGACATCACCCGCTTCCGGCGGCTCCAAGAGGAACTGCGCGAGTCGCATCAGCAGCTCGAGACCGCCTACGAGGAGCTGCAGTCGACCAACGAAGAGCTGGAAACGATGAACGAGGAGCTGCAGTCGACCAATGAGGAGCTCTCGACGGCCAACGATCAGCTTCGGCAGCGCGGCGACGAAGTGAACGAACTCAACATGTTTCTCGAGTCGATTCTCGCCGGCCTTCAGCCGGCGTGCAGGTCGAACTGTTCCGTCAGCCGGTTCGCGCGGTGCTGGCCGGCCACCGCGACGTTCCTTCGATGACGATCGAGGCGGTGAATCGGCGCGGCCGCCCAGTCGAGCTGGGCGTTATCTTCACGCCGCTCGGTACCGATCGCGACGTGCGCGGCGTTATCTTGATGATGGAACGCAGACGAGGTGCGGCAGCGGCAGGAAGGTTGAATCAATTCGATGCGAGCGTGCACGGATGGACCAAACAACCCGGGTCGATCGTCTACAGGAGCGCCTCGCCGCCCTCAAAACGCTGACTGCTCACGTTGGTAGTTCGCTCGACACGCGTGACATGGAGGAGCTTTCGGCCGCACTCGAGCAGCTTCAACTCACGGAGATCGAGATTCGCCACCAGAATACGGAGCTGACGGCGGCGCGCGATGCCCTCGAGATCGAGCGCAGCCGTTACCACGACCTGTTCGAGCTGGCCCCGCACGCCTACCTCATCACCAACCTGGACGGTCTCGTCAGCGAGGCCAACCGCGCCGCCGGTGGCCTGCTCAAAGTGGAACGCCGGTTCCTCATTGGTAAGCCGCTGCAGGGGTTCATCCCGCCCGACGAACGCGCGGGCGTTCGCGTCAAGATCCGGCAGGCGCAGCACAGCTCATCGCCCATCGAGTGGCGGATGCGGCTCATGCCGCGCACCGGCGCGCTTGTCGACGTCGCGGCGGCGGTCAGCGCCAGCGTCGATCGCCAAGGCGCCGTGGATGGGCTGCGGTGGTCGCTGCGGGACATCGGCAGCCAGGTCCGCGACGAAGAACGGCTGCGGGATGTGAACGCCGAGCTGGAACGACGCGTCGCCGATCGCACCGCCGCGCTCGAGACCGCCAACCGGGCGAAGGACGACCTGCTGGCGCGCGAGCGTGCCGCCCGCGATGCCGCCGAAGAAGCCAACCGCAGCAAGGACGAATTCCTCGCCACGATTTCCCACGAGCTGCGTACCCCCCTGAACGTCGTCCTGGGCTGGACGTTCCGCATGCGGCAGCACACCCTCGATGCCGAACAATCCGAACGCGCCGTGGAGATCGTCGACCGCAACGCGCGACAGCAGCTGCATCTCGTCGAGGAGCTGCTCGACAGCGCGCGCATTGCCACCGGCCACCTGGAGTTGGCGCTGAAGACGCACGAGCTCGGGCCGCTGCTGCAGAGTGTGATCGAATCGCTCGAAGCGACGGCGTCGGCGAAGAACATCACCATCAGAACGGCGATCGCCGGCGGGATCATCGTTCGGGCCGACCCGATGCGGTTCCGCCAGATCGCGTGGAATCTCCTCAGCAACGCGCTGAAGTTCAGCCCCGAGCGGAGCACGGTAGGCGTGTCGCTGGCGGCCGTGGACCAACACGCCGTGATGGAGGTATCCGACGCCGGCGTCGGGATTCGTCCCCAAGCCCTGCGACTGATCTTCGCGCCGTTCTGGCAGGCGGAGCAGTCGACGCGACGCGATCGCGGCGGGCTGGGGCTCGGACTCGCGATCGTGAAGCACCTCGTCGAGCTGCACGGCGGCCGGGTCTTGGCCAGCAGCGAGGGAGCGGACCGCGGCGCCACGTTCACGGTGCGCCTGCCGCTCGTGGCGGCCACCTAGCCGCCAATGTTCGCGGCGAGGTGCTGCAGCGGAGGAGACGGCCGTTACCAGTGCGTCAGCGATCCATCCGGACGGCGATAGAAATTCTGACGACCCGGCTCGGTCACCTCTCCCACCTGCTTGATCTTCGACATGTCGAGCGTCACGCCCAGCCCCGGCCGCTGATTCGTGAACGCCTTGCCATCCTTGAACTCCAGGGCCTCGGGCAGGTAATCGATCGGGCGGCCACCGAAGTTGTACTCCATCATCAACGGGCCCGAGAACGTTGACAGGCAGTTGACCAGCGCCGCGGTGGCAATCGGTCCGGTGAAGTGCGGGACGATGCCGACCGCGTGGGTTTCACATAGGGCGGCGATCTTCATCATCTCGGTGATGCCGCCGACGTTCGGCAGGGTGGCGCGGACGTAATCGATGTCGTGGTTCTCGATCAGCTTGTTGAAGTCCCAGCGGTGGCCCCATTCCTCGCCATGGGTCAAGGGCACCGACGTCATCTGCCGGAGTTTCGGGAGATCCATGAGCGCGTGCTCGTCGCGCACCGGATCCTCGACGAAGTAGGGCTCGTATTCTTCGATCGCGCGGCACGCCCGCATGCCGTCGTTGAGATCGAACCGCTGGTGGAAATCGATGCACCAGTCGCCGTTGGGGCCGACGCCCTCGCGTGCTTCCTTGCATTCCTGCGCGACGCGCCTGACCATCTCGCGGCTGTTGTAGGTGCCACCGACAGGAACGTCGGCCGCGCCCATGCGAAACGCGCGGTAGCCGGCATCCATCGCCGCCTTCGCACGATCGCGCAGCGGCACCGGGCCGGTGCCCGCGCCCGCCGGGCGTACGCCGGTCGTGCCGTAGCACTCGCAGTGATTGCGCACGGTGCCGCCGAGCAGTTCGTGCACCGGCATGCCCAGCACCTTGCCCTTGATGTCCCACAGCGCGAGGTCCATCGCGCCGACGGCGTGCACCTTCTCCCGGCCGGGCGGGTAGAACCAGGCGATGAACATCTCCTGCCAGATCGCCTCGATCTTGAACGGGTCCTTGCCGATCAACGTGCCCGCGCACTGCTCCAGCGTGTCCTTCGATCCGCCCTCGCCGATCCCGGTGACGCCGAAGTCGGTCTCGACGGTGCAGACCATGTTGCTCTGGTTGAACAGGCGGTTGGGCACCGGCGGCTCGTAGATGCGCACGCGCGTGATCTTGCCGCGCGGGAGCGAACGTGCCGGAAACTTCGACGGGGCCGCGGGCGTCTGAGCCGCGGCCGCCTCGCCGGGCACCCCGGAAGCCATCACGGCGGGGGCCGCGGCCAGAGTGGAGAGGAAGTGTCGTCGGTCCATGCGCGAAGTATATGCGCGCTACAACGTCTTCAGTAATCCCTCCGCATAGAGATAGTCCAAGGTCTCCCGGCCCTCGGTGAACCACGCCACCACTGGTGCGAGCAGTGCCCGCGCCTCGTCCTGACGCCCGCGTTCGACGAGGTGATGGGCGTAGCCGCGCGCCGCCCGCAACTCCAGCCAGCGCGCGCCTTGACTGGTCGATACCGCGATCGCGCGCTTGAAATGTGGCTCGGCCTCGTCGATCGCGCCGGTGGCGGCCAACACTTCCGCTTGCAACCGCGCGTGTTCGGCGGCATAGGCGTGCTGACCGGTGGCATCGGCCAGCTGGACGGATTCGTCGAGCGCGGCTTGCGCGCGCGCGTGCTTGCCGATGCGCAGCAGGCCGCCGGCGAGCAGCACCAGATAGTACGGTTGCAGCAGCGCCGACCGCGATCGCGTGTGAGCGGTCAGCCCCTCTTGCAGCACGCGAATGCCGCGATCGAGATCGCCCAGTTCGATATAGGCGCGGCCGATGAGCGGCGTGGCCCAGTACATCTCCTGCGCGATGCCGTGCGCGTGGCAGATGACCGCGAGCTGATCGAAGGTCCGCTGCACCTCGCGCGGTTCGCGCCGGGCGATGTGCATGAAGATCTCGAACAGCAGCGCGAACGCCAGCGGTTGCGGATGATCGAGCGCCCGCGCGGCGGTCACGGCGGCCTGCACGGTCGCCAGCCCCTGATCCGGGAACCCCCGCATCGTCAACGTCCGCGACACCTCGCACCGGCAGAAGATTCCCGGCTCGATGCCGATCTGCCACACCCGGGCGCCATGAAAGGCCGGGTCGTAGAGCGTCAGCGATTTCTCGAGATGCTGATGGCCCTCCTCGAGCTCGCCGAGATGGAAGAGCGCCGCGCCAAGCGACCACTCGCCGATCATCCGCAGGTGCGGATCGCCGAGCCGTTCGAAGAGGGCCAGCATCTCGACGGCAATTCCATGGGCGATGCGAATCTCGCCGCCGACGATGTGGTGCGCCGACATGCCGATCAGGACCGGAATCACGAGTGATGGATCGGCGACCTGACGGCACAGCTCGCGGGCGCGCTCGTAGGTGGCGCCGACTTCCGGCACCGCGTAGCCGCGGCCGGTCTTGACCGCGAGGCCGTAGGTCATGAGCAGCGACAATTCGGCGGCGTCACGCGCCGGTCCCGGCGGTTCGTCGCGCAGCAGATCGAGGCCGCGCTGCGCCAGCCGCGCGGCTTCGTCGTGGGCGTAGAGACGCGCCGCCGTCTGCGCCGCGCGGTTCCAGTACTCGGCGGCGCGCAGATGATCGCGCGCCACCTCGAACAACACCGCAATGTCGGCGAGGCAATCGCAGGGGCCGTCTCCGTAGCGTGCCGCCAGCCGCTCGGCAATCGCGCGGCTCAACGCCGCCTTGCGGGTGGCGCGCAGGCTGGCGAAGCACGCGTTCTGATACATGTGGTGCGCGAACCGGTAGTGCAGCGTCAGCGAGCGATTCGGCAGATCCAGCTCGCGGAGGAACCGCACGAGCGCGAAGTCGCGTTCGAGCCGCTCCAGTCGCGTCTCCACCTCTTCCTCGTCGACCTGAAGGGCGCCGGCGACGATGGCCGAATCGAAGTCCATGCCCTGGACGCTCGCGGCGTTCAACAGCCGCCGATCGGCATCGTCGAGCGCGTCGAGCTTGCGTTGAATCAGGCTGCGCACCGATTCGGGCAGCTCGCGGGCGATCGAGGACAGCTCTTCGGCGACGATCCAGCGCCCATCTTTCTGTTGGATCGTCTGCCGCCGCCGCAGGTCGCGCAGCAGATCGGTCATGAACAGCGGATTGCCTTCGGTGCGTTCATGAATGAGCCGGGCGAGACCGCCGGGGAAGTGGTGTTCGGGGAACTGCAGCGCGATGTAGTGATCGATCGCGGCTTCGTCGAGGTAGGTGGGGACGATCTCGCGACACAGGCCCCGGCCGACGAGATCCAGCTTCAACGACAGGAACCGATG
>Ga0209382_10011257_pt1 | contig 11112 bp, 9 predicted proteins | sample SoiMetdeltSBSDD5_FD_187599 | JGI IMG/M metagenome (GOLD analysis project Ga0209382, IMG submission 187599) | Bulk soil microbial communities from a Populus tree surrounding site in Tennessee, USA - Soil MetaG P. deltoides SBSDD5 (SPAdes) (version 2) | ecosystem: Environmental > Terrestrial >...
GGGGGTCTGCGGAAAAGTGCCTTGAACGGCAACTCGCCGCTTTCCTACCCTACTATACCGACGTTACAGAGCCGGCGATTCACGAAAGCCAGGCCTGGGCGGACATGGATACTTATTTCTCCGCCATTTACAATCTGGCGCGGGGTTATCATCCTACGGTGAAGGTATTAACGCCGCCCATGGCCCAACTGCGCTATGCCGAAGGGTTCAATATGATAGATTGCACTGACCAGTATCTGAGTGATGCGCCCAACCAAAAGGGGTACGATTTCATGCCCCAGGTCTATGGGCCTAAGAACGATGGCGTGAATTGGCACGTTTATTGGAATTGGGGAAGGGAGTTATATGGCTACTGTCTGTGGAGTCACCATGTGTCCGCGTATTTCCCACAATGGATGAAAACCTCGATCCGAGATAACCAGAAAGCCGTCACCATTACCGAGGCGGATTTAGCGTCACCCCTACAGAACTTTGGATTCAATCCGCTGCCTGATAAATCATCGGGCAATAATGCTGCAACCGCCGCGATTTCTATTCAGCTTTTTATGTATCAGGAGGCCACGGTTGGGCCGGTGGATTACGGCGTCTCGCCCAAAATTGTTTCCTGGTTGCTCTCGGATGATACCGGCTGCCAAAATGGTAATCCTCCCTGTGACCATCCCTGGCATGCGGCCTTCGATAACAATACAGAGCGGTCATGGTTCAATTTGTGGTACACCGCCTCGGAGTACCCTTAAATGAAAATTCATTTGGTAGATGGCACCTATGAACTGTTCCGCCGCCCTCTGACGAAGGCAGATACAGCCGCTTGTGTCTCTACGCCGGCTCAAATGATCGGACCCTCCTCAAGAAGATGAAAATCAGCTTGAGGAGGGTCCTTCACTTTTTCACATCCCCATAAACTTGAAATCTAAGGAGCTTCGTAGGCTCCGATGTCACACTGAGCGCCCTGAGGCCGGGCGATGCCACGCTGATCGGTGGCGGGGCAGAGGGCGTCGTCCGCGGCGTTGATGGCGGGGCTGCCCGCTTGCAGAGCATGCGTCAAGCTTGGGCCGCCGTTGTCAGCTAATGGACCCATTTGGGCGTTGCCATTGATCAAGTCGCTCGCCACGGGGCTGCAAGTATCATCCTGTATCAGGTTATGTCCCCCGGAGGTCAGAATGACCGCGCCGGTCCAGTGGTCGCAGGCATACCAGCGATTGCCAGCGATGATCGTGTTGGTCAGCTTCAGGCTGGGTTTGGCCGCGTTGAAGGTACCAATGAAAACTGCGGAGGGCGCCCAATCTGGCCCGGCATTATTTGTGATCGTCGAATTGAGAATCTCCATAGCGCCATCGGTGTGGAAAATGGCGCCGCCATGCCAGCCGGTAGATTTGTTGCCGCTGAGGGTGCTGTTGCTGATCGTCATATTCCCGAGCGAACGGATCGCACCGCCGACGTCATTGGACACGTTGCCGCTGATCGTGCTGCGGACAATGTTGGTCGTGGTGTTTAAGAACGAGTATACGCCGCCACCCGACCAGGCCGCGTGATTGTCCGTCACGCTGCTGTCAATCAGGTTGAGTGTGGCTCCACCGCCGCTATAGATTCCGCCGCCGCCCTGCCACCAATCCCCGGCGTTGGTCGCCATGTTGTTCTGCGTGAGGACGACGTGGTCGAGAGTCAGCGAGCCGTTATTCAAGATACCGCCGGCCAACTGCCAGCCGAAGCCATCCCTGACGGTCAGGTTTTTGATCGTCGCGGTCGTGCCCGCATTGACGATGAAGACGCGATCCGCGTTGTTCCCGCTGATCGTCAGACCAGGGGCGGCCGAGCCGTCAATGGTCACGTTTTTACCGAGGGTCACTGGACCCGTTAGCAGGGTGATGGTCTGGCCCGCGAGGGTGTCAGAGAAGGTCACCGTGCCGCCCGCGCAGACGCTGTTCAGCGCGCGGCGCAACGACCCCAAGCCTGCATCGGCGGCGCTGGTCACCGTCACCTCGCTCGGGCAGCTCAACCGGATCTGGTCAAGCAATACAGGATTGGTCAGGCCGCCCGGTATCTCGAAGCGCAGGGTCTGGACCTTCGTCAGATCGAGCGTAAACCCATCTGGGTTCTGGAATGCGGAGAAGGGAACGCTGATGTGTTTCCAGCCTGAGAAATCATCCCGGAAGGAGGCGTTGAAGGAGAGGGGTTCGGGTTTGGTCTGGAACAGGCGGACGTAATCAACCGACATGTTTTGCGGGAAGGTCGTATCCGGGCCGACCGGACCCCCGAAGTTGCCGCCGACCGCGACGTTCATCAGAATAAAGAAGGGATGGTTGAAGACCCACTGCTTGCCTTGCAGGAACGGGTCGTTCGGCGTTGCGGCGAAGTATTGGATCCCATCAATGAACCAGACGATTCTGTCCGGCTGCCATTCGACCGCAAAGACATGGTAGTCGTCCGAGACCGGCGTGTTCAGGTCGTAGTTATCCCCATAGCTTTGCCCACCCGAATAGCCCGGACCATGCAGCGTCCCAAACACTTCATCGGGCACGCGTCCGACAAATTCCATGATGTCAATCTCACCGGTCTGAGGCCAGCCGACCTGGTCAATATCCGTGCCAAGCATCCAAAACGCCGGCCATAGGCCCGCGCCCTGCGGCACTTTGACACGCGCTTCTATCCGGCCATAGGCGACCTCGAAGCGATTCTTGGTGATGAGCCGCGCCGACGTGTACTCGCACGGTCCGTAGTAGCACTGGAGCGAGCCGTCCGCTTCTTTGGTTGTGATCTGCAAATGTCCCAGACCATCGGTCGCGACGTTATTCGTGCCACCGGTATAGTATTCCAGCTCACTGTTCCCCCAGCCGGGGATGCCGTTGACGGTGCCATCGCCGACTTCCTGGCCCCAGAGGCTCGCATTGGGCGCGGTACCGGCTTCGTTATTAAATTCGTCGCTCCAGACCAGCTTCCAATCCGACGGAGCGCCAACGGCCGCTTGGTTGTTCTCGAGGCTGACGCCAATATCTTTATTGCTGTTCCGTCCGTAATACCAGAAATTCAATCCGCCATTGGCGCTCCAATCCTGACCAACGGGGAACGCGCGGCTGAAGGCAAAGGCGCCGGCGCCGTTTTTCTGATCGGCCTGGAGCACGTGCTCGTAAGCGCCCTGACCCGGCAGCGCCAGAGAGTCATTCGCCGCGATTTCAGGATTGGAAAGGGTCGCTTTTTTATCTATGCTCCAAAGATAGGGATAGATTTCGAAATCGTCCAGCAGGGACGGGTCGAAGGCTTCGTTATCGAGGATGTTCAAGCGGGTGACCGGCGGAATACCCAATGCCAGGCCACCGGTCGGGTTCGAGAGTGTGACCAGCACGCCGCGCTCTCCCGAATATTTCTGATTATTGATCGTTGGTATGGAGAACGATTGCTGGGTCACATTCGGTGGAAAGGTGAGTGTTCCGCTGACCGGGGTATAGTCGCGGTCTGGGATCGCCGAACCGAAACTGGTCGCGTATTGAACCGTCACCGGGTCACTGGAGGGTTTGCTGAGCTTGGCGGTGAGCGTGGCCGTTGTCCCTTCGGTGAAGCGGTAGTCAATCGCCGTGAAGCCCACGGTCAATGGTCGAATCGGGGCGACGCCGTAGACCATCGCATTATCAACGTAATACGTCTGCGGCGCGGGAGTTGTGATCGTGCCTAACGCCCAGCCATGCACTTCGGTCAGGCCAAAGCCATCGTTCGGCGCGCCGTTGCCGATCTCTTTTCGGTGCATGCTGGCAAAGGGGAGCTTGATCTCTTTCCACCCGCTGAAGTTGTCAAGCACATCAATGGACCAGCGTTCCGCATCATCTCGGGTCGAACCCGGGTTACGATTATCCAGCACATCAACGAACATGGTGGTGCCGCTGTTATTCCCGTACAGCCAGAACGAGAGGCCCGCATAGGCGCTCCAGTCCTGAGGCACCCAGGTATTGACGGCTGCATTCTCAAAACAATGCACGAAGCCGGCATACGAGACGACGCTCAGGTCCATCTTCAGGACATTGTTGGGGCTCAGCGCGCCCGGCACGGGGGCGGGAGGCGAAGCGGTGGTCGAGATCGCGACGCTGCTGTTGGCATCCCGGAAAGTGACGAAACCAATCGCCGCGCCATTGGCATCAGTCCCGGCCGGGAGGCCGGATTCGAAATCGTCGATCACCGGTAACACGGCTGCCAAACTCAGAATAGTGAGCAGCACTAAACCGAGTAGAAAAGATTTGGCTTTCATTAGGGTCTCCTTAACTAGAGGTGATTAAAATTTCCAGGCCTGCGATTCCACAGACCTAAAAAGACAAATAGACTTCCCCTGCGCCTCATTCTAACGGGGTCATCTCTCTAAATCTAGGACAAAAGCTATTAAATTCTGGATTTTTCGGCTTTGTTTTTGGGTTTTTCGGATTTTTTTGAGGACGATTCCGGGGAATTGATAGAAACTCTGTAATTGCTCAGGCCACCGTCCCCGGCGGCCCATCGCCCACACCGCCGAAGGCCGGCGCGGTGAGCACCCGCGGCGCGTGGACGCTTCAACAAAGCGGGCTATAATGCTAATCTATGAACGTACTTTCGAAACTGACTAAATTGATCCGAGAAATATCTTGGGGGGGAAATCATCTCAAGCGCCCGTCTATTCCCTCGATCCTGTTCAACAGCCTCGGCTATGTGCGGGGGCTGTTTCTTCTGACCCGTTTCGAGAAAGACCTCCAGCAAGCTTCGCACATCAATCTGCGCACCTTGGGAGAGATTATCAAAGTCAATCGCGAATCGGAGTTTGGCCGCCAATACGGCTTTGCGACGCTTGAGCTTAACCAGACGGATGCGACTTATAAGTCCACCGTGCCGCTGCATACGTATTCGGATTTTGAACCGGCGATTGAGAGGCTCCGACAGGGCGGGCAGAACGTCTTATGCTCTGAGCCGGTGGAGTTCTTTTCGGTATCGTCCGGGACGACGGGTTTCGGCAAGACCATCCCAACCACCAAGCGCCTCCGCAAGGCGTTGACCCGCGCCTATGTGGACCTGACGAATGCCGTGCCCGCCACCCAGATTCCGGGAGCCGCCGCACCTTTTCGCGGTCTTTATATGGGGAGCGCCGCTACGCGGATCCAATACACGGAGGCCGGCATCCCGATGGGTTCAGCCTCGAGCGAGGCGCTCTCCCGTGTCCGTCGCATCGTGCCTTTATTATGGTCTTCCCCGTGGCCGATCTTCCAGGTGACGGATACCACCGCCCAATGGTATCTGCATGCTCTGTTTGCCCTTCAAGAACCGAACTTAAAATATCTGCGGGGGACTTTTGCCGGTCATCTCACCGGTTGGTTAGCCTTTATTTTCGAAAATCAGGCTGAGCTGATTAACGATATTGCCTCGGGCACGATAAAGGCAGATTTAAAATTGACGGCGGAAGTGCGGGCGGAGTTGGCCGCCAAGCTCAAGCCTGACCCCGAACGAGCCACGGCGCTGCGCCAAGCCTTTGCCGAAGGCGAGGCGTTTGTCAGCCGAGTGTGGCCGACGATCAGTTACGCCTCCACCGTCATCACCGGAAGTTTTGCTGCTTATCTGCCCAACTTAAAACAGTATCTGGCGGATTTGCCGATTTACACGACCGTTTATGGGGCCTCCGAAACGCCCATTGGCTTGAACATGGAGGTCAACCGTCCGGAGCAGTATGTGCTGCTGGTTGGGTTGGCCTATTTCGAGTTTATCCCGCTGGAGACGATTGAGGAACCTCAACCTCCATCTCATGGTCTGGATGAATTGATCGTCGGACACTACTATGAACCGGTCATCACCAACGGGGCGGGTCTTTACCGCTATCGGCTCGGCGATCTGGTGCGGGTCGAAGGGTATCATCATCAAGCGCCGATCCTCTCCGTCTCGCACCGGATCGGAACGTTACTCGATCTCGCCACCGAAAAAGTGTCTGAAATCCAGGTGTTCCGGGCGCTGCATGAGTCGCTTCATAATCAAGCGGGTCAGGGGAACGTGCTGGTTGACTACACCACTTACGCTCGCGTCAATATGACTCCACCTCGCTATGAATTTTATCTCGAACTCAGCCGGCATCGGGTTGATCTAACCTTGTTGGAAAAACAGATAGACGAATCTCTTTGCAAAGCCAATGCCATTTATATGACTGTGCGCAAAAATAATATGGTGGTGGGTCCGCCGGTCGTCAAATGCCTCGCCCCCGGCAGTTTCGAAGCGTTGACCAAAGCCCGCGAAGAAGAGGCGCCGCATATTGGGCGTAACCAACTCAAGACGCCGCGGGTTCTGGCAAATGATAAGTGGCTTTCATTTCTTGAAGAGCGGGTTATTTCCCAGTCCGATAAGTAGTAGACGTTATCCGATCCCAAACTTTTATTTCATTTCGCCGGCGCCCCCTTCCGGGGATCTGCGACGTGCGGGGGACGATCCTCCACTCGCTCCGCCGCTGATGCTCCGCCGTTGACCCTCACGCAGAAAAAATAAAACTAATTTAAAAAGAGAAGTTGGATTGGGGCACTCTGATTATCTTTGAGCGGAGCTTGAAGGAGTTCAAAAAATGGAAATAAAGAGAACTGGCTCACAACCCTCTGGCAAAGGACCGGCTGAATATTTTACCGGCACTGTTCGGATAGACCCGCTGCATCAGGCCGACGAGCCTGCCCGCATCTACTGTGCCAGTGTGACGTTTGAACCCGGCGCTCGGACAGCCTGGCATACCCATCCACTGGGCCAGACCTTAATCGTGACGGCGGGTTGTGGACTGGCCCAGCGCTGGGGCGGCCCGATCGAGGAGATTCGGCCGGGCGACGTGATCTGGTTCCCGCCGGGTGAGAAGCATTGGCACGGCGCCACTGCCACCACGGCCATGACACACATCGCCATTGTGGAACAGCTCGACGGCAAGACCGCTGACTGGATGGAAAAGGTCAGCGACGAGCAATACCAAGTCAAGGCCGAATAATATGCATCCCACCCAACCGGTCGCCCTCGCGCCCGACCGCATTCATCCTGAAACCTTGCCGGGCTACGTCCAACTCAAAGTTGCCAACCTGGAAAACCAGATGCTGTTCTATGAGCGCGCCCTCGGTTTGCGGGTGAACTGGCAGGACGCTACGCGCGCCGGGTTGGGGGTCGAACAATCCCGCGGGCGGGATTTGGTGCGCCTGACCCAAATCCAAAACGGCAAACGCTATCGCGGTGTCACCGGCCTCTATCACTTCGCTATTCTCTTTCCCAATCGTCGCGAACTGGCGCGCGCCATGGCGCGCCTCTTCGCCCTCAAGTGGCCGAACTCCCCCACCGACCACGTCATGACGAAAACGACCTACCTCGACGACCCGGAGGGGAACACGATTGAACTCTATTGCGAATCGCCTGAGGACGGAATTTTTACGGTTGATGAAAATGGGAATTTCTTCGCCCGCCATGCGGATGGCCGGCCCAGCGATGGGCGCGAACCCCTTGACCTGGAGGCGCTCTTCGCTCACTTAACGGAGGCGGACCGCCTCGACGAACCGGCGCCACCCGAAACACGCCTCGGCCATTTCCATCTTTACGTTTCCGATTTGATGGAAACGCGCCACTTCTATCACGATTTGCTTGGCTTTGATGACATGGGCACCTCGTATAATTTTCACGCGGGGTTTGTCTCGACGGGTGGCTACCACCATCACCTCGGCTACAACACCTGGCAGGGTGAGGGCGCGCCGCCGCCACCGCCCGACGCCCTGGGTTTGGAGTATTACACCCTCAACCTTCCCAATGCCGACGAACTGGAACGGATGGATGGCTTGTTGCAAGAAAAGGGCGTCGTCTTTGAGCGCCGCCCCGACGGTTTATTTATGCGTGACCCCTCGCAGAACGCTTTACTCTTGACCACCGCCGAGTTGGTGAGAGGTCAAGCCAATGGATGAAGGCCTCACATTCGAAGTCGTTCGTGCTGATCAACTCACCCCGGAACGCTTGGCGGAAATTCGTGCCCTGTGCCAGCGCGCTTATCACGAAGATGTAGCGCCCTTCTTCCGCACCTTCACCGCTGCGACCCACATCCTCGGTTGGTTGGACGCGACCCTCGTCAGTCAGGCGCTGTGGGTCACTCGCTGGCTTCAACCCGGTGATCAGCCTCCGCTCCGCACGGCCTACGTCGAAATGGTCGCGACCGAGCCGCAGTTCCAGCAGCGTGGCTTTGCGACCGCGATGATGCGCCGACTCGCGGAGGCCATTAACGATTTTGAACTGGGCGGCCTCTCTCCGGCGGACACAACGTTATATACTCGACTGGGGTGGGTCTTCTGGCAAGGCCCGCTCTTTATTCGATCAGGAGACAGCTTGCTTCCCACACCCCAGGCAAGGATGATGATCTTATCCTTACCGAAAACGCCGCCGCTCAATCTGAGCTTACCCTTGTCAGCCGAGTGGCGTGAGGGCGAGTTGTGGTAAGGTTTCATCTATAGCAATTTGCTAATGAGTGGATGGCATCCTGAGCGGAGCGGCGCGCAGTCGAAGGAGACCATCAATCCGAATGCAATCTACTCTAAAGGCCTCTGAGCGCAGAAAAATAAAATGAAAATTCACTTGATAGATGGCACCTACGAGTTGTTCCGTAACCACTTTGGCGCGCCGCCAAAGAAAGCTCCCGATGGTCGCGAGGTCGGCGCGACCCTCGGCTTGTTGCGCAGCCTGTTGATGCTGCTTTCGAGTCCGGAGGTCACGCACCTCGGATGCGCTTTCGATCATGTCATCCTCTCCTTCCGCAATGACCTCTACTCCGGCTACAAAACGGGTGAAGGCGTTGATCCAGACCTTTTGGCCCAGTTCCCGTTAGCCGAAGAAGCCGTTTCCGCCTTGGGCGTGGTCGTCTGGCCCATGGTCGAGTTCGAAGCCGACGATGCGTTGGCGACCGCGGCCGTGCGCTTCTCAAAAGCCAAGTCCGTGGAGCAAATCGTCCTCTGCTCGCCGGACAAAGATTTAGCGCAGTTAATCTCTGGAAAACGGATCGTCGGTTGGGATCGCCGGCGAGAGATCGTGCTGGATGAAAAAGGCGTCGTGGAAAAATTTGGTGTCCGTCCGGAATCCATTCCGGATTGGCTGGCCTTGGTGGGCGATGCGGCGGATGGCTACCCCGGCCTCCCTGGTTGGGGCGCCAAGTCTGCTTCGGCGGTGCTGGCGCGCTTTAAGCATATCGAGGCGATCCCCAACGACGCCGCCAAGTGGAAGTTGAGCGCGGTAAGTCCCGGCCGCGCCGCCAGTCTGAGCGAGAGCCTGTCACAACGCCGGGACGAGGCGCTGCTTTATCGGCAGTTAGCCGCGTTGCGCACTGACGTTCCGTTGAAGGAGAAGCTCAGCGACTTGAAATGGCAAGGCGCCTGGGAGCGGCTGAAAAAAGTTTGTCAGAAATTGGGCGATACTCGCATCCCGGAGCGCGTTACCCGCTGGCGATAAATTATGTGACTCTACTGCAAAAAGATTTTTTACCGCGGAGAACGCAGAGTCCGCTGAGTTTTTTTTCTGAGATTCTCTGCGTTCTCCGCGCTCTCTGGGTAGAAAATGGGCCGAAGTCGGGAGACTTCGGACTCCGGTTTCATTCGTCGGGGTGTGTCCGCGACTCATGAAGCCTGCGGTTGAATCGCTCTGCGTTTAGTCTCGGGTGAAAACTTATAAAGGAGAAGTTAAAACAAATGGCCAAACAAGCAGACAAGACCCCCTCACAACTTATCACCCATCAAATCGCCGAACTGGGGGACTGGCGCGGCAAACTGATTGCCCGGCTGCGTAAATTGATCCTGGAAGCTGACCCAGACATGACCGAGGAATGGAAGTGGGATACCGCGGTCTGGACGCACACGGGGTTGGTTTGCAGCACCGGCGCTTTCAAAGACCATGTCAAGCTCAACTTTTTCAAAGGCGCGTCTTTGAAAGACCCCAAACATCTCTTCAATGCCGGTCTGGAAGCGAAGGCCACGCGAGCGATTGATTTCGGTGAGAAGGATAAGATTAATGAGTCGGCGCTGAAAGAGCTCGTGCGCGCGGCCGTCGCGTATAACGCGGCGGGCGGGAAAAAGAAATAAAAAATTAAAGTGCCCACCCTCACCAGCCGCGATAACCCGAAGATCAAGCAAGCGCGCGCGTTGCGCCAGCGCAAGCAGCGCGACGCGACCGGCTTGTTCCTGGTCGAGGGTATTCATCACGTCGGCGAGGCGCTGGCCGCCGGCGCGCAAGTGGAATATCTCTGCTACTCACCTAATCTGCTTGTCAGCCCGTTTGCGCAACAATTGATCGAACAGCAAACCGCGCGCGGCCTCGCCTGTTATGCGGTAACCCCCGAAGTCTTTGCCTCCCTCGCCGAAAAAGAAAATCCGCAGGGCCTCCTCGCCGTCGTGCGCGAGCCTCACCTGACACTTAATCACCTGACACCTGAACACTTTTCTTTAGGCATAGCGCTCGTCGCGCCGCAAGACCCCGGCAATGTCGGGACGATTCTGCGCACAATAGACGCGGTAGGCGCGAGCGGTCTGCTGCTCTTGAATAGCAGCGTTGATCCGTATCATCCCAGCACCGTGCGCGCGAGCATGGGCGCGTTGTTCTGGCATCCGGTTGTATCCGCTTCGTTCGACGAGTTCGCGCCGTGGGCCAAACAACATGGCTATCACCTCTACGGCACCTCGGCGCACGCCAGTGCCGATTACCGCTCTGTTGATTACTCCGCGCGCCCGGCGATTCTCTTGCTCGGCAGCGAACGCGAGGGATTATCTGACGATCAAACTGCCATCTGCGAACAAGTCATCCGCCTGCCGATGAAGGGGCACGTGAGTTCGTTGAACCTGGCGGTGGCGGCGGGGGTGATGCTATACCAAATGACGGATGACGGTGGACGGAAGACGGAAGACGGAAGAGACGAAGGACGAAGGACGAATGAAAAAAATGACAAATGAGGAAATGACAAATGAAAAATGATCACGCGTCACGCATCACGCATCACTCTCTTCCGTCCCTCTCCCTCGCCTGGTTCTGCTTCCTCACTCACCTCCTTGCCCTCGGCGCGATGCTGTTTGTGATCCAGCCGGGACTGCTGGTGGGGACGGAGGCCGCGCGCCGGGAGTTCATCGCCGCGCATGCGGTGGC
>Ga0209382_10011258_pt1 | contig 11112 bp, 7 predicted proteins | sample SoiMetdeltSBSDD5_FD_187599 | JGI IMG/M metagenome (GOLD analysis project Ga0209382, IMG submission 187599) | Bulk soil microbial communities from a Populus tree surrounding site in Tennessee, USA - Soil MetaG P. deltoides SBSDD5 (SPAdes) (version 2) | ecosystem: Environmental > Terrestrial >...
GGTGAAGTCGCACGGCTGCTCGCCGAGGGAGAGGATCCGAATGCCACCTACCCCGTGCGCCGGGGCTTCGTACGATCGTTCCCCATGCGGATGACCCCGATGGCCGCTGCGCTCGCGGCCAGACGCGACGAGATCGTGCAGCTTCTGCTCGATAGCGGCGCCAGGCCACACACGCCCGACGCGGAAGGCACGCCTTGAAGTAGGTTCAACCTCTTGAACCGATTGAACAGAAACCTGCGTTTCGATGCAATCGCCGCCATTGCGGCCGGCGTCGCTGGATGCGCATACCGCTTCCTCGCTCACACCAGCTTCAACAACGATCAATTCGTGCATCTGGCGCGCGCGCAGGCGTGGCTCGCCGGGGACTGGCCGATTCGTGACTACGAGGAGCCAGGCGCGATCCTGACTGTCGGCTTCTCCGCAGCCGCACAGGCGCTGTTCGGACAGACGCTGCTGCCGGAACTGCTGCTCAGCGTCGCGGCGCTGGGCATCAGCGCCGGAGTGACGTGCTGGCTGGTGATCCGTCTCACCGGGAGCCGCGCACTCGGAATCCTCGCGGCGGTGCTGCAGATTGCGATCGCGCCGCGACTCTACGCCTATCCGAAGATTCTGCTGTATCCCGTTGGCCTCGTTCTCCTGCATCGCTACATCGTCAGCCCGACCCGGGCACGTCTCGCCATTGCCGCCGCCTGGGTAGCCCTGTCATTCCTGATCCGTCAGGACCACGGCGTCTACCTCGGTCTTGCCACGGCGCTGACCGTTGTCGTCGTTCACTGGCGCAACGGCGCAACGCACGTGGCTCGTCAGCTCGGAACGCTGACTGCACTCTGCTTCGTGCTTGTGCTGCCCTTCCTGATTTACGTGCAGGCGAACATCGGGCTCTGGCGATATCTCCAGCTCGGCGTCGGGACGTATCAGGGTGAAGCGAGCCGGAACCGCACACTCCCGACATTCACGATCAGCGGCGGGCCGCTTTTCGTCCGGCAGCCAGCCGACGCTGGTGACCTGCCGGGCATTCACATCCGCTGGGCGCCGCACGTAGACGATGCGGCACGGATGGCGCGCGAACGTGAAGTGCCGCTACTGCATCCCGAGCATGTCGAGAATCGAACGTGGCGATATCGAATCGAGTGGGATCGCACTGAAGCGCTCGCGCCGCTGTTCGCGAGCGCTGACGTCGAAGACGTCAATGGCGTCGATCGGCGGACGCTCGCGCTCGATGCGCCTCGCCCATTCCGGTCTCGGGTCCTCGACGCGATCGGTCTGCGCGGTTTGCGATTCGGCCCATCGATCGTCTCGCTCGCACGGAACGCTGGTCCGTTTCTCTTCTTTACCGCCTGGCTCCTTCCCTTCGCGGTGTTCGTGCTGTGGCTGAAGGATGAAGCCCGTGACCGCGCCCTCATCGTTCCGATCGTCTGTGCGCTTGCCCTGCTCTGTGCCGCCGGCTTTCAACGCGACGAGCCGGCAATCAGGACGCCGGACGTGTTCGGCACGTTTCCCATCCTCCTCGCGTGTGCGCTTGCGCTCCTCTTCTCCATTCCCTCAGGACGGGCTCGCACGCTCGCACGAGCAGCGGGCGTCGTAATCGCAGTCCTTGTGTGCGCCTCAGTCGTGTCGCTCGGGGGCACGGGCCAGATGCTGTCGCGTGCCGGACTGTTCGACGGCCCCGGCGCGATGGTGACGAGAGCGGCATCTGTCGCGCGATCGGCGCGCGACTGGCCGTGGCCGGCTCAGTGGCCTGGCGATGACGAGTGGAGAGTCGCCCGCTACGTGCACGACTGCACGCGTCCCGGCGATCGACTGCTGGTCACGTGGTTCGCGCCCGAGTACTACGTCTTCTCGCGGCGGCCGTTTGCCGGACGTGAAACGGTGCTGATGCCGCTGTACCGCGACCCGTCCACTTACGAGCGCCGCGTGCTCGAGACCTGGCATCGACAGAGCGTACCCATCGTGCTGGCCGAGGAGAGCACGTACCCCGGATTCGCCGCCGCATATCCCGCACTCGCCGACTACATCGCGACGCATTACCGCCAAGTGGCGACGATGGCTTCTCGGGGCGATATGATTCGCATCTACGCGGAGCGAGGGAGGGACTTTACACGCACTGATGCGGAGCTCGGATGGGAATGTCTTGCCGGCCGCTGAGATGAACGCGCCGGCGCGCGATGATCGCCGCGCCGGAGTCGCGGTCAGAATCGCGATCGCCTGCGGACTCGCGCTCCCGCCGATCATCGTCGCCGTTGTGCTGTCGAAGTCGCTGTTCGGGGCCTCGCTGCGAGAGGCACTTCCCCTCATCAACGACGAGGTCGCCTACTGGAATCAGGTGGCGACGTTCGCCGCTGCCGGATTCAGCGGCGGCTACATCACGGTGGACGAACGGCCGTCGCGGACCGGCTGGTCCCACTTCGGTCCTCATGGACCGGCATTTCCGCTGCTCTACGGCCTGCCGGCGAAAGTGTTCGGGTGGCGGTATGCGTCCGGACCGGTGTTCGGAGCCTTGGCGTTTCTTGCGGCGGCAACACTGTTCATTCTGCTCACCCGCCCGCCGCCTCTGCTCATCGCCGCATTGCTCGCCTCTTTCTGGCCGCTCGTAGTCGCGTTGCCGACGACGATGCAGGAGCCGCTCCACTTCGCTATCGGATGTGCGCTGGCCGTGCTGCTGCTGCGGGTGTTGATGGCCGAAGACGACCCGATACCGACGCGATCGCTCCTGGCGGTCGCAGTCGCGCTAGGCGGCGCGTCGCTCCTGCGGCCAGCGTGGGCGCTGCTCGCGATCCCGGTGGGCTGGTACGTCGGCCGACGCCGCGGTCTCATGCACGGCGTGTTGGGAGCCGCCGCAGGCATTGGATTCATGGCAGTGACGTATGCCGTCTTCATGAGCCTCGCTTCGCCATTCCCAGGCACCGGGAGCCCACAGCTGGCCGACCTATTGAACGACCCCCAAGACGCCGTGCGGCGCGTCATCCGGCGCGCGACGGTCGAGAGTCCGGAGGACTGGCTGTTCAAAGAGGCCCACCCGCTCGAGCGTCTCGTGCGCGTCGAGTTCGTGGCGATCGCCGTCATCACGTGCGCGCTCTCGTTCCGGCGCGGCACGCCCGCCGGCGTCAAGCGGGTGGATCGATTCGTCGCCGCCGCAATTGTGCTGCTGCTCGCCGCGGTTTTGACGCTGGGCAACATCGGGTCGTGGCAGGATTTCCGATCGACGACGCCGCTGCTGCTGACGCTCCTGCTGCTGTGCGTCTCGACACGTCCATGGTTCGTGTGGACGCTCGTTGCGGTTCATGTCATCGCCGCCCCGCTGGCGATCTCAGCGTTCGAGCGGCTGCACAACACGCGCTTCAGCGCCGAGCGGCGCACTATCGTCGACGAATTCGAACGAACGATACGAGATCAGATCACGTACGATTCGACGCTCTCGTCGTGGGGAAATACCCTGCTCGTACACGCCGATCGATATCAGGCGCCATTGATGGCCCTGCCACCGGGCGTGGGAGCATCCGCGGTCGTCTACTGGAACGATGTGATGCTGCCGATCCGCTCGCGATATGTGTTGCTTTCACCTGGGGAGGTGGAGAACCTAGGCCCTCGCGCGCGTCTGCGCAAACTCGCCGACACGCCGATCGGTCAGCTGTTCGAAAACCTCGACTGGCAACGCTAACCAGCTGCCGGTCAAAGCCACGCCGGCCGATCGGCCGAGAACATCAGGCCGTACCACACGAGTCCACAGGCGACATGGACGCCAAACACGACCCACGCCACCCGCACCCAGCCCCCGCGCGGCTGTGTGAGCAGAAATAACATCGACTCGACGAAGATCAAGAACACCGCGGTCTGGCCGGTCCACGCGAAGTTGCCCTGCATCATCCGCTCGCCGGTCTCGACCAGGCCTAGCGTCGCGAACAGCGACAACGCCGTCAGGATCCACACGAACCGCAGACCGACATCCCAGGCCCGAGCACGCCAAGCGACAACCGCGACGACGACGGGAAACGCGAGCGACATCGGTAGCTTGTACAGAGTCTCCGTGGCGTCGAACACGACGAACGGTGCAAAGGCCACCTGCACTGGTGTGCCGACGCCGTAGGCGACGCGTGCCTGCCACGCCAGAATCAGCGCGCTCGGGACACCGATCGCAACCGCGCACATCAGCGCCTGCCGCCAACGTCGTTTGACGATGTCGGCGAGCGCGTAGGACGCGGCGGTGGGGAGAAAGGCGATCAGGAAGGACGGCTTGGCCAACGCCGACAAGACGCACAGTCCCCCGAGCGTCGGAATCGACGAGACGGGGGCTGCGGGTGCCGCCAGGAACCGCGATCGATAGACGAAGTACACCCACAGCGCAAACAGTTTGTTCAGCTGCTGCGTCGGGTTGTGGTAGGCGATTGGCACGAAGTAGCCGGCGTACAGATTCCGCGTGAACGCGGTCAACAGGAAAATGTGCGACGCGAGCAATACGCCCATCACCATCGTTGTCGTCCATAGCGGGCCGAGCACGATGCCGCGCCGCTCGATCTCCCGGCCAATCAGGACGGCCATCCCGCCGTAACAGGCGCCGAGTATCCAGACCGCGGCCGTTTCATAGCTCAGACCAAGGGCATGCCCGCCGTTCAAGAGCAGCTGAAACAGAAAGTGCGGTGAGGTCAGGTTCGAGAGCGAGCGCAGCTGGCGGGCGTACTCGATGTGCAGATCGAGGTCGGCGATCGGTTGCACGCGAAGAAACGACGCGAACCCGTAGGTGAAGACCAGCGTGGCGAGTGAGAACAGGGCGAGCGCTGTCCACAGCCGCGATCGGGATCGCACGACCGCTTGCGGCGCCGCCACGCTCATCGCCGTCCTAGAGCCAGAACTCCCAATCTTTTCGGAACACGATGCCGTACCAGAACAGGCCGCACAGCACGTGGACGGCGAAGACCATCCAGCCGGCGCGTGCCCAGGTTCGCTGCGCCCGGGTCAGCACGAACAAGAGCGACTCGACATAGAGCAGGAACACCGCGGTCTGGCCCGTCCACGCGAAGTTGCCGTGATCGACGCGATGACCGCCCTCGACGAGGCAGAGTGTCACGAAGAGCGCCACGGCCGTCAGCGCCCAGGTGAACCGCAGCCGGGCATCCAACGTGCGAGTCCACCACGCGCCAGCGGCAACGACGAGCGGGAACGCCAGTGACAGTGGCAGCTTGTATAACGTCTCGCCAGCATTGAATACGCGGAACGGCTGAAATCCGAGCTCGAGGGCCTGCCCAGCGTCTGCCGTCAACTGCGTCTGCCACAGCAGCACCAGGGCGCTGGGAATGCCGATTCCAGCGAGGCACAGCAGCGCCTGCCGCCATCGACGATGCAGCAGGTCGTAGGCGGCGTACAGCGCGGCGGTCGGCAGAAAGGCAATGAGAAACGACGGCTTCGCGACTGCCGACAGGATGCACAGGACAGCGAGAAGCGGCACCGACCACAGGCTGGCCGGCCGGCCGTCGAGGAACTGACGGCAATAGACGAAGCAGATCCAAATCGCGAACAGCTTGTTCAACTGCTGCGTGGGATTGTGGTACGCCGTCGGCACGAAGTAGCCGTTGTAGAGGTGCGATTGGATCGTGAACAGGAAGATGTGTGAGGCGAGCAGGACGGCCATCACGATCGCGACTGCCTGGAACGGGTTCAACGCGATGGCGCGCCGGTGCATCTCGTATCCGATCAGGACGGCCATGCCGCCGTAACACGCACCGAGCACCCAGACAGCCGCGGTTCGGTCGCGGAAGCCGAGGGCGGAGCCCGCCCTGACAAGCATCTCGAACAGGAAATGCGGCGACGTCACATCGGCGAAGGACTGCAACTGACGCGCATAAGTCAGGTGCACGGTGAGATCCGACGACCGCTGCAGATAGAGGAATTCGGTGAACGCGAAGGTAAAGACGAGCGTCGCGAACGCGAACAGCCCGATCGATGTGGCGATCGGATATCGCTCGCGTTGGACCGGCTCGCCAACACCCGTCATCGGCGGCCGGCCTTGACGGCGGCGCGAGTCTCGCGATCGACCTCGCGCTTGCGGATCGTTTCGCGCTTGTCGTGCGCCTGCTTGCCCTTGGCGAGCGCCAGCGCCACCTTGAGGCGCCCCTTTTTGAAGTACATGCGCAGCGGCACGAGCGTGAGGCCCTTCTCGGCGACGCGCCCGGCCATCTTTTCGATCTCGTGCCGGTGCAAGAGGAGCTTCCGCTGCCGGCGTTCGTCATGACGGTCGTACCCGGTATGGCTGTACGGGCTGATGTGCACGTTGCTCAGCCACACTTCGCCCTTGTCGAGCCGGGCATAGCTGTCGCGCAGGTTGACTCGTCCTTCACGGATCGCCTTCACCTCGGTGCCGAGCAGCACTACGCCGGCCTCCCACTCGTCGATGATGTGGTAGTCGTGCAGCGCTTTGCGGTTGTCCGCGACAATCTTCTGCGCCTTCTCGCGTTCGCTCTTGGCCGTCATGGTTCTCTGGTCCGGCTAAAGCCGGACACTACGCATCTCACGGTCCGGCTAAAGCCGGACACTACGTACGTCCTCGTTCCTCACCGAGCGACCAGACGCAGCCGTCCGCGCTCGTCGTAGTCAGCGACACCGGCCGCGACCGCTCGCTCGACGGCGGAGGGCCATTCGGCGGCGACGCGCGGCCGCAGCGCCTCGTCGACGCCGAGCACCGCCCGATCGAACGCCTGCCGGTAGGCATCGACGCGTGCGTCGCACTGCTTGCCCGTCATCGGCTTCATCACCGGCGGTGACGAAGCGAGCCGCGCCAGCACGAGGTGATGCAGATTGCGGCCCTTGATGAACACCGTCTCGAACCCGTTGGCGGCCAGCGCCCGCACGAACGACGCTTGATCGAATGCCTGCATGTGCAGTGGGTTCAGCGTCGCGAACATCGATTGGTTCCCTGCCAGGAACTCGACGTCATCGGGGTCGTGGTACAGGTAAATGTGCCCGCCCGGTTTCAGCCTGCGGCGCAGCTCGGCGAAGAAGTCGCGCGGCCGCAAGGCGTGCGTGAACATGTGATTGCAGATGATCAGATCGAATTCACCATCGAACGGGATGGTGAAATGTTCGAAGTCGATCAACGGCGAGGTCGTGATGTCGAACAGCTCGCGCAGCAGGAACTGCTGGCTCTCCCAGATCGGCATCGCGTAGACCGTCGCACCCCACGCCCGTCGCAGCCCGTCGAGAATCGTGCCGGCGCGCGAACGCACCTCCACCACCCGCGCACCGCGCGGCTCGAGCAGCGACCCGATGATGTCGGTGTGCACGCAGTTCTCGAAGCGATCACGCAGGAGCGGCGCCAGATACTGCTTGCCGGTCAGCCCGAGGTGATCGGAAACGAACACCCCGTGCGTAGCCAGACGGCGCAGCTCGTCGCGGTCCGTGTCGGTCAACGGATACGGGTTGAGCAGACGATTGGTGATTTCGCCGGTGCCGCGCGAGCCGCGCTTGGCCACGACTTCGCCGAAGTGCGCGAGCAGGAAGTTGTAGCGGCCCCCGACCGGCCGGCGTGTCGCGTACAGGACGCCGCACGCATGACAGACCGAATAGTCGTAGCGCGCCGAGGTCTGATCGGGCGCCTTCGGAATCAGAATGAACTTGTTCCAGGGGTTGACCAGCGTGCGCTCCGCGCCGCCGCAGACCGGACAGGCGTCGAGCGTCAGCCACTCGCGGCCCTCGGGATCGGGAAACGGCTCCTCGTCGCCAATCGTCTCCCACGACGTCGGCTCGGGCTCACCGGGATCGATGGGAATCGCGCGGCCGGACAGCCGCCGCTCCGCTGATTCATCCGCGCCCGCCACACGCGCCATGCGCCCAAGCTGGTGGTTGTACTGCAGCAGCCGGGCGTGCATCTCGCGTCGCATCTCACGGACCTCGTCCTGCAGCACGCGCAGCTCGCTGTCGAGCGGCCGCCGCCACGCGCGCACGGCGGCGCGCACGCGGCCGAGAGTTCGATTGAGGAACGAGGCCTGCTCAGGCATGTGCTCCCAACTTCACAACAGTCTCGCCACGGAGGTCACGGAGGGCACGGAGAGAGCCTATCGCAGAGGACGCCGAGGCAGAGGGCCCCAAACTCTGTCCGCTCCCGTAGCACGGCCACCCGAGCGGCTGCCACGTCCCGCTCGGCATCCGGTCCTTTCGCACGTAAAGCGTGAGACCGAATCGTCCGTCGAACGTGTGCGTGCCCGCCTGACGATACTCCTGGTCGATGTAGGCCGTGATGATCGGAAACGATCGGTAAAAGCTGCGCAGCGAGTCTTCCGTGTCGAGCAGGATGATCGGCACCGACTGGCGCCGCAGCCGCTCGAGCGTGAGCCGCTGCGCGTCCTCGAATTCGAAGAAGCCAGGCCGCAAATCCGCGTGACCGCCGGCAAAGGCGCGACGCGCCATCGCCAGCACCTGCGGCAGATACGACTGAATGAGCACGCGATCGGTCGCGGCGGTGCACTGATTCAGATAGAGGGACAGCAACATCAGCGAGGCCTGGTCGCGCTCAGCGGGCCAGCGGCCGATATCCCAATCGAGCCGCAGCTGACCGGCCACATTGCTCGCGCGCTCGAACGACTTTCCGAAGCGATCGGTCATCGCGGCCTTGTCCAACCGCCGATACAAATCTCCCTTCACGAAGATCGCCAGCAGCAGCACGGTCGCCCCGACGACGACCGACGCGACAGCGGCCACCGGCCAGCGGTACGTTCGCAGCGACGGTCGCAACGAGACATCGCTTCGGAACAGGCGAGCGACCGCCACCATCAGCCACGCGATCAGGATCGCGAGCGGAACCGACGGATCGGCCAGCCGCGCCTCGAGCGGGCTGCGCAGAAAACCCGCGTCGAGTACCAGCGCTAACACCGCCACCATCGTCAGCTTCGCTCTCGCGTGCGGCCATTCGGGCCGGAACCCGTCGGCCGATAGCATGAGCACGAATAACGCGACGAAGGGCAGCAGGATCTCGAGGTAGTAGATCCACGCGTCCTGGTTGTCGCGCAGGACGGCCATGTGCGAGCCCTGTTTCGCCGCATCCGACTCTCCGTCGGGATTGTCGAACAGGCCGGGCCATACGACTGGCTCGCGCGCGCGGTCCCGCGCGGCCCACGCCGACGCCTGACGGAAGTACGAGACCAGCCCACCGTTGGCCTGAATGAAGATGAAATACGGCGCCACCAGCAGCACCACGAGAAGGCCATAGATCGCGGCGTGCCTGATGCGCTCGACGAGACGGAGCTCGGTGAGCGAAAGCATCAGCACGGCGGTCGCAATCGCGACGAACGCTCCGTGATCGTGCCTCAGGAGAAACCCGATCACGGTCACCACCGCGATGCCCAACCGCAGCTTCGGGCTCGGCCGATCGGCAAACCACCAGAGCAGCGGAATCGCGGCGCCGTACACAAGGACCTTCGGATAGTTATAGAACCGCGGTCCGAGCCACACGTGCAGCAGGCATGCCGCCAGCCCCGCCACGATCGAACCCGAGGCCCGAGTCGCCAACAGAAACGTCATCACCGCTCCCACTGACAGCGCTGTCGTCGAAAATGCCAGCTCCGAGAGCGTGCCGCGGCCGAAGACGGCCTGCACGGCCGCGGCGATGTAGTAGTAGAGCGGCGCGCCGTGGTCGACGAAATCGCGCACTGGCAGATCGCCGAAGAGAATCTGCCAGCCGCGGACGACGTAGAAGAAGTGATCGTCAGTCAGCCCGGCGAACGACCCGCCCGGGTCATTGAAGCGAAAGAGCCACGACGCGACGAAGATGCCAGCCGACACCGCCACGATGATCCCGGAACGGACCCGTGGTGGCATGGCGAAGTTCATCGACTGGCCGCGATCGGAGGCGTGGCGCGCGGAGCCCTCGACAACACAACGTGGGCACGGCCGCGTGTCATCGGCGTCTGGCGGCTCACATACCACTTCTGCGTCGCCAGCCGCGCCGCGAGATTCTCGACATCGTCAGCGGTCAGCGTGAAGACGATTGTCTTGAGACGGTCTGAGCCGAGAATCGTCGTTGCCCCGGCGAGCACCCGCTCCACCGATTGAGCGTTGTGCAGATGCAGGTGCTGCGGCGCCGGCAAATTGTAGCGCGCGACCGCCCGATCGAGCGGCATCACGTAGGCCGGTTGCCTGATCGTGCCTTCGCCTCCGCTCGAGCGCTTCACCTTCCACGCCGCGGCCTTGATCGCGTGGCCGCGCCAGCCACCCAGACCGGACGGGTATTTCAGTTCGCCCATGCCATCGAAATCACCGAGGGCCAGGGACAGGGGCATCACCGAACCATCGCATCCGTTGAGGTGCAGGTTGTCGCACAACGCCTTGAATGCCGCGTAGCCCGGTTCGAACGCGATCACGACAGCACCATGGTATTTCGCCGCCAGCATCGCGTACGCGCCTACGCCGCAGTCGATGTCGTAGACAACATCGCCGATCGCGATGTCTCGCCAGAGCCACTGCAGAGTGCCCTTGTCGAGGCGGTACGCATCCTTGTGCGAACGCGGCGGCGAATGCACGCGCAGCGCATAGTCGTATTTCGGATGGGTCAGCGGGACGGGCGAATGGTCAGACGTGGCATAAGCTGTTGGCGCGTCCGTTTCCGGATCGTCCGCGACGGTTTCACTCGGCGTCTCGACCTGCGGGCGCGCTCCGGACTGTACGGTCCGTTCGATCGCATCGGCCAGCACCAGCGCGACAGGACGTTCGATCCCGTGCGGGCGCAGGAACTCTCCCGCAAAGCGGCGGATGGCGGCACTATCACGTGGCGCATCGAGCTCCGCCTGCAGCTGCGCCGCATGCTCGGTCAAGTCGGCGGCGCGGCGCACACAACCACCCTCCTCTTCGAGGAGGTAGTGGAAGTGCAGTGTGCTGCTCTGCCCATCGGCGGCGTCGTCACTAGCGATCACGGTGTAGACCGGCCGTCCAACGATGGCGGCCTCGAGCTCGGCGCTGGTATTCAGCCCGACGACGGCCGCGCTGTGGAAGAGGCATTCGAAGAAGCCCTGTCGCGCGCGATCGGAGGTCTTCAAGACGATGGCGCGCGGATCGTCGAATGGCCGCGATACGAATCCTTTCGCGCCGCGCAGCGATGGGAAGGGAACCTCCTGCGATTCGTGGTCCTCGCCG
>Ga0209382_10011264_pt1 | contig 11108 bp, 8 predicted proteins | sample SoiMetdeltSBSDD5_FD_187599 | JGI IMG/M metagenome (GOLD analysis project Ga0209382, IMG submission 187599) | Bulk soil microbial communities from a Populus tree surrounding site in Tennessee, USA - Soil MetaG P. deltoides SBSDD5 (SPAdes) (version 2) | ecosystem: Environmental > Terrestrial >...
CGCGTCGAACAGATCCTCCTCCAGCAGGCGCACCCTCGGGTGTCATCCGTCGCGACCTTGGCCCGGTCCAGCAGAGCACGGAACTGGTGAGCGTCCACGCACATCGGATCGGCGCGCAGGATGTACCCGGTGCCATGGCCGGCCAGCGTCACCTCGACCTCGTCGGCGGGCGCCGCGGCGGCCAGCAGCGTCCGCAGCCTCGATACGTTAACCCGCACGGCGTGGATCGCGGTACGGGGCGGAGACTCAGGCCACAAGAGGTCGACGAGGCGGTCGATTTGGACTACCCATCTCACCTCGGGCCGAGCAAACGAAAGAGATGCTCGTCGATGCAGCCGGCCGTCCAAGCGAGCAGTGCCCGGCGCGAGTCCAAGTAGTGCTGCCCGGCGGTCGGATGTAGGTGCCGGCTGCGGCTGTCCACTTGGGACATTCCACGGTTCCGGGACCACCACCGAGAACCCTTCGACAGCGATTTGGTACCACCGCGGCCTGGCCGACCGGGTCCCGTCGAGTGTCGTTACGTGTTCCACAGCACGGCGTGGTAGTCGCCGGTGGTCGCGGACAGTGTGCTCCAGCCGACTACCTGGCCGCGGCTGTTCATTCCCCAGGCCATGCTGTTGCCGCCGGCGAGGCTGGGCAGCAGCTGGGGGTGTCGTGGATCGCGCCACAGTACCGCGTCGAACTGGCTGTCGTGGCCGGTGAACCCGGCCACCCGGCTCCGGTTGTCGATCGCTGTACCGACTGCGATCTGCGCGTCGGCGGGTGAGGTGAGCGTGGTGAGCATGCCGGCCCGCCAGATGAAGGCTTGCTGCGGTGGGACCGACACGTCACCGGCCAGCACGCCGGCGTGGTTGATCGCCACCGCCTGGCCGAGTTCGCCGCTCAGGTTGGTGATGTTGCCGTCGCGCCACAGTGCCGGGGTGGGGAAGCCGCTGGTGTTGATCGCGCCCGCGATCAGGCCCTTGTTGTTGATCGCGTAAGCCACGAAGTCGGTGCCGTCCGCGGTGGTCAGTTGGGTCATGACCCCGCCGGACCAGCGGAAGCCGACCAGCCGGCCGTCTCCGGTCACGGCCCGGCCCACCACTTCGCCTCGGTCGTTGATGCCGGTCGCGAGGCTGGTCGTGCCCAGCGAGCCCAGGTCGTGCATCCGGCCGGTCCGCCACAGGAACGCGTGCGTGGTGCCGTCCGGCAGGTCGCTGTAGCCGACCACCTCGCCCCGGTTGTTGATGGCGGTCGCGGTGCTGGCCGCGCCGCCGAGCGTGCCGAGGTCGCGCATCCGGCCCCGGTGCCACAGGAACGCGTGGTTGGGCGGGTTTTCGCCGTCGGCGACGGCGCTTTCGCCCACCACCACACCGTGGTCGTTGACGTCCAGCGCCTGGCTGCAGCAGAAGCCACGCAGCGTACCCAGGTCGACCGGGCCACGAGCGGCGGCCGGCGCCGCGGCCGCTGGCCCGGCCACCCCGATCACCATGCACGCCAGCGCGGCGAGCGAGATCAGGACACGTTGGGTACGTCGAGTCGCCATGCGCTCACTCTGCTCCCGTCGGCTCGACCCGGTCAGCCCCCAAACGGGTTCGCCACCCCGCCGATCGACCGCCGCCGCCGAGCGGGTCGTGAGCCGGCGCGACCGGGGCGTCAGTACGCCGTCACCTCGATTGGATGGCCACCGGCGATCTGGCGGGCGCCGGCGGACGTCGCGGCCTCGAGCCCGCCCGTGACCGTCAGCCCGATCGGTGCGTACATCGCCTGGTCGAACACCTTGCCCTTCAAGGGTTCCCGGGCCACCGCGAAGGCGGACAGCGCGGTGTCACCGAGGATCGACACGGATAGGTAGTCGCCTACCATGGCCCCGCCCGCGTCGGCGATCCACGGCAGGCTCATCGGCCCGGCCAGCGTCACCGGCGTACTCCAGCTCGCCCCGCCCGACGTCGACGACGCGTACCCGACCTGGAGCGCACACGCCTTCTTGCCGCAGCCGGCGTCGGGGTAGAAGTAGTAGACCAGCGCCAGCCGTGCGGTGGCGCCGGAACTGGTCCGGTCCACGCCGAGGCCCGGGATGAAGGCGTCGACCGTACTGTCGGTTGCCGCGATTGGGATCCGCACCACGGGTGTCCACGCCGTGCCGTCGTCCGATGTGGACAGTACGATGTCGTTGGCCGCACAGCCTACCCGGAAGCGGCAGTCCTGCCACGCAACGTAGACGCGGCCCGCACCGTCCACCTCGGCCACGGGTAGCCGGGGCGCCCGCATGCCAGTCGGTGCGTGGCCGGTCGACAGTGCGATCAGTACTGGCGCCGACCAGGTGAGCCCGCCGTCGACCGAGCTGAAGCTGCGCATCGAACCGTCGCCGCCGTCTCGGTACGGGACGACGACCCGGCCGCTGGTCTGCACGACGGGCTGCCCGCCGATGCCCGACGCTCCCGCGACCGCCGCCGGCACCGACCAGGTCAAACCACCATCGGTCGAGCGCACCATGACCATCTGACCGCCGGCGCCGGCGTCGTCGTACTGGACATAGCATGTCCCGTAGTGCGGGCTCGTACCCGTGTTGTCGCACGCGATCCAGTTCTTGTCGATGAACGAACCCTCGCCGCCGGCGACCACCAGTACCGGCAGCGACCACGTCAGCCCGTCCGCGGAACGACTCACCGACAGGTCGTTGAGGTCACCGAGGTCGAGCGTATTGATCAGCCACGTGCCGTGCCGGGCGTCGTACGCGACAACCGGGTCGCTGGCCCGCTCGTACGGTCCGCCCTCGGCCACCGTGATGCCGGGCAACACGCCTTGCTGCCAGGTGGCACCGGCATCGGTACTCGTGGCCCAGCCGATGTTCACCGCGCCGCCGGTCCTGAACCGGCCGACCTGGAAGGTGGACACCACGGTCGAGCCGAAATGGTACGTGTCGGCTTCGGCCTCGGTGGCGTGCTGCGCCTTGCCGCCGGTGTAGAGGTCGCTAGAGATCTGGGTGAGCGTCGCCTGATTGGCGACAGCGGGTACGGCGGAAGAGCCGACCACGACGGCCGCTAGCGCGACCGCGACAACCAAGGGGGTACGTGCGCGCATGGGCGCACGCTTCCACAGACAGCGAACTACCTCAATGGCGAGATCGGTCGATACTTTCGGGTGCGAGACAGCCGCAAAATGGGTTCACGGTCTCCCGAGCCCGTGTTGTCGGGTCGGGACGGGAGGAGGTTTCCATGTCGCGAAGACTCGCTGTGATACCCCTGGTGGCGGTACTGGTTCTGGCCGGCGCGGCCCGCGCACCCGCTGCTGCCGGCTGGTCATCGCAGGTCGCCGTCACCAACGTCGTCGCCAGTACGCCGTTCCAGGCCGGTGGATATGCCGGCTACGACCCGGGCGCCACCGCGCCGAACCCAGGGTCATGCCGGCTGGGCGACTACAACGCCAACCTCTCGGAGTCGTGGCTGGCCGTGCGCCCGGGCACCGAGGATCTCGTCGGCACGTCGAAAATTTTCTTCGAGAAGTACTCCACCTACTACAACTTCCACCTCGGCGCACACACGATCCTGGGCGGACAGCCGGCCGGCTCGACGATCGTCCAAGGCTACGAGTGCGTCTCCACCGGCACTCAGGACATGCCTCCGTCGTGGACGAACAACACTGATCCGAACGTGGCGTTCGACTCGCAGGGCCGGGCGTATCAGGTGACCCTGCCGTTCAACGCGTTCTGGGCGAACCTGCACCCCAACTCGCACATCGAACTGTCCTATTCGGACGATCTCGGCCGGACCTGGGTCAAGGGCAACGGCGGCGAGCCGTTGGAGCACGCGCCCAACTGGTCGAGCAAATCGCTCGGCTTCGTCGAGGACAAGCAGTGGGTGGCGGTCAACCATTTCCCGGGTAGCCGGTTTCAGGATCACGTGTACGCGGCCTGGTCGATCTTCAACGGGTCGACCACGAAAATCAACATCGCGGTGTCCGAGGATCGTGGACAGACGTTCCGGAAGCGGGCCACGGTGAGCCGGCCCAACGAGACCGGTACCGCGAACGACTTCGTGTACGCGGCGGTCGATCCGTCCGGCGACGTCTATCTTGCGATCGCGTCGAACTCGCCGAGCCGCACCGACGTCAAGACGATGTACGTGTCGCGCTCCACCGACGACGGCCGGACTTGGGGACGGTGGAACCCAGTCGCCGACTCGGCCGTGCTGCAGGAATGCTGCCTGCCGAACACCCGTTTCCGGGACGGCATCCTGGAACACTTCGCGGCCAGCGAGGATCACCCCGGTCACCTCTACGTGGTCTGGGAGGCGTGGGACGGCGTACAGTTCGACGTCTACTTGGCCCAGTCGACGAACGCCGGCGCGACCTGGTCGGAGCCGGTGAAGGTCAATGACAATGTGGACGGTGCCACCCGGACGGACCAGTTCCAGCCCAGCGTCGCGGCCGGTCCCGGCGGTGCGGTCGCGGTCGCCTTCTACGACCGGCGCGCGGCCTGCCCGGCCGACCCGAGCATTGTGCCGGCCCACGTCGGGCGGACGAACTTTTGCATCGACACCACCCTGCAGGTCTTCGCCGACCACGGCTCGGGCGCTGTCTCCGTCGGTGGCAATGTGCGCTTGTCCACCTTCACCTGGGATCCGGAGCAGCCCGCCCAGACCATCGACGGACTGGACCAGATGGCCTGTGCCGCGCACCAGAACCCGTGCCTCAGCCGGAGCTTCATCGGCGACTACTTCGGACTGGCGATCTCCGCGACCGCGGTCTACGGCTTGTTCGTCTCCACGCACTACCCGTCGGCCGTGATCGGCGACCAGGGCGGCCCGGTCTACTACCAGCAACAGGTTCTGGCGACCGCCCCGCGTGCCGCACTCGGCGTCTAATCCTCTCCTGTACCCAGATTGATCAATTCTCGCGGTGCGGACGGCTGGGCTGACCGGTCAGCCCAGCCGGAAGTCGACCACCCTGATCGGTGACGGTGTCGTACCGGTGGACCGCTGCTGGTAGAGGACCGAGACGATGCCCTCGCCGATCCGGCTGCGGTCTACGTCGACCTCGCCGAACGCGTTGAGCCCGGCGCCGTCGAAGCGCAGCGTCCAGTCGGTCCAGCCGCTGGCCTTGCTGGCGGTGACGATCCGGCCGAAGGGCAGGACGACGTACGCGTTGTCGGCCGCGTCCAGCACGATCTGCGAGCGCCCGACCGCGTTCAGCGGCACCGGGATCTCCACCTTGCGCCAGCCGCCCTGGGCGTCCCGGCGCAGGTGGAACGATCGGCCGAAGGAGATGCGCTGCTGCACATAGTTGGACACACACTGGGTGAACCGCCCCGGCACGTAGCTGACGATGACGTGCGGGTTGCCGGTCGAGTCGTACGCCTGGCTCTCCTGGTTGATCAGGCCGTGGTCGACGGAGAGCGGGTCGACGACGTGGCTGGGCGTGCCGACCGCGACGAGGCTGCCGGAACCGGTCGTCGCGACCTGCTGGCCGGCGTTGTTGCGCCAGGTGCGACCCCGGTCGTCGCTGTAGACGTACCCGGTGTCGTGGTTGGCCAGCCCGCCAGGGTTGCAGAGCACACCGGTGTTGCCCTCCCGCCAGGTGAACGCCGCGTGCAGCCGGCCGGTCGACGAGTAGCCCAGGCCGTGCAGGTAGAGGTTCCGCGTCGTGCTGGTGACCCCGCGCGCGGAGTACGACCCGGTGGCCGACGACCACCGGCCGAGCGTGCGCCACGCACCGTCGTATTCGGCCAGCTCCATCGTCCCGTTGCCCGACCCGCCGGTGCGGTAGCTGAACTGCAGCCGCCCCTCCGGTGTGACCAGGAACCGCGGGTACGTGATCGCGCCGAGCTCGACCCCGTCGAGAGTCCGTTGCACCACGCCGAATCGGCCCGCCACCCAGGTCCGCCCGGCCGCGTTGCTGACCAGTCCGGCCTCGGACTTGACGTAGAACACCCGGCTGTTGTGGGTGTCCATCGCCACGTGCAGCCGGCCGTCGGCCGGCGAGACGCCCAGCGAGATCGAGTTGTGCGAGTCGTTGACGCTCAGCGCGTGCGGCAGTTGCAGGGTCTGCCAGGCGCCGCCGGGAAGCTGGCGGCGCGCGACGACCGCGTTGCGGTTGGCCGTGTACCACGCCGCGTACTGGTAGCCGGCGTGGCTCAGGATCGCGTTCTGCTGGTACGACGCGTTGTTGACCAGACCGTCGTACGAGACGAAATAGATCGCGGAGGGATCCAGCATGGTGTCCCCGAGACGCACCACGCCCGGCGCGGCCGCGGCCGCCCCGGGGACGCCCACCAACTGGCCGCCGAGGATCGCCACGAGCGCTGCTAGAACCACGAACGCCCTGCGGGAAAGCGCTTCCACACATTGACTATTGCATTCACGTTCGTCACTGACAAGGTGGCCCGGTCAGCGAGCCACCACCACGAGGACAAGCGCGACGGCAGCCGGCACCGCCTGAACAACGAGGATTCTGCGGTTGACGGTCGCCGCGCCGTAGATGCCGGCGACGAGCACGCAGGAGAGGAAGAACACCTTGGCTTGGAAGCCGACTTGGCCGCCGGCCAGCAGACCCCAAATCAGTCCGGCGGCCAGGAAGCCGTTGTAGAGTCCCTGGTTCGCCGCCAATGGGGCGGACGCGCGGGCGAACTCGGCGTCCGTGCCGAACGCCCGCCGGCCCGCCGGCTTCGTCCACAGGAACATCTCCAGTACGAGGATGTAGACGTGCAAGAGTGCGACGGCCCCGACGGCGAGGTCTGCGACGATGTCCACGGCGCACATCGTATGCCCGGCTTGCCGCGACTCCGAGCGACGAGGCACGTCACAGGACCGGCTGTGCTGGCCGAGCCTCGCGTCCCTGGCCGGTACCTCGCGGAACATCCACACCTCCGCGAGGTACCGGAACGTCGGGATCAGATCAGGGCGGTGGGTAGCGGTTCGGCGTGCACGATGTGCAAGGCGCTGACGGCGCGGGTGAGCACGACGTACAACCGGTGCAGGCCGCGCGGTTCCGCGGCCACGATGCGGGCCGGTTCGGCGACGACGACCGCGTCGAACTCGAGGCCGTTGGCCAGGCGTGCCGGTACGCAGACGAGGCGGCTGGATTCGAGCGCGTGCTCGTCCCGGCCCAGCAGGGCGGTGTCGAGCCCGGCGGTGCGGGCTGTTTCGTACAGGCCAGCGATGTCTGAGTCGGCCGCGACGAGACCGACCGAGCCCTCGTCGGCCAGCCGGTACCGGCATGCTTGCAGCACCGCGTCGGGCAGACCGTCGGCGGTGGTGGCGACGATTCTCAGTGCTCCCGCCGTTCGGCGCACCGATGTCGGCGCGGCCAGTCCGGGTGCGATCGCGGGGAGCAGGCGGGCGGCGTACTCGATGATTTGCGTCGGCACGCGGAAGCCGCGGTCGAGCACGGCCAGCCGGGTGTCCGGCTTGCCGAGGTGGGCCAGCAACGTCGGCCAGTCGTCGGCGGCCCACGCGCTCGTACCCTGCGCGATGTCGCCGAGCACCGTCACGGATCCGGTCGCGCAGCGCCGGCCCAACGCCCGGCACTGCATGGGGCTGAGGTCCTGCGCCTCGTCGACCATGACGTGGCTCAGCGACGGCGTGCGGTCGATCAGGGCAGCCAGCTCGTCGAGCAGCACGACATCCGCCGCGGACCACTTGGCCGACCGCGCCGACCGGTACGGCCTCGACCAAAGCAGCAGCGCCTGCTCGTCGGCGGTGAACCGCCCGCAGGCCGCCGTAGCCAGGTACCCGGCGTCGGACAGCAGCCGGTACAACACCTGCTCGGGCGAGACCTTCGGCCACACGGTGTCGAGCAGGAGACGGATCGGCTTGGATCGGGCCACCCCGCTCAGCTCACGGTCGTCAGGGGTCGCGCCGCGCCGCTCCATCTGCACCAGTACCAGATGGGCAAGCCGCTGGGCGACGGCCTCGCGGCCCGGTCCGTAGCGGGCGCCGCCGCGGACGTCGGCCATTGTCTTCGCGACCCGGCCGCGCGCGACCCGGTACCGCGTGGCGCCATGTGCGTAGACGAGGTCACTGTCGGGCTCGCCGACGGAGGCCCACAGCGCGTCGCGGAGCACGTCGGCCATTCGCGCGTCGCCCTTGAGCCGGGCCGCCTCGGGCGCGTCGGCGCCGGTCGCCGGGCGGTCGAAGAGTTCGTCGATCGTCTTCTGCAACACCGACACCTCGCCGAGCGCGGGCAGCACGTGACGGATGTAGGCGAGGAACGACCGGTTCGGCCCGACGACCGTCACGCCGCCGGACAGCCGGTTCCGCTCGGTGTAGAGCAGGTACGCCAGCCGGTGCAGCCCAACGGCGGTCTTGCCGGTGCCGGGGGCACCCTGCACGCAGATGCTCGGCTGCAGCGGCGCCCGAACCAGCTCGTCCTGATCAGGCTGGATCGTCGCCACGATGTCACGCATCGGTCCCGACCGTGGCCGCTCGATCTCCGCGGTCAGCAACGCACCCGGCCCGCCGTCTGCGCCGTCGGTGAGCGGTTCGTCCTCGTACGCGGTCAACTGGGCGGTGTCGGAGAACCCGTACCGCCGCCGCAACCGCACACCGTGCGGATCCTCCCGGCTGGCCCGGTAGAACGGCATCGACACCGGCGCCCGCCAGTCGACCACCAGCGGCGCGCCCTCCTCGTCGCGCACGTGCCGCCGGCCGATGTAGACCCGCTCGGTGTCGCCGCCATATGCCGGACCCGGCTCGTAATCGAGCCGGCCGAAGAACAACGGCACCTCCGGCAGATCCACCAGCTCCTCGGCGCGATGCGCCCGCGCCAGCCGGTACATCGTGTTGAACCACACCTCGTCGGAGTCCGCCGACACGAACTCCGGCGTCTCCGTAGCCAGGACATCCGCCCGCATGCGACCCAACGCCGCCCGGGCCGCCGCCAGATACTCCGCCTCCGCCTCGATCTCCGTCGCGCCCACACCCGTCCCCCTTCGCGCACCCGTCCCCAGGCGAACGCAAGACGCTACCCGGTACCGAATCCGGCCTCAACCGAATAACGGTGACGTTCGATGCGCTTGCCACCGCATCGGTCATGGATCCAAGCTGGCCCGCGGTCCAATCCTGGGTGGGCGTGCCATTGAGCTGATGCCGCCTGAGGTGCCGTGCGGTGTCAGGTGGAGTCGGCGATGGCGGCGGCGACGTCGCCAGCGGTGTCTGATACGCCGCTGTTACGTCCGACGGCGCCGCATCATCAACCACACGGCGGCGGCCCCGAACGTAATGCCACCCAGAACGGCGCCGAGCATGCCGGTGGCCTCATAGCCCGGCGCCCGACGCTGTCTGGGTCAACGGGTGTAGAGATGGTCGTCGAGGCGGTGCACGGCCAGGCAGAGAACTCCATTATGGACGGTGGCCACCGTCGTCGCCCTATCCGCATAGCCTGCTTTCGATGATCACAGCCACGGAATCTTCACGGTCTTGGAGTACTCGACCCATGCGGCACCGAAGGTCTTCGACAGTGCGGCCTCCTCGGCGGGCGCGAACATCCTGGATCCGATATACAGGACAACACCGACCAGGAGGCCGAGCCAGGTGTCGAAGAGGAAGCCGAGCCAGGGCAGCACCAATAGCGCGACCGCGGTATAGAGAGGGTGCTTCACCAGCGCGTACGGCCCTGTCGTGATCAGTTCCCCGCTGGGCACCCGCGTCACGATCAGCGCAACCGACCACGCCCAAATCGCGACACCGACAGACAGTACGGCGACCGAGACGACGCGGAGGGCCGTCGGTGGACCGCCCACGTCGAACTGGGATGGGTACGCGATGTTCAGGATCAGGCCGGCGGTCAGGATCGGCAGGGTGAACAGGCCGATCCTGTCTCCACTGCCGACGAGTGTCTTCAGACTCACCGTCGCCGAGCGGCTGGACAGCTTGCTGCTCATGAGTTCAGCCAACCCGCGGAGGCTACGGTCCGGTAGGGCCGACCCGCCTCGCTAGTGGTGCCATAGAACCGTGCCCGGAGGGCTGTTCGGCCCTGACACTGTTCCCTCTCACGCCGGGGATTCCGCGGACAGGCTGACCAGAGCTGCGCTGACCTGCCACAGCCGCGCCTGAGCTGCGGTGTCGTAGGAGGCTTTGCTGGATCTCTTGGGCTTGCGGTCGGCGAAGTAGCGGCCGGTGATGCCGTCGACGTCGGGGGAGGAGGCCAGATAGATCGACGTTTCCGCCCCCTGGTCCGGCGTCTTCATGAACGGGCGGATCACCGGCAGGAACACCCGCTGCCAGCGAGCCGGATCCTCGGCGGCGAAGGCGGTGCGTACGACTCCCGGGTGCAGCACTGTGGCGGTCACCCCGGTACCCTCCAGCCGGCGAGCCAGCTCGTAGGTGAACATCACGTTGGCCAGTTTCGATTGGTTGTACGCGCGCTGTCCGGAGTAGGAGCGCTCGCCCTGCAGATCATCGAAGTCGATGCGGCCGACGGCCTGCGCGCCGGAGGAGACCGTGACGATGCGGGCCGGGGCGGTGGCGATGAGCCGGTCCCGCAGCAGGTGGGTGAGCAGGAAAGGGGCGAGGTGGTTGAGGGCGAAGGTGTGCTCCAGGCCGTCGACGGTGACGCGGCGGGTGTTCCAGAAGCCGCCGGCGTTGTTGACGAGCACGTCCAGGCGGGGGTACGCGTCGAGTACCTCGGCGGCGAGGCGGCGTACCTGCGCCTGCGCGGACAGGTCAGCGCCGTAGGCGTCGACGGCGGGGTTGCCGGACGCGGCGCGGATGTCGTCTGCTGCAGCTTCGGCGCGCTCGGCATGGCGGCCGGTGATGGCGACCCGGGCGCCGAGTCGGGCCAGGCCGACGGCGGTGGCCTTGCCGATGCCGGCGGTGCCGCCGGTGATCAGAACAGTCTTGCCGGACATCGTGCCGGGTGGCATCGGTGCGGTGCGCTCGGTCATCGGGCACGCTCCCTCAGCGTACGATTTTGAAGTTGAAGTACGGGGTGTTCAGCGTGCCCATCAGCCGGATCCAGACCGGGAGCAGCTGCTCGGTACCGCGCGCGGTGGTGATGTCGCCCAGATCGATGACGTCCGTGTGGCCGAACGCTTCCAGCAGGTCGGTCACGGTCTTCTTCGCCTCGGAGTCGTTGCCCGAGACGAAGACCGTGTGGTCACCGCCGGCCAGCCGTCGCGGGTCGACCATCAG
>Ga0209382_10011265_pt1 | contig 11108 bp, 13 predicted proteins | sample SoiMetdeltSBSDD5_FD_187599 | JGI IMG/M metagenome (GOLD analysis project Ga0209382, IMG submission 187599) | Bulk soil microbial communities from a Populus tree surrounding site in Tennessee, USA - Soil MetaG P. deltoides SBSDD5 (SPAdes) (version 2) | ecosystem: Environmental > Terrestrial >...
GGCGGTGGCGCAGCTTGCCGATGTCGTGGTCGTCGTGCTGGCGCCTGGGATGGGTGACGATGTTCAGGCATTCAAGGCCGGGATTATGGAGATCGCCGATATTTTTGTGATCAACAAGGCAGATCACCCGGGCGCGGCTCGGACTGAGAATGAGATTCGGGGGCTGCAGAGCGTGGGACACCGGAAAGATGGGTGGGTACCGCCAATCGTGCGAACGGTTGCAACCGAGGGTACTGGAATCGACGAATTGATGGCGGCGGTAGATCGGGCGCGCGCATTGGTGAAGGAGACGCGTGTTGGGCAGATCCGAATTGATCATCTCGGGATTGCGGTGCGGTCGATTGACGAGGCGCTCAAATTCTATGCGGGGCAGCTTGGGATGGGGGTTGCGCTGCGGGAGAGCGTCGCGCAGGAGAAGGTGATGGCGGCGATGCTGCCGGTGGACGGGTCGCGAATGGAGCTGCTCGAGCCTACGGAGCCGGATTCGGTCATCGGGCGATTTATCGAAAAGCGGGGAGAAGGGCTGCACCATGTCGCGCTACGGGTACCGGATTTGCGGGGGGCGATTACCCGGCTTAGGAACGGTGGGGCGCGTGTATTGAATGAGCCGCAACGAGGGGCTGGGGGGCATGAGTACGTGTTCGTGCATCCGGCCTCCACGGGTGGAGTGCTGCTGGAGTTGATTCAAGATTCGGAGGGTATTTGAAAGCGACGATCGGAATTATCGGAGGCAGCGGGCTGTATTCGATGCCGGGATTTGAGGCGCAGGAGGAGTTTGCCATCACGACGCCCTGGGGAACGCCGTCGGAGAACTTTGTGGTGGGGACGCTCGCGGGGAAGCCGGTCGCGTTTCTGGCTCGGCACGGGCGGGGACATCGGATTTCGCCGTCGGAATTGAATTTCCGCGCGAACATTTGGGGGATGAAATCGCTGGGTGTAGAGCGGATTGTTTCGCTCAGCGCGGTCGGATCGTTGAGGGAGGAGCATCGGCCGCTGGATTTTGTGATTCCGGATCAGTTCTTTGATCGGACTCGGGGGAGAGTCTCTACTTTTTTTGGTGAGGGGCTGGTGGCGCATATCAGTTTCGCTGATCCGGTTTGTCCGCAGGTGGCTGGAGTAGCGTTTGAGAGTTGCCGGGAGGTCGGGGTCGCGGTTAAGAAGGGCGGGACTTATCTGTGCATGGAAGGGCCGGCGTTTTCGACTAAGGCGGAGTCGAATGTTTACCGGAGCTGGGGCATGGATGTGATCGGGATGACGAACCTGCAGGAGGCGAAACTCGCGCGGGAGGCGGAGATTTGCTACGTCACGATCGCTATGGTGACCGATTACGATTGCTGGCACCCGGATCACGATGCTGTGACGGTGAACGACATCATCGCCAATCTGGTTCAAAATGCGGGGAATGCGGCTAAAGTGGTCGCGGCGGCCGTCGCTCGTATGCCGGCGAAGCGGGAGTGCAAGTGTGGGTCGGCGCTGTCTCATGCGATCATCACCGATCGCAAGGCGATTCCTGAATCGACAAAGAAGAAATTGGATCTGCTGATTGGCAAATATCTCGTGTAAAGAGGCGGCTGAGGAACTGCTCAGGTGTTGTCTGGCTGGCGAGCAGTGGCCGCGCGAGTTGCTGGTTCGGCTGACGGGCGATGAGTGTTCTCCGGAGCTGTTCACCGTAGTCGCGGAGGGGCTGGGGGATCGGTTCGAACCTCGGCTGTGTGAGACTTATGCTGCGCTGTTTGCTGAGGCTGTGGGGATTGTTGATCCGGAGTTGGATGCGGGTGAGTTGGCCCGGCGGTATCGGCGGGTTCGGGTCGCGCGAAACGAAAGACCAGGAGGTCTGTCCTACTTATTTGTTTTGTCTCGTGTGACGCTGGGGGCGGATGTCGCTATTACTAGCGTCATTTTGGATGCGGCGAAGCGGCGGTTTCCCGAGGCGCGGATTTTTTTGGTGGGGGGGCGGAAGAGTTGGGAGTTGTTCGAGGCCGATGAGCGCATCGAGCATTTGCCTGTTTCTTATCCGCGGGCGGGGTCGCTGGGGGCGCGACTGGATGCGTGGCGGGAGTTGCGGACGTTGCTTACACAGCCGGATAGCATTGTTATCGATCCGGATTCGCGGTTGACGCAACTTGGTCTGCTGCCAGTCTGCGCGGACGAGGATTACTATTTTTTCGAGAGCCGAGGGTATGGCGGGGACGGCGATGAATCCTTGGGCGCCTTGACGCAACGGTGGGTCGCCGAGACATTCGGTGTCGAGGACGCTCGAGCTTATATTGCGCCGAAATCTGGTCCGAGCGCGGGGATTGCGGTTAGTCTTGGTGTCGGGGAGAATGCTTCCAAGCGGATCGGCGGCGGATTTGAGACCGGGCTGCTGAGTGCGCTTGCCGGGCCTTCTCTTCTCGTCGATAAAGGAGCGGGTGGCGAGGAAGCGGATCGGGTTGCGGCGGCAGGCGCGGGGCTGGACATCCGGTATTGGGATGGGGCGTTTGCTCCGTTTGCTTCTGCGATTGGGGGGAGTCGGTTATATGTCGGGTACGATTCGGCCGGGCAGCATGTTGCGGCGACGTGCGGAGTTCCGCTGGTGAGCGTGTTCGCAGGCTTCCCTGCCCCACGGATGTTTTCGCGGTGGCGTCCGACCGGGCCGGGGCCGATGGAAATCGTGCGGGTTGAGAGTGATGACAATCCTGCTAACGTGTTGGAACGAACGCTTCGATCGATCGGCAAATATGGCATAATCCAGACATGACTCCCACCGTCGTCAAGATGGAGCCGAAATCCGAGGGGATCGCCACGCCCCGGAAGAAGAAGCCAAAGGAACTTGCGGTCATTACCGAGTGCTGTACGGGTTGCGCGGGATCGCCGGCGTGCGTACCGTACTGTCCGGTGGCGGATTGCATGTACTGGGTTCCGGATGAAGATCATCGGCCTTTTGGGCGCATCGAGGTCGATCCAGTACTTTGCATCGGCTGCAAGAAGTGCGTCAGCAAGGGGCCAGACGGCGCCTTTCTCGACGGCTGCCCGTGGGATGCCATCGAAATGATTCCGATCGAGGAAGTGGAAGCTTCGATCGGGTTCAAGATGACGGTCTAGTCACAGCTACTAATTTCTTTTTCATTCTGGTTTTTCAATCACTTCTCTTTTTGCGTCCAATCGGCGGTGCTACTGTTTGTACGAGATGGATCAAATGGCACAGACGGTTGAGGTGCGCGCGTTCTCGACGGACGAGGAATTGAATGGCGCGATGCAGGCCAAGCTCGAAGCGATCTATGCTGAGATCCTCACGGCGCCGGCGGTCGCAACAGCCTACGAGCGGTATGAGACTGCAAAGGAAAATGTCGCGCGGCTGAAGAGAGCACAGGCTAGTCTGACGCGGAGGGCGCGGGTCGTTTTCGACAAGATGAAGGAGGTTGCTTCGTCGGTCGACATGGCGCTCATCGAATCTCATGCGGAGGGCAAGGAGTGCGCCTCGGCGGGGTTAAAGAGCCTGGCGGGGCTGGAAACGGAGCACCGGGCGGTGTCGCGAGCGAACAGCAGGGTGCTGGAGCACTTGCTGCCGCAGGCGGAGATCGCCGAATTGAATCGGACAGCGGACCATCTGACGGCCAAGGCTTCGGCGGTGCGGGACGCGGCTTTGCAGAGAATTCAACGGACGGCGCAGATGATGGCGGAGGCAGCGGAGTACGAAGGTGGGATCGTGTTCGATTCGCTGAATACGCTGTCCGGTGAGATGCAGCGTCAGGCGGCGGAGTTCGACCGGCAGGCGGCGAACTATCGGACCTGGGCGCGCGATCGGGAAGAGCAGTACTTGAAATTGGCCAAAGAACTGGAGTCGATCAGTTCGGTGAGGATGAGCTAAATGGATACCAAAACTAAATTTCGAAGCCTAGTTCAGGATATGGACGATGCGCAGCTCGGTGTAATGGCTGAGGAGCTGGCGGCAGCGGTCGATGCGCGGCGGAAGAGGATTACTACCGAGGACATCACGATCGATCGGTTGAAGGACCCGGTGTTCGCGGCCGAGGTGCGAGCAGAGCTCGAAGCGGTTCTCAAAGGGATCCGTTAAAGTATTCACGCGAGAGAAATCTATTTTGCGGTGTTGTTTGCAGGCACTTGGGATGTCGAGTGAGTGGATTGGGCGGGGTGCGATGGTAGTCTGAAATCACAAGAAGTTGATCGGTGCACTTGTTGGAGCCTTCCGAAGAAACGGAAGGCTCTTTCATTTTCCAGGGGAAACCAATGTCCACGGATAAGGGGAGCAAGAAACCGCAGAGTCCGCGCGCAAAAGAGAATGCGCGGCTTGTGAACCTCGCGATCAAAACATTCGGAGCCAAGTTGGTTAAGAAGAATGTGACAGTAGGGGAATTTGTGCGGCTACTGGAGCTTCAAAAAGAAATGGACGGGGACGAGCCGAGGGAAATCAAGATTACATGGGTGGATCAGGGCGAGACCGAACCGACTTCCGAGAAATAGAGTACAGTCCTCTTCCATCGCAGAAATTATTTCATAAATCGACGGCCCGCATGAAGGGGTTTTCAGGGCCCATCGGATCCGGCAAGAGCCAGGCGCTGTGTCACGAGGCGATCCGGCTGACGTACTTGAATCCGGGACGGTCGGGATTGATTGGGGCCCCGACTTATCCCATGCTGCGCGATACGACGCAGCAGACGCTGTTCGAGATTTTGAACAGCAATCGGATTCCGTATGACTACGCAAAGGCGGAGAACATCCTGGTGATGCGGGAGAGCCGGTCACGGATTCTGTTCCGGCCGCTCGATGAGTTCGAGCGTCTGCGGGGAACGAACCTGGCCTGGTTTGGGCTGGACGAATTGACTTACGCGCCGGAGGCGGCGTGGCTGAGGCTGGAAGGCCGGTTGCGCGATCCGAAGGCGAAGCGGCTTACAGGATTCGCAGTGTGGACGCCGAAGGGATACGACTGGGTTTATCGGCGATTCATTTCAGAGCCGAAGCCCGGGTACGAAGTGATCCAGGCGAAACCTTACGAGAACCGGTTTCTGCTGCAGCAGGTCCCGGATTTTTACGATCGGCTGAAGAGCAGCTACGACGAGAAGTTTTACGAGCAGGAAGTGCTGGGCAAGTACCTGCACATGCGCGGGGGGCTGGTGTATCACACGTTCGATCGCACCCTGCATGTTGTGGACTTGAAGCCGAATCCGAGTTTGCCGCTTTTGTGGGCGCTGGATTTCAACGTGGACCCGATGAGCTCGGTGGTGGCGCAGGTCGAGAAGGGCAGGATCCGGGTGCTGCATGAGATTGTGCTGCGGCACGCTACGACCGAAGAAGCCTGCGCGGAGTTCTACGGGGCATTCGGGAAGCACGGCGCGGGAATTGTCATCTATGGCGACGCGTCGGGGAATAATGCGCAGACGACGGGGAGCTCGGACTATCAGATTATCCGGGACTTCTTCCGGGCAACGGGTCGAGTTCCGCTGGACTTTCGCGTACCGAAGGCGAATCCGCAGGTGCGGGACAGGGTGAACCTGATGAACGCAAAGCTGCGATCGGCGTCGGGTGAGATCCAAATGCTGGTGCACGGGCGCTGCAAAGAGCTGATCAAAGATTTCGAGCAAGTTGCTTACAAGGAAGACAGCAACCAAGTGGATAAAGAAAAGGATCGGCGCCGAACGCATTTGTCGGACGCGCTCGGGTACCTGGTGTGGCAGGAGTGCAGGCAGACGCAACCGATCGGAGAGAGACCGGAGCGGCTTTTGTAAAGGGGTGAAACGAGACCAATGGAAAACATCAACCGGGAACATCCCGAATACGTAGCCAGGAAGGCGATGTGGAAGAAGTACGGCGACCTTTACTCCGGCGGCGAGCAGATTCGAGAGCAGGCGTCCGACTACCTCGTACGGAGGAATAAAGAGCCAAAAGAAGTGTACCAGGAGCGGCTCAGCCGGGTATTTTACGAGAACTACATCGGGTCCATTATCGACTGGTATGCCGCTACTCTGCTGCGGCGCGAGCCTGTGCTGGTGGCGGATGGAACGAATGAATCCGGTAAACAATTCTTCAATGGATTCGCGGAGAACTGTGATTTGCGCGGCTCCAGTCTTGCCGATTTCTTTCGACGGCAGATAGCAAATGCGCTGGTTTACGGCGGGACGTATATTGCGCTGGATTTTCCGAGGTTCACAGAGCCGGCTCCGAATCGGGCGGCAGAGGATGCGACGGGAAGGTCGCGAGCGTTCCTGGTGGAGTACACGCCGGACGAGGTCATCAACTGGAACTATGCGGCGGATGGGAATCTGTCGTGGGTGGTGATTCGGACGTCGTGCCTGAGGCAGGAGAAAGTCACTGATTCGGAATGGAAGCAGGAGACGCGCTGGATCTACTACGACCGGGAACATTTTCAGATTTACACGAGAGCGGAAGGGACGGAGCCGCCTAGCGAGATCGTGCTGGTAGATGAAGGAAAGCACGGGCTGGCGGCGCAGCAGCGGACGCCGGTATTTCGACTTGGAGTGTCAGACGGGCTTTGGTTGATGAACAAGGCGGCACTACTGCAACTGGAACACTTCAACAAATCGAATGCTCTCGCCTGGGCGTTAACGATGGGGCTGTTCGCGACGCCGGTGGTTTATTCGGATCGGGAATGGAGCCAGATCGTCGGCGAGTCTTACTACATTCAGCTTGGACCACAGGACAAGTTCGGGTGGACGGAGCCGGAGGGGCATGTTTTCCAGATCGCGGCGGACAATCTGCAACGGCTCAAGGATGAAATTTACCGTGTCTGTTACCTGATGGGGCAGGCGGCGGGTCCGCAGGCGTCGAATGTCGCTCAGTCGGGATTGAGTAAGCAGCGGGATTTCAGCATCACGCAGGAAGTGCTGCGGGCTTATGGCGACGCGGTGAAGGACACGATCAAGCAGGTGCTGGGAGCGATCGAACTGGCGCGAGCGGACGGCCTGGCGATCGATGTACTGGGGCTGGACGATTTCGATATCGGGGACTTCAGCAGCGAACTTGATGATGCCCATAAGCTGCTGGCGCTGGGAATCGGGTCGGAAACCCTGAAAAAGCAGCTCTTCAAGAAGCTCGCCTTCAAATATCTGTGCGACGCGAAGCAGGATATCAAGACGCAGATTTCTACTGAAATCGACGCCTCCTTCGAGACGAGCAGGAACTAAGGGCAAATATGGACGAGTTGAAAAACGAGCAGGCGGAGGTGTCTCCGGCCGCGGCTGTGGACATCGCTGCGGTTGTGCGGCAAGCGATCGAGGAGTTCACGAATAGAGACCAAGCGAAGAACGAGCCAGCCTACCGTACGGAACTGCAGGAAGAGCGGCAGCGACGAGAGCAGCTGGAGCGGCGGCTGGACGAGCTCGTTGAAGAGAACAAGCGGAGCAAGGAGATCGCCGAGGAGGCGCAGACGAGCTCGGCGATACGAGCGGAGCTGCAGCGGCTCGGCGTGGCCAAGGTGGACCTGGCGTTCAGAGCGATTCGCGGCGACATCGTGCGGGCTGAGGACGGAAGGCTCGTTGCGCGGGGCGAAAGCGGCGAGATGGGTGTCAAGGATTATCTGGCCAGCTTCGTCAACGAGAATCCGGAGTTTCTGCCGGCTCGGATATCGGGCGGGTCGGGCGTGACGGCCGGCCAGAAGGCGCCGGGGGGCGGGGGCGGGAACGTCGATTTAGACCGAATCAAACCGGGAATGAGCCGGGAAGAGATGGACCGGGTGCGACAGGAGATTATCCGGCTGTCGCATCCAAGAGGGATGTAGTAATCCGCGATTCAGGCGGCAAACGGGGCAGGGATGCCTAATTGAAGAAGAACAGGAGAAACAATGCCAGCAATTACATCAGCGAACTTAGCGAACGCGATTGTGAAACTGGTGGCGGCCGACGCTTTGCCCGCCCTGGTGGGGAACCTCGTGATGGGGAACCTTGTTAATCGCGATTACGAACCGGTCTTGGCGCAAGCCGGAGACACGGTAAACATTCCGATCGCACCGACCCTGGTAGCCAATAATCTGGCCGAGGGCGGGACGGTACAAACGCAGAATCCGAACGTCGGGAACGCGCAGATCGTGCTGAACACGCACGCGGAAGCGACTTTTCAGATCCCGGATGTCACCAAGGTTCTTGCGGTTCCAGATTTGCTTAACCTCTATATGCAGCCGGCGGTTATTGCGATCGCGCAGAAGATCGAGACCGATCTGCTGGGTCTGTACGCTTCCTTCACGGCTAACTCAGTGGTGGGTACGGCGGGCACGGCTATCAACGAAGCGGTAGTCGATGCGGCGGAGACGGCGCTCTTCCAGGCCAAGATTCCGGCGAGCGAATCGAAGTACCTGGTGGTTGACGCCTCGACTTACTCCCAGTTGCGGCAGATCAGCCGCTTTAGCGAATTTCAAACGGCGGGCGAGGCGGGACTGCGTGCCCTGGTGGATGGAACGGTCGGCAAGATCAAAGACTTCTACGTGTTCCGTTCACAGTTCATCTCGAAGACTGGCAGCTCTCCGGTGACGACGCATAATCTGGCGTTCTCAAAATCTGCTATGGGGCTGGTGATGCGCCGGCTGCCGCAACCCTTACCGGGGACGGGCGCCATCGCGGAATACGGCGAAATCGGGAACTTCGGCGTCCGAGTGGTGATGAGCTACCAGCCGAATACGCTGGCGCAGCAGTTCACGGTGGACGTTCTGTACGGGGCGGCGGTTATTCGCGCGGCTGCGGGAGTCCAGGTCAACACTTAGTGAATCTCCGGGGGGCGGGCAGGCTACCAGCCTGCCCCACTGGCGAGGACAAATCATGGATCTGAAAGCGCATTACCAGAAGATTCGAGAGCTGGAGCGGAGTTTCGAGGCGGGGTACGCGGTAATTGTCAGCGTGGAAACGCCTGAAGGCGGCAAGGCCGGCGTGAAGACGGAAGTTCCGGCTCACGTCGCGGCAAAGATGATCGTCGAAGGGCGGGCGCGGCGAACGAGTGAGCAGGAGCTGGCGGAATTTCGCGAGCAGAAGAGCGAAGCCAAGCGCGCGGCTGATCAATTGGATACGTCGCGGCGCATGCAGGTGACGGTTGTCTCTGAGAACGATCTTCGGGCGCTCAACGAGTCGAAGCGGTCCGGGAAGAACTAAAACATATGCTATTCACCGACAGTTCGACCATTACGCCCAAAGATCTTTCCGATCACGAGACAGTCGTTCTCGACACGGCGCACACGGAAGAAATCAACTTGACGATCAAGATCCTGCTGGCCAGGGACGAAGTTGGCTTGCAACTCTTGAGCAAGTTTCCAGAGCTCGGACTGGTGAATGTCGAGCTTAACAATGTCGTTGTCACACCGGCTCTGCGCCTTTGGCTGGTGTTCCATACGCTGGAGATCGTCTACAGGGACGCCTACCACAACCAACTCAATGACCGGTACAAGGCGAAATGGCAGGAGTACACGAATCTGTCGTTGTTCGCCTCCGATCTGCTATTCAAGATCGGAATCGGCACGGTGATCGATCCACTGGCGCAGACTGAGCACCCGACGCTGAGCCTGGTACCGGGGGCAATCTTGCCGGCTAAATATTTCGTCCAGGTGGCTTGGAGGAATTCCGGCGGCGACGAGGGCGGGCCGAGCGAGATGACAGCGCTTGAGGTAACGACGGGAAACACGCTGCGTGTGCAAGCGGTTAATGCGCCGGCAGGGGCTGTGAAATGGAACGTCTACTCCGGCGCGACGCCGGAAACCTTGTTCCTGCAGAACCCGACGCCGCTTGATCCGAGCGCAAGCTGGACGGCGCCGGATGAAGGACTGTTCACGAGCGGTCCGCGTCCGGGCAATGGGCAGCAGCCGACATTTCTGAGTCCGGCGCCGCGGATTCTGCTGAGGGGATAACGAATGGCCAACGTCGGAACGATCGCCACATCGCGCTTGCGGCAACTACTGTTGACTCCCGGCGGTTTGGAGGAGAACCTCGCCGCAGTGGCGGAGCGGGAGGGGCTGAAGCTGCCTCCCATTGGCGTGAGGCAGGTTTTGACGCAGAACGCAGCGCAGGAGCTGATCGAGCGCAGCCTGGACCTGAAGTTTCCACTGATCTTGCTCTACTGCGAGAAGATTACCAACGATTTGCGCGAGAAGTTCCGGACGTTTTCAGGAAAAGCGCACATGACGCTCGAAGTGCGGGTGTCTCAGGATCGCGTGGAAGGGCTCGAGAGATTGCTGGAGGTTTATGTGGACACGGTAACGAGAGTTCTCGACCAGAATCGCGGGGATTGGGGCAACGGGATGTTTTATACGGGCGGATATGAAGCCACCTTCGGAGAGATGGCGCATGGCGGCCGGAATTTTATCCAGGCCGGCAAGATCAAGTTCGAAGTAGCAGTCAGTATCAATTGAAAGCGGCGAGTGAGAGGGCGCATCCATGTCTTGTTACATCTCATCGAATGCAAATCGGCTGTATACGGCACTAGAAGTCGACTACGGGCAGGTGGCGGCGATCACGTCGGCCAACCGCATCGCGGCGGTGAAGCTGACTGCCAAACAGAGTCTGGAAGTAGCGCAAAGGCGCGATAAGACCGGCAGCCGAACATTTCCCGGCTTTCCTTCCGGCTTGCGGAGACGGACTGATTTTGGGCTGACGACTTACATGACGAGCTGGGATCCATCGCTTGGGCTACCCAGCTATGGCGCGCTGTTTCACGCGAGCTTGGGCGCTACGCCGCTCGTGTTTAACGGCAGCTCTGTCGCGGCCGGCTCGACGCAGAGCCTCCTTGTCTTCCCCGCCCCGCACGGGCTGGTCCCCGACCAGGCGATTACACATGGCGGCGAGATGCGGTTCGTCGCGGCTATCGTCAATCCACTGCAAGTCCAGTTGAATGCGCCGCTATCCGTGACGCCCGCAGCGGGAACTTCGATCGGCCGGACGGTCACCTATCTTCCGGCGACGGATCTACCGAGTGTCAGTGTCTTTGATTACTGGATCCCGACGACGGCAGTGCAGCGGATTCTCGCCGGCGCGGCGATCGATCGGCTTCAAATCGAGATCAACGGGGATTTTCACCAATTTGAATTCAGCGGTCCGGCACAGGACTTGGTCGACAGCACCAGTTTCGTCAGTGGGCAGGGAGGGCTTACCAGCTTTCCCGGGGAGCCGGCGGCGGAC
>Ga0209382_10011266_pt1 | contig 11108 bp, 9 predicted proteins | sample SoiMetdeltSBSDD5_FD_187599 | JGI IMG/M metagenome (GOLD analysis project Ga0209382, IMG submission 187599) | Bulk soil microbial communities from a Populus tree surrounding site in Tennessee, USA - Soil MetaG P. deltoides SBSDD5 (SPAdes) (version 2) | ecosystem: Environmental > Terrestrial >...
CCGGCGAGGTGCTCGGCCTGATCGGGCCCAACGGCGCCGGCAAGACCACGCTGATGGAGACGATCGCCGGCGTTCTCCCCGCCGATGGCGGGCACGTTCTCTGGCGCGGCCGCTCGGTTCCGCTGCACCGGCGCCGCGAATTGATGTTCTACCTGCCGGACGGACTGCGGCCGTGGGAGGATCAGCACGCGGCGAGCGTGATTGAATTTTTCGCGGCCGCCTATGGCCGGCCCGCAAGTCTCGCGGCGGAGGCGATCGCCACGCTCGCCCTGGCGCCGGTGCTGCGCAAACAGGTCGGCGCCTTGTCCAAAGGCTATTGCCGGCGGCTCATGCTGGCGCTTGCGCTCATCGCCCCGCAGCCACTCCTGCTCATGGACGAGCCGTTCGACGGCTTCGATCTGCGCCAGACGCGCGAGATCATGGCGGTGCTGCGCGACGTCGCGGGCGGCGGACGCACGCTGGTTCTGGCCGTTCACCAATTGCTCGACGCCGCGCGCGTCTGCGACCGCTTCGTGCTGCTCGTCGACGGCCGCATCCGCGGCGCCGGCACGCTCGCCGAGCTGCGCGCGCTCACCGGAATGGCGCAGGCCGGACTCGAAGAGGTCTTCCTTGCGCTCACCTGACGCAGCAGCACTCGTCCGGCACACGCCGCTTCGCCCTCTGCTCGCCAAGGAGCTGCGCGAGCTCGCGGGCGGCCGCGCGCTGTGGACCATGCTGCTGATCCTCTGCCCGCTCGTGGGCTACAGCTTCTGGCAGGCGGTCGCGCTCTACGGCGAGGCGAGCGCGGCGGCGCGCGAGCAGCCCCTGCTCGCCAGCGGACTCTCGCCGCTCGACGGCGTGCTGGTGCCGACCTTCGGCGCACTCTACGTCGCGGTCACGCTGCTGTTTCCGTTCGTGGCGATCCGCAGCCTCGGCCGCGAGAAGGAAGGAGGCGCGCTGCGTCTGCTGGTGCAGTTGCCGTATCGCGTGCCGACGCTGATCGCGGCCAAGATGACGGCGATCTTCGCTGGCCTCCTGGCTGCGCTCGTCCCGGCGGCCTCGGTCCTGGTGATCTGGGCCGCCCTTGGCGGGCATCTCCCGGCTGCGGAAACCGCGAACCTGATCGGCGGCCACTTGCTCTACGGCCTGCTGGTCGGAGCCATCGCGCTGTTCTCGGCGAGCATCTCCGAAAGCGCCGCGACCGCGGCGATCATCGCGCTCGCCTTCACCATCGGATCGTGGGTGCTCGACTTCGCGCTGGCGGGACAGCCGGGCGTGCTCGGGTGGATATCGCGCCTGTCGCTGACGCAGACCTTGCGCAGCTTCGAGCAGGGGCTCTTGTCGGTGGGACTGCTGCTGGGGATGCTCGCGGCGATCGGCGGCTTTACGGCGCTGGCGGCGGTGTGGCTGCATCCGGGCGTGCCGCCGCGCAGCAAGCTCGTGCGCTCGGCCGGCTGCCTCGCTATTGCCGCCGGCGTCTTCGCCGCCGCCACGCAGATCGGACTCTCCGTCGACGTCAGCCAGGATCGGCGCAACTCGTTTCCCCTCGCCGACCAGAAGGCGCTCGCCGCCTTGCGCGAGCCGCTCACAATCACGGTTCATCTGGCCCCGGAAGACCCGCGCTATCTCGACCTGCGACGCGCCGTGCTGAGCAAGCTCGAACGGGTCGTTCCCCGCCTCACCATCCGTCTCGCCACCGCCGGCCAAAGCGTCGTCGGCAGCACGAGCGAGGAGGATTACGGCGTGATCGAATATTCGTATGCCGGCCGCTCCGACAAGAGTCGCTCGACCAGCCCGCGCGAGATCATTCCGCTCATCTATGCGCTGGCGGGACAGCCGGCTCCGACGCCGGTCGCGGGCGAGGAGTATCCCGGCTACCCGTTGGTCGCGAGCGCATCTTCCGCGCTGGCCTGGTTCTTCGGCGGCCTCCCCTTGTTGATCGTTCTCGCGTGGTGGTGGAGCCGCCGGCCGCCGCGCATCGCCGCACAATTCATCAAAGATGGAGGTCAACCATGAAAGTCGCCCAAATCGCCGTCACGACGGCCGTCGCCTGCGCCGGCCTCGCGGCCCTGCTCATCTACGCCGACGCGGGGCAATCCCTGAAAGTCGACTTTTCCGACGAGACCGTCGGCGCCGAGCCGAAATCGTTCGTGAGCGTGGTCGGCGTCTGGCGGATCGAGGCGGAAGGCAACAACAAGGTGCTCGCGGTCGACGGCCGGCAGTGGAAGGAGGGACAGACCGCGGCCGGCATCGCCGACAAGGCGCGCGCGCTCTACGGCGACCGCTATGCCGAATTCCTCGACCGGGTGCAGGCCTACGCCTATTTCCCCTACGTGGTCGCCAAGGACGTCACCGACTTCCGCGACGGCGAGCTCTCCGTGCGTTTCGAGGGAATCTCCGGCCGCATCGATCAGGGCGCAGGCATCCTGTTCAACCTCAAGCCCAACGGGGATTATCTGACCATCCGTGCAAATCCGCTGGAGAACAATCTGGTGCTGTGGAAATTCGAGAAGGGCAAACGCTCCTCGGTGAAATGGATCCGCAACACGCCGACCGCGACCCGCCAGTGGCACGACCTCAAGGTGCAGATCGCGGGCACCAAGGTCGCGGGCTATCTCGACGGCAAGCTCCACCTGGAGCATGTGCTGCCGGAGCCCGTCAGCGGACGCATCGGGCTGTGGTCGAAGGCCGACAGCCACGTCTACTTCGACGACTTCACCGTGACACCGGCGGATTGACGAGCGACCGCGGAGCACGGGCACGGTATGGTCGCCGTCGAAGCCCATGGCATGAGCGCGCCGTCGACGATCGTTACCCTCTACGCGGCGCGCGCGGCGCGCGGCTTCGGCGACGGATTCGCCGCGATCATCCTGCCGGCCTACCTGATCGAGATCGGGTTCAACCCGTTCCAGGTCGGCCTGGTGGCGACCGCGGCGCTGCTGGGGTCGGCGGCCACGACCTTGGCGATCGGCTTCGTGGCGCCGCGCTACGACCTGCGCACGCTGCTCATCGCCTGCGCGGCGCTGATGGTGCTGACCGGGATCGCCATCCCCAGCGGCCAGCATCTCCTTTTCATCGCCGCCATTGCGTTCATCGGCACGATGAACCCGACGACCGGAGACATCGGCGTGCACGTGCCGCTGGAGCAGGCCGCGCTCGCTCAGCGCGCCACGGATAAAGAGCGCACGCACATCTTCGCCCGCTACAGCCTGATCGGCGCGCTCTCGATTGCGGCCGGCGCGCTCGCCGCGGGCGTGCCGGACGTGCTGGTGTCGCGCGGCATCGGCCGGATCCCCGCGCTGCAAGCCATGTTCTACCTCTATGCCGCGCTCGGGCTGATCGGAGCCGCGTTCTATGCGCGCCTGCCGCGGACCAAAGCGAAGGACACGGCGACGCCGGCCACGCCACTGGGGCCCTCGCGCGGCACGGTCTACAAGCTCGCTGCCCTGTTCAGCCTGGATTCGTTCGCCGGCGGATTTGCCGTGCAGTCCCTGGTGGCGCTCTGGCTGTTCGAACGCTTCGACCTGTCGCTCGCCGCCGCCAGCATCTTTTTCTTCTGGTCGAACGTGCTGACCGCCTTCTCCTATCCGGTGGCGGCCCGCCTGGGGACGCGCTTCGGCCTCGTCAACACGATGGTCTTCACGCATATCCCCTCGAGCCTCTGTCTCATCCTGGCGGCGTTCTCGCCCAATCTCACCATCGTGCTGGCGCTGCTGCTCGTCCGCTCCGCACTCTCGCAGATGGACGTGCCCACGCGCACCTCCTACGTGATGGCGGTGGTGACCCCGGCCGAGCGCACCGCGGCCGCGAGCGTGACCGCGGTTCCGCGCAGCCTCGCCTCGTCGATCAGCCCGGCCATGGCCGGCGCGCTGCTCTCGACCTCGTTCGCAGGCCTGCCGCTGGTGATCTGCGGCGTGCTCAAGATCGTCTACGACCTCGCGCTGCTGTTCTCGTTCCGCCACATCAAGCCGCCCGAGGAGGACGCCATGCGCTGAGCCCGAATCGCGTTGCGGGCAAGCCCGCGTTTCTCTACGCTTAGCTTATTGCTGGAGCATGATCTTTTCCGAAAACCGGTGTCCACTTTTCGGGATCATGCTCTAGTTTTTCTCATGCAGTCGGCCCGCCGATGCCGCGCCAATTGCCACCGCTGAACGCGCTCAAGGCCTTCGAGGCCGCGGCCCGCCACGAGAGCTTCACGCGTGCCGCCGAGGAGCTGTGCGTGACTCAGGGCGCGGTCAGCCATCAGGTGAAGGCGCTCGAGGCCGAGCTCGGACTGAAGTTGTTCAACCGCGAGCACCAGCGGCTGCTGATCACCGAGGGCGGCCGCGCCTATCTCGCTGTCGTACGCGATGCCTTCGACCGCATCGCCGACGGGACGCAGCGGCTGCTGCAGCGCCAGAGCGGCGGCGCGCTCACGGTGAGCACGTCGCCGAACTTCGCCGCGAAGTGGCTGGTCCATCGCCTGGGCCGTTTCGCCGAAGCCCACCCCGAGATCGATCTACGGGTCAGCGCTTCGTTACAGCACATCGATTTCGCACGCGAGGACATCGATCTGGCGATTCGCCACAGTGACGGCACCGCCGCGGGGCTCCACGTCACCCGGCTCTGCGCAGAGCAACTCTTTCCGGTGTGCAGTCCGAAGCTTCTCAATGGTCGCAACCCACTGCGTAAGCCATCCGATCTCGGCCGCTTCCCGCTCCTGCACGTCAACGATCGACAGGGTTGGAGCCAATGGCTCGACTTTGCCGGCATCACAGGCGTGGACCCGTCGCGCGGCCCGGTACTCAACCAGGCCAGCATGGCGATCGATGCGGCGGTCGACGGACAGGGGGTGGTGCTGGCCCGCACCGCCCTGGCGGCATGGGATTTGATCGGAGGCCGCCTGGTGCGTCCATTCGATCTGGCGATGCCCGTGTCCTACGCCTATTGGATCGTGTGCCCGAAGACGGTCGCCAGGCTGCCGAAGATCGTGGCCTTCAGCGAGTGGCTCCTGGCCGAAGCCGCAGAGGACACGCAGCAACTCAACAAGCTGACGTCCAGGTCGAGACAAGCGACGCGAGCATCGCGCTGACGCCGTGCGCTCGCTCTACGCCCTGCCCGCAAAATGCAGCGGCTTGGCCGCTGCCCGCGTTCGCTGTTGCGGGCTCGCGCCGAGGCCGAGCGCCGCTCTGAGCGCGGTGTCGTGGGGCATGCCCCGCGAGCGCAGCTCCTCGTACTCGCGATACGCGGCAAGTCCTTCGCGCAATGCCTCGCCCATCGCCGCCAGCCAGACGACCATCCGCCGGGCCGAAAGGGCTGTCGGATGGACGAAAAGATTCGGCGGACTGGTGGCGTGATGGGCCGCGTGAGGATGTGTTGCGCAGTGACAGGTGCTTAGCATTTTTCATGCTCCCTGAGCTGATGGAGGGGGACGTCCCCGCCTGGAGCCATGGAAATAATGGAGAGCGTGGCTTGCCCGCAAAGCATGCTTTCTCTAGCCCGCCTTAGAATTTCTCATGATGGAAGCGCGCCATGCGGCTCCACGATCCCCGCCCGCGAGTCGCGCTCGTCTTCGAGGCTAGATCGCCCCAAGGTCATTGCCCTTGCGTCAAAATTCATGCAATCCCTTGTATGACGTTATCATAAAATCCGCATACTCGATCGCGGCACGTTTGGGTGCAGCACAAATGACGAAAATTGGAACTCGGATCTCGCCGGTTGCCAGCACGCCGGATGAGTTCGCCTCGTTCATCGATGCCGACATCGCCAAATGGAGCAGGGTCGTCCGCGACGCCGCGTTGCAACGGCAATGACGTCCCTCAAATCACATCGGAGCAGCATCGATGACCAGAATTCCTGTCGTTCTTTGCCTGGCCATTGCTCTTGGCGGTGGCACGACCGCGCGTGCCGAAACGCCGGACGAATGGATCAAGCTTCTCACACGCGTGCACGGCGGCTTCGGCTCGTTCCTGCCGGTCGGCATCCGGATCGGCGAAGATGCCATGAAACGTCTGGGCGCAAAGCCGCGCGAGCTGTCGGTCGTGTTCTACCAGGGCGAAGGAACGCCTTGCCCCTGTGCCGCCGATGGCGTGAGCCTCGCGGTGTATGCCAGCGCGGGCCAAGGCACTTTGCAGATCGCGGCGGAGAAGTCTCCGCCGGGCACGTTCGCCGCAGTCGTGATTCGGCCGCGAAAGGGAGGCGAAGGCCTCCGTTACACCGTGCCGATGGCGATGATGCCGAAACTCGGCGAGATCAACGCCACGATCAGCGATCCGCGCGGGCGCTACGATGCGGTGATGGGGATACCCGACCTCTATACGGTAGAAGTCGCGAAGTAGGCTTGGGGACGGCGCTTCTTCTGCGCATGACGCCGCCGGCCGTCACGAAGTTGATGATGGGTAACTGCCGCGCCAAGTTGAGATTCGTAATTGCGAGCACGTCGCATGAATGCCGACATGAAGAAACTGCGCAAAGAATGCTGCAGGGTCGAGCGCGGCACGTTCCCGTCCCACTCGGATTGGGTGGCGGTTGGACCCGATGGGTGCATTGCCGGCGTTGGAGAGTCGCGCCGATGACGCCAGTGATCCCCGACGAGCCCCTGCTCTGGCACGAACGGCTTTCCAAGCTGGCTAACCGCGGGGCGGCTGTGGCTGCCCGCTTATGAGTCTACGCTCTCGTTCGCTTCGCTGACGACGGATCAGTACAGCCCGCCGGTCCCGGTGCGCACCGCGCGGTCGGCCTCGGGCGAGACCCCGAGCGGGCGGCCCTCGGCGTCGACGACGCCGATCGACGAATAGTTGTCGGGCGGCGCGGTGCCGGGCTTGAAGGCTTCCAGGATCACGCGCTGATCGCCGGGCCCCGACCGCATGCCGCTCTTGGGATCGATGCGGATGAGCTTGATGCCGGCCGGCACCCGGAACGGCACCGCCGGCTTGTCGGCGAGCGCGACCTTCATGAAATCGCGCACCACGGGCGCCGCCAGCACGCCGCCGGTGGCGCCGCGGCCGAGATGGCGCGGCTTGTCGTAGCCGAGATAGACGCCGACCACGAGGTCGGGCGAGAAGCCGATGAACCAGGCATCCTTCTCGTCGTTGGTGGTGCCGGTCTTGCCGGCGATCGGCTTGCCGACCTCTTTGACCACGGTCGCCGTGCCGCGCTGAACGACCCCCTCCATGATCGAGGTGATCTGGTAGGCGGTCATCGGGTCGAGCACGCGCTCGCGCCGGTCGATCAAGGTCGGCTCGGGCTGGTTCGCCCATTTGTCGGCGTCGCAGCCGCGGCATTCGCGCGAATCGTGGCGGTAGACGGTGCGACCGTAGCGGTCCTGGATGCGGTCGATCAGGGTCGGCTGGACCTTCCTGCCGCCGTTGTCGAACATGGCGTAGGCGCCGACCATACGCAGCAGCGTCGTTTCGCCGGCGCCCAGCGCGAACGAGAGGTAGGGCGGCAGGTTGTCGTAGATGCCGAAGCGCTTGGCATATTCGCCGATCAACGGCATGCCGATGTCCTGCGCCAGCCGCACCGTCATGACGTTGCGCGACTGCTCGATGCCGAAGCGCAAGGTCGACGGGCCGTAGTATTTGCGGGTGTAGTTCTCCGGCGCCCAGATGCCAGTGCCGGTGTCGATCTCGATCGGCCCATCCAGCACCACGCTCGAGGGCGTATAGCCGTTGTCGAGCGCGGTGGCATAGACCAGCGGCTTGAACGAGGAGCCCGGCTGACGCAGGGCCTGGGTCGCGCGGTTGAACTGGCTCTGGTCGTAGGAGAAGCCACCGACCATCGCCAGGACGCGCCCGGTCTGCGGGTCCATGACCACGATTGCGCCGGAGACCTCCGGCAGCTGGCGCAGGCGGAACTGGCCATCCTTGCCGGCGAGCGGCTCGACATAGACGACGTCGCCCGCCGCCAGCACCTGCGAGACCTTGCTCGGCGTCTTCCCCCGCGTCGGGCCGCTCGTGGGCTTCGCCCATTTCATGCCTTCCAGCGTGACCGCGCCGGTCTCGCGTTGCTTCGACAGCGCGCCGCCCGGCTCGCGGCCGGGCTGGAAGCCGATGCGGGCGGACGCATCGTCGCTCTCGAGCACCACCGCGAGCCGCCACGGCGCAATGTCCGCGAGTGCCTTGATCTCGGCGAGCTTGGCGCCCCAGTCGCCCGCTACGTCGATCTTATGGGCGGCGCCACGATAGCCCTGCTGCTCGTCGAAACTCACGAAGCCGTCGACCAGCACCTTGCGCGCCAGCACCTGCATCTTGGGATCGAGCGTGGTGCGCACCGAGAGGCCGCCCTCGTAGAGCTTCTTCTCGGTGTAATTCTCGAAGATGTAGCGACGGACCTCCTCGGCGAAATATTCGGCCGCGAAGATGTGCGCGCCGGTCGGGCGCGGTGTGATCTTGAGCGGGTCTTTCTTGCCGGCCTCGGCCTCCTGCGCGGTGATGTAGCGGTCCTCCGCCATCCGATCGATGACGTAGTTGCGCCGCTCGATGGCGCGGTCGCGCTGGCGGAAAGGATGGTAGTTGTTGGGCGCCTTGGGCAGCGCCGCGAGATAGGCCGCTTCCGCGACCGACAGCTCGTGCACCGACTTGTCGAAATAAAGCAGCGACGCCGCCGCCACCCCGTAGGCGCCCATGCCGAGATAGATCTCGTTGAGATAGAGCTCGAGGATCTTCTCCTTCGAGAAGGTGCGCTCGATCTTCATCGCCAGCAGCGCTTCCTTGATCTTGCGCGAGAACGACACCTCGTTGGTGAGCAGGAAGTTCTTGGCGACCTGCTGGGTGATGGTCGAGGCGCCCTGCGGCCGGCGGCCGCTGCCGTATTGCTGCACGTAGAGCGTCGCGGCGCGGGCGATGCCGGAGAAGTCGATGCCGCCGTGCTCGTAGAAATTCTTGTCCTCCGCCGCCACGAAGGCGTTGATGACGCGCTTGGGCACGGCCTGGATCGGGAGGTAGAGCCGGCGCTCGCGCGCATATTCGGCGAGCAGCGAGCCGTCGGAGGCATGCACCCGCGTCATCACCGCGGGCTCGTAGTCCTGGAGCTGGGAGTATTCGGGGAGCTCTTTGGAGTAGTGCCACAGCAGCCCTGCCGCCGCGGCAACGGCAACGACGAAGATGATCGTTCCTGCGGCGAACAACAAACCGAAGAAACGCAGCAACAGTCTCATGGCCGAAGCCCCCCTGCGTCGAACCACCCGGCCGCGCCGTCCCTCAAGACGGCCGGCCAGAATCTCACGAGACTCTCAATTGGCGGCTTCCCCGTTCGCCGCCCCGCCCGATCGGTCCATTTCGAGCCTCTAGGTCGCGCCGTTTTATGTTGAAACTGAGGCTAAATAGCCACAATCCCTTCAATTCTGGCCGCTGACCGCCAGGCGCCGGGCGAAGAAGGCGTCCATCGCCTGGACCAGCGAATCCGCGGTGCGCTCGCGCCATTCGGGCGAGATCAGGGACTTCAAGTCGGCCCGGTTGGAGACGTAGCCGAGCTCGACCAGCACCGAAGGCACGTCGGGGGCCTTGAGCACCACGAAGCCCGCGGATTTGAGCGGATGCTGGTGCAGCCGGGCCGTGCTCTTGAGGTGCCCCACCACCGACTGGGCGAACTGCAGCGAGAAGGTCTTGGTCTCGCGCCGGGCGAGATCGATGAGGATGCCGGCGACATCCTTGGGCTCGGAGGAGAGGTCGAGGCCCGCGATCACGTCGGCCTGGTTCTCGGCCTCCGCCAGCCGCGCCGCGCGCGCGTCCGACGCCCGCTCCGAGAGCGTGTAGACCGTCGCCCCTTGCGCGTTCCCTTCCCTGCGCCGCAACGCATCGGCGTGAATCGAGACGAGCAGCGCGGCCTGATGCGCGCGCGCGAGCCGCACGCGCTCGCCGAGCGCCACGAAGGTGTCGTCGGTGCGCGTCATGAGCACGCGGTACTTGCCGCTCTTTTCGATCTTGTCGCGCAAGAGCTGGGAGAATTCGAGGACGATGGTCTTCTCCATCTCCCCGCTCGCCGCTCTGGTCCCGTTGTCGATGCCGCCATGGCCGGGATCGACCACGATCAACGGCCGCGCGTCGCCGTGCCCCCTGGTCTCCGGCTCGCTTTCCGGCCTGCGGATCTCCGGCGCCCGGTTCTCGACCGCGGCGCGCAGGAAGGCCTCCCGGTCGGTGGCCGCGAGCTCGAGCACGAGGCGGGCGGGCTGGTCGTTGGCGGGCTCGATCACCGCGGCCTTCTCGATCCGCGCCGGGCGGGCGAGATCGACCACCATGCGCGAGCCGCCCTGCATGACGAGGCCGAAGCGGAACGCCTTGATCAGGCCGCGCCCACTCTCCCCGGCCTTGGGCGAGAACTGGAACGTGACCTGCGGCATGTCGATCACCACCCGGTAGGGATTGGCGAGCGTGAAGGCGCGGATGTCGAGCTTCTGGCTCAGATCGACGATGAGTCGCGTCTGGCTGTCGTCGCCGCCGAGGCGTATGTCGCTGGCCACCGGGAAGTCGCCGGCAGGGCGGCTCGCGGCAATAGCCGAGCCGGTGCGCTCGGCCGCGGCGGCGCCGCCGACAACCAACGCCACGAGCACGAACGCCAAGCTGGTCGCACGGACAGACATGGATTTTCCAGCCCTGCGAGCCTTTTACTCCATTACGGGGGCCGGGTTAACCGCAACCTAACCCCGGCGACTAGTGCCCCGAACCCGAAGTTCGCGCACACCGTGCGGTAAATGTGATCGCGAACTTCGGGTTCAAAAGGGGCACTAGAATCATAGAGTTGCTAGTGTCCCTTTTTGATTCCGAAGTTCGCATCAGAGGGTGGCGCGAGGGTTTGCGAACTTTGGAATCGGGACACTAGCTGGGTCTCCGGCGCCGCCGCCCCTCCCTTGCCATCCCCCACCGCCCGCCCTAATAAGGGGGTGCTGACGATTGACAGTTCCGGTTGTGCCGCGTTCGGACATCCGGCAGGTCCGCCCGAGGGATCGCTCCCCGATGCAGCGATGGGGGAACTCGGCGGGCAGAACGGCTCACGGCGCTTCCGCAATAACGCGGGACCCACGGGCCGTCGGGCCGATGTTCTTGTGGACGATGACCGGTATCGCGTGCCGCTTATGCCTCGCGCGTCGGTGCGCCGGCTTATCCTTTCCGAGCCGTTCGAGTCGAAGATCGTCGGCCAGGAGAACCCGCGGC